>Ga0265342_10001564_pt1 | contig 21171 bp, 17 predicted proteins | sample 4CB327metaG_FD_203125 | JGI IMG/M metagenome (GOLD analysis project Ga0265342, IMG submission 203125) | Rhizosphere microbial communities from Carex aquatilis grown in University of Washington, Seatle, WA, United States - 4-CB3-27 metaG | ecosystem: Host-associated > Plants > Roots >... | reverse complement strand
CTCTGACGGCATCGGGCTCTTAACTAAGAGGGTCGGTTCGCAGCGCCAGTGCCCCCTTTCGTCCGACCGTTCGACGCCAGAGCGCAAAAATGAAAATTCCGACAAGGCCGGCACCGGCCGATGCGGAGATGGCCGCGCCAATCAAAACTGATAGAGGCTTATAGCGGAATATTACCCTATGACTACCCGCTTCGAGGGCCACACCGCGAAAAAGATAGTCGGCCTGCAACAATTTCGACCGATTGCCATCCACGGTGACGGTCCAATCGGGATCGTACCGATCTCCCAGCACCAGAATCGAAGGCGCCGTCGTATCGACGTCGAGTGCTACAAAATTGAAGCCAAATTCTTTCTTTAGCACGCTAGTCTTTGCCTCAAACTGCGGCTCTACCGTGGGGGCCTGATCCAAAATCACGTGCTTACGAAACCAATCTGGGTCCTTTTTCATCAATTCGGCCATAGCTGCGAGCTGCGCATCCGCCTCCGTTACGACCTTCGCGGCGCCACCAGTGAATACACGCGGCATCGCTTCGATGTTTTCCCGCACGGTCAGGCCCAGTTTGCCGTCGTGGAGCACGGGAGGGAAGCGCTTATCGGACATTGGTGTGTTGGGTAGAGGGACGCGCGGATGGTCCGCTTCGATGAAATATCGAGTATTTAGGAGCGCGTAAAACGGTGAACTCGGGTCTCCTAATATCGGCTTGTTGATGCAATCCGTACCAACCGCATATTTAAAAAATCGGCACAGCTGGTACGTGCCGGCGGCTTGATAGAAGCTGACATTATCCAAAAGATATCGAGAGGGAAATTCAGACAGTTCCCGATCGGTTGCCATTACACGAAATTCGTCAGTCAGCGCTCGATTCTTCAAATAGCTTATAGTTTGCGACGACGGAATTTGAAAAAATTGTTTCCGGGCAGCATAGCGATCGGGGTATTCGGGAAACACACCACGTACTGGCGCTAACGAGGCCCAAAATAGCAGCGCCATTGCTACGAAGCCCATTCTTGCCGAGATCATTCTCCTCTGACTGACCCACGCCATACCAAAGCAAATAATGGCCAATGCGATATGCGCAATCTGGAGGTGCCATGTTCCGATGGAAAGGAGGCCTAGGGCGACACAAATTAAAATATAGATACCGGCGATCAGTGAAGACAACCGCAAGGCCCAACCTAGCCGCAGAGACGTTTCCTGAAACAATCGATCGTAGCCTATACCTATCAAAAGACATATCGAAAGAACGAAGCATGGGGTCATGCGAATCGGCTCCCAAGCCGAATGGAATAGCGGAAGCAACCGAACAATCTCATATAATCCTGACGGCAAAATCAAAAGAGCCATCACACCGACGCTGGTAAAAAGAAACCGCTCTCTCTGCGCGTACCGTGCCGACCAGGCGGCGAGCAGAAAGGGCAATGGCACAAGCCCGATTGTGAAATAATTGCCGTCACGTCCGACCCATTCATGTAAACGGGCCAAACGAGGTATAGCAGCAATCAGATTGAGCATGAACTCGGGCACAAACAATTCGAATACCCCAAGCTCGATGTATCGAGTCGGTTCACCGTAGGCATGACCACCGACCAGTCGCGTCGACTGCAGCATGAACGATAAATTCGGGAGCAGATAGAATGCCGCAACCGCGACCCCAATTGCGCCTGCCACGCCCCAGAACACCACGACCGTACGAAGACGTGTCTGCAATCCACCACTAATTGGCCGAAAACCGGTAACCACCCAAAGTGAAAAGGCGGCCGCGAAGACCAGGCCGAAAAATAGGTCGGTCTGTCGCCCGTAAAGTGATTGAGCCCCGAGCGCCAATCCGGCCAGTACGACCCAATAGGGCTTTCCACCACTGCTCCGCTGAAAACGCATAAAGCAGTATAATGCCCAGACTTGGTAGGCAGCTTGCGCAAGCATCACCATGTCAAGCCGGTAAAGAACAAAATAAGCATCGAAAGCAAACAGGATCGCGCCGAATGCAGCACCAAACGCGCTGACTTCAAGCTCTTTTGCAAGAGAATAGCAGCCCGAAAGCGCAATGAAAGTGTAGAACGCGTTTACCCAAACGACGAACGCCGGCACGGAAAGCCATGCCAGTAACGGCACTTCCCAGACAACCTTTGCGCTATCTGCAAAAAGTACGGTTCCTGCCCCTTGAAATGGATTCCACAAAGGAAATTCGCCCGCATGGATACTTGCGCTGATGGCGACAAGCTTGGGGTATGTGTAGTCCATAAAATCTGAATGAAACGTGGCGAACGGCTCGAAAATACCGAAAGTATAATAAATTGCGGGACTGACCGCGGAAACGAAAAAAAATAAGAATAGCACAATCTGCCTGTCGGTCAGTCCGAATACGCTCCTCACGTCTCTCCATCCCATAGGCATTCTCCCCCTGATTCGATCAGCCGAAAGAAACGGCTGCAAAAAGCGCCTACGATTATATCGGAATTTTCGACGACGACAGTTTCAGCGATCGACCCTCGACGACATGGCGTGCATTAGACATTTACAAATGGATGATGCCAAATTGCCAAACAACGACCACAAAAAACACGCCACTCGGCAGCCTTATGGAAGACCCAAAACAGATCGCGCTGTGGATCCCTGGTACATCACAGATGCCAACGCCGCCGCACGCAACAAATTGGCGATGCAAATGACATAGACCTCGGATTGATGCCTGCAGAATTCACCAACTCGCGTGCCAGAAGATTTCGACCGGTTAGCGCTGGCTCCTCCCAGAGCGGCATCCAAAGGAATGCTACCGTGGACTTCACCGTCAATGAAGCCTTTGGAATCAATCCGAAGCCAACGCCGTGGTTGCGCTTGCTGTGGCGCAGACGAAAGTACACGCTCCCTCGTTACACATTTTCTGCCTGGCAGAAATGCGTTCAACCGGCCGAACAGAGCGGGTGGCTCCAAGTTTAGCTATGTGTAGCGGACGGTTCGAGATCTGCCGGGGCGTCCGTCAGCACGTTGAAAGCACCGGTCGCTTTTTGCTCCTCACGAGCCTTTTTGAGACGAATAATGAGATTCTTCGTCTCATTCTCATCCCAATCGCAAAGCTCGTATGTTGCCGGATCGTAATCCGCAATGCGCTTGCGCCTTTTCATCGACGGATTGAGCGTCGTCATCAATAGCTCCGAAACCCGGATCGGTAATGAGGTGAGGACGATGTTCGTCACGAGATGAACGCCGATCTTGGCCATCTCGTAAAGCTCACGTGGCTTTCTGTACCACTTCTCCGGCAACATAAACCAGCCGATGCCCTTGGTATGACCGAAGATCGCGGCTATCGACTTCAGATTTACATACGAGCGTAAATTGTACTTGATAATGTCCCGCTTGAGCTCCCACTCGGAGCAGGTTTCAGGAACGTAAGGCAAAGGCGTCTTATCGAAGATGCTGGTTGTCATCGCCAGAACACTGTTGAAGTTGCCCCAGTCCTTGCTCACGACGACGCGACCGGAATCCTTCAACTCGTTCCACATCGGCGTGCCGGGGTATGGAATAAGATTGTTGTACTTCGTCGCGACGACACCAGCCTTGCGCACAATCTGATATGACTCCTCGCGATTGGCGCTTGTCTCGGTCGGTAAGCCGAAGATCATGAACAGCGAGACGTCCATGCCGTAGCGCTTGCACAGCTCGGTCGTCTCCAGGTGGCAGTCGATGGTTTCGTCCTTACGAATGAGATCGGCGATGCGCTGGATGCCGGTTTCCATGCCAAAGCCCATATGCGTGAAGCCGGCTTCGGCCATGTGGCGGACGAGATCCTCGCCGCCATGATGCAACACGTTGTCCGCTCGCGTCTGCACCGAAAGCTTTACCTTTCTATGCAAACCGCGATCGATGATCATATTGCAGAGATCGTGGACGCGGCGCGCCTTCAGGCAGAAATTGTCGTCATAAAATACGATAGCTTTTTGCCCATATTTGTTCACAAGCACGTCGAGTTCTTCGACGATCTTTTCCGCGGAACGATACCGGTACGTAGTCCCGGTCAGGAGCCGCTGGCTGCAATAGGAGCAGCGATAGGGGCACCCGCGCGACGTGGTCATAAACCCCATGTCGTATTTGGGATGGTTGAACAAATGATACGGGAAGTTGGGAATCTCGTCGATGGTGGGGATCAGTGGCGCAGCGGCATTGTTGAAGACCTTGCCGTCACGCATGTAGCTGACACCGAGGATCTTTGTGGCTTCTTGCTCGCCGCGGATCGCCCGGTAGAGATGGAGCATGACCTCCTCACCCTCCCCGCGCACGACAAAATCCACGACACCAGTTTTGAGAGCTTCTTCCGGCAGCGTCGTAGGATGAAGGCCACCGAAAACGACCACGGCATCCGGATATTCGGCTTTGATCATGCGCGCGATCTGGTAACCACGGCCAATGTGCGCGGTAAGGCATGAAATGCCGACCACATAGGGCTTTTCGAGTCCTTCAAGCCTTTCGCGCAGAACAGACGGCGTAATATCGACAATCTCTTCGTCGACCACCCGGCAACGAATCCCGTGTTGCTCGAGGTAAGCCGCGACATAGCCGATGGCAACAGGAATCCCTACAGGGACATAGCGGGATAAAAACCCACCAAATTTTTCTGTAGCCGGATTGACAAGAAGCATTATTTCTCCTCCCAATTGTCTACTAATATCACAAAGTATGCAGATTCTCCAAGATTCAGATGTGTTTGGCCTGTCCATTCGGGCCGGCGGCGCCTCAGGAAGCGATCGCCTGATTTGCCGCTCCGTCTTCAGCGGCTCAAATACCTGAACCAAGTCTCCGTCGCCTGCGCAATGGAGCCCGGATCCCACAACGGCGCTTCACGCCAGTACTCGATATTGGCCGCCACGTGGGCAACTCCTTCTTCGAACGACACCTGCGGTCGCCAGCCGAGCTCGCTCCTGATGCGCGTAATGTTGGCGAAGGTGCAGTCGGGCTCGCCCGGCCGCTTGGGTATGTGCACCGCCTCCCCGCCCAGCAGTTCCACCAGCCGGTTAACCGTCTGTGGATTTCCCGCGCCGACGTTCCAGATGTGCCCGTTAAGCGGCGTGTCGCCGGCCGCAAAGAACGCTTTGGCAACGTCTGTGACGAACACAAAGTCCCGCCGCTGGGTGCCATCACCAACCACCGTGAAAGGCTTGCCAGCCAGCTTCTGGCGCAGGAATACCCCAAACACGGCGCCATAGGCACCGGAGGTACGCGAGCGAGGACCATAGGCGTTAAAAATACGGATCGAATTGACGGGCAGTCCGTAGACCTTGTGCCAATGCAAACAGGATTGCTCGCCGAGGTTCTTGCTCAGCGCATACGGATGCTCCGGCCCGATCGGATGATCCTCCGACGTCGGCACGTCGGCGAGGCCGTAGCATGACGAGGACGCCGCATAGACGAACTTTTTGAGGGCGGCCCCGCTCGCGCGAGCGCACTCAAGCATGTGCACTGTGCCCTGCACATTGACCGACATGTATTCTGAAGGCCGCTCGATTGACGGCACGAGGTCGCCAATCCCAGCGAAGTGCACCACCTGACTGACGCCGGAGAAGAACGCATCACCAGGCGCATAGGATCGGATGTCGCGCGTTTCCAACACGACGTCCGGGTTCTTGGCATGGTGCGCAAGATTGAGTTCACGGCCGCCGACAAGATTGTCAATCACATGGACACGGAAGCCGCGGGCAACGAAAAGATCGACCGTATGGCTGCCGATGAACCCGGCGCCGCCCGTGACGACTGCGATCGGCTTGGCCATCAGCTTACCGCTAACGACTGCAGCTTACGCACGTTGTAGAAGTTTTCATCATCAAACGAGTTGGGCAGCAGGCCCTGCTTGAACGCATCACACATGTCGCGCACCGCATCTTCGATCGTCCGGCGCGGGCTAAAGCCGAGCTCGTTGCGAATCTTGTCGGAATTAATGTGATAGCTGCGCTTGTCGTCGGATTCCGTAACAGCGATGTTGATGGGCGCCTTTTCCGGGAAGACCTGCTCGACCGTGCGCTTGACCATCGTCGCGATCTCCATGATCGACAAATTCTGGAAACCGCAATTGTAGGTGCGCCGATCGATCTTGGCGCCATCGATGTTCAGCAGCATACGATAGGCATCGACCATATCTCCGATGTGCAGGTTTGGCCGCTTTTGGGTGCCGCCGAAAACGGTAATCGTCCCTTTGTTGACCGCGTGATTCGTCAGAATGTTGACCGAGAGGTCGAGCCGGCAGCGAGGGGAATAACCGCACACGGTGGCCGGCCGGATCGTGACCCACTCGAAATTGGGATCGAGTTTGGCGAGTATCTGTTCGCACTCCCACTTGTAGCGATTGTAGTAGGTGAGCGGAACCTTCGGATGGTCTTCGAAAACCTCGGGCGCGTCCGAGACGCCGTAGACCGAGCTGGTCGAGGCGTTAATGAAACGCTTGATGCCGGCCTTTTCGCAGGCCCGCACCATCGGCTCGAAGGCCTGCAAATTGATGGATGTCGACAGCTTCTCGTCAAGCGCAAACGAGGTGTCGTTGGAGATGCACGCCAGGTTGATGACCGAGTCGCAGCCGGCAGCGCACTCCTCAATCTGCTGGGCGTTTCGGATATCGGCTTTGACCCGAGTGAGCCGCGGGTCCTGCGGCAGCCGATCCCCGAACCAGAAGGTATCGTAGACGACGACCTCATAGCCCTCGTCCAAGAGACGCGGAACCAGAACGTGGCCGACATAGCCGGCCCCGCCCGTCACAAACACTTTTGCCATTCTTCGGCTCCCCTTCGCGGCGCCTATGTACGTTGATGGCCTCCGCCTTGACAATAGATGCCTTGAAAATCGCGTTTTGAGAGGTGCGCCGGGCTTTAGGCAATAAAGTAAGGCCCGAAAATGGTCCCGGCGTGAAATTGCGCCTGCCGATTAACTGTCACGGCCGCCCGCTCGCTCTAAGGCCAGCAGTTGCGTAAAACTTGTGTTATATGAGCCACTCGAATAGATACCCCGGCTGCCACCGAGGTCCCTTGGCGGCAGTCGACTTGGGGGGCAAGCCGATGACAAATATCGAGCCGGTCCGGCGCATTCGTCCCGGAGGTGAAGGGCTGGCCGGCGAAACCGCCCGGCAGAAAATCCTGACTCTCGACCAGCTCGCCCGCTATGCCGAAGCGGCGCGCAAGGCGGGGCAACGCGTAGTGCTCGCCCACGGCACTTTCGACCTCTTGCATATGGGTCACGTTCGTCACCTCGAGCAGGCCCGGGCGCTTGGCGACGTACTTATAGTGACACTGACCGCAGACCGTTTCGTGAATAAAGGACCCGGCCGTCCGGTCTTCACCGGCACGCTGCGCGCGGAAATGGTCGCGGCCTTGACGTACGTCGAGCGGGTTGCGGTCAACGACGACGCCACAGCTGAAAACGTCATCAACCTGATCAAGCCCGATGTCTATGTGAAGGGCTCAGACTACGCCGACGACGAGAACGACGTCACCGGCAAGATCCGCGACGAGCGCGACGCGGTCGAGGCGCATGGCGGCACCATCCATTTCACCTATGACATAACCTTCTCATCGTCGTCGCTGCTCAACCGCCATTTCGACGTATTCGAGCCGACGCTGCGCACCTACCTCGACGCAGTACGCGAACATCGCAGCCTCAATGATTTTGTCGGCATTATCGACGCCATCAAAGACAAATCGGTGCTGCTGATAGGCGATACGATCATCGACGAATACCATTACGTCTCGCCGCTCGGAAAGTCGCCGAAGGAAAACCTCATCCCGACGCTCTACCGGGAAGCCGAGATGTTCGCCGGCGGCGTCGTTGCAGCGGCCAACCACGTGGCCGGCTTCTGCCGCGACATACATATCATTACCTGTCTGGGCGACGACCCCGAAGCCGAGCAACTAATCCGCTCTTCTCTCAAGTCGAACGTTCGTATGACGGTCATCAACCGTCCGGCGGCACCGACGACCCGCAAGCGCCGCTTCGTCGACGCCGACTATCTGCGCAAAATGTTCGAAGTCTATTTCATGGACGACACGCCGCTCTCGGGCTCACTCGAAGAGGGGCTGATGGCGGCGATCGCCAAGAACGCGCCCGATTACGACGTCGTCATCGCCACCGATTTCGGCCACGGCATGATCACCGGCAAAGTACGCGAGGAAATGGCCGCACGCAGCCGCTTTCTGGCTGTCAACGCGCAAAGCAACAGCGCCAACCATGGCTACAATCTGATCACCAAGTACCGCCGTGCCGATTATGTCTGCATTGACGCGCCGGAAGCGCGGCTGGCGGTCGGCGACCCGCATGTCGAAATCGAACTCATCGCCAGCGACTTGATTCCATCGAGCATCAACTGCTCGCGCCTCATTTTAACGCACGGCCGCCACGGCTGCGTCACCTACGACCGCAAGGTCGGCGTGCGTCGCATCCCAGCCTTCACCGGTCGCGCGATCGACACAATGGGCGCAGGCGACGCTTTCCTTGCCGTGACATCCCCTATGGTCGCGGCCGGGCACGATATGGAAATGATAGGCTTCATCGGCAACGCGGTCGGAGCCATCAAGGTCGGAATCGTCGGCCACCGACAGTCGGTCGAGAAGGTGCCGTTGCTGAAATATCTCAACACCCTCCTGAAGTAGTCAGAGACGGATCGATCGACAATGCGGCCGTTAACAGGTGAGCTTGAGGCCTATTTCGATACGCTTGGAAATCTCGGTCGCCGCATCGAGGCGAGTGACGCACGCGGCCGCACGCTCGGCGTCGCCGATGCCGTAGCATGGGGCGTCGTCGAGGCCGAGCGCTGCAAGCGTGACAAGACGCGCATTTATTTTGTCGGCAATGGCGGATCCGCCGGGATCGCCAGCCACATGGCGATCGACTGGATGAAAAACGGCGGGTTCGCTTCGACCTGCTTCAATGATGGCGCTTCGCTCACGTGCTTGGCCAACGATCTCGGCTTCGAGCAGGTGTTCGCACTCCCTCTGTCCCGGCAGGCACGGCCGGGCGATTTGCTGATCGCGATATCGAGCTCGGGTAAGTCCGCCAACATTCTCGCGGCAGTTGATGCCGCGCGCTGCGCCGGCGCCACGATTCTCACGCTCAGCGGGTTTTCGACCGACAATCCGCTCCGCAAAAAGGGCGATATGAACTTGTTCGTGCCCAACAAACTGTATGGCTTCGTTGAGATCGCGCATCTGTGCATCTGCCACGCGATCCTGGATCTCACGATGGGCTGGCGCTCGGATGGCAGCGAGCCGGTCTACGCGCCGGCCTTGGCGAGCCTCGCATGAATGAACACCAAATGAGCGCCGCCTTGCGCGGCAACGAACTTGTCGCGCTTTATCGCGACATGGTGCGAGTGCGCGCCGTCGAAGAGGAAATTGCGGAGCGGTACGCGGAGCAGAAGATGCGCTGCCCCGTGCACCTGTCCATCGGTCAGGAAGCGGTCGCGGTCGGCGTGAGCGCGGCACTCAGGCCCGGTGATCAGGCGGTGTCCACGCATCGTTGTCACGCCCATTACATCGCCAAGGGTGGCGACGTCGTCGCAATGCTGGCCGAGCTCATGGGCAAGTCCACCGGCTGTTGCGGCGGCCGGGGCGGCTCGATGCACCTCTTCGACCTGAAAGCCGGGCTTCTGCTCAGCCTGCCTATTGTCGCCGCCTCGATCCCGGTCGGCGTCGGTGCCGCGCTTGCCTTCAGGCAGGAGAAGAAGCCGAACGTTGCCGTCATCTATCTCGGCGACGCTTCGCTCGAGGAAGGCGTATACCACGAAAGCGCGAACTTCGCCGCGCTGAAGAAGCTGCCCGCGGTCTTCGTGTGCGAGAACAATCTGTACTCCGTCTACACAAATCTGCAGGACCGCCAGCCCTCTCGACCGCTGACCGAGCTGGGCCGGGCGCACGGCATGCCCACGACCCACGTCGACGGCAACGACGTGCACGCGGTCTACCGCGCCGCCGTCGCGGCGACGTCACGGGCACGCGCCGGTAACGGACCGAGCTTCATTCTGGCCGATACTTATCGATGGCGGGAGCATTGCGGTCCGAACTTCGACAACGATCTCGGCTATCGCACGGTTGCGGAATTTAACGAGTGGCACGAGCGGGACCCGATCGCCCGGTTGCGCAACGAGCTTATGGCTGCCGGCCAGCTTGACGAGGCGTCCGATACAGCTATGAAGTCCGAGTTCGCGCGCGAAGTCGATGAGGCGTTCGCCGCAGCCGAGGCAGCACCCACGCCTGATCCGAGCCGTGCCGGAATCGGTCTGTATGCCTGAGCCCCGTATCATCACTGCCGCGGAAGCGGTGCGCGAAGCGCTCGACCTCGCGCTCGGCCAGCGCACCGACACCTATCTACTGGGCGAAGGTGTCGCTGACCCGGGAGGCATCTTCGGTACCACCAAAGGCCTAGTCGAGACGTATGGGCCGGAGCGCGTGGTCGAGATGCCCGTTGCCGAGAACGGTTTGACCGGCATCGCCATCGGCTCGGCCCTGATGGGCCGCCGGCCCATCATGACGCATCAACGGATCGATTTCGCGCTGCTCTGCCTGGAACAATTGTTCAATACAGCTGCCAAGAGCCATTACGTCACGAACGGTGCGCACCGGGTGCCCCTCACCGTGCGCATGGTGATAGGTCGCGGCTGGGGCCAGGGTCCGCAGCACTCGCAGAGCCTGGAGGCGATGTTCGCGGCGATTCCGGGACTGAAGGTTGTGATGCCATCGACGCCGGCCGACTTCAAAGGCATGCTGCTTGCCTCGATCGTCGACGACAACCCGGTCATCTTCATCGAGCACCGCTGGCTGCATTACGTTTCCGGCGATGTGCCGACCGGCTGGTATACGGTATCGCTCGACGGCCCGAGCCGGGTTCAGGACGGCGATCGCGCCACAGTCGTGTCCACCTCATACATGACGCTTGAAGCTCGCCGCGCCGCGGCGGCTTTGGCCAAGCGCGGCTGCGCGATCGACCTCTTCGATTTGCGGGTGCTTCGGCCGCTCAACCTCGCTTCGGTCATCGAGTCAGTGCGAAAGACCGGGCGACTGATCGTCTGCGACACCGGCTGGCGCACGCTTGGCCTCGGCGCTGAAATCGTCGCGCAAGTCGCAGAACAAGCGCTCGGCGATCTCGAACGCCCTCCTGTGCGCATTGCCCTGCCCGATCATCCGACACCGTCGGCCCTCGCCCTTGCCGAGGTGTATTATCCGGGCTCAGTCGAAATCATCGATGCGGTGCATAAGCTGTGCGATCTGAGCGAAGCCGATGCGGCCGCCGCACGTGAGGAAGTTATCGCCCTGCGTCAGGGCGTTCCGATCGACAAGCCGGACCCCGCATTCAAGGGACCATTCTGATTTTCATAGACCGGGAACGAGGTTCCGACCGCATGCACGTTCGCTATTCCTATCTGGCCCAGCAATTCGGCGATTGCGAGGATCTCTGGCAGGAGCTCAAGGCATTTGTGCCGACGGGCGACTTCACCCTGGGTAAGCCACTCCGCGAATTCGAGCGCCGCTTCGCCGACCTGATCGGCACCAAGCACGCCATTGGCGTGAACTCAGGCACTGACGCCTTGAAGCTGTCGCTAAAGGCGCTTGGCGTCGGTGCCGGGGACGAGGTCATCACCACCGCGAACACATTCGTCGCGACGGTTGGCGCCATCTGCGAGGTCGGCGCCAAACCGGTCTTCGTCGACTGCAACGACACCTTCTGCATGGATGTGAGCCTGGTGGAGCGCGCCATCACGCCGCGCACCAAAGCGATCATGCCCGTTCATTTCACCGGCTACATGACCGATATGAATGCGCTGACGCCGATAGCAGAACGGCATGGCCTGCCCATCGTTGAGGACGCCTGTCAGTCGATCCTCGGCTCGATCGACGGCAAGAACGCGGGCACGTGGGGCCGTGCCGGCGCCTTCTCGCTGCATCCGCTTAAAAATATCAACGTGTGGTCCGACGGGGGCGTGATTACCACCAACGACGACAAACTGGCGTCGGAGTTGAACCTGCTACGTAATCACGGACTCGCCGATCGCGACACGGTCGTGCGCATGGGCTATAATTCCCGTCTCGACACGCTGCAGGCAGTAGTCGGCAACTGGCTGATCCCGAAGGCGCACGATATCGCCAACGCGCGCATTGCCAACGCCGCCTATTACGACAAGCACCTCGGCGCACTGAAGCAGATCCGCATTCCGCCTCGCATCGGCAACATGCGCATGGTGTACCACCTGTACATCGTCTTTGCGCAGGATCGTGACGCTCTGCTCAAGCACTGTGTCGCCAACGGCGTCGAGGCCAAGGTCCACTATCCGATACCAATCTATCGGCAGCCGGCGCTCGCACATCTCGGTCACCGCGAGGGCGACTTCCCGGTCAGCGACCGCCACACCGGTGATATCATCACATTCCCCTGCGACCAGCATCTGTCGCGCGAAGAGATGGACTACGTCATCGCGACAGTGCGCGCTTTCTACGAAAAATAGGCCGATGACCAAGCCACGCATCCCCTACGTCGATCTCGCCGCTCAATATGCCGAAGAGCGCGAGCAACTGTTGCCGATCGTCGAGAGCGTGCTGGCCTCTGGCAATTACATCGGTGGCGACGTCGTTGAGCGTACCGAAGGGCGCCTCGCCGCACTTTGCCGCGTCAAGCACGCGATCGCACTGAACTCGGGCACTGACGCGTTAATCCTCGGCATGCGCGCGCTCGGCATCGGGCCAGGCGACGAGGTGATTACTCCGCCTAATTCGTTCGTCGCGTCGACCGCAGCTATCGTGCATGTTGGCGCCAAGCCGGTCTTCGTCGACGTGCTGCCGGATCAGAACATCAACCCCGATCGCATCGCGGCGGCGTTGACGCCGCGCACCAAGGCGATCATGCCGGTCCATCTGACGGGCCGTATCGCCGACATGGACCCGATTCTCGAACTTGCGAGCGAGCACGGCCTGATGGTGATCGAGGACGCCGCGCAGGCGATCGGCTCGACGTACCGCGAGCGGCCAGCGGGCAGCTTCGGGGATATCGGGTGTTTCTCGACACATCCCCTGAAGAACCTCAATGCCATCGGCGACGGCGGATTTCTAACCACCGACCGCGACGATATCGCCGCGACAGTGCGTCTGTTGCGCAATCACGGCCTCGTCGACCGTAACACGGTCGAGGAATTCGCATTCGTCTCGCGCATGGACACGCTGCAGGCCGCGGTCATCGAGTTCAGGCTCGGGCGTCTCGACGAAATCGCGCGGCGCCGACGCGACAATGCAGCCCGCTATCGTAATCTGCTCGATCCACGGCACGTGTTCATGCCGCCCGATCGCCAGATCGAGTTCAACACGTACCATACCTTCGTGATCCAGGTGGATCGCCGGGACGCCTTGCAGCGTCATTTGGCGGAACAGGGAATCGGGACGGCGATCCATTATCCGGTGCCGATCCATCTGCAGCCCGCCGCAAAGGCCCTCGGGTACAAGCGCGGCGATTTCCCGGTCACGGAGCGGCAGGCGGAGCGAATTCTGACCTTGCCGATTAACCCCTCCATCACGGAGGAGCAGATCCGGACCGTCTCCGAGGCCGTGAACCGGTTCTATTCGTGAGCGGCAAACCAATTCGCGCCGGCTGCCGTAAATCGTATCGTGCGGCCAAAATTTAACGGATTATGTGTCCTCTACGGACGCGAGAGCGCCGCAGTTGATCTGAAAGTCAAAAAATGACATGTAATCAAGCTGGATTGACTGGCTGAGTAACCAAAAGTTGGAGTTTTTGGCGTGGAGGTTCTCGATTACGAACGGCTGGTCGCGGATTTCGAGACTAAGCTTGTGACACAGTTGAGGAAATTCGGCACAGACGCCGAATATCTTGAAATGTGGGTGCCTGACGAGAACCCGGTGAAGAGCATCCTAAACATGGTCGAAGCGGCCGAAGCCTACGGACAGGCCGATATCGCGGTGCGCGTCGGCGCGCAGACGCTGCCGACTGCGTGCGTCGCGGAACTCGTCCGTCAGGTAAGCGGTCTCGGCGACATCGAAGTGCGTCCGGAGGGCGGTCAGACGTTGATCGTCGTAACGAACATCGGGCAGCAATGAACGACCATTCTGCAACCGCGGCATTGGTGAACGAAGGCTCAGGCGCGTTGCCGAGTAAAACTGCCGTGTTTTCCGCGGAAGACGCCGGCGTGCGGCTGTGCGTGACCGTCGATGCTGGCAGCAATCGGCTGATAGTTCGCGAGGCGCATCATGAAGGCGCTTCGGATGCGGTCACCAAGCGCGCCCTCGACACCATGTGCGGGCTCGTTGTCGGACGACCGCTGCAGGAAGCGGCCGATCACGGCGCGATCTACGCCATGGCGGCGTTGCCGGGCGATTGCGCAGCGGTGAGCGGCATCCGCACGCCGCACAATGCGGGACCGGCGTTCGGGCTCGCCGAGCGGTTGATCCGCAAGGCGCACGCCGCGGCGCGCTCACAGCTCAACATCGGCCACCGCGAGAACGCTTGGTACCTGCGGGCGAACACCGATTGGCTCGGCAAGGAGGAAACCGGACAAGCTGCGGTGATCAAGCCTGTCCTCGCCGATTTTCTGCGTGCCAGCGGCATAGGCGCCGATGACATCTGGGTGACGCGCATCGAACGGGCAACGCGCGTAACCATTGCTTTCGCGGAAGCCGTGTCCTACGCGTTAAAGCCACGGCTGATGATGGCACTCGAGCGCCGGCTGCGCGAGCAGACCGGCATTCCGCTCGAACTGTTCATGGAAGAAATGAAAGACGCTAACAAGATTCGGCGTCTTTGACCCAAAGGGCCCGCACATGACCGGCATGACCGATCATACCGAACTGATCCTCGACGGCACCAAGATCGCTTGGCACCAAGATCGCATCCGCGCCTGGGAGCGCGGCGAGCGCATCGCACCGATCACGATCGACATGGCTCTGACGCGGGCCTGCAACTACGCCTGCCATTACTGCTATGCGATGCTTCAGGAGAACGATCGGCAGGTCATAAGCCGCGAGGTCATCTTCAATTTCCTCGATGATTGCGCCGACATCGGCGTGAAGGGCATCTCATTCGTCTCCGATGGCGAGAGCACAATTTCGCCGGTTTTCATCGACGCGTGCCGCCACGGCCACGAGCGCGGCATTTCCATGGCTGTCGGCACGAATGGTTTCGTGCTCAACCGACGAAAGCTTGAAGAAGTACTGCCCCATCTGACTTATATCCGAATCAATATCTCGGCCGGCGAACGCCAACGCTATGCCGAAATCATGGGCGTTAAGGAAGCCTGGTTCGATCGTGTGATCGAGAACATCCGCGACATGGTCGACATCAAGCGCAAGATGGGCCTCGACGTGACCATAGGCCTGCAGATGGTGCTAATGCCACAGTACGAGGATCAGATCATGCCACTTGCGCAGCTCGGCAAGGAGCTGCGCCCGGACTACCTCGTCATCAAGCATTGTTCCGACAACGAAGACGGCGATCTCGGCGTCAACTACGGCGGCTATTCCCGCCTCTACGACACGCTGCGCGCCGCGGAGGCCCTTTCGGACGACGAATACAAGGTCCAGGTAAAGTGGTCGAAGATCGAAGCCGAAGGCAAGCGCACTTATCAACGCTGCTACGGCGCACCCTTTATGATCCAGATTTCCGGCTCGGGGCTAGTCGCTCCATGTGGCATGCTGTTCAACGAGCGCTACAAGAAATTCCACATCGGTAATATCTGCGAAGAGCGATTTGGCGATCTCTGGCGGTCCGATCGCTATTGGGATGTCATGAATTACATTGCCGGACCGGACTTCAACGCCCAGCGCATGTGCGGTTCTCTCTGCCTGCAACACAAGGTCAATGAAGTGCTCGACTCATACATGAAAGGTCAGATTGAACTGCCGGACATGGCCAGCAAGCAGCAACCGATGCACTTGAATTTCGTGTAGCATTCAATTCATGCTTCGCTCGGCGCCGCTCCGCCTTACACGACGCTCCTCCTGCGATGACGCTTGAACGAGCACCCGTAACGATGTCCGCCCTGCCAGAATTGGCCAACGCTTTCGGACACCAGCAGCCTTCCCCGGCGCTGCAGCGCGCCGTGAGCTTCGTTGTACCGGCGCTCAACGAAGAAGTTAATATTTCTGACACGGCGGCGGAGATCCGTCGAGCGGCAAGCAACCTTGATGATTACGAAATCATAATCGTCAACGATGGAAGCACAGATCGAACGGGTGAGATTGCCGACGGGCTTGCAGCTGTCGACCCACGCATTACAGTCATCCATCACGCGAAGAACAAAGGTTTTGGCGGCGCCTACAAGACGGGAGCCGCAGCGGCCCGTCTACCCTATGTCTTGATGATCCCTGGCGACAACAATCATCCGGCCGATGGGATCACGCCGATCCTCAACCGATTGGGCGAGGCTGATATCGTCATTCCTTATGTAGGAAACCCCGCGGTCCGTGGATTGAAGCGCAGGGCGATATCGAGTGCCTACACATTGCTGCTCAACCTCATTTTTCGCCTGAACGTTCCGTACTACAATGGGCTCGTACTCCACCGAACCGATCTTTTACACACGATTACAATCGAGACCGACGGCTACGCGTACCAATCCGAGGCTCTAATCAAACTTTTGCGTCGTGGTGCGAGCAGCGTGGCGGTATCCGTGCCGCTGGCGGCCCACGGCGATAAGCGCACACGCGCCTTCAAACCGAAGAACGTCTTGAGAGTGGGCGAAACAATCTGGCGGTTGTTGCGCTCGTGCTGAGCCAGGTTGCGCTCCGATGACAGGGTCGCAGAGATCCACAGCAAGCGTACTCCGCGACCCGTTTACCATTGGCTCGGTCATTTTGTCGACGGCGCCAATCATTATTCTCCATGCCGATTTTTTCGACGCGCGGTTTTTTGACTTCGCGATCGAGAGTAAAGACTATTCCGGCGTGGCCATCTTGGCCCGAGAGATCACGCTCTATCTCGATTACTTCATTGCGCTGACGATCGGCCACCTGTCGTACTGGACGCGCATTCCGTACATGTATCTGTTTAATGTCATGCTTGTCGTCGCAATCGCGGGGCTGGCAATCGAAGTCCACGCTTATGCACTCCAGCACGGGGCCAGCACTCGCGCCGCACGCATCGCCGCAGTGCTAATACCCGTCATGCCCATGTGGCACGTGCTCACGACCACAGTTCATATGCTCTATATCAGCTGCGCCTGGCTGGTATTCCTCGGCTACCGACTGGCGAAGGCGCGGCCACCAGCGGTCTATCTGATAGGCTTTGTCGCCCTGACGGCCGCCTTCCAGATGAATTCAACCTTCGCCTTCGTGGTGGGCCTTGCGATCGTCGATCTTGCCGACCGACAATTGCGAACGCGGCGATTCCAATTGGCGGAAAATTCCCGGCAATGTGCCGTGATCGGCTATGCAATCGTGATCTTTTTTCTACTGAAGACCCTTCTTCCACCACACGGGATTTATCAGGACTACAATAAGCTCGAATGGCCTTTTTCGTTCGAAGTAATCGCGCAGATGTTCGCCACCGCGCTCGAATTCCTGCCCTATCTGGTCTACGGAATCTTGCCGTTACTGTATTTCGCACCACTGTTTGCGGCGGACGTTTCTTGGAACGCCGCTAGCCACCGAAGCCTGAGTGCCGCGATCAGCGGCAAGAGATTTGATACACTCTCCGGTCATTATAAATTGATTCTAGTTTCGATGGCACTGTTCAGCTTCGCCGCGTTTCCTTATGTGGCCGTCCTCAAGCATCCGAATTTCCATGAATACTACGACTGGACGGAGCGCCATGCCGTGCTGACCGGCGCGCCCCTAGCGCTGTTGGCGGCGGCCTTGGCTGAGGGCCTGCCCTCACTCCTTGCTGTCGGCACCCTGCGTCACATCGCACGCCCGCTACTCGCGATTCTTACCTTCGGCACGCTCTGCTATTTTCTTTACGTAGGCTATGGCAACAAAGCTACCCAAGCAGCCTATGAAGCCTCGGCGATCAAGGCTTTGGCAGCGATCCAGCCGCCGCCGCCGGGCACCGTGCATATCCAAACGGTTGGGGACCTAGTCATCCCAAACGTTGATATTCGCTTTTATGAGTCGAATTGGCTGTTCTACAAGGCGTTCGGCCGGGCGGCCTGGATGACGCGCATGGATGGGCGGGCCGCCGGTGAAAAGATTGAGGTTCCGGAAGAACTGCTGAAAGGGCCGAACAGCCGTGCCTACCGAATGACTTACGTGATGCCCGACTTCTCGGCCGGCTGCCATACCGAGATCAGGCTCATCACAAGCGACTATCGGCGTCGAGTTATTTGGCGCTGGTTTTTTGGCCTAGGGCCTGGGCCCGATGTCCGCGCGCAACACGTAAGCACGACATGCGCATTCGACCGGAGCTAGGAGGCGGCTTTCGTCTTCACATCGCCATTGCATGGCGTGCTCAATGGTCGGCTGCGTATGCGCCGCCGATTGATCACTATCGCCCTCAGCGACCCCTATTCTCCGTCACTAGACCCCTCAGCGGTTCGCGCGCGCAACCTGCGGCGGTAGGCAGAGTGCGCTTGAACGAAAAAATATGCTAGAAGCTAACGAAACGATTTAACGGCTTTGGCCAACCGCCTGGCGCTGACCGCTCATCGGTCGACGAACACCACTTGGACACGGAACTTACATGCCCGCCGACCAGATGCGTTCTCTTCTTTGGACCGTCGCAATCCCGTCGGCCGCCATAATCCTTATGCCTGTTGCGCATGTGTTCTTGTCGCGGACACTGTGTCGCACGAGTTCGTTCGTCGCACTTTTTCTAGCGGTGCTCCTGAGCATGCTTTTCACTCTCGGCATCAGCATTTTGACTTACCCGCTCACCGATACGCCGATAGCGTTCGTGCTCGCGAATGCCGCAATTGTTGCCTGCGGTTCCTATATCTATTTCCATTTCCACAATATGGGCGAGACGGCCCGCCGAATTCGAATTCTGCGCGAGCTTGATGCAGCCCGTCGCCCCATGTCGTTCGAAGAGATTTCTAGCCGTTACAATGCTGAAGAAGTCATAGCGCGTCGCGTGCAGCGGCTGATTGATTCCGCTCAGGTTCGTCTAGTCGACGGCCGCTACATGATCGCGGGCCGTTCGATTCTCCTTATGGCAAATGCGGTTAACTTCGCTCATCAAGTCGTCTTCGGCTCGTCACGGAAGAACATTGTCGGCCATCTAAAAAATGGACCCACTGCCGGGCCTTCACTCGAACGGTAACACACGGACGACCCCTCGCGCCGCGCTCATAATTGGGTAGCGCAGAATATGACCAAACTCTCATCCCGCAATCTGGTGATCATCGCGCTCCTGCTGACCCTCGCGGTCAATGCACCAACGCTCGTCATTCATACCATGTATTACGACGATTGGGCATGGTTCTGGACCTACCGGACGCAAGGAAGTGCGGGGGTCCAGAGCTTCATGTGGCAGAACGCGCATCCCGCCTACGGTCCGGTGATGAACCTGATCTTCGCCTTCGGCCATGACGAGCCGGGACGCCTGGCCCGCTTGGTGGGGCTTGCCTTCCACCTATCCGCTGGATGGCTGGTGTTCCAGATATTCATCCGCGCCCGGACCCCACCGATGTTCGCAGTCTTGGTGGCCCTGCTCTATTTATTATCGCCCTATCTCACCATACGAGTAAGCCTCTCCCACACTGCTTACGACATCGCCATCTTTTTTTATCTGCTCTCAATTTTGCTTAGCACCAGTCGAAACACGGTCGCATTCCTCGTGGCAATTCCCGCACTGGTGGTAGGGTTCTCGGTTGACAGCTTGATAGCCTTCGAGCCACTGCGATGGTGGCTCTTGTATCGCCTCGACAGCAGCATCGCATCACTGGCGCGACGAGCATTGCCCTTCGCCGTCCTGGTTTTGGGATTTGTGGTCCTTCGGGCCACTTGGCTGGTTCCTTTTGGACACTACGCTGGAATAAATTCGATACACCCAATGGGCCTTTTTGAGTTCAGCCAGCGTCTCTTCTTGAGCTTTGCTCACTACGTGACGGCTCTTTATCCATTGGTGTTTTTGCCTAGCCGCAAAGCATTCGATGTCATGGTCGAACTGTCTTTGCTGGTCCTCGCGATCATTATCGCCCGATCTTTTTCCGGTCACAGCATCGGTCAGGACGCCGGCGAACACGCCTTCTCAAGAAAGGACCGTGCAGGATTACTTGCCGTCGCATCCATAATCTTAATTGCGGGTACACTGCCCTACATCGCCGTCGGGCGCATTGCCGATTTTCGCCTGTTTTCCTCACGTTTCGCCGTGGCCGCGCAAATGGGAGCCTTGATTATCATCGCGACGAGTCTCTTCTCTCTAGTCAATGTGCGCCTGAGAGTTGCCGCAATCGCGGGATGCATCTTCCTTTTTTCCGCTGTCCAACTCGTCTCTGCAAAGTGGGCACTATACGACGAGCTTATTACGAACGACTTCGAATCCGATGTCGCACATCATCTGGCTTCAAGTCCTGGAAGCAATCTGCTCGTTCAGTTCGAGCCGTTGGCGCGAAATATGCTGTTGCGACGCAGGTGCCCGACCCGCGACGACACCAATGTTCCGCTGGAACTCGGCGGACAACGAAATGGCGGCATGGCTTTCGACCGCGACTGCATTCCAACCGGCTTTCGCAGTGGGCCACTGTGCCGCATCAACTCACTGCTAAATACGGCGTGTTCGAACCAGGACGTCAATGCCGTCTATCGAGTCCATCCCGGTATGGAACGTTTTGCAACTTTTTCACTTCTCGATCTATCGATGAGGGTCGCCAAGCGCGAGGAGGTCGACATGGGAACTCTAACAGTCCAAGGACCGGTTCTGGACGAAAAATAGAAATCGACCGTCACGCGAGCTTTGACCGTGAACTGACCAACGCAGCGCCAGGAGAGACGGACAACTCGTGGATTCAGCCGCCTACGCCGCCGCGCATTACCGCGCGCCACCAAATGAACGCACGCGCGAGAGCAATTCCGCGCGGTGTCGCTGAATACAGCCCGTTGTCGCACCGAACAAGGCCTTCCGCGACAAGATCGTCGATTCGGCCTCTGACAAGGTAGTCATTGTCCATGGCGGCCGTGAATTCTCCTATTGAAATGCCCTTCCCGCCGCTCTGTGCCAATGCGTCAACAATCACAAGCGTTGGACTTTCCACCTCAATCGCGGGGTAAGTC
>Ga0265342_10001560_pt1 | contig 21198 bp, 20 predicted proteins | sample 4CB327metaG_FD_203125 | JGI IMG/M metagenome (GOLD analysis project Ga0265342, IMG submission 203125) | Rhizosphere microbial communities from Carex aquatilis grown in University of Washington, Seatle, WA, United States - 4-CB3-27 metaG | ecosystem: Host-associated > Plants > Roots >... | reverse complement strand
GGGCTGGTGCCGACCGCGGATGTGCGTCACACGGAGGTGCAAGTACCAGTGAAAGACACTGTGACTAAGCGGATGGTGCGAAGCGAAGGTCTACTGCAGTTGACGTTTATGGATGCCCAGCGCTATGGCTGTGATTTCGATTGGGATAAGGACAAGCAATTATCGGAGAAAGATCCAGCGAAGACGATTCTGCAGCCGAGGAACAATCTGATATGTGGAGTGAAGATTCTCGAGAATCAGCTCATTGCGCAGCGGAAGCCACTCTTGAGTTTATCGGGCTATTGGTCAACGCTGCGACCCGGTGGACTCAGCTATCGGATCTTCGCCAAGCAAATGACGAATGTGCCCTCTGTATGCCGCCTGGCCCCGCGATATGGTGGTAAATAAGTCGCACGTCCAGGCATGAAACGGGAAACTCCCTATAGCTGAGTTAAGGGTTTAGCTCGGCCATCCATGCAGCTTCAAAGGTTTCAAGCATCTTGTGGAGACCGCATCAGGTGACGCCGGTCACCGAACGCCTTTCCCGCATGTGTGACACTCACGTTGTCAACATGGTTCGGAAGGCCAGTAAGAGCCCTCTTAGAGCCGGGCGATACGAGGTAGCCGTGGAAAGGGGAAGCCGCAGCTAACTTCGTTTGTATTGGGATTGCCAGTGGTCGCGCACTACCGACCTCCAGTACCGACCACTGGTATCCACATTGTTATCTTGTTTCACACAAGCGCCTCCGAAGAGAAGTTATCCTTCGGGGGCGAGTTTTTGTCTGCGACGGAATTCTGAACACACGGATAGGTCGCTTTGGAGGCAGAGCGTAGTGCTGGAAGTCTCGAAAAGAGCGGCCTCGTCGACTGCCCAAACGAAACTCGTTACCTCGCTAGCGAAGCCACTATGAGTCCACGGAATAGGGGGGTACTACTGACCTATTTGCTGGCGGCGGGTTTCTGCCGTGCCCCTTCTTTCTCTCTCTTGTGCTTCTGAAACGCTGCGACTAATTTCTGGGTTTGTTCCCTGACAGAGCCAACATTACCGGCAAGTCGGAGTTCTGCTCCACACGAGCACGCTGCCTTCGTAACCCGCCAGTCGTGTCTTTCGAGCACAACGGGTTCGTGTCTCGCCATCCTTGACTCCCTGCTGCAACCTCAATCATACCGCCTGTTCGAATGGGACTTTGCACGAGAGTAGTCCGGCAGCGTGTCGTTCTTAGGAGATTCGGAAACCCCGGTTTTAAGCTTTCGGATGAGTCCCGACAGCGCAAGACGCGCAGAGCGCACTTCCGCAGCGAGAACTTCCAGCACCTTGGGATACAGGGAAGGCTGAGCTTGAATCAATTCCTCAAAATCCTTACGTGCAATGAAATTTACCTGCGAACCATGAGCCATGGCACTCAAGGAGTAAGGCACGTGGCCGACGATTGCAGGAAGACCTAGAATCGAGCCGGAGCCAACAGTGAGGCATACAACTTCCTCACCCTTGTCCGTCTTCATAATCAGTGAAGCTTTGCCGGCCTTAAGCAAGTAAAGACCGATTGGAGCTTCTCCCTGATTGAAGAGGATTCGTCCGGTCAAACACGGCACGGGTATTGACCGCTGTTCAAGCGCCTGAAACAATTTTGGGTCTGCAATAAACGAATTCGGCATTGTGACCGTCCCTCTGCCGCGCTACTGCACCAAGAGCTAGACGTTGCCCTTTGTGGCGAGAAGGGAATATTGGCATTCTTTCTTGCCGACAGTACGTGATGACCGTCACGAGCAGAGCGGATTGCCGAAGACTTTCCCCCTCATCTTCTTGGCCTCAGCTATCACTTTTTCGATTAATCGCATCAAAAAAGCGGTACGTGCATCCCATTGCGCGATTCGCCGCCCCCCCAGATGCAAGGAAGGCAGGAGCGTGTGGCTCAGTACAAAGGAATAGTGAAGTGGTTTAACAGCGCTAAAGGTTTTGGATTCATCGGACGGGATGACGGGCCAGATGTATTCGTTCACTACTCAGCGATTCAATCGGACGGGTACAAAACGCTCAAAGAAGGTGACGCAGTCGAGTTCGACATTGTCGACGGGCAAAAAGGCCAACAGGCTGATGCAGTGACCTGCCTCAAGCACACTGACCACGGGACAGCCTGACATCGTGCCGGTTTGAGGGTAGCTGAGTTAATTGGTAACGAAGGCCCAGTGCTATTCCGGAAATCCGTTCAGAACTCACTGTGCTCCGTTTGGGACGACGTGTCCCCACGATTATTGTGCTGTTCTGCTCCCCGACTTGTACGTGTGTCTGGGATGCACGCAAACGAAAGTAATCCTATCGGTCACTCTCTTAATTACCTTCTCAGCGGGCGCAGACTCGGGCTTCCAGAGCTGGCTCGAGAGGCGATAAGGGCAGAGAGTGTTCCTGCTGACTGTTCTGTGGACCAGGTGTCTTTGTAGTCGATTGCAAGAGAACTCTCGCAGGTGCGAAGAGCCTGTTCACATCAATCCTAGTGGCGGTGAACCTACGGTGGTCGAAGGGAAAGTACGCACTCTAATTGACTCCTTATCCTCCGATCGGGAACTCACCCATATGCCCTTCGAGGTCATTGCGCGATAGGATTCGGTCATATTAGTCATGAGCGACAAGTTCACTAACGGTAAACGCGCGTTCCGTGATCCGAATAGCCGACTCCGGATATTGGCCGCGACTACCACTGTTGCGGCGGGCATCAATACCCCGGCCTCCACGGTGATCCTTGCGGAGAACGAGTTTATCGGGGAAGATGGAAGGCCCTTCACAGTCGCCGAATACAGGAACATGGCGGGACGTGCCGGCCGATTGGGTTTTAACGAAAAAGGGAAATCAATTATCTACGCAGAGACCCCTCCGGAACGATACTTCCTTTTCAATAAATATGTGCGCGGCACTTTGGAACGTCTCCATTCGTCGTTCGATCCGCACCACATCGAGACGTGGCTCGTGAGATTGCTCGCTCAAACTGGAAGCATTCCACGTGCAGATGTTTTCCGGCTTCTTGCGAATACTTACGCGGGCTACCTAGAGATTCGCCGAGACCCTAAATGGCAAGACCACATGAAGGAGCAACTCGAGAAGTTAGTTGCGCGCATGATCGCGCTTGGCCTGATCGATGTTGAGGCGGATACGATCTCATTGAGCCTCTTAGGCCGCGCCTGCGGTCGATCATCACTCTCGTTCGAATCCGCCATGCGGTTGATCGAAATCGTGAGGGGACTGCAACCCGCCCTCGTCTCGGCAACGAACCTCGTCGGCCTGATGCAAGGACTTCCGGTAGGGGAAATGGGCTACACCCCGCTTGCAAAGGGAACGAGAGAATCGATCCGGATAAATCAGGCGATGCAGCGGTTCGGACCCGACATTGTTCATTTGCTCCAGCGATACGCTCAGGACCAAGCGGAGTTCTACGGCCGGTGCAAGCGCGCCTCGATATTGTTCGACTGGGTTTTGGGATCGAGCACGGAGCGGATCGAGGCCGACTTCACTACGTCGTCATTCCAGGGAAAAATCGAGTACGGCGATATTAGGCGATTCGCGGACATGACGCGGTATCACCTTCAGTCGGCTTCTAACATTCTGTCGGTGCTTCTACTTGATGCGAACCCACATGATGAAATCCAAGCGATGCTTAAACAGCTTGAAGTTGGACTCCCGGCTTCCGCGCTGCGCCTTCTCGGACTTCCCCTCCCACTGACGCGTGGCGACTACATGACTCTGGCAAATGCGGGAATCCTCGAACCAGCACAATTGTGGGCCGCGAGCGATACGAGCCTTGAGGGATTGCTCGGTAAAGTACGAGTAGGCCAGTTGTCAAAGCTGCGACCGAAAACCAAAAGGGAATCAGGCCCAATCGCATGATGGTGAGCTCTCGTTCACCGGTTTCTGGACTCAGTCGGACGACCGGCTGCAACGACTGCGGCGCTACGTGATAAGGCGGGCTAGATAGGAGTCGCCGAACATATTGGTGTTGTGAGTCTGCATCCACTCGGCGATGCGCTGTTTGTCTGCTCGTCTTCGGTAACGGCCGCACATGGAAAACAGACTAGCGCATCACCCGATCTAAGATCATCCTTGCCAATGAGACGCTGTCTTCGACGGTCGAGGTCTCGGCGACTGGTCGGCTAAAGGGAGGCCCCTTCTCCAGCGCACGCTACATCGCAGGTGGAAACCTGACAAGGCAGACCCACCTGAAGTGATCGGCGCGAAGTCGCCAGATTCCGTGTTACGACGCCCGGTCCGTGTTACGAAAAGGGAGCGTACAAGGCGGGATCATACGGACAAACTGGACAAATTGAACAGCCTATATACATCTGTAAACTATTGATTGTGTGTGGATTGTGCTGATGATGCGTAACTTACTTGTTACGATGGCGGAGAGAGGGGGATTCGAACCCCCGATAGAGCTTTTGACCCTATAACGGTTTAGCAAACCGCCGCCTTCAGCCACTCGGCCATCTCTCCGGGTCTCTCACGCATTATAGCGGATTACTTGCTTGCCGCGTGCGCACTTCCTCCGGCGGCCTTTTTTACCTCGCCTTCGCGTCCAATCTTCCTCATAACAGCACCGGCTCCCGCATTCACCTTTCTTCTTTCCTCGGTCAGCCGATATTGTTAGATTCACAACCATGTTGAGCCGTGCCAAGCTCGCGCCGGGCAAGTTGCGCCTTCTTCCGCTCATCGCGGCCACCTACTTTATGGTGTCCGGCGGCCCTTACGGCATTGAAGACATATTAGGCGGCGCTGGTTATGGCTGGGCAATCGTAATCCTTCTTCTGCTACCCATCTTTTGGAGCTTGCCCACCGCGCTCATGATCGGCGAACTGGCCTCTGCCATCCCGGCAGAAGGCGGCTTCTACATCTGGGTACGCCGCGCCCTCGGCCCCTTCTGGGGATACCAGGAAAGCTGGCTCTCGCTCTCCGCCAGCATCTTCGACATGGCGCTTTACCCATCGATCTTTGTGTTGTACCTCAGCAAGTTTGCCCCCGCGATTACTGCGGGCAGCAAAGGTTATCTGTGGTCGTTGGCCGTCGTCACTGTCTGCTGTTTGTGGAACCTTCGCGGAGCGCCGGCAGTCGGCAAGAGCTCAATGTTCCTGTTCGTGCTGCTTCTCTCACCGTTCGCGGTCTTCGTTGTTCTCGGCATGTTGAAAGGCTTTTTGCTGCATCCCGCCGTGCAGTGGAGCAGCCGCGCCGCGCTCGAACACGGCCCCGCCTCTGCATTCTCAACCGCTGTGCTCGTGGCCATGTGGAACTACATGGGATGGGACAATGCATCCACCGTCGCTCAGGAAGTTGAAGATCCACAGCGCAACTATCCTCGCGCCATGATCTGGGCCGCCATACTCACGGCCATCACTTATATATTGCCGCTCTCCGCAATGGCATTCGCGGGCCTCTCCGCCGCCAGCTTTTCTACCGGCGATTGGGCCTCCGCCGCTCGCTTGCTCGGCGGCAATTTCGGTCCATGGCTCGCCATCGCCATCGTTGCCGGCGGATGCATCACTGGCGTTGGCATGTTCAGCGCTCTGGTAATGAGTTACACACGCCTGCCCATGGCGATGGCTCAAGATGGCATGCTCCCGGCTATTCTCGCCCGGCGCAATACACGGGGCGTGCCTTGGGTCAGCGTGTTGCTCTGCGGAGCAGCCTGGGCCCTTGCGCTCAAGCTCCCCTTTGAGCGCCTCATCTCCGTTGACCTCATCCTCTATGGATCAAGCCTGCTGCTGGAGTTTGTTGCTCTTGTTGTCCTGCGTGTTCGCGAACCTGATCTCGAACGCCCATTCAGGGCGGGCAATTTCACGTCTGCCTGCTTGCTGGGCGTCGGTCCCGCTGTGCTCATCGGCTATGCGCTCTGGGTATCGCGCACCGACAAGATTATCGGCACAACTTCCGCGCTCCTGTTCGCAACAGGCATTGGACTGCTCGGCCCTGTGCTCTACAGCGCCTGTCAGTTTGCTGGAAAATTAATGCGATCAACCGCAAAGTCTGAAGTGGCTGCCGCACCTGCGGAGGAATAGTGAACCACTTTAACGTTCAGCCGCCATCGTGCCCTAGACGGCAACCTTCCGCTTCATCCCCGAGGCCTTCACCTTGCCGTCTTCAAACATCTTTGCTGCCCGCAAAACGCGATCGCGTGCATAAGAGGCATCGCGCCAGCCCTTCATCTCCACGCGCTTGCCTTCAAGATCCTTGTAGATCGAAAAGAAGTGAGTGATCTCTTTCAGCATGTGCGGATAGATATCGGTGTAGTTCCAGATGTTGGCGAACCGAGGATTGTTCTTGCCCACCGCCAATACCTTCTCGTCCAGAACGCCCTGGTCCATCATCTCCAGCAATCCGATCGGCCTTACCTCTTGTACGCAACCGGGAAAACTCGGACTCGGCACCAGCACCAGCACGTCCAGAGGATCGCCGTCGTCGCTCAAAGTGGACGGCACAAATCCGTAATCGCCCGGATAGTGAACCGGCGAGTGCAGGTTGCGATCCAGTTTGAAAACGTGCAAGTCCTTGTCATACTCAAACTTCTGCGTGCCGTCGAGAGGAATCTCAATCACTGCACGAAACACTTCAGGTGACCGCTCGCCAATTGGCAGTTCCAGGTAGTTGACCATCAAGGTTTACTTCTCCTTCGGGGGTAGGGAACAATAGGCGGTCTGGCGCGGAACCGGCTCCAGTCGCCTGCAGACTACCGAAAATACAATAGTAAAGTATCGAGGTGTCGGCCAGTTTGAATGGACTGGTACGTATTGGTAAAAGAAAAGCCTGCCTCGGGCGTTTGAGCAGGACTCCGGTTATAGATGAAGAGGCCTGCTCCAGCTCCCGCGGCGGCGTCCGGTCTCACTTTCCCCTGGGCGTCATCTATGTTCGCGCCAGCATATGTTCACGGCCGGCAGCCTGCCCGCCACTTGATCGTCTACTTCTACCGAATACACCAGCATGTCGCCTTCTACGGGCGACTCTTCCGGGCCGCGCGCAGCATTGAAGACCGCACTCGCCCCGGCAAGGTAATCCGCATCCTGCGGCATCCAGTGCCGAACCCGTTCACGCGCCTTTGCATTGGCCGAATCGACAACTGACTCGACTTCCTTCTCGCTGCAAACGTGCTCGTATTCCTTCCAGTTGCCCTCGGTAAATCGGATGGCAAACAAGGTAATCTGCATTGGCTTCCCCAGCGAATACGCGGATTCGCGTCTCAAACCACGTTTGGTGGACTTGAGTGGATGTTTGAAAGATCGCTAACTTGCGTCTTTCTTCCAGCAATCTTTACGTTTTGTTGTGCCGGTCCCAGAAGAGATCTCAATCAAGTTAGTTGCACTCAATATTGTTTATGTTGCTTTTAAGCAGGTGCTCAACCAGTCACCTTGGTCACTCCGCCTGCTGTGAAATCATCAGGCACGCCGGTCGACGATTATCCATCTGCGATCGCCTGCCCTGACCGTCTATAATTTCGATAAATGAAGGCACATGTCTACGTCACGCTGAAGACATCGGTCCTGGATCCGCAGGGCCAAACCATTCACAATGCCCTGCGCAAAATCGGCTTTGCAGACGTTGCTGCGGTGCGCCAGGGAAAGTATTTCCAGCTCTCCCTTGCGGATGGGCTGGCGGCCGACTCCGCCCGTGCCGAAGTCGAACGCATCGCCCGCGAGGTCCTCACTAATCCCGTCATCGAAGAGTACACATACAAGCTTGAAGACTGAGCAGCCGCGTTCTGTCCTTAGGTTCACCGTATAGCTATGCCCAATCGCCAGGCTCCCTTAAGGCCGGCTCACGCAACCGGCGGCTTTTCACAATATTGAACATCTATTCGGTAATGCAATCCCAGTGGGCAACTTCCCCTGCTCCGCGGTGCATCACAGACGTATCTACGTAGTTAGCGGTGTCTGGGCCGACCGCCGGTTCGGGAATCGGTCCCTCCTGATTGCGTTAGAAAGTAATCCTGGGAAAATTTCTGTGGCGAAGCTAATGCCGGGGTCCAAAGTCCTCATCGTCGATGATGAAAAAATCTTCGCGGATACCCTCGCCCAAATTTTTCGCAATGAAGGTTTTGACTGCCTGGCAGTCTACTCTGCTGAGCAAGCAATTGAAACCATTGCTACATGGGAACCAGCCCTTTCCATCATCGATGTCATGCTGCCGGGCATGAATGGGATCGACTTGGTCATTCTTCTCAAGGCCACTCACCCTTCCATGGGTGTAATGATGATCTCCGGCCAGGTCGCCACCGGAGGGTTGGTTGAACAAGCCGCGAAACTTGGACACGAATTCGACATCTTTCCCAAGCCGTTTCCCGTGCCCGAACTGCTTTCAAACGCCTCCAGGATCCTCGCCGGCGTCATCAACCCTCTGCCTCCAAATTCACCTCTCGCCAATTGAAGTGTTAGCGCGGACTCTCTCGCCCAGCGGCTACTAAGTCCTTGCTCCAATATGTGACCCCGAATCCACCTTTGTGTCACTGTCAATCTCTTCGCTCTCGCTTAGAATCCATATATGTGCGGGATTGTTGGATACGTTGGTAAAAAGCAAGTCGTTCCTGTCATCATCGAGGGGCTAAGGCGCCTCGAATACCGCGGATACGATTCGGCGGGCATTGCTGTGGGCAGTCCTTCCAGCCCCACCCTCGACGTGCGTCGCGCCCCTGGCAAGCTCGCCAACCTTGAGGCAGTGCTCCGCGATCATCCTCTGAACGGAACGTTCGGCATCGGCCACACGCGCTGGGCAACGCATGGCCGCCCCACTGAAGAAAATGCTCACCCCCATCGCGATTGCACCGGCCGCCTCGTCGTCGTTCATAACGGCATCGTAGAAAACTATCTCGACCTCAAGCACGAGCTTATTGAAAAGGGCCACAAGTTCGTTACTGAAACTGATACTGAAATCATTGCTCACCTGATCGAAGAGGTGCAGAAAGAAGCCGAAGCCGCCGGAGAATCTATTCTGCTCGAAGTTGCAGTTCGCCGAGCCGTCAAGCGCCTTACCGGCGCATTCGCACTGGGCATTCTCTCCGCGGCCGAGCCAGATAAAATCGTCGCCGCCCGCTCCGGTCCTCCAGTTGTCATTGGCGTTGGCGATGGCGAGTCCTTCGTCGCTTCCGACGTGCCCGGTATTTTGCACCACACCCGCAATATCTATTTCCTGGCAGATGGCGACATGGCCATCCTCACCCTCGCTGGCGTCCAGCTCACCGACTTCGACGGCAACCCTATCAATCGCGCCATCACGCGCATTCAGTGGGATCCCATCCAGGCGGAAAAGGGCGGCTTCAAGCACTTCATGCTCAAGGAAATCTGGGAGCAGCCGCGCGCCATTCGCGACACAACCATGGGCCGCGTCTCACTCGACTCCGGCCAAATCTATCTCGGCGAAATGAAGATTGCCGATGAAGAACTCGCTGCGGCGTCCAGCATCAACATTGCGGCCTGCGGCACCAGTTGGCACGCAGCCCTGGCCGGCAAGTACATGATCGAGCGCCTCGCCCGCCTGCCCGTCGACGTCGATTACGCCAGCGAATATCGCTATCGCAATCCGATTCCCGATCGCAACGCGCTCGGCCTGCTTATCACCCAATCCGGTGAAACTGCCGACACACTCGCAGCTCAACGCGAGATGATTGCCCTCGGCTCAAAAACCGTCGCCATCTGCAATGTGGTCGACGCCATGGTTGCGCGCGAAGCTCACGGAGCCATCTACACGCACGCCGGCCCTGAAATCGGTGTCGCCTCCACCAAGGCATTCACCGCGCAACTCACCGCGCTCTTCATCCTTGCGCTCAAGCTGGGCCAGCTTCGCGGGCGTCTCGATTCTGAGCGTTCCGTTGCGCTCATGGAAGAGTTAAGCCGTATTCCGGCCAAGATCGAAGAAGTGCTCAAGGGGCGCTCAGAGCAATGCGAAGAACTTGCTTCGCACTTCGCCAACGCGCGCGATTTCCTCTACCTCGGTCGCGGCATCCATTTCCCAATCGCGCTCGAAGGCGCGCTCAAGCTCAAGGAAATTTCCTACATTCATGCCGAGGGCTACCCAGCCGGCGAAATGAAGCATGGCCCTAACGCACTCATCGATGAAACGCTGCCTGTTGTCGTGCTCGCCACGCGCGATGAACACGACCCCGCATCGCGGCTGCGCTACGAAAAAACCATGTCGAACATTCAGGAAGTCACTGCGCGCAGCGGCCGCGTCATCGCCATCGCCACTGAAGGCGACACTACCATCGGCTCTCTGGTGGAACACGTAATTCACATTCCGCCAGCGTTCGAGTTGCTCTCGCCGCTGATCGAAATCGTTCCGCTGCAGTTGCTGGCGTATTACATCGCCGTCCGCCGCGGCTGCGACGTAGACCAGCCTCGCAACCTCGCCAAGTCCGTCACCGTGGAGTAAACCGGCAGCAACGTCCTCGCGTAATGCGAACGAGTATCCTAAGGACCTTGCCGGATACCGTTTTCCTCTGCCTGCCTGATCAGCGCAGTAGCGTCGTCGGGCAGCAGGAATCGCTCTTTCACAAGTCTCTCAGCGGCATTCCTGAACTCGACTAAGTAAGCATCTTTATTGGGGTAGCGTTCTTCAAGGGACCTGCGCCGATCTCCGGTGGCCAGCCGTTCCTGCTTAGTGGATGCAAAGGGAATAAAACTCCCGGTCAACGTGCAAAATCCATCTTCGTATGACCGGTTGTTGAATAAATTCCATCCCGTATAGGTGCCGATCGGAACCTGGATGAATACACTGCGGATTCCGCCCAGGTCGTTTCCGTCGGCATCCACCTGCGGCACTAGGGTACCGTAACGCGCCGTTTCTGCCCTCGGCAGCGCTCCATCAAGAACGCCGCTGGCATCATCGGGCCGATAACCTTTGCCGAAATCAAGCACGTGAAGCGGATTGTTCAGGGCTAGGAACTTCACCGCCGGACGGCTCACTCCACCATAGTTGTTGGCGGGAATCTCCGGAAAATGAACCTGATCGGCCGCGACAAGATTTCCGGCGGCGATAGTCGGCCGCGTGCTCGGCGGCGGTTCGGTGCCGGTTGTAATCCATGCCGTCAACGCTTCCAGAAGTGCTCGCGCCGTCCACGTATGTGGGTTTGGATTTGGCTGTTGCTGGCAGAGGCCGAACGGCGCTTGCGGGGCCAGCGGTAAGGCCGCAGCCGAATGCTGCGTGGACACCATCAGATAGCTGCGGACGTTCGGCGGATCGGGAACGTCCCTCATTCCCAGCGGGTCGGTGAAGCCCAGCGACTGGCGAACCTCCCACATCTCCAGCGAGGTTGCCAGGTGAATGATCTTCGGGCAGGTGCTCGTCGTAATGCAGCGGTCGAGCAGACCCTTGGTGCGTCCTGTCAAAGGATCGGTTTCTCGACCGTAAGTGAAGGGAAACTCCGCACCAGGGACTTGGTTGTCTACCTCTGAAGTTCCTGCTGCGCGGCCAGGCTGGCCCCAGCGAACGTTCAGCGGAAGCAGGCCACCTCCCACTTCAGGAAAAGCGCCGTCAAAGACGATCTTGCCGTCCTCGCCCAGGTTGAACCCCAGGTTGATAAATGTACGAATAAATCGCCCGCTTTGCGACTGCCCCATCATCACCGCTTTGGCATGCGGGATGTGTACCGGGTTTGCCGTCCCATTGTCGTCCTGGCCCGCCGTCTTTAGAAACGTACCGAGATCTCTGGCTGCGGCAAAGCCAAGGCCGAGAACTGGCGGCGCTTGGACGCGGTAGGTGACTTCATAAAGCCAGCCAGGCTTGAATCCCGCGGGATAGCAGATATGCGTGGCGCTCGGTGTTGCCGGCGCGCCATTCTGTCCGCAGGTGGCAAAGGACCACTCCACGTTCGCGATAGAAGTGCGCTGGCCCTGCTGTCGGCGGCGAACCGTCAGGGTCGGAAGAAATCCATCCGCAAGTGCGTTGCGGTTGTCGGTACTTACCGTGGGATAGGGGGTCGAACTCGCGTTGAACCAGCCACTCGACAGGCTCAGCGTGTCTGTCGAAGTATTCGGTACCAGCTCGCTCCTTACGATTCCGGTGATCGCCGATCCGTCGGGGTTACGCGCCACCGGAACAGACATGGTCATGCGTCCGCCGCCCGGCAGGATGTCCGCCTGCCAGCCAAACCAGATCATCGTATAGCCCTTGCGCTCCATGAAACCGTCGCCGGCATTCACCAGGTTGTTGATGTCCGCTACCTGGCCGGGAACGTTGGCGTTAAAGAGCTGAAGGCCGCCCTTATTGCCGCGATTGACGATATTGAAAAAGAGAATGCCATTCGACTTCGACAGATTGACGGGCCGCACAATGTCGATGTCGGTGACGTATTCCACCATTCCACGAGCATTCGTTGGCGCTAACTGGATGTCTTGGATGAGTGCGTTTCCGGGTGCCTTCGGATCGACTTCGCCAAATGCCTTACCGGTCAGCCGCTCATAGGGCCCGACAGTACCAAAGCTGATACCACCGAATGCGGGTTCAGTTTTCGCAATTTGAATGCGCGTGATGCGGGCCTCGGCGGGAATGGCCAAAAGAGCCGCCATGGCTATCGAGACAAAACAGCTCCTCATTTCTCCTCCATCTCCTTTTCGCATTGCGCGGACGCGCTGCCAACCATACACGGCAATGGCGCTATTCAAGCCAGAAGCCATACCTAATCAATGGATCAAAGGCCTGAGCTGGGAAAACGGCTGGCCCCTCATTCACGATCAAGCAACTTCTCCAATATGCATCGCCGCAACCTAATCAGTCGATCATGAAAAAGCCCAACCCGCAGGTTGGGCTTTCTTGCACCTCGCACTGCTTACGCGCGGCCGGCAAACTCCCGCGTCTCCGTGTACACCTTCACTTTTTCGCCCACTTCAATATAGAGCGGCGCCTTGATCTCAAGTCCCGTCTCAAGACGCGCCAGCTTGGTTACCGTGCCGCTGGTATCGCCGCGCGCGCCCGGTTCCGTGTAGCTCACCGCCAGTTCCACCTTTTCCGGCAGCTCCAGCCCAATGGGATTGCCATTAAATTTCTGTAACTGGATGATTGCGCCCTCTACCAGAAACTCCAGCGCGTTACCCATCATGGCTTCGGTCAGTGTCAGCGTGTCAAAGCTGCTCTGGTCCAGAAAGTACGAGCCATCTCCATCGCTGTAGAGATAAGAAGCCTCAACTGTCTCCAGGTCAGGCTCTCTAAACTTGTCGCTGGCCTTGAAAGTCTTGTCGAACACCGCTCGAGTGAGCAGGTTGCGCATCTTCAGCCGCACCAGTGTCTGGCCGCCCCGTGCCGTCGGCGTCGACAACTCGACATCCATGCAGTAAAAAGGTGTGTTATCGAGCTCAAAATACATCTTGCGCTTTACGTTGATGGCTTCAATCACGCTGGCCATAAATTCCCCGGAAAATCGAAATAGGCCGACAGAGGATTTCTGCGGCCCCTGTCCATTATAGGTTCGCGGTTCGGCTCATCATCGCCAAAGCATTTGACTCACCTGTGCTCCTTCTGAGAAACTCTCGCCCATGCGGTACATTGGAAAGATTGAATATGCAGAAGCGCGTAAGATGCGCCAGCGCAACACGCGCCTCTATCGTGCACTACATACACCTATATGGATTTGGGTCTTTTTTCTGTCTCCGGGTCCACTCACTTTCAGCCTTTTTGCCCACGGTTTTTCGCTGTGGAACGGCACCTGGCTCGCCATAGTGCTCACCGGTGTCTTTACCGCCGCCTATTTTGGCCAGCTACCTGGCTGCGAGCCACGGCCTTATATTCTCCGTTTTGACGAAGACCGGCCAAACCCGCTCTATCGCAGAATCTGCTACACCTTCGCCTGGAACGCGGTCATCAATTTCGCGCTGCTCAACCTCGCCGGCCTGGTCATCGCTGCAGCCACCGGTCAGTGGCTTCTCAAAGAGATCTACACCTACGCCTACTCGCCCATCTGCGCCATTGTTTTGTGCCTCGGCCTGCTGGGCAAGCTGCCCCGCGTCGGACCCTCCACCAGGCATGAAGGCACCGAGCGCCGCTATTTCTACGGCTCGGTCTGGGCCGTCACTATCTCGCAGACCATCCTGCTGATCGTCTGGAAGATGATGCCGACCTCCCCGATCGCAATCGACGTCAGGCTGACCGTCTATGCCGTCACCTTGGCCTTTACGGGCATGGCAGCGTGGCAGGGAATGCTCCCGCGCACCCGCCCCATCCTCCCCGGCGAAATCATGGTCTCCGACTAGCCCTACTACTGATAACTGGGAATGCCTTGTTTGCCGATAACGGCAACCAAGGCTCCGTTGCAGACATATCGCTGTTGTTGGTGATCTAAATCACATTTTCTCGTGCCCCAACAGCGGTATAACCTAGTTGCCATGTGTCTAGCCATCCCAGGTAAAGTGGAAGAAATCTCGACCGACGGCCTTATCCGCATCGGCCGCGTCAACTTCGGTGGAATCGTCAAAAACGTCTGTATGGACTACGTTCCCGAAGTTCAAGTGGGCGACTATACCATTGTCCACGTTGGGTTTGCCATCTCCAAAATCGACGAGGAGACAGCCGAGCAAACCCTCAGGGACTTCCGCGAAATGGGCATGCTCGATGAAGAGCTAGCCAGTGAGGATGAAGCCTTCGCCCGCGCCGCCAAGGCACCGCAATCGAGCTGCCCCGATGGCAGTTGCGGAGGCGAATGAAGTACCTCACCGAGTTTCGCAATGGCGAAATTGCGCAACGCATCGCCCGTGAAATTCAACAAGCCGTCACGCGCCCATGGAAAATCATGGAGGTCTGCGGCGGGCAGACGCACTCCATCATCAAGAACGGCATTGATCAAATGCTGCCAGCCGGACCTGAAGCGAGCATCGAAATGGTGCACGGCCCTGGCTGCCCCGTCTGCGTTACTCCGCTTGAATTAATCGACAAGGCGCTTGCCATCGCCGCGCAGCCCGGCGTCATCTTCTGCTCGTTCGGCGACATGCTTCGCGTTCCCGGCACCGACAGCGACCTCTTTCAAATCAAGGGCCGCGGTGGCGACGTGCGCATTGTTTACTCGCCGCTCGACGCTGTCGATCTCGCCGTCAAAAATCCTGACAAGCAGGTAGTCTTCTTCGGCGTCGGTTTTGAAACCACCGCTCCGGCCAACGCCATGAGCGTGCACCTTGCCAAGCGTCGCGGCCTTACCAATTTTTCTGTTCTCGTATCGCACGTACTGGTGCCGCCGGCCATTGACGCAATTCTCAGTGCGCCCGGCAATAAGATCGATGCGTTTCTCGCCGCAGGTCACGTCTGCAGCGTCATGGGTTATTGGGAGTATCCGCCGCTCGCTGAAAAGTTTCGCGTGCCCATCGTCGTCACCGGGTTCGAGCCGCTCGACCTGCTCGATGGCATTCGTCGCGCCGTGCTGCAGCTTGAGTCGGGCCGCCACGAGGTCGAAAACGCCTACAGCCGCGTCGTCACTTACGATGGCAATCGCGCCGCGCAAAAACTGTTGTCTGAAGTTTTTGAAGTCACCGATCGCGCCTGGCGGGGCATCGGCGTCATTCCTAAAAGCGGCTGGCGTCTCAATAAGGACTACCGCGACTACGACGCAGAACTCCGCTTCCACATCACCGGCATCCACACTCAGGAGTCGCCGCTCTGCCACGCAGGCGAAGTGCTGCGCGGAGCCATCAAGCCCGCCGAGTGCCCGGCCTTCGGCAAAGAATGCACACCGCGTCATCCGCTCGGCGCCACCATGGTTTCAAGCGAGGGCGCCTGCGCCGCATACTACAACTACGGCCGCTTCCTGTCCGCAGAAGAGCTCGCCAGCGCCGGCTCAGGACTCTCTGGAGCCGCCCATGTCTGAATTGATTTCTTGTCATAGGGCTTCGTTGAAGGGTACGGGCTTCAGCCCGTACATTATGCGCCACCAATTTATTGGGGCTTTAGCCCCTGAGGGAAATCTGGGAGCCGCGCATGTCTGAGCCATCGAACACCGGCACTCCTGATTTCTCCAACTGGTCCTGCCCGCTTCCACTCGCCGACTATCCCACCATCGTCATGGGCCACGGCGGCGGCGGCAAGCTCGGCAACGAACTCGTCGAGCACCTCTTCCTGCCAGCCTTCCGCAATCCTGAGCTTGAAAACCTAGGCGACGCCGCAGTGCTCGAACTTTCTTCTGGCAGCTTCGCCATGAGCACTGACTCCTTCGTGGTGCAGCCGCTGTTTTTCCCCGGCGGCAACATCGGCGAACTCGCCGTCAACGGAACGGTGAATGATCTCGCGGTCTCCGGTGCCGATCCAAAATTCCTGAGCGCGAGCTTCATCCTTGAAGAAGGATTTCAACTGGCCCAGCTCGCCGCCATCGTGCAATCCATGGCCGCGGCTGCCGCAAGTGCGGGAGTCAAAATTGTTACCGGCGACACCAAGGTCGTCGAGCGCGGCCACGGCGATGGCTGCTACATCAACACCGCCGGCATCGGCCTTCTGCGGCAGGGAATCAGCGTCGGCCCGCATCGCGCTCAGCCTGGCGACGCCATCCTTGTCTCCGGCACCATCGGCGACCACGGCATGGCCATCATGAGCGTGCGCGAGGGCCTCGAATTCGAAAGCCAGATCCGCTCCGATTGTGCTTCACTCAACGGCATGATCGCCGCTGTGCTTCAGGCAACAGGGAACGCAGTGCACACCATGCGCGATCCAACCCGCGGCGGCCTTGCTTCAACGCTCAACGAAATCGCAATCTCTTCGAATGTCGGCGTGGCCATCGACGAAACGCGTCTGCCCGTGCGGCCTCAAGTGCAGTCGGCGTGCGAACTGCTCGGCCTCGATCCCGTGTACGTAGCCAACGAAGGCAAGGCAGTCTTTTTCGTAGCGCCGGAAGCAGCAGAGTGTGTTCTTGAAGTTCTGCGCGGCCATCCGCTCGGTCGCGATGCAGCCCACATCGGCCACGTCACCACGGAACACAAGCGCATGTTGGTGGCGCGCACCGCCATGGGTTCCAACCGCGTCATTCCCACCCAAATCGGCGAGCAACTCCCCCGCATCTGCTAGTTGGATAGTTGCGACTTCACAATTTCACAAAAACTGTGAAGACGCGGAGCCCGTACGTTTAGGTGTGCCAGGCCAAATGGCCGTTGTGTATACTTTTTCCTATTCCTCTGGAGGTTACACAGTGAAACTTCAAGTCAGCGTGGTATTGGGCCTGATAACGCTCTCGGTCGGGGCCTTTTCCCAAAGCCCCGCCGACCCCATCGAAACACCGCTCAAAGCCGCGCCTCAGCGTCTCAAAGACGGCGCTACCGTCATCAAATGGAAGTCCGACTACACCTACGAGACCTTAAGGAAAGGCACCAACAGGCTCGTCTGCTACGACCGCTCCGGCCAGCCTGGTCAGCAGCCGTTTGCCGTCGAATGCACCAGCATCGGCAACCTCGACCGCGTTGCCCAGAACTTGAAGCTCGAAGCGATTCCCGATAAGAAAGCCAGCCTTGCCGCCTTCGACGCCGCAGAAAAAGATGGCACCCGCGTCAAGCCCGAGTTCGGCTCCGTCTGGTATCACGTCAATGGCGCTGATGTCGAACACACACGGACACACATAACCGTTGCGGTTCCGGGAGCCACCGGCCAATCACTTGGCTTGCCTGAAGACGGTAAACAGGGCGGCGTGTGGGTTATGAATGCCGGAACATCGACGGCCCACCTCATGATTCCCGGTGAATGAGCGGAGTTTTCAGCATCGATGTCCTTTGCTATCGCTCAGGCTGCGCAAGGATGGCGCACTCTCAGGCTTGTGATAATCGGAGAATCAGTCCTTACTCAAACCGCGCGAAAGCCTGCTCCACTTTGCCGGGAATGGTGGCGGGCGTTTCGCCCAGTTTCTGGCTGATCTCCAGAACAAGCGCCGGAGGCTCCTTCAAATTCTTGAGGGCCTTCACCGTCGCCGGCCAGTCGATGCTTCCATCGCCGGGCCAGAGATGTTCGTCCTTCAATCCCTGATTGTCGTGCACGTGCACCTGCGCAATGCGATCGTTCAGGATCGCAATGGCCGCGTCCGTGCCGGACGTAATATGCGCGTGGCCCAGATCGAGGCAGACACCGATCTGCGGCAGGTGTCCCATCTCCAGAATCAGCATCAGGTGTTCCGGCGTTGTCGGCTCGCTCAGCAAGTTCTCAATCAGGATGCATACGCCGAGCGCGTGCGCAAATGCGCCCAGATGCTCGAGCGCCGTGATGGCATTCTCAATGGTGCGCGGCGACCACAGGTCATCGCGTTCGCCCAGGTGCACTACAAGATTGCGAAAGGGAATATGCTCGGCGCTTTCAAGCGCACGCTTCACTTCATCCATTGCATCAATACGGCGCGATTTTTCAGGATGCAGCACGTTCACCGCCGGCGCACCGGCTCGTCCCATCTCGCGATCGGGATAGAGTGGCGCATGCATGGACCAGGGCTGCAGAGTATTTGAGCGAAACCAGTTTGCCAGCTCCGACACATGCTCGCGGCTGGTGTAATCAAAATGTTGCCGGGCCGCAAAAATCTCAACGGCTTCCGCGCCGGATCGGCTTGCCAATTCCAGCAATCCAGGGTGCATCCGTTGATTCAAAAACAGGTGAGTGGAGAGGACGCGCAGCATTTTCTAGAGATTCCTCGCATCGGAACGGCTTTTGCGCCGGTTCCGGTGCTGTTCCTATTGTCGCATTTCTGCAGCAACACAAATTGCAGGCCGGTATTGCGCAGCTTGGTGCACGCCGTGCGGACATTGGTTGCGAAAGCGCGCAGGGGCTAAACAGCTCGCAGAAAAACTCCATCAGCGATGTCGTTTTGAAGGGTACGGGCTTCAGTTCTACCGCAAACGGTGCCGCATTGAAGGGTACGGGCTTCAGCCCGTACGCAAACGCATGCAAGATGGGCGGGGCTTTAGCCCCTGAGGGAACGCAATTTCCAAATCCCAACTCACTGTCGTCTTTTCCGCACCCTGTAAAAGCCCGAATTCGTCTTTGGCCGGTATTCGGCCAAACTAGAAGCCGGGCCCTGTTCCATAGCACCCCACAGCGAGCTAAAGCCATTTGGCCCGATCATCGTCTAAACTCTTGAAAAGCCATTTACCGGATTCGCGAGCGCATTGCCCGGCTGCTGGGGCAGCCCGAGCAAAGCCGATATAATCGGAGTGGCTTTTCCGTGCGTGTTCCAGGCGGTCCAATGTGGCGCTGGGGTATGGTTGTTCTAAAAAGAAGCCGCACGTACCGTAACGGAAGCGCAGTTTTTACTGGAGTATTGCTCCAGCAAGTCACATCGAGCTTTTTCGCCCTCGTGGCACGGAGCGGGTCTTTCCTGGACCGCACTCTCCACCGCTAGGTTTTAAAAGGCCGGGGTGAGATCGAATACGGAGACAATGATGCTTAAGAAGTTGACGCTGACGACCTTTATTTTGATTGGAATGGCCGCGCTCGCCGGCGTTCCTGCACTCGCGCAGGACAAAGCCGCACCGCAGCCAAAGCGTGCCAGCGCCCCCTCCTATCGCCAGTTTGATATTGGTGGCAGTTTCTACAAGACTTTCGTTACCAACACCAGCGGCATGGGATTTCAGCAGACGCCGACATCCGGCATGGGCGGCCTCATCGAAGCTCGCCGCCTGTTCAGTCCTCTGCTCGGCTTTGAAATGGCAGTCTCATTCGGCACCGGCGGACAGAACTACGCGCCCCTCGCCACAGCCTGCGCGCTCACCTGCAATAATCCGGTAGTCAAAATCGGCGGCCGGCAGGTTGAAACGTCGCTGGACTACGTACCCTCAATGAAGATCGGCAACCTGCGTCCGTTCCTGGTCGGCGGCCTCGGCGTCTTCATCAGTGTTCCTGATTCCACGCCGCTTGGAAATAACACATCGATCCGCGGCGCGTACATCTACGGTGGCGGCGTGGAATACGACATCAGCAGGCGCCTGGGCATCCGTGGCCAGTATCGCGACACCTGGTACAAGGCACCGAATATTTCGTCCATCTATCCGGCGGACGGCCAATACACGCATTCCGCCATGCCGATGGGCGGCGTTTACTACCGCTTCTGAACTTCAGTTGCCGGCGGGAAATCTCGACGCGGTGTCGACATTTCCCGCAGGTGCTCGTCTATTTCGATTAGAGCTCGGCAGTTTGCGGTGCGGATTTCCCGCTTATTTTGAAGCGCTTCTCTACTCTTGCGGTCCTTTATTCCCTTGGTGTGCCCATCAATTCCTGCGGCCCCGGATATGAGGACCGAAGTACCGACCCCCTTCTTCCAGGCTGCTCTCCTGCCACCCATTTGCGCATCCAATAACTACGCTCATAACAGTCTCAATGCCAGCGCAGAACTTACAAAACTAATCAGGAGGTCATAAACCATGTCTTCCCACAAAGGTCTGAATCTTCTTTTGGCCCTTATTCTTGCAGTCGCAGCTTGCGCATCCGTACACGCCCAGACTTCGGTCGGCGTCAGTCTTTACGGAGCATTCAATGGAACAACCACCGGCAACAATGTGCAGGAAAGCCCCTCCAACTCCGCGGGCGGCCTCATCGAACTTCGCCACATCAGCAATCCAATCTTTGGATATGAGGCCACGTACTCTTACAACCGCGCCAACACGTCTTACCGCTGCAACGGGACTAGCTGCCCCGTGCTTACTCCCGCGCTGGTATCCGCAAATGCACACCAGGTGACGGTTGACTGGGTTCCCTCAATTCACGTGGCCAACCTGAGGCCGTTCGGCGTGCTTGGTGTGGGTTTGTTGCTGAATGAACCAGCGGGCAGCCAGACCAATACCACAAGCTCTGCGCGCGCCGTGTATGTATACGGAGCGGGTTTGGACTGGGGACTTTTGCCTCACCTGGGCTTGCGTTTCCAGTATCGCGGCAATCTCTACAAATCGCCCGATCTTAGCAAGCTCTACACATCCAGCAACGCGTTCAGGCACACGTCAGAGCCCATGGTGGGCGCGTATATCAGCTTCTAGTAAGTCAACCTCCCCAAAGCGCATGCTGTAACAATTCGCTGCAGCATGCGCAAGGGAAGGCGTTTTCGGAAGCGTCAGCCTCAACCCACCGGGCATAGGCTGGCAGAGACAAATGAATGTTGGCCGACCCCAGAAAAACGCCTGTTTACCAAGGCATAACCTCCGGGTAGACGACTGTCGTTAGCACATAATATGTCCGGTGTTTTTAGCAAGTGAAGTGTCCGCACAGCGGGCGGCGAGGATGGAGCCATGCGCGAGAGCATGGAGATCTATCCGCAGACCGCAGCGGAGCGG
>Ga0265342_10001557_pt1 | contig 21209 bp, 19 predicted proteins | sample 4CB327metaG_FD_203125 | JGI IMG/M metagenome (GOLD analysis project Ga0265342, IMG submission 203125) | Rhizosphere microbial communities from Carex aquatilis grown in University of Washington, Seatle, WA, United States - 4-CB3-27 metaG | ecosystem: Host-associated > Plants > Roots >... | reverse complement strand
GATCAGCTGCTGCTGGCCGAGAGAGAGGCTCTTGTCGAGCCGCGCCGGGAGGTCGAGCATGGAAAGGAATTCGGCGAGGCCGACGCGCTTGAGCGCGCTCTCGATCGCCGTGATCGAAAACGCGTTCGGTGCGTCGGGATAAGCGAGCGCGGCGCGCAGCGTGCCGAGCGGCAGGTAAGGCCGCTGCGGCATGAACATCATGGTGTCGGGATCGGGCTGCATGACAGTACCCGTGCCCCAGGGCCACAGGCCGGCGAGCGCGCGGAACAGCGTGCTCTTGCCGGCGCCGGATTCGCCGACGATCAGCACGCGCTCGCCGAGCGCGATCTCGACCGAGGTCTCGGCGATAACGACACGGCCGTCGGCGAACAGCACGCTCACCTCGTCGAAGGCGAGCCTGCCGTGCGGATGGCGCACCATGCGGATGTGCTCGACGCTCTCGTCGCTGCGGTCGAGCCGGTCAATGGCCGCCTTGAAGGCGCTGACGCGATGCAGGGTCGCCCGCCAGTCGGCGAGCGCCGGGAACTGGTCGACGAACCAGCGCAGCGAGGCCTGCACCTGGTTGAAGGCGCCGACCACGACCATCAGCCCGCCGAGCGTCAGCGTGCCGCTGAAATAGCCGGGCGAAGCGACGAGCGTCGGCACGATGATGGCGAGCCAGCCATAGCCCGACGTGATCCAGGTCAGCCGCGACACCGCGCCGGTCAGTTTGCCCATCGTGGCGATGACGCGGTCGACATTGCCCTCGAGCTGGCGGCGCTCGTCGCGCTCGCCGTGATGGAGCGCGATGCTTTCCGCGCTCTCGCTGACGCGCACCAGCGCAAAGCGCAGTTCCGCCTCGCGCGAATAAAGTTGCGCGTTGAGCCCGATCAGCGGCAGGCCGACGCGCCAAGTCATGAGCGAGCCGATCAGGGCGTAGGCGATCGCGCACCACACCATGTAGCCGGGAATTGAGAAGTGATAACCGTGAACGACGAAGACCATATGGCTCGACAGCGACCACAATATGCCGATGAAGGAGACGAGCAGGATGCTCGCTTGCAGCAGCCCGACTGCGAGGCCGGCCGACAGGTCGGTGAGCTTGCGCGTGTCTTCCTCGATGCGCTGGTCGGGATTGACGCCGAGCTCGCCGGCGAGTCCGAGCCGGTAGGCGCGCCCGCGCGCCAGCCAGTCGTCGAGCAGGTGCCGCGTCAGCCATTCGCGCAGCCGAACCTTCAGCATCTGCTGCATCCAGGTCTGGCCGACGACGATCGACAGGAGGACGGCAACGATTCCGCCGAAGATCAGAAGCTGATGGCCGAGTTCGGCGACGTTGCGCTTGGCGATGGCGTCGAAGAACGCGCCGTTCCAGTCGTTGAGTCTGATCTGGCCGAACATGTTGCCGATCAGCATGACGAGGATGCCGCCCGCGAGCCACGCGACGGTGGCGCGATGCCGGCTGCGCCAGAGCTGCTTGATGAGGGCCAGGCTCTCGGCGGCGGCGCTGCGGCCTTCGTAGGCGATGCTCGGCGGCTGAAACAACGACAGCGGCTGCGTGTCGGCCGGCGCGTCGGCGCGATCGCGAAGCGAGTCGTAGAGTATGGCGACCGGGCGCGCGGGCGCGCCCTCGCTGTCAGAGCCGTTCCGTTGTTTCACATTCTTGGTCCGGGTGCCGGCCCCCCTTTCGACCGGCGAGTGTGACTCGTGACATCACGACTCACAGGGACGGATGAAGATTTGTGTCTGCGAGGTTGGAATGCAAGAAAACTTTGTCCTCCGCTTTGTCGCAGGCGCGCAGGCGATGCAAAATTGGCACTGTGTGAGTCGCGATGGTTGAAATGGAACTCGGCCGCTGGATCGACAAACAGGCGCAATTGAGCGCGGAATTAATGGAGCGCTCGATTTCGGCGACGCATTTGCGGCGCGTTCGTGCGCCATTTTCGCAAATGATCGTTCCGGCGCGCGGTTCCGTGCTGGCGTCGCCGGCGATCGCCGACTGGAATCCGGAACCGGATTATTTCTTCCACTGGGTGCGCGATTCCGCGATCGTCATGCGCACGGTCGCCGATCTCGCGGCGGACGCGAAGGATGACGTCGAGCGCCGGCGCTGGACGCCGCATTTCGAGGATTACGTCGCGTTCAGCCTGCGCCTCGCGCGGCTCGATGTGCGGAACTTTGAATCATATTCCGGACAGACCGAAGTTGCATTCCGCAAATTCCTGCGGCGCGACGACGACATCGGCGCGCTCGGGCGCGATGCGCTGCTCGGCGAGCCGCGCTTCAATCCGGACGGCACGATCGACATCCTCGGATGGTCGCGGCCGCAATATGACGGACCGGCGCTGCGCGCCCTCGCGTGCCTGCGCTTTCGCGAGATGGCCGGCGCGAATTCGGAGCTCGACGCGCTGCTGCGCCTCGATCTCGATTTCACAGCGCGTCACGCCGGCGAAGCCTGCATCGGCCCGTGGGAGGAGCCGGAGGAGAACACGCATCACTACTACGTCGCGCTGGTGCAGCTCGGTGCGCTCGTGCACGGGCGCGCGCTTGTGCAACACGCAGACGCGGAGGAACGGCTACGCACCGCGCTCGCGCACCACTGGTCGCCGGCGCATGGAGTCTACGCCGCTGTCCGGCCGTTCAGAGGCAATGTGCGCGACGATCTCATCGATTCCGCCGTGCTGCTCGCCGTGCTCGACGCCGATCTCGCCGACGGGCCGCATTCGGTCGCCGATCCGCGCCTGTGGCAGACGCTCGCCGCGCTGGAAGGCCTGTTCGCGCGTGAGTTCCCGATCAATCGTGGCCGCGCCGCGCCGGCGCTCGGGCGTTCGCGGGCCGATCGTTATTTCGGCGGCGGCGCCTGGTACGTCACGACGCTCGCCGCGGCGGCGCTGTGTTACCGGCGCGCCGCCCGCCGGTCCGACGCGACGTATCTTGCGCGCGGCGATGCCTACATGACGACGGTCCGCGAAATGGTGCCGGCCGATGGCCACATGGCCGAGCAGGTCGACCGCGATACCGGAGAGCCGGCCTCCGCGCGCGACCTCACCTGGAGCTATGCCGCCTTGGTCGAGGCGGCGGCGCTGCGCCGGTCAGCGGTGCGATGTGCAGCTCCGCGCTCCTGACAATCCTGCCTTGCGGCAACAAAAAACCCTCCGCGTGCCGCAACAGGACCGGGCGATCCGCGTTCACCGGAAGACAGGCGGCGCGGGGAACGATGGCACGCGCCTGCATGTCATGGTGCGGGAGAGAGTGATGGACGACGAACGGGAGCCCGACGGCGTGGCGCGCAAGGCGAGCGGCTGGCTCTGGCTGGTCGGCATCGGCCTCACCGCGGCCGCCTTCTACTGGGCCATTCCGGCCGGCCATGGCCGCCCGACCTCCGTCACCGTGTTCGGCGTCAATGCGCCCGACGCGCCGGTCGCCAGCTATCCGGGACTGCGCCTGCCCCCTCAGAGCCAATTGGCGTCCGCCGAGGCCCTTCGCTGAACCCTTTTCGATAGAAGCGAGCGGCGCCGCGTCCTCAGGCGTGACCGTAAGGCCGTAAGGCATGTCGGCTGGGTGGGACGAGTGGCGCGCCCGAGACGATTCGAACGTCCGACCTTTGCCTTCGGAGGGCAACGCTCTATCCAGCTGAGCTACGGGCGCACTCGGAATCCTGCATAGCCCAAAGCATCCCGACCTTCAACCGCGGCCCGAGGGCGTAAAAGTCCCGTCGAACGGGCACTTTTGGCACCGTTCCTGTGGTTAAGCCCCATTTTGCGGGGCTTCCCGCTTGCGCGGAAAAACGAATCTCTTAGTGCTTTCACACACGCGCATGGTGCGCTCAAGGAGTACCTTCAATGGCTAAAGCCGCCGCAACCGCCAAACCGAAAGCTGCCAAGCCGGTGACCAGCCGGAACCTGGCCGCGGCGCTCTCGGAAGCCCATCAGCTCACCAAGAAACAGGGCCTGGAGCTCGTGGACAATCTGGTCACGATGATCACCAAGCACCTGAAGAAGGGCGAGCGCGTCAAGATCGCCGGCCTCGGCATCCTGCAGGTGCGCAAGCGCGCCGCCCGCATGGGCCGCAATCCGGCCACCGGCGAAGCGATCAAGATCAAGGCGTCCAAGAAGGTTGCGTTCCGCGCCGCCAAGGACCTCAAGGAAGCGATCTAAGTCGCGCCTCCTTTTTGTTTGCGTACCAGCAAGCCCCGCCGGTTTCGTCCGGCGGGGTTTTGTTTTTGGCGGTGCCGTCACCCTGAGGAGCGAGGCGGCGCAGCCGCCGAGCCTCGAAGGGTCTCGGGTTCACAGGTCCTTCGAGGCCCGCGCGTTCCGCGCGGGCGCCTCAGGACGAGGATTCGCCTTATTTGCATCCGCCGCCGGCGCTACCATCTGTCCCGCCATGCTGCGCCGATACCTGCTGCGCCCGCTCTGGATCGTCCTTGCCCTGCTGTTCCTTCTGGAAGCATGGCTGTGGGACCATTTGCAGCCCGTTGTCGCGCGGCTGGTCGCGCTCATCCCGCTCGCCGCGGTCAAGCGCGCGATCGCCCGGCTCGTCGCAAGCCTGCCGCCCTGGGCGGTGCTGTTCGTGTTCGCGATCCCGTTCGTCTTGATGCTGCCGCTCAAGTTCGCGGAAGTCTATTTCCTCGCCAGGCGGCAATGGGTGCTGGCGGCCGCAGTGATCCTGCTGGTGAAGCTCGTCGGCGTCGGCGTCACCGCCTTCATCTTCGACGTGACGCGCGACAAGCTCATGCAGATGGCCTGGTTCCGCCGCCTCTACGCCTGGGTGATGTGGGCGCGCGACTGGGCGCATGCGCAGACCGAGCCGATCCGCCAGCGCGTGCGCCAGCTCGTCTGGCTTCTCAGGCCGCAACGCGCCGGCACCTTCCTGCGCCGGCTGATACGCCTGCGCCGCCGCGCCTGGCGCCGCCGAGCGGCGTGAACGTCAACCGGTGATGACGTGTAGGAGATGCGGCGCCCACAGGCCGCAGCCGGTGAACGCTAGCCCGACAAACCCGAGCAGCACCGAGCCCCAGCCGAGCAGCACCATGCCGGTGATGACCTGCGCCGAAGCCAGCACGATGCCGATCTGGAACGCGGCCGAGGCGAACTCATAATTGTGATAGCGCGCCAATGTTTCATCGCGGTGATGCTCGCCGGCGCGCGCGCGTGCCGACAACTGCTTGCGTCCTTCGTTCGATGACGGCTCGTCGTCGTAGCGCGCGACCAACTTCTTCCACTCGTCGACTTTCTTCGCCAGCCGCGCCTTCTGCTCCGGATCGGCGGCGCGATCGGACTCGAGCTGCATCTGCTCCGACGCCGTCGTCAGCACGGTCATGCGGATGGTCTTGGCCTGGAAGAAGGCCCACAAATCGTTGATCTCGACGTTGAGCGCGATGGCGTGCGTCTGCGCGCTTTTGCCGAGCGTCTCGGAGAAAGCGAGAAACAGCGCCAGCACCGAGATCAGCAGCGCGATCCTCTTGTTGCCGCCGTGCGAGGCATGCTCGGCGTGCTCGGCATGCTCGAGGTTTTCGTGTGCGCTCATGACCGCCCCCTTGGATGGCGCGACGATGGCAGCAAAATCGGCCGGCGGGCAAGGGCGGCTTAGGCGCGCGGATGCGTATTCACATAAACGTCGAGTAACCGCTCGGCGTCGACCGCCGTGTAGATCTGCGTCGTCGACAGCGAGGCGTGGCCGAGCAGTTCCTGGATGGCGCGCAGGTCGCCGCCGCCGGCCAAAAGATGCGTGGCGAAGGAGTGCCGCAGCGCATGCGGCGTCGCCGTGTCGGGGAGCCCGAGTGCGCCGCGCAGCCGTTCCATGGCGAGTTGAATGATACGGGGAGACAACGGTCCGCCGCGCGCACCGATGAACAGTGGCCCATTCGCTGGCAGGTCGTAAGGACAAAGCGCGACATAGCCGGTCACGAGCTTCGCCACCTGCGGCAGCAGCGGCACCATGCGCGTCTTGTTGCCCTTGCCGGTGACGGTGAGCGCATCGGGCGCACCGTCCATGTCGCGGCGCTTGAGCGACAGCGCCTCCGAGATGCGCAAGCCGCAGCCATAGAGCAGCGCCAGCACGGCGGCGTCGCGCGCCAGCACCCATTGGTCGCGCGCTTCGCCCGCGCGCATGTCGGCGTCGGTCACGGCGCGAGCCGAACTGGCGGTCAGCGGCTTGGGCAGGCTCTTCGGCAGTTTCGGCGTGCGCACGGCGGAAAGCGCGCCGACCTTGCCCTTGCCGTTGCGCTCGAGGAAGCGCGCGAAGGAGCGCGCGCCGGCGAGCTGCCGCATCAGCGAGCGGTTGCCCGCGCCGTCGGCGCGGCGCGCGGCGAGGAAGGCGCGCACGTCGGCGGGCGCCAGCTTCGCCAGCGCCTTCAGGTTCGGAGGCCGGCCGAGATGTTCGGTGAGAAAGGCGAGGAACTGCGCTACGTCGCGACGGTAGGCGTCCAGCGTCTTCGGCGACATGCGCTTCTCGGCGCCGAGATAGCCAAGCCAGCGGCTGATCTCGGCCGCAACGTCCGGGGCTGTCGCGAAGGCCAGGTCCATGCGCGCCAGACTGGCATTCCTTTCTTCACCCTTCCTTAACCGCGCGGAATCGGCCTAGACCACTCTCCATGCCCATGCGTGTCGTCGACGTCCTGGTGCCGGTGGCGCTCGATCAGGCCTATTCCTATCGGGTTCCGGCCGACATGGAGCTTGCGCCCGGCGACGTCGTCGCCGTGCCGCTCGGCGCGCGCGAGTGCCTCGGCGTGGTCTGGGCCGACAATCCAAATCCCAACCCGCGCCTGCACAACCGGCTGAAGGACGTCGAGGCCAAGCTGGACGTGCCGCCGCTCAAGCCGGAATTGCGCACCTTCGTCGACTGGGTGTCGAACTACACGCTCGCCGCGCGCGGCATGGTGCTGCGCATGGCGCTGCGCATGGGCGACCTGGGTCCTGCGCGCGAGCGCGTCGGCGTCCGCCTCACGGAGATGAAGCCGCAGCGCATGACGCCGGCGCGGGCGCGCGTGCTGCAAGCGCTCGCCGACGGCTTCGTGCGCTCGAAGGGCGAGGCGGCGCAGGAGGCCGGCGTTTCCGCCGGCGTCGTCAACGGCCTGGTCGACGAGGGCGTGCTCGAGACGGTGGTGCTGCCGCCCGAGCCGTTGATGCGAGCGCCGGATCCCGACTTCCGCAAGCCGGACTTCTCGCTGGCGCAATTGGCCGCCGCCGACGCGCTGCGCACGACGGTCGATCAGGGCGGCTACACCGTGTCGCTGCTCGACGGCGTCACCGGCTCCGGCAAGACCGAAGTCTATTTCGAGGCGGTCGCCGAGAACATTCGCCGCGGCCATCAGACGCTCGTCCTCATGCCGGAGATCGCGCTGACCGCGGGATTCCTCGACCGCTTCGCGCAGCGCTTCGGCGTGCGTCCGGCCGAGTGGCATTCGCAGCTTGCGCCGCGCAAGCGCGCGCGCACCTGGGAGGCGGTGGCCAAGAACGAGGTCCCGGTCATTGTCGGGGCGCGCTCGGCGTTGTTCCTGCCTTACGCCGATCTCGGCCTCATCGTGGTGGATGAAGAGCATGACGCCGCCTACAAGCAGGAGGACGGCGCGCATTATCACGCGCGCGACATGGCAGTGGTGCGCGGCTCGATCGCCAAGTTTCCGGTGATCCTCGCCTCGGCGACGCCGTCTGTGGAATCGGAAGTCAATGCGCGGCGCGGCCGCTATCGCCGCATTCATCTGCCCGAGCGTTTCGGCGGCGCGCACCTGCCGCACATCGAGCCGATCGACATGCGCACCGAAGGGCCGCCGCGCGGCCGCTTCATCTCGCCGAAATTGGCGGAAGCCGTGCAGATCGTGCTGGAGAAGCGCGAGCAGGCGCTGCTGTTCCTCAACCGCCGCGGCTTCGCGCCGCTGACCCTGTGCCGCGCCTGCGGCTTCCGCGTGCAGTGCCCGAACTGCGATTCCTGGCTGGTCGATCACCGCTTCAAGCGGCGGCTCGTCTGCCATCATTGCGGTTACTCAGTGCCGCCGCCGACCGAATGCCCGAAGTGTCACGCAACGGATTCATTTGCGGCAGTCGGGCCCGGCGTCGAACGTCTGCACCAGGAGGCGGCCGATCTCTTTCCCGGCGCGCGCGTCCTTGTCCTGTCGAGCGATCTCGTCGAATCGATCGAGCGGTTGCGTTCCGAACTGGACGACGTCGCCGAGGGTCGCTTCGACCTCGTCATCGGCACGCAGCTCGTCGCCAAGGGGCATCACTTCCCGCGATTGAATCTCGTCGGCATCGTCGACGCCGATCTGGGCCTGGGCAACGGCGATCCGCGCGCGGCCGAGCGCACGTTCCAATTGCTGCATCAGGTGACCGGGCGCGCCGGCCGTGAGGAAGGCCGCGGCGTCGGCTATCTGCAAACGCATCAGCCGGAGCATCCGGTGATGCGCGCGTTGATCATGGGCGACCGCGAGGCATTCTATCAAAACGAAATCGAGCAGCGCGAGCGTACCGGTTATCCGCCGTTCGGGCGACTGGCGAGCCTGATCGTCTCGGCCGGCGACAAGCACGCGGCCGAAGCCTATGGCCGCACGCTCGTGTCGCTGGCGCCGAGGGATGACGACGTGCGCGTGCTCGGGCCGGCCGAGGCGCCGGTCGCGGTGGTTCGCGGCCGCCATCGCTATCGCCTGCTGGTGAAGGCGCCGCGCGCCTATGATTTGTCCGGCTATCTGCGCGAATGGCTTGCCGCCGCGCCGAAGACCAAGGGCAATCTGCAGCTCGAGGTCGACGTCGACCCGATGAGTTTTTTTTAAGCCGTGCCCCGGACGCGCTGCAATGCGTAGCATTGCGGCGCAGATCCGGGGCCGTTCCCCGGTCCGAGCTCATGACGGTCCCGGTTCTGCAGCGCACCACTTCGTGCTGCGCTGCGCCCGAGACACAGAGCTTCAAGTTGACGCAATCTCCGGCGCGCGCACATCGCTCGCCTTCGCCGCATAGACGACGAGCGGCGGCTTCAATCCGGCGTTAACGAGCGCGCGCCGCACGTCGGGCCGCGCCGCCGAGAAATAGGCCGCGCTGCCGGAGCGTCTGATCTTGTTGACGAAGGCCACCAGCGCGCCGCGCCACCAATTCAGGGATTGCCCGTAGTTGCGTGTGAAATGCGCCGGATGCCCGACCTTCATTCCGGCATCTCGTCGTGCTTTGCGCCCGGCTGCAGCAGCACGGTTGCCGCTGCGGCGAAGATGAGCGCGAAGCCGATCGTGTCGGTGAGGTTGGGCCGCTCGCCGCTGATCACGGTCGAGCCGATGACGCCGACGACGGGCACCAGTAGCGTGCCGATCGAGGCGGTCATGGTCGGCAATTTGTCGACCACGACGAACCAGACGAAATAAATCAGCCCCATGCCGATCAGGCCGTTATAGCCAATCCAGATCAGCGTCGCGGTCGGCACCGGGCCGGGTTGCGGCAGGCCGTGGAAAATGAGCATGCCGGCGACGACCATCAGCCAACCGAGCAAAAGTTGCCACGCGGTGGCGGCGAGCGTCGGGATCGGGATTTGCGCCGCCTTCAGATAGATCGTGCCGCAGGCCCACAGCCAGGCGCAGGCGAGCGCGAACAGCGCGCCGAGCGGCAGCCCCGTCTCGAACAGCGGCCCGATCAATATGACGAGACCGAGCGCGCACAGCGCCAGCGCCGCGAGCTTGACGCCGGTGAGCTTTTCCTTGAGCACGAACCAGGCCAGCACCGAGGCCCAGATCGGCATCGAATAGGCGATCACCACCGCGCGCGACGTGGTGCCGTAGACCTGCGAATAGGCCGAGCAGATGTTGAAGATGCCGACATTGAAGAAGGCGGCGATCGTCAGCTTCAGCCACGCGCCGCGCGGCACCGACAGGTTCGTGCGGCTCACTGCGGCGGCGATCATCAGCACCAGGGCGCCGAGCCCGACTCCGACGACGCGCAGCGACCATGGCGACAGCGCCTCGAGGATGACGCGCGTCGCGATCCAGTTCATGCCCCAGGCGACGCCCATGAGCACGACCAGCAGGCGCGCGCCGGTCGAGACGCCGCTCTGGCCCGCGTCGTTCACGCCCTGGCTCCGCGCAAGGTCGGCACCAGCAGCACGCAGGCGGCGGAGCCGAGGATCAGCACGAAGCCCACAATGTCATTCAGGCTCGGGCGCTCGCCGAGCAGAGCGACCGAGCCCAGGACACCGATCACCGGCACCAGCAGCGACCCGATCGACGCAGTGATCGGCGATAGCCGGCCGGCGATCGACCACCACAGGAAATGCGCAAAACCGGTGCCGATGACGCCGACGAACAGGATCGCGGCCCATGTCTCGAACGACAGGTTGAAGCGCGGCGCGCCCTCGAACACGAATGTGCCGGCGGCGATGAACATGAGGCCGAACACGAGCTGCCACGTGGCCGTCGCCAGCGGCGGCACGGTCGACTTCACCCATTTGAGATAGACGGTGGCGCCGCCCCAGGCCCAGGCGCAGCCGAGCGCAAGGAACGCGGTTGCCGGCACACCCTGCTCGACCAGCGGCCAGACCAGCACGCCAAGCCCGACGGCGCAGAGCACGATGGCGATCCCCCGCGTGCGGTCGAGCCGTTCGCCGAGCAGAACGCAGCTCATGATCGTCGTCCAGATCGGCATCGAATAATTGAGGATGACGACGCGTGAGGTCGCGCCGTTCGCCTGTGCGAATCCGGACAGGATCTGGAAAAGGGCGACGTTGAGGAAACCGGCGACCATGACGTGGACGCGTTGGCCGCGAGGCACCTTGAGCGTGCGACCGGTCATGAGCGCCGCCGCGATCAGGGTGAGGACGGCGAAGCTCGAACCGAAGAAACGCAACGTCCAGGGCGAGGCCTCGTGCAAGGCGATGGCGCCGCCGATCCAGTTGCCGCCCCAGGCGAAGGCCAAAAAGAACACCAGCAGCCTGTCACGCCCGGTGACCTCGGCGGTATCGCGCGCCTGCAGCATTGAGCCTGGGTTTCCGGCCGGGATGGGGTGCGCGAATCTCGCGCGGGCGCGCCACGCTAGCCTGCGCCGCACGGCGGCGCGAGGCATGGCTCGCATGCGGCGGCCGGGGCGATACGGCCGACACGACGAGGGGTGCGCTGCCTCGCCGCAGCGGCGCCCGCGGCGCCGTGGAACCCCTGCCTCTTGTTGCGCCGCGATTGTGGCTGTGTTAGCAACCCCTCGATTTCGCGAGGGGCGCTGCGGGGCTTTGACGCGCGTCCTCGCCAGATCGGAATTCCTCCTTGAATTCCAGAAGGTTGCGCCGCCGTTCATCGACGGTGCCCGGCCTTGATGAGTTAGAAGAAAAACGAGCGTCCAGTGGCAGGCGAAGACCCTCTCATTTCCGGCATGGCAGGCCGTTACGCGCACGCGCTGTTCGAGCTCGCGCGCGATTCCAAGGCGACCGACGCCGTCAAGTCCGATCTCGACCGCTTCAACGCCATGATGGCGGAGAGCGCGGATCTGACGCGGCTCGTCCTCTCGCCTGTGTTCGGCGTCGACGAGCAGCTTCGCGCGCTGTCCGCGATCCTCGACAAGGCCGGCATCTCCGGCCTCGCGGCGAACTTCCTGCGCGTCATCACCACCAATCGCCGGCTGTTCGCGGTGAGCGACATGATCCGCGCCTACCGCGCGCTGGTCGCCCGGCACAAGGGCGAGGTGCACGCCCAGGTCACCGTCGCCGAGCAGCTTAACGCCAATAACCTCGACGCGCTCAAGGGCGCGTTGAAAACCGTCACCGGCGGCAAGGACATCGACCTCGACGTCAAGGTCGACCCGGCCATTATCGGCGGCCTGATCGTCAAGGTCGGAAGCCGCATGGTCGACAGTTCGCTCCGCACCAAGCTCAATGCGATCAAGTTTGCGATGAAAGAGGCCCGCTGATGGACATCCGCGCCGCAGAAATTTCCGCCATCCTCAAAGACCAGATCAAGAATTTCGGCCAGGAAGCCGAGGTTTCCGAGGTCGGTTCGGTGCTCTCCGTCGGTGACGGCATTGCCCGCGTCTACGGTCTCGACAACGTTCAGGCCGGCGAGATGGTCGAGTTCGAGAACGGCACGCGCGGCATGGCGCTCAACCTCGAAAGCGACAATGTCGGTATCGTTATTTTCGGCGCCGACCGCGAGATCAAGGAAGGCCAGACCGTCAAGCGCACCCGCGCCATCGTCGACGTGCCGGTCGGCAAGGGTCTTCTGGGCCGCGTCGTCGACGCGCTCGGCAACCCGATCGACGGCAAGGGCCCGATCAAGGCCGACAAGCGCGAACGCGTGGACGTCAAGGCTCCCGGCATCATTCCGCGCAAGTCGGTGCACGAGCCGATGGCGACCGGCCTCAAGGCCATCGACGCCCTGATCCCGATCGGCCGTGGCCAGCGCGAGCTGATCATCGGTGACCGCCAGACCGGCAAGACCGCGATCGCGCTCGACACCATCCTGAACCAGAAGCCGCTGAACGTCGCAGGCTCGCCCGAGAGCACGAAGCTGTACTGCGTCTACGTCGCGGTCGGCCAGAAGCGCTCCACCGTTGCCCAGTTCGTGAAGGTGCTGGAAGAGCAGGGCGCGCTCGAATACTCGATCGTCGTCGCCGCCACCGCCTCCGATCCGGCGCCGATGCAGTTCCTGGCGCCGTTCGCCGGCTGCACCATGGGCGAGTACTTCCGCGACAACGGCATGCATGCCGTGATCATCTATGACGATCTGTCCAAGCAGGCCGTCGCCTATCGCCAGATGTCGCTCTTGCTGCGCCGCCCGCCGGGCCGCGAGGCCTATCCGGGCGACGTGTTCTATCTCCATTCGCGGCTGCTCGAGCGCGCCGCGAAGATGAACGACTCGAAGGGCGCCGGCTCGCTCACCGCGCTGCCGGTCATCGAGACGCAAGCCAACGACGTGTCCGCCTACATCCCGACCAACGTGATTTCGATCACCGACGGTCAGATCTTCCTCGAGACCGACTTGTTCTATCAGGGCATCCGTCCGGCGGTGAACGTCGGCCTGTCGGTGTCGCGCGTCGGCTCTGCGGCGCAGACCAAGGCGATGAAGAAGGTCGCCGGCAAGATCAAGGGCGAGCTCGCGCAGTATCGCGAAATGGCGGCGTTCGCGCAGTTCGGCTCCGACCTCGACGCCACCACGCAGCGTCTGCTGGCGCGCGGCTCGCGCCTGACCGAGCTCCTGAAGCAGGCGCAGTTCTCGCCGTTGAAGATGGAAGAGCAGGTCGTGGTGATCTACGCCGGCACCAGCGGCTATCTCGACGCGTTCCCGGTCGCCAAGGTCTCTGCCTTCGAAAACGGCCTGCTGTCACTGGTGCGGACCAAGCACAACGACATCCTCGAAGACATCCGCAAGTCGAGCGACCTGTCGTCGGACACCGAAAAGAAGCTCAAGGCGGTCGTCGACGGCTACGCGAAGAGCTTCGCGTAATTCGAGAGGCCCGGCCCAGGGCCGGGCGTGACGAGAAACGGAATACGAGCGGTTCGACCGAGAGCGATTTAGAGAATGGCCTCCCTCAAGGACATGCGCGTCCGCATCGCCGCGACCAAGGCGACGCAGAAGATCACCAAGGCCATGCAGATGGTCGCGGCGTCGAAGCTGCGTCGCGCCCAGATGGCGGCCGAAGCGGCGCGGCCCTTCGCCGAGCGCATGGACCGCGTGCTGGGCAACATCGCCGCCGGTATGGCCGGCAGCGCGGGTGCGCCGCGGCTTCTGGCCGGCACTGGCCAGAACCAGGTTCACCTGTTGATCGTCGCCACCGGCGAGCGCGGTCTCGCTGGCGCCTTCAACTCCTCGATCGTGCGTCTGGCGCGCGAGCATGCGAACCGGCTGATCGCCGAAGGCAAAGAGGTCAAGATCCTCACCGTTGGCCGCAAGGGCCACGAGCAGCTCCGCCGTCTCTACGAGAAGAACATCGTCGACCGCGTCGAGCTTCGCGGCGTGCGCACCATCGGCTTCGCCAACGCCGAAGAGATCGCCAAGAAGGTCCTCGACCTGTTCGAGGCTGGTCAGTTCGACGTCGCGACGCTCTTCTACGCGCGGTTCCGTTCGGTGGTGCAGCAGATCCCGACCGCCCAGCAGATCATCCCGGCCAAGCCGCCGGAAGGCGCCGCCGCGGCCGCGTCGTCGGCCTCTTACGATTACGAGCCGGAGGAGGACGAGATCCTCGCCGACCTGTTGCCGCGCTACGTCGCGGTTCAGGTGTTCCGTGCTCTCCTTGAAAACGCTGCGTCGTTCTACGGCTCGCAGATGAGCGCGATGGACAACGCGACGCGTAACGCGGGTGAAATGATCCGCAAGCAGACCCTCACCTACAACCGCACGCGCCAGGCGATGATCACGAAGGAACTGATCGAGATCATCTCCGGCGCCGAAGCGCTATAATACGAGTAACGAGGACGACATGGCCACGCAGAACGCAGTCGGTAAGATCACCCAAGTCATCGGCGCCGTCGTCGACGTGCAGTTCGAGGCTCACCTGCCGGCGATCTTGAACGCGCTCGAGACCACCAACGGCGGCAACCGCCTCGTGCTCGAGGTCGCTCAGCATCTCGGCGAGAACACCGTGCGCACGATCGCGATGGACGTCACCGAAGGTCTGGTGCGCGGCCAGTCCGTCACCGACACCGGCAATGCCATCGCGGTGCCGGTCGGTCCGGGACTGCTCGGCCGCATCATCAACGTCGTCGGCGAGCCGATCGACGAAGCCGGCCCGGTGAAGTCGGAAACCAAGATGCCGATTCACGCCGAAGCGCCGAAGTACACGGACCAGTCGACCGAAGCCCAGATCCTCGTCACCGGCATCAAGGTCGTGGACCTGCTCGCGCCTTACGCGAAAGGCGGCAAGATCGGCCTGTTCGGCGGCGCCGGCGTCGGCAAGACCGTGCTCATTCAGGAACTGATCAACAACGTCGCCAAGGCCCACGGTGGCTACTCGGTGTTCGCCGGCGTCGGCGAGCGTACCCGCGAAGGCAATGACCTCTATCACGAGTTCATCGAGTCGGGCGTCAACAAGAAGGGCGGCGGCGAAGGCTCCAAGTGCGCCCTCGTGTTCGGCCAGATGAACGAGCCGCCGGGCGCCCGCGCCCGCGTCGGCCTCACCGGCCTGACGCTGTCGGAGTACTTCCGCGATCAGGGCCAGGACGTGCTGTTCTTCGTCGACAACATCTTCCGCTTCACGCAGGCGGGTTCGGAAGTGTCGGCGCTGCTCGGCCGTATCCCGAGCGCCGTGGGTTATCAGCCGACGCTCGCGACCGACATGGGCGCGCTGCAGGAGCGCATCACCACCACGACGAAGGGCTCGATCACCTCGGTGCAGGCCATTTACGTTCCGGCCGACGACTTGACCGACCCGGCGCCGGCGACCTCGTTCGCTCACTTGGACGCGACCACCGTGCTGTCGCGCGACATTGCCGCCAAGGGCATCTACCCGGCGGTGGATCCGCTCGACTCGACCTCGCGCATGCTATCGCCGCTGGTCGTCGGTGAGGAGCACTACGCCACGGCGCGCGCCGTGCAGCAGGTGCTCCAGCGCTACAAGGCGCTGCAGGACATCATCGCCATTCTGGGCATGGACGAACTGTCGGAAGAGGACAAGCTGACGGTCGCGCGCGCCCGCAAGATCGAGCGCTTCCTGTCGCAGCCGTTCCACGTCGCCGAAGTGTTCACCGGCTCGCCGGGCAAGCTCGTCGACCTCGCCGATACCATCAAGGGCTTCAAGGGCTTGGTGGAAGGCAAGTACGACCATCTCCCGGAAGCTGCCTTCTACATGGTCGGCACGATCGACGAGGCAGTCGAGAAGGGCAAGAAACTCGCGGCCGAGGCGGCGTAAGGCATCACGATGGCCCTGCATTTCGAACTCGTCTCACCCGAGAAGCTGCTCTTCTCCGGCGAGGTCCATCAGGTGGACGTGCCCGGCGCCGAGGGTGACTTCGGCGTGCTCGCAGGGCACGCGCCGACCGTGGCGACGCTGCGGCCGGGCATCGTCACCGTGCACGCGGCCGGCGGCCAGACGCGCATCGTCGTGCTCGGCGGCTTCGCCGAAGTGTCGTCGTCGGGGCTGACCATTCTGGCCGACGTTGCCGAAGACGCGACGTCGATCGACCCGGCGATGATCCAGAGCCGCATCGGCGAGCTCGAGCAGCGCGTGTCGAAGACCGAGGCCGGCTCCGAGCTCGACAAGCTCATCACCCGCCTCGACCACTACAAGACCGTGCACCGGCACCTCACCGGCACCGCGATGCATTGAAGCTGCGTTTGCACTGCTGAATTTCAATTGTTATGGCCGGGCTTGTCCCGGCCATCTCGTTTAGGAAGGCACTGTGCCCGCAGAATCGAGATCGCCGGGCTGAGCCCGGCGATGACATCGTCTAGGCCGTCGCAAGCTTGGAAAATTCCGCGACGACGCGCTCATAGATGTCGCGCTTGAACGGCACGACGAGGTCCGGCAGGTCGCGCATCGACGCCCAGCGCCAGTCGATGAACTCCGGCGCGTGGTGGCCGCCGCCGGGCATGGTGATGTTGATCTCGCGGTCGTCGCCGGTGAAGCGCAGCGCGTACCACTTCTGCTTCTGGCCTTTATATTTGCCGCCCCAGGCCTCGCCGATGATCTCGCGCGGAATGTCATAGGTGAGCCAGCCCGGCATCTCGCCGAGCTTCTCGACCGACTTGATGTTGGTCTCCTCGTAGAGCTCGCGCAGCGCCGCCTTGTACGGGTCTTCGCCTTCGTCGATGCCGCCCTGCGGCATCTGCCAGACGTGGTCGCGATCGACGTGCTCCGGTCCGCCGGCGCGGCGGCCGACGAAGACGAGGCCTCGAGCGTTCAACACCATGATGCCGGCGCAGGGACGGTAGGGCAGGGATTCGTACGGCGTCATTCGGGGTCCAAAAACGTCGGCGCTTGAATGGCGCGGGACCCTAGGACGACTTCGCCTTCAGCGCCACCATGCTGATCGGCACCAGCACGAAGCCGCGGTCCTCGACCTTCTTGGCCCAGGCGGCGATGCGCTCGATGGTGGCGGGCTGCGCGGACGCAAGGCCGACGGCGCTGCCGTTCTGGCGCGCCGTCATCTCGAGCCGGTTCAGCGCATGGTCGATCTCGGTCGGCGTCGGCACGGCGTCGATCACGACGTCGGTCTTGGCGAAGGGCATGTTCTGCGCGCCGGCGATCTGGCCGGCGATCGACCGCGACGAGGCGCCGTCGTCGACATAGATGAGCCCGCGCTTGGCGGCATCCGCGATGACCGGCTTCAGCGCCTGCTCGGAGGCCGTGAAGCGCGCGCCCATCGCGCTCACGACGCCGACATAGCCCTGGAAGCGGCTCATCAGCCAGTGTAGGCGGTCGATGTTCTGCTCCGCCGGCAGCGAGGTCAGCAGCGTCTGCGGGCCGGGGTCGTTGTCCGGATAGTCGAACGGCTCCATCGGCAGTTGCAGCAGGAGCTCGTGCCCCTCGCTGCGCGCGCGTTCGGCGAGCTTGCCGAGGTCGGCGCCATAGGGCGACATCGCGAAGGTGATGGGCGGCGGCAGCATGCTGGCGGCGTCGGCGGTGCCGGCGGCGCTGATGCCGACGCCACCAACAACAATCGCAATGCGCGGCAAGTCCTTTCGCGTCGCCGGCAGCGCGCGCGGCTGCGCATAGGCGGTGGCCGGACGCGCTCCGTCCTTGGCGGCGACCGGAATGGCGCCGTGCCGCGTCGTCTCGAGCAGCTTGCGGTCGATCGGCGTCAGCGAGGAGCGCTCGTCAGGCTTCGGCTTCGTCTCCGCTTTGCCGGGAACGACGACCTCCTGCCGCTTGCCGCTGGAGCCGTCGATGATGGTGACGGTGTTGGTGTTGTTGGCGCCGGCGGCGGGCGGGATCTTCACGTCGGCGGAAGCGGTCGCGGGCGACGCGCCGTCGTGACGCCCGGCGCCGGCCGCCGCCTCGGCGCCCGGCTTCGATTTGGTCGAGACCACCGCGACCGGCTCGCCGCCGAGCGGATCGTTGACCAGCATTGCCCAGCTGGCGACCACCAGGCCCGACACAGCGAGCACGCCCGCCAGCAGTTGCGGCGCGCCAAAGCGGCGCGGCGTGGCCGCCGCCTGCTTGTCCTTGCCCTGGCCGAGGGGCGCGTTCAGCTCATCCGGCGGCACAGGGGCTGCCCTTGCGAATCATCGCCGGATTCTATCACGCCGCGACTCCTGGCCCTCGCGTGGGACGTGCCTCGCGGAATGCAAAAGGGCGGCCCTGCGGCCGCCCTTCCGTCGTTCCGGAACTTGCCGGATCAGTTCGGGATCGGGGTCTTCGGGTTCGGCGGGAACGCCGAATTGACCTGCACGCCGCGCAGGAGGTCGTCGGCCGCGTGCAGCGCCTTGTCGTCCTTCGGATCCGGCGGCACGTAGGACTGCGAGCCCGTCTGCTCCTTGCCGGCATCGCCCTTGAGGTGTCCGCGCAGCGAGGCCTCGCCCTTGGTGTCGGTGCGGTTCTTCAGGTCGTCCGGAACCTCCTGCAGCACCTCGATGTCGGGCGTGATGCCCTTGGCCTGGATCGAACGGCCGGACGGCGTGTAGTAGCGCGCCGTGGTCAGACGCAGCGCGCCGTTGCCGGAGCCGAGCGGAATGATCGTCTGGACCGAGCCCTTGCCGAACGAGCGCGTGCCGAGAACGGTCGCGCGCTTGTGGTCCTGCAGCGCACCGGCGACGATCTCCGAGGCCGAGGCCGAGCCGCCATTGACCAGCACGATCACCGGCTTGCCCTTGACGAGGTCGCCGGCGCGGGCGTTGAAGCGCTGCGTCTCGTCGGCATTGCGGCCGCGCGTGGACACGATCTCGCCCTTTTGCAGGAAGGCGTCGGCGACCGAGATCGCCTGATCGAGCAGGCCGCCCGGATTGTTGCGCAGGTCGAGGATGTAGCCCTTGAGCTTGTCGTCCGGCACCTTCGACTGGATCTCGGCGATGCCCTTCTTCAAGCCCTCGGTGGTCTGCTCGTTGAACTGCGTCAGGCGGATGTAGCCGACGTCCTCGCCCTCGACATGCCAGCGCGCCGAGCGCACGCGGATCACGTCGCGGTTGATCGAGATCTCGATCGGCTTTTCGGCGCCCTTGCGCATGATGGTGAGCTTGATCTTGGTGTTGACCGGCCCGCGCATCTTCTCGACCGCCTGGTTGAGCGTGAGGCCCTGCACCTGGTCGTCGTCGAGCTTGGTGATGATGTCGTTGGCGAGCACGCCCGCCTTGGATGCCGGCGTATCGTCGATCGGCGACACGACCTTGATCAGGCCGTCTTCCATCGTCACCTCGATGCCGAGGCCGCCGAACTCGCCGCGGGTCTGCACCTGCATGTCGCGGAAGCTCTTGGCGTCCATGTAGCTCGAGTGCGGATCGAGGCCCGTCAGCATGCCGTTGATCGCGGTCTCGATCAGCTTGGAGTCGTCGGGCTTCTCGACGTAATCGGCGCGGACGCGCTCGAACACGTCGCCGAACAGATTGAGCTGCCGGTAGGTGTCGGAGGCGGCGGCCTTGGCGCTGGCGCCGACCAGAACGAAGTGTGGCTGCACGGCGAGCAGCGTGAGCGCCGCTCCCGAAGCTGCGCCGAGGAGTACTAGAGAGGTCTTGCGCATCATCCGCGAACCTTTTCGCCTTCTCCAGACGCCCACCATGGGCCCGGATCGACGGGAGTCCCGTCTTTTCTCAACTCAACATACAGAACCGGCTGTGAGGAACCTGTCGCGAGGATGGCGGCGACTTGGGAGCCATTTCCCATCACCGCTACGGGTTCTCCGGTCAGTACGAACTGCCCCAGATCGACTGATATCCGATCCATCCCGGCGAGCAATACATGATAGCCGCCGCCGACATTCAGGATCAAGAGTTGGCCATATGAACGGAAAGGTCCTGCGTAAACGACCCAGCCGTCTGCGGGAGCGGTAACCTGGGCCCCGGCGCGGCTGGCGATCGAGACGCCCTTTTCGGTGCCGCCGGTGCCGTCGGAATCGCCGAAAACCTTCAATTTGACGCCGTTAACCGGAACCGGGACGCGCCCGCGCAACGAGGCGAAGGCGACCGCTGGTGCCATGCGGCCGGGGTCCTGCAAGGCCGAAAGCGGACGCGGCTCGCCGCGCGCGGCCTCGCGTGCCGCGCGGGTCGCCGGGTCGAGGCCTTGCTCGAGTTTCGCGATCAAATCCTTGAGAGTGCCCGCCTGCTTGGCCAGATCGGCCGCGCGTGTGCGCTCGGCCGCGAGCGCCGTCTCGCGCTCCGCCTCCTGTTTCTGACGTTCGTCAATCAATGCGCTCATGCGCGTTCGCTCGTCGCCGAGCGAGGCAAGCTGCTTCTTCAGCGTGTCGCGCTCCTCGTCGATCTTCTTGCGCACGGCGAGCAGTCCGCTCAGGTCCTTCGCCAGGTCCGCGACCTGGTCGCGCATCTCCGGCAGCACCGCGCCGAGCACCATGGCGGTGCGCACCGCTTGCAGTGCGTCTTCGGGGCTTGCGATCAGCGCCGGCGGCGGACGCCGGCCGATGCGCTGGAGCGCCGCCAGCACTTCCCCGATGACGCTGCGGCGGCCCTCGAGCGACGAACGAATTGTCGCTTCCTGCGCGTCGAGCGGCTTCAGACGCGTCTCGGTGTCGGAGACCTTGGTTTCGACCTCGCGCAGTTTTGCCGCGCTGTCGATCAGCGCCTGGTTGAGCTTGCGCCGGTCGTTGCCGATCTCCTCGATCTGGCGCTTGATCTCGGCTTCGGCCTCGGTCGACTTCTGCTGCTGCTCGCGCAGCGCCTTGAGCTCTTCGTCGCGCTTTTGCAGCGCGTCGGCCTTGTCGCTCCCTTGCGCCTGAGCGGGCCTGGCCGGCTGCTGCGCCGGCGCGGCCGCCGGCAAAGCGAGGCAAAGTCCCGCGAGCAACGCGGCACGCCGGCCGAACGGGCGCGATTCGCTCCAGAAGGTCATCGGAGTGACGTTAAGCCCGCGCGAGTGGACGGCAAGGTCATCGCGTCGGTTCTTGCCCGCGAATTGTGCCTAAATCGGGACTGGCCGGCCCAAGTGCCTGGCCCGAGTGTCCGGCCCTAGCGAGGGTCCGGGGCCACCATGACAGCGGCGGCCTTCGGCCGCGATACCGACGTGCAACCCGTGGTCAAGCGCAGCCTTTCGCCGTTGACGACCAGATCGTTGAGACGCGGCCGTTCGACCGCGAACCGTCCGGCACGCAGGCCGTCACGCACACCGGCACAATAGACATTGCTCAGCGAGCCGACGAACTGCCATCCCTCGGCATCGGTATGCCGGAAGACCCCGGCTGGGCCG
>Ga0265342_10001555_pt1 | contig 21212 bp, 22 predicted proteins | sample 4CB327metaG_FD_203125 | JGI IMG/M metagenome (GOLD analysis project Ga0265342, IMG submission 203125) | Rhizosphere microbial communities from Carex aquatilis grown in University of Washington, Seatle, WA, United States - 4-CB3-27 metaG | ecosystem: Host-associated > Plants > Roots >... | reverse complement strand
CGGGCTTGGTGCCCGCCGTCGACGCCAGGCACGTGGACGCGGCGTAGATCGCGCTCGGCGGATGCCATTCGCCGGCGCGGCCGGCGGCCGCGTGGATCCCGTCGTTTCCCGTTTACAGGGCGAGAGCGGCCACGCTAAAAAGCGGGCCGTTCGCATCCTTGACGATGTTGGAGTTGGTCTTTGAAAATTGTCATTCCTGACGACTATCAAGACATGGTCGATCAGCTCGCGTGTTTCTCCCTGATCCGTCACCACGACGTCACGCGTTATCGCCAGCCGGCGAGAGATTTTGATCATCTGGTCGAGCGCCTGGGTGACGCCGAGGTGATCGTGGCCATTCGCGAACGCGTCACATTCGACCGTGCGCTGATCTCCCGGCTGCCGAAACTGAAGTTAATTGCGCTGGTGGGGCGGGGTGCAGCGACCATCGACTACGCCGCCTGCAGCGCGCATGGCGTCATGGTGTCGACCGGGACCAGCAATTCTCCGCATGCCCCGGCCGAGCTGACCATCGCACTGATGCTGGCGTCCCGACGAAACGTCGCGCTTGAGGCGGAACGCATGAAGCGGGGCGAGTGGCCCTGCACGCTGTCGCATCGGCTGCGGGAATCGACGCTTGCAATTCTCGGGCTCGGCAATATCGGAGCGCTGGTCGCGGAGGCGGGCAGGGGACTGGGCATGAATGTCCTGGTCTGGGGCCGGGAGAACTCCCAGGCCAGAGCCCGTGCAGCCGGCTATGCCGTGGCCGAGAGCAAGGCCGATCTGTTCCAGCGCGCCGATGTGCTGTCGCTGAATTTGCGTCTGTCCCCCGATACACGCGGTGCGGTCGGCGCCGACGATCTCGCCCGCATGAAGCCGTCGGCGCTGCTCGTCAATGTCGCGCGCGCCGAATTGATTCAACCGGGCGCGCTGGTCCAGGCCCTGCGCCTGGGGCGGCCCGGTTATGCGGCGGTCGATGTCTACGAACAGGAACCGATCATCGGCGGTCATCACCCGCTGCTCGCGCTGCCGAACGCGTTGTGCTTGCCGCACCTCGGCTGGGCGGAGTGGGAGAACTTCGAACTCTATTTCGGGGAAGCCTTTGAGCAAATCGTCGCGTATGAAAGACGCGAGCCGTTGCGCCTTGCGAACCCCGACGTGATGACGAACCGACCCGTCGCAACGGTGTAGTGCGGCGCTGATCGACGCGGCGTCAGAGTCACTCCAGCTTGATGTTTCCGCGCCGGATGGTTTCCGCCCAGCCGTCGGCTTCGGGCTTGAGGCTCGCTCAGTCCTTATACCCGGGATCGACGCGATCGAGCCGCCGCAGCATCGCCGGCCATTCGACTTCGCCGAACGGGGCGCCGTCGCTGCCGAAACCAAGCGCGGCGGTCTTGCGACTGACGCTTTCCGGGGGAACATTGAGCGTTGCGCCGGTCGCCTGCGCCGCAAGTTGGGCCTGACAGGCCTTTTCCAGGTGATGCAGAATGCTGAAGGCTTCCGGCACAGTGTTGCCGACCACCAGCAGGCCGTGGTTGCGCAGGATCATCGCCGGATGCGGACCGAGGTCGCGCACCAGGCGCTGGCGTTCATCGAGCTCGAGCGCGAGGCCTTCGTAGTCGTGATAGCCAAGCCGCTGATAGAACAGCTGCGCATGCTGCGACAGTGGCAGCAGGCCGTCCTTGAGCATCGACACCGCCATGCCGCCGATCGAATGGGTGTGGATCACGCAGCCGGCGTCGGCGCGGGCGGCATGGACCGCGCTGTGGATCACGAAGCCGGCCTTGTGGATGCGCGCGCCGCTGCCGTCGACCACGTTGCCGTCGAGATCGATGCGCACCAGGTTGGAGGCGCTGACCTCGTCGAAGGCATAGCCGAACGGGTTGAGCAGGAAATGCTCCTCGTTGCCGGGGGCGCGGGCGGAAATATGGGTGAACACCAGGTCGGTCCAACCCGCCATGTGCACGAGGCGATAGCAGGCCGCGAGCTGGACGCGGACCTCCCATTCTTCCGCGCTGATGTGCTGCGAGGGGCCGGGCTTGACGGTCTTGAGTGTGCTCATGGCAAAACCTACTCCACCTTGATGTTGGCGGTCTTGATGACCTTTTCCCACTTGGCGGATTCGCTGCGCATGTAAGCCGCCATTTCCGGCGCCGTGCTTTGCAGCGGATCGATGCCGGCGCCGATCAGCTTCTGCTTGATGTCGGCGTCATTGACCGCCTTGAGATAGGCCTCGCGGAGCCGGGCGACGATGTCGGGCTTGGTCTTCACCGGGGCGACGAAGCCCTGCCACGCCCATGCCTCGTATCCCGGCACGTCGCGCGCGACCGGGGGGACGCCGGGAAGCCCGTAGAATTCGCCCGGGGAGGCGACCGCGATCGCCTTGATCTGTTTGTTGCTGAGCTGGCCGCGCGCGGTCGCAAAGTCGACGAACATCATGCCGACCTGGCCGGCGGCGAGGTCTTGCAGCGCGGGCCCGGCGCCGCGATACGGCACGTGATTGATCTTGATGCCGGCGGCCTGGGCGAACATCTCGGAGGCGAGATGAAACGGATTGCCGACGCCGCCGCTGGCATAGTCGATTTTGCCGGGGTCCTTCTTGGCGAGCGCGATCAGTTCCGCCACCGAGCCGAGCGGCAGCTTGTCGGTGTTGACCAGCAGGACGATGGCGAAGCGGCCGGTGAGGGAGATCGGCGCGAAATCCTGGTCCGGATCGTAGGAGAGCTTCTGGTAGAGGCTCTTGTTGGCGGCAAAGGTCGCGGTGTCGCCGAGCAGGAAGGTGTAACCGTCAGGCTCGATGTGGGCGACGTATTCGGCGCCGATATTGGTGCCGGCGCCGGGTCGGTTCTCGACTACGATTGGCTGGCCGAGGCTTTCGCCCATGGCGGCTGACACCAGGCGGGCAAAGAAATCGGTGCCGCCGCCGGGCGGGTAGGGGACGATCAGGTGAATCGGACGGGTGGGATAGCTCTGGGCGCGGGCGGTGCCCGCGAGCGCGGCGGCGAACGTGCCGGCGAGCCACGAACGGCGGCTGATCTGCATGTCTCTCTCCCCTGGCGCGTCTGCGGCCAAGCGGCCGAAGCGGGCGTCATTCAGGCCTCGAAACCGGGCCGTTCTGGGCATGATAGTGACATGTGCAACTAATCTTGGCCAGGGTTGCAGACGGTCTCTCTGCGGCGGGGCGCGCGGCGAAAAACGCACGCACGGCCATCGTTGTCACGAGATTGCCGTTTCGCAATGCTACGCGGCGCGTGATGGAAACAGATGACCAGTGCAAGCTGATTCGGAATTGGATCGAGCGCCAGGTCCTGGAGCAGATTGCCGACTATCTGGCGCGCGGTCGCGCGCTCGCCGGTCGCGACTATGCGCTGCTGCGGCGGCACTGGATCGCGCAGATGGCGCTGTGGAGCAGCAAGACCGCCAGTCCGGAAGACCACAAGCTGCGCGAAGATATTCAAGCCGAGATGCGGATCCGCGGCTTTCAGCCGCCCTATGAGGCGGTCAAGGACGACCTGCTGCGGTTGGCGGCGATGGCGCAGGATGCCGCCGAGGCGCAGCAGCATGGCCGGCGGCGATTCCGCCGCGCGGCGGACGCTGCCTATGAAGCGCTGCGCGCCAGCACCAAGTCCGGTAGCAAATCCATGGCGGAAACCTGAGCCGCAGCGCGCGCGGTCGATGGCATCATGCCGCACGTTCGGATGACGCCAAACGCCGTGCCTGTTCGATGCCGATCTCAATGCGGGTGGCAAGCAGACGCTCGCCGCCGCTGCGCAACTCCTCGGCAAACTTGGCGGCGGCGCCGACATCGAAATATTGCGAGCGGCCGCCCTGCGGCGTGATCCTGATGCGCCAGGCGCCGTCGATCTCGCTTCGCACCGGTTCGATTGTCAACGAGCGATCCTGAATCCCGTGGCGTGCAAGCATGTCTGTTCGAAACATCGACGAATCGCCTTTCTCCTGGAGCGAAAGGCTCGTGCGAGAATTGGGCGAAATGAGAGCGCATGCGGACGCAGACGTCGTGCACGGCGCTGCAAATTAAAAAAGATTTTGCGCGCACGCGCAGCGAGCGCAATTGATCGCGTCACCGACTCGCATGACGCGCACGGTGCGCGCACGCAAACTTCTGCGCGCGTCTCTGGCCGTCCTCGCTTGAAATTGTCGGAACTTAAATGTCGGAGCAGAATTTTGGGCGCACTGCGTGCCGCGTCAGGAAGCAAGAATCAACCAGCATCAACGTCGTGCGGGGTCGCGGTTGGGATGCAGGCACCGCGGGTGGATGGCTTCCGGTCGCGAGGTCGCGAGTGAGCGCGCGCAGTGCCTGCAGGGGGGAGGATATCAAATTCCACAGATGGAACCTCGGCGATTGCCGACATATCCCCTGCAATCGACTTGGCTCGCGATGATGTGAGGGAGTGCAGGCGCCGCAACTGGAGAGGGGTCACATCGCTTGTTACGCAACGCAACACACTTGGTGGGTGGCAGCGCCTGCGGAGCTTACTATAATCCGCCTTTTGGAATCATAGAGGTAGCGAGAAACCATTCACTAATCATGATACCGCCACCCGATTCGCGCGGGAATCGTGGTTCATGACGGCTCGATTCCGAATCTCAGGGAAAGTGCACCGGCGTCAGCGTTTCGCCAGGTGATGGCGGAACAGCCCAAGCAGCATGCCGACAATTGCAAACTCGACGAGGGTGGTCGCAAGCCCTCCGGCGTCGCGCTGCCAGTCGGCGTTTGCGGTCAAGATCCTCCCGACATCGACGACGGCGCCGAGAATGGCGCCGTAGAGAAACCAGCGGATGGCGACGGCGGCAGTGGAGCGATCGATCATGGGTGCGCCTTTCGAGAGCCCTCCATCATGACACTCAAACGCGGTGTTCGCGAACGGGCAGCCGCCCGGTTTGAATATGGCAGTCAGTTCTGAATTGCGGTACTTTGCGGCGGGCACACATTCGTTTGATTTGTGTTCGCCCGACTTGATGGGAGTGCACCCTATGAGAGTGCTGGCCGCCGCAGCAATGCTGACGTTGCTCACGGTGCCGACAGTTCCTGCTCTTGCTCAGTCCGTCGGCAGCCGGCAGGACAGCCCGCTCGACGACATGCTGGATCGGCCGCAAAAGGAAAAGGAAGCCGCCAGGGAAAAGGCCTACCAGGACGCGCTGAAGGGCATCAAGCCGGATGCGCCTCCCAAGACCGATCCGTGGGGAAATGTACGCGCCCAGGACGCGGCGCAGTCCAAGCAAAAAGCTAAGCCCTAGCGTTCATGGCATTTCAATCCGCAGCGTGACCCATTCGATATCGACGGGATCGCTGGAGCACGGCAGCAAGCGCTGAAAGCCCACGGCGCGATTGTGGCTGCATGACGAATGTCCCGGCTTGCGCGATCGATCGTGGGGCGTGCGCGCACCCCATCAGCTGTCGCCACGCCTTTTCACTGAAGCCAATTGTCGACACCTTGATTCAAATTGGAAGTCGCAGAACGTTAACATCGTTTCCCTCTTTGGCGACGAGGCGTTGATTTATTTCACAACCAATTCGTTGACCCTCAGTGTTCATGCGTGAATTGCGACATGACGAGCGGCGGCGCAGCAAATGCACGCTGGCCGCATGCGCTCCCAGTCCGATTGGTGTCAGCGCCAGCGCCAGCGCTAACAGCGAGGATGAGGGTATGAAACCGATCGGAGACGGCGGTATGCCTATCGAGGTTCTGTTGGTTGAAGACAGCTCCGGCGATGTGCGGTTGACCCGTGAAGCGTTCCGCGACGCTAACGGGTCGGTGCGTTTGCATGTGGCGTCGGACGGTGTGGAAGCCATGGCCTTTCTGCGGCGTGAGGGAAATCACAAGGATGCGCCGCGTCCCGATCTCATCCTGCTGGATTTGAACATGCCGAGAATGGATGGCCGCGAAGTGTTGGCGAAGATCAAGGAGGATGACAGCCTGAAAACAATTCCGACGGTCATTCTAACGACATCGGAAGCGGAATCCGATATCGTCAAAAGCTATCAGCTCCAGGCAAACTGCTATCTGAGCAAACCGGTTCAATTGGACGCATTCGAAAGCCTGGTTAAGAGCATCAATGATTTCTGGCTGACCAAGGTCAAGCTGCCGCAGCAGCAGACGACAGATGCAGATAGCTGAGTCGTTCAAGTGCGGCCGCGGATCGAAGATCGTCCTCGGCATGCCTCCGCCGGGTCAGGACCAGTTTTCACTCTGCCCTCTCATCGCGCGAAGACACCGCGGCTCGGACCGCCGCCACGCCCGGACTTTCGTGGGATGCACGTAAGTTGACGCAATTTGTCGGAGCATTGCGGCCGCGGCGTTACCGAAGTGGTGCCAAAATGGACCGGTGCCGATGGCCGCGAGCAACTCCATCGGAGAAAGCCAGATCCCATGGACATTTTACTGGTCGAGGACAATCCCGGCGACATCCGATTGGCGCAAGAGACCTTCCGCGAGATCAACCAGACCACCGTCCTGCACGTGGTGACGGATGGCGCGGACGCCATGGCCTTTCTGCGACGCGAAGGAGAGTACGCCAACGCCCCGCGTCCTGACATGATCCTGCTCGACCTCAATCTCCCGAAGCTGGGGGGCCAACAGGTCTTGGCGAAAGTCAAAGCCGATGAATGCCTGAAAACAATTCCCACCGTGATTCTCACCACGTCGTCTGAGGACATCGAACAATGTTACCAACTGGGCGCGAATTGCTACCTTAAGAAGCCGGTGGAGTTGGGCAGTTTCAACCGACTGGTTGCCAGCCTCGATACATTCTGGGGAAATTGGGCTTCGCTGCCGCAGCAAATGGTTCCGGTGGCGGTGTCGGACATGCCGGTTGGATCACCCACTGCCGCTCCATGAAGGCTCGGCGCCATGCCGGGTGCGACAGGGCGTCGAAGTTTCATCGCGATTCCCAAACGACAGGCCGCCGCAACGTCGACGGGATGACGGACGTCGTGGCTTCGCTGCTTTCGTCGGCATCTTTCGGATGCCCGCTCGAGAAATTCAGCAAACAGTCAAACCGCAAGTCTCCTCGATGGCGAATTCAGCTCGCGCGGCGCTCGGGCATCGTTGCGGGATTGCGCCGATGATGGCAACAATCAGCAGTCCAGCGCTTCTCATCCTTGGTCCGTGGGCAGAGCGGCGCGACCATCGGTGCGCTGGGCGATGTGACGCGTAACGAAAAAGACCAAATCAGACAGGGAGAACGCCGATGAGGAAATTGCTTTTCGTTTTGCCGTTGATGCTGTTTGCAGCAAGCGTCCAGGCCCAAAGCGCGAAAGAGCCGGAGGTTCGCCGGGTGGTGACCGCGCTCGATGCCAACGGCAAGGCGATTGCGCTGTTCGACGGCGTGGTTCCGTTGAAATCGCTGCGCTCGCCTAATCCGGCCGGCGAAATGTGGGTGACAACCGCGAGTCCCACCGATTACTCGGCAAAGGAGGATCGGGCTGAGACCAAGGTCGGCGTCAGCCCGCCGAACGGCGGAACCGTGTTCCGGATCGTCGATTTCCCGCCGACCAGCGAGAAGGTCAACAGCATGGACGTCAACACCATGATGAAAGCGGTCGGCGATAGCGCGGCGAAACGGGGCCTGCCGCCCCGCCACGCGATGATGCATCGCACGCGGACGCTCGATTATGCGCTCATCATGTCCGGCGAAATCGACATGCTGCTCGACGACAGCGAGGTGCATCTCAAGGCCGGCGACGTTCTCGTCCAGCAGGCGACCAACCACGCATGGATCAACCGCGGCAAGGAGCCGTGCCGCGTGGCGTTCATCCTGATCGATGCCAAGGAGCCGTGATTGGGTCGGGCCTCGGTGCATTCGGACTTTAGGCACGACAAAGACCGGCGGCGAGTGGTGAAACAAGTGCCAACGCAACGTCGCAAAAAAGTCTGCCCCGGATTTTGATCCGGGGCAGGCGATCGATGGCAGCTTGCGGATGCGCGGGAGCGGCGAACGCCGTCCGCGGCGGTTACGCCACGAGGCGGCGATGCCGCAGGACGAACAAGCCCAAGAGCCCCGAAGCGAACAACACAAGGCTCGGGGGAACCGGTGTCGCCTGCACCAGGAAGTCGAAATTATCTCCGCCTGAATTGTCCAGGTTGTTGCCGGCTAGAAGCTTGATCAGGATCCCCTGCTGGAACAGGGCGTTTTCGACGGTGAAATCCACCAAGTCCGAGGTGGTCCCGGAAGTATCGAGGACATTGCCCCGCGTCTCGTAGCTTGAGCCGAGCGGGGGAAGCGCGGGCGGACCCGACGAGAGGATCGAGTAATTAAACAACGACAGCAGCGGCGCGGCGAGGTCCAGGAAATTACTCGGATCGTATAGCGTGTTGGGAAGGACCGATGCCGGGATACCGTTGTCCTCGAACATGGTCTGGACCTGGGCCCAGGTCGCGAGTTGATAGCCGGGATTGGCGGCAAGTGCTTGGTTCGGCGACATGTTTCTAGTGAAGGAAGCGTCGAGCCATTGAAGATTCGTTGTCGGGTCGATCACCGTATCCCCCGCAACAATCAGCGTCGCCTTTGCCGGTGCGGAGAATGTCGCAAGAACCGCCGTCAGCGCGCACGCCGACAAAAATGATCCGATGGATTTGAGCTTCAACTGCATGTTCCACTCCCAATTACCGCTCCAAAGCAATATTATGCTTAACAAATGATAATTATCAGTTGCAATCCGATTGGTTCAAGTCGGAATGCAGTTGTTGCCGCCATTTTCTGCGCGAGCACTATGTCAAACGATAATTCACTTAATATCGATGTGATTTAGACCGGCGGAATTCATTGTTGTGAGCCGAGAATTTCTTTTCGGGAGTTGACCATTGGCGTCCAGTGTCTTCACTCAAATAAACTGAGTTTTGGCTGGTGGATTCACTTCGCGCGCTTGGTGAGCGGCTCCCCTACGAATTCAATTGCGAGCCCAATGTGGTGATCTTCGATTGCCGCGACATTGCGGTCCCGTCCGCTGGCTCGGGCCTGAACACTGTTCGAAGAAACCGGGCTGGCGATTTCGCCGCGTCGACTGCAGTCTTAGGTGTTTGTTAGAAGCAGGGAATTTTTCAGTCGGCAGGCAAAACGTGAGATGTGCACCGTCAGAGAAAAATAGATTTGGTGACAAGGCTTTAGCTTCTCACATGAGCGGCCTCTTTCGCCCCCTTGCAATTTATTCGTTTTTTCCTACATCGTCGGCCGCCGGGCGCCGATAGGGCCCGGTGCGGGTGCCGGCGGGTGTCCGGCGCGCTGCTTGTATCCATGTTGCTCAATGGAGGATATGGCTATGAGGACCTACGACTTCGCGCCACTATGGCGGAACAGTATCGGTTTCGATCGCCTTTTCGACGTCATCAACAACACGCAGGCGCTCGAAGCCCAAGAGCACGACAACTATCCGCCGTACGATATTTTACGTACGGGGGAAGACGCTTACCGCATTCAACTCGCAGTGGCGGGGTTTGCCCCCGAGGATATCGCAATCACCGCTCAGCAGAACTTATTGGTTGTCGCCGGGCGGAAAGCGGAAGCGAAAGAACTCCAATATCTCTATCAAGGGATCTCGTCGCGAGCCTTTCAGCGGCAATTCAGCCTGGAGGATCATGTCGAGGTTGAAGGCGCGACGTTCGAGAACGGGCTCCTGCAGATCGATTTGGTTCGTCGGATACCGGAGGCGATGAAACCACGGCGGATCAATATTTCGACCGGGGAGCCACCGAAGCGAACAAAGCCGAAGGTCGTCGAGGCGTCCGCTCCCTAGCGTCAACAGCTTGAGATTTGTTCGAGGTGGCGCCGGCCATCTCGCCAGCGCCACCTCCCGCAAGAAAGGAGGATTGGCAATGACTGACCGAACGAACAAATCCGCAGGCCGCGCATCGCAGAGCCGGATCGATGATGGTCTTGCACTCGAAGCTCTTCTGCATCCGGCAGAAGCGTTCGCGCACCCGATGGCGGTCGCGAACGACCCCGATCTTACTCTGAACGAGAAACGAGCCATTCTCGCTTCCTGGGCGTCTGACGCTTGCGCGGTCGAGGCGGCGCCAGAGCTGCGGCATCCGCCTGGGGGACGGGTTATCCGATTCGAAGACGTCATGGATGCTTTGCGCATGCTCGACGCGCAAGCAGGCACGTCGGCCAAGCCGCAACCGCGTTATCGACGCGTGCTCGCAAATCGAATTCCCGGGGTGTTCGGGCGGCGTCGAAGGCCTTCTGGTGACGGCAACGTATCTTTCAACTGAAACAACCTGATCAAACCGTGGAGATGGCAAGATGAATCCCGGATCGCTGATTCCAGGAAGGATAAATCACGGCGTCCAATGAACGCGCCCGGGGTCGCCTGCGCACACGGAGGTGGAGACCATTGGGGAAGGGCCGCCTGAGCGCGGCCCTTTGTTTTGAGCAGTCGTCGCTTTTCGCTTTTTGCAAATGAAAAAAGACGGTTCCGGTGTGAGACGTGCCCCTCTCCCTGCAAAAGCCGAGAGAGGAAGAAGCATCACGCGGCCTTCTTTGCCGGCAAGGATTCCTTGATCGCCTGCAAGTAAGTGTCGAGAAGCGTCTCCTTCTCGTCCAGCTCCTTTTGGTCCTGCTTTCGCACCCGTATTACTTCACGCAGGATCTTGACGTCGAAGCCGTTGCTCTTGGCTTCGGCATAAATTTCCTTCTTGGCCTCGGTCAGTTCCCTGATTTCTTCCTCGACGTGTTCGATCCGTTCAACGATTGTCCGCAGCTGATCACCTGCAAGCTCACCCGGTTTCGCCATGCTTTACTCCTGATAAACAAGATCCCTCAAATTCAGCCATTCGCAGGATTTCATCAAGGCGGCGGGTCAAACATGGTAAGCGATCGATTAATTTTGGATTTGCAGCACCTGCGACCGAGGATGTCGCCGGCAGTAACCGCGATGAAGAGTATCTCCGCAGTCGCGAATAGAGGTCTCCGTTATCCCAGCTAATTGTGCGGTCGGCGCGGAGGGCGATGGGAGACGACTGAACGACGGCGCTCCTCGCGTCGGCGAACGGAATATTGAACGACTAGCGAAAGGATTCCTCAAGCACGACCATGGAACGCCGATGGCCTTCTGAACGGATTGGGAAGCCCCGCATTGAGATAACGTACCGATCTTGCCGCGGCGTTGAACGGCTGGTCGAACGTTGTTCACGTGACCGAGCGGACGCGGACGATCATTGTTTTTTGCGTGTGTGTTGTGGCGATCCTGGGTTCCGCGCCATCGAGGCAAACAAGCGACATATTGAGCGACGCCGTCGCCGGCTTGTCGCCGTAGCTCGCGTAGGCGGAGACCATGGCCGAACGGGCGTCCAGCAGATTCGATAGCGGCAAGCGCTCGCATCCCAGAACAATCGGATGGGTCGGCACCAGCGCCCTGGCGATGGGCGGCAGCAATCAGATGATATTCCTGATCACTGCCCTGTTCATCGGCCAGGGAGATATCCTCGGACAGGCGAGCGCAGCAGTCCCGCTGCTGATCTTCGGTGTTCTCCTGGGCTGGGCGGCGGCGCCGGCTTGGACCGAACTCATTCTGATGTGGCCCAATCGGGTGGGCGGCATTTCCGCCGCCTGCGCGGAGGCTTTCCGTCCCTATAGTCCCGTGCTGTCAGCTCTGACCGGCACTTGCTATTGGTGGGGATGGGTTCCGACCTGCGGCCTGACCGCGCTGCTGTCGGCAGCGGCCATCCATCAATGGTACGTTCCTGGTCTTCCGGTGGCGGTGATCGCGATCGCTATCGTGGTGTTGTTCACTGCATTGAATCTGTGCGGGATCAAGTGGGTCACACGCTTTATCATTCCGATTGCCGGCGTCTCCGCGTCGCTTGCGTTTGTGTCGTCGCTCGTTCCGATTCTGGCCGGTGATGTCGATTGGAGACAGGCGACGACCTTTACATTGACGTCGCCGTTTCCCGGCTGGTTCGGCAATGTGACGTCGGTGATGGCCGGATTGTATTTGATTGGCTTCGCAGCCCCGGCGTTTGAGGCCGCGGCCTGCCACGTCGGCGAGACCATCGATCCCAATCGAAACGTGCCGCGCGCGATGTTCGCGAGTGCGGCGATGGCGGGTGTCTATTTCATTGTTCTGCCGATCGTGTGGCTTGGTGTTCTCGGCCCCGAAGAGCTTGGCAAAGACCTCGCGCTCGTGCTTGGACCGACATTTGCTCCGCTGTTCGGCAGTTTGGGCAAGGCGGCCGCGATCTGGTTCATCGTCCTCAACATGTTCCACGGCACGATGCAGCCATTGGCGGGCGCATCGCGCACCCTGTCGCAACTCAGTGAAGACGGATTGTTGCCGCGCTTTCTCGCCTGGCGCTCGAGGACGGATTGTCCCTGGGTCGCCACCGTCCTGACAGCCGTCGTGGCGACCGTCTTTCTGCTGATGGGCGATCCGCTTTGGCTGATTGCCGCCGCCAATTTCACCTATCTCATCGGCATCTGCATGCCCAACGTGGCGGCGTGGCTGTTGCGGCGGGATCTGCCCGACGCGGCGCGACCGTACCGGGCGCCGCGGGGCGCCATCGTGCTGGGCGTGGTGGTGGCCGGGATATGGCTGTTGTCCTCCATTCTCGGGTTCCAGCAGTTCGGTCTTCCGACGGTTTTGATCGGCCTCGCGTTGGCCTATTCCGGCGCTGCATTCTACGCTTGGCGCGTGATCGAGGACCGGGTGCGCGAAGGCCTTCCGATCGTGCCGCGCACCCTGCACACGAAATTGACGGGCGCCATGCTGTTCGTGCTGGTGCTGGATGGCGCCGGCTACCTGTTGGCGGTCAGAAGCGTCACCGACGGGCAAAAGCCCCTGATGACCGGCCTTGAGGACATCTTCGTCGTCGTCGCCCTGCTGACGTTGAGCGTTGGGCTGATCCTGCCGGGATTGATCACGCATTCGGCGACCGAAGTCAGCAATGCAGCCAAGCGATTGGCCTCCGGAACGCTGCGGGAATTCTCGAGCGCGTTGATTGCGCTTGGACGCGGCGATCTCGATGCGGCCCGTGTGTCGGTCAACATCGTGCCGGTCAAGATTCTCTCGCGGGACGAACTCGGCGAGATGGGGGAGAGCTTCAACGTTCTCCAACACGAAGTGAAAGAGGCGGCGCTCGGCCTTGACGTCGCGCGCGAAACGATGCGGACGGCGCGCAAGGAGCTGCTTGAGCGACACGAACTGATCGCTCATCTCGCCCATCATGACGCGCTGACGGATTTGCCTAATCGCACACTTCTTGCGCTTCGGCTGGCGGAGATCTTCGAGCGCGCTGCCGTGGTTGGCACGAGTTTCGCGATTTTGCTCGTCGATCTCGATCATTTCAAGGAGGTCAACGACGTCTTCGGGCATGCGGTCGGCGACGAACTGCTGTGCGCGATCACGCGACAGCTCCAGGAGGCGGCGCAGGGAGCATTTCTCGCGCGCGTCGGGGGCGATGAGTTCATGCTTGTCCAGGAGGCGGGCGACCAACCGGCCGCGGCGGAATTGCTGGCCGAACGCCTGCTGAAGTCGCTCTCGCATGAATTTGAGATTCAGGGGCAGAAGATTCCGATTGGTCTGAGCATCGGTGCGGCGATCTATCCGATGAACGGCAGCGATCTCGTGATGCTGCAAGCCAACGCCGATGCGGCGCTCTATCGGGCCAAAGCCGACGGACGGCACGTGGTGTGCTTCTTCCATCGCGACATGGACCGGCGGCTGCGCGAGCGATATGCGCTTCAGCATGATCTGCGTTCGGCGATCGCCCATCACGAATTGCTGCTGCATTATCAGCCGCTGGCGACAATCGACGGCGAGGTCTTCGGATTCGAGGCGCTGGTGCGCTGGCAGCATCCGAAACACGGTTTGGTCCCGCCCACCACCTTCATTACCCTGGCGGAGCAGAACGGCCTGATCGGCGATATCGGCGAATGGACGCTGCGCGAAGCTTGCCGCGAAGCAGCGTCATGGACCAGGCCGCTGCAAATCAGCGTCAATCTCTCGCCGGTGCAGTTTCGTTACGGCGTGTTGCCGGGTCTCGTTCACTCGGTGCTGTTCCAAAGCGGTCTGGTTCCGGCAAGATTGGAACTGGAGATTACCGAAGGGGTCCTTATCAACGACTCGTTGCGCGCGTTGACCGTACTGCGCAGATTGAAGGCCCTGGGCGTGCGGATCGCCATGGACGATTTCGGGACCGGCTACTCGTCGCTGTCGTCGCTGCAATCGTTTCCGTTCGACAAGATCAAGATCGATCGCAGCTTTATTTCTGGCGTCGATTCCAACCAGCAGTCGGCCGCCATCGTGCGCGCCATTATCGGGCTCGGCAGCGCGCTGCATTTGCCGGTGATTGCGGAGGGGGTGGAGACGGAGAGCGAGCGGAAATTCCTGAAGCAGGAAAATTGTCGCGAAATTCAGGGCTATCTCATTGGCCGACCGCAGCCGATCGCGTTCTATGCTGGTCTCACGAGCCGCATTGCGACCGGAAAATCCAGCGAGGCATTGGTTGGATGACGGCGACGCGGGTGGTGCTGGAATTGCGACGAGGGTGCGGTAGGCGCCCGCCTCATGGCCGGGACTTTCTAAGCTCGCCGGCCCCCTGAAAACACGCGAATCAACGGCCGCCGGAATCACCACCGCCCTGTTTGGGGGTAGCCTCCGTTGCGGCAGGAGCCTCGCGATGGGCGGGCCGGGAGATATGACGCGGTCGGCGTTCGGTTGTCGTGCTCGGGCTCTCTTGCATTTTCTGGCGCGCGCATCCCTCGATCGCTTGCGCGACGATCCCGTTGTAGTCGGTGGTCTGCTGCAGCTTTCTGCTGCATTCGGCGTAGGCCTGCTCCAACGTCATGGCCGTCGCGGCTAGATCGCTCATCAAGAACAGCATTGCTGCTGAAGCCAGAACAGCCGGTCCCGCCGACATGCGCATACGCCGCCCCCTCACTTGCTTGAGTTAATGCGAACCCAAGGTACTGGAAAGCACGACGATACCCCATCGGAGTCAGCGTCGCAGTTGTGATGACGGTGGATTTGCGGTGAGGGTGCTCGCGAATGCCTACCAACGCTGCTCTGAAAACCCGGCGATGTTGCTGCCCTGCCCGCGACCCGAGGCGTTCCGGGAGAGCAAAGACGTTCAAAATAACCCGCAAGCATTTGATTTCGCTGGTGCCGGCTGAGGGACTCGAACCCCCGACCCCCTGATTACAAATCAGGTGCTCTACCAACTGAGCTAAGCCGGCCTGCCACGAACGGCCTGTCCATAGCATCCCCGGATCGCAACCGCAGCAGCGATCACGCAAGGCTCGGGATGCTCCGTTAGATGCCCCGGTGCGTCTCTGGAGCAATGCCCCGCTAGTGCGGCGCCTTCTCGTAGCCTTCGGTCGGCATTGCCAGGCGATAGCCGACGCCGAGCTCGGTCACCAGGATGCGCGGCCGATTGGCATCGGTCTCGATCTTCTGGCGCAGCTTGCGCACGAAAATGCGCAGGTAATGGGTGTCGTTGAGATGCGCCTGGCCCCAGACTTCCTTCAACAGGTGCTGGTGGGTCACCACGTTGCCGGCGTGCTGCGCCAGGATCTGCAGCAGGCGATATTCCTTCGGCGTCAGCGTCAGCCGTTCGTCGTCGAGAAACACCGCGCGTCCGGCGAGATCGATCCGGAGGCGGTCGACCTTGACCACGCTCTCGCCTGACGAGCCGCGGGCCTGGCGCCGCAGTGCCGCGCGCGCGCGCGCCATCAGCTCGGCCATGCCGAAGGGCTTCACCACATAATCGTCGGCGCCCAATTCGAGCAGGCGGACTTTTTCGGTTTCGCTCGAGCGCACCGAGAGCACGATGACGGGAACCGGCGACCACGCCCGCAGCTGCTGCAGAACCTCGGCGCCATCGAAATCGGGCAGGGCGAGATCGAGAATCACGAGGTCGGTGGCCGAGGCGCTCGCCGAGCGAATCGCTTCGGTTCCGTTGGCGGCCTCGCTGACGCAAAAACCCTCGAGCTCGAAACTCGCCCGCAAAAACCGCCGGATCTGGACCTCGTCATCCACCACCAGCACGTTCGGAATGGCTTCGGTCATGGCGCTCATCCTTGCGATCCAGACGGTCGGAATTCCGCTGAGCGGACTCTATGCCACAAAAAAAGGCCCCGCGCGAGCGGGGCAGGAAGGCGTCAAATCATTGAAGAGACAGCGGGGCGGCGTTGGCGCCACCCCGCCAGCGATGGTCAGCCTGCGCTGATATCGACGTTCTTGGTCTCGGGCAGGAACAGCAGCGCCACCACGAAACTCACCGCGGCAATCACGATCGGGTACCAGAGCCCGGAATAGATGTTGCCGGTCGCGGCGACGATGGCAAATACGGTCGCGGGCAAGAAGCCCCCGAACCAGCCATTGCCGATGTGATAGGGCAACGACAGGCCGCTGTAGCGGATGCGGGTCGGGAACATTTCGACCAGCCACGCCGCGATCGGCCCGTAGACCATGGTGACGTAGAGGACGAGGACGAAGAGCAGCGCCGTCGTCATCTTATAGTCGATCTGATCCAGATTGGCCGATGCCGGGTAGCCGTGCTTGGTGATGGCTTCGCCCAGCACCTTGGCAAAGTCCGGCGTGTTGGTCGGAATGCTCTGCTCGCCGATCTTGACGACAGCGGTGGTTCCCGCCGGCGCCGTCTCATTGGCGTAGTTCACCGAGCGGGCGACCAGCGCGGATTTTGCGATGTCGCACGACGAGGTGAACTTGGCGATACCGACCGGGTTGAACTGGAACGAACACTCACTCGGGTCGGCGACGATCGTCACCGGGGCCGAGGCGAGCGCCTTTTCCAGCGCCGGATTGGCGTAGTGGGTCAGTTGGGTGAAGATCGGAAAGTAGGTTCCAACCGCCAGCGCAAAGCCCAGCAGCATGATTGGTTTGCGCCCGATCTTATCGGACAGCCAACCGAACACGATGAAGAAGGGCGTGGCGAGGGCGAGTGAGATCGCGATCATCAGCTGTGCCGGGACGGCCGGCACCTTGATCGTCTGGGTGAGGAAGAACAGCGCATAGAATTGTCCGCCGTACCAGACAACCGCTTCACCGGCGGTGGCGCCGAGCAAGGCGAGGATCGCGATCCGCGCATTGGCCCAGTTGCCGAACGCTTCCCGCAGCGGACGCTTGGATCCTTTGCCGGCGGCCTTCATCTTCTGGAACATCGGGGATTCGCTGAGCTTCAGTCGGATCCAGATCGACACCACCAGCAGCACGGAGGAGAGCAGGAACGGAACGCGCCAGCCCCAGGCGATGAAGTCTTGTTCGCCGAGGAAGGTGCGGATCCCCATGACGAGGAGCAGCGCCATGAACAGGCCGACGGTCGCCGTGGTTTGAATCCACGAGGTGTAATAACCGCGCTTGCCGGGCGGGGCGTGTTCGGCCACGTAGATCGCGGCACCGCCATATTCGCCGCCGAGTGCCAGACCCTGCACCAGGCGAAGGCCGATCAGCGTCATCGGCGCCGCGATGCCCCAGTCGGCATAGGTCGGCAACACGCCGATGAAAAATGTTCCCAGACCCATCAGGGTCATGGTGACGAGGAAGGTGTATTTGCGGCCAACGAGGTCGCCGATGCTGCCGAACACCAAGGCCCCGAACGGGCGCACCGCGAAGCCGGCGGCGAAGGCGAGCAATGTGAAGATGAAGGCCGCCGTCGGCGCGACGCCGGAGAAGAATTTGCCGGCGAGAATCGCGGCGAGCGTGCCGTAGATGTAAAAGTCGTACCACTCGAAAACGGTGCCAAGCGACGAAGCGAAAATGACCAGCCGCTCTTCGCTCGTCATGCCCCCCGTCCGTTCAGGCGTCACAGCCATCGTCGTCATGAGCGTTCATCCCTATGTCGTTGTTGCTTTAGGGTTAGCCGGCTTGCCGCTTTGCGAGGCACCGGTCCCGTTTTCACCGTAATCTGCGACGACCGCCGATGTCTTTGGGTAACTGGTCTTACGCCTAAAGTATCATGTCGTTGATGGCGGTATTCCCGTGATTTTATTGATGAATTTGCACCCGGCGAGAAATCGGTGCGAACACCCGCGGGCTCCGCGAGGCGGCTGCTGGTAGCGCGGGATTAATGATCTTGCGCGATACCATGCGAGGCGGACACGCCGCGAGCGATCAGCGCGTGCCGCAAGCGCCCGAGGTTTTTTGCAGCACTCGGGGATCGGAGATGTCATGCGGTCCTGCAATCCCTTTGCCGCGGTTTTGTTTGCGCTCGGCGTGTGTGCCGGGATCGCGGTCGACGTGCCGCGAGCGCACGCCCAGCGCGAACCGGTCATCGTGGTGCCGGGCAGGGCCGGCGTTCCGGTCATGCTGTGGGGCCAGGATGTCTCCGGCGCGGTGATCGAAGGTGAATTCGGGCTGGATCGGCCCGGCGGGTTCGATGGCGGCCTCAATGTCATCCGGCCGATCGGACCTTATTACCAGGGGATTCCGCCGCAGCCGCCCGCCGACGGCTATTATCCTGCGACCGGCATGCGTCCGAAGGTCGGCCGGCAAGAGGTGCTGCCGCCCGCCAACGCCGCGCCGCCGCCGCCGGCCGCAAGTTTCAACCGGTCCTGGACCAGTGAATCGCCGCGCTTGCCCGCCAACGTCGACCCGCCGGTGAATCCGCCGCCGGTGATACTGGCGCCGCAGATCTATCAACAACCGCCGGGACCGCCTGGACCAAATCCCGGACCGATGCCTGGACCTCCGCTGCGCGGTCGGTAGCCGGCGGACATCAACCAAAGAGTTTTCGTGCGCTTTGTGTGTTGCGTGTGACTGGATAGGGGAGAGTTCAAGTGATGCGTGTTGGTCTCGTTGCGTTGAGTGCCATGGTCTACGCCGGCTTGGCGTCGACGGCGTTGGCCGATTGCAGTGGTCCGAATTGCAGCAACCATGCGATCGGATATCGGCTCACGCCCGCCGATGCCCGTCCGGATCTCACTATCGTCAAGCAGGGGCCGATCTACGAAGGTCCTGGTATCTTCGTCTACGCACGCCCGATCGTTGTCGAAAGCGGCTACGCGCTGGCGCGGCGCTATCCCTACGTGCGGTTTCACACGCTCGGCCGCAGCCACCAATATTATGAGGCCTGGCGGCATCACGCGCGTGGCCACTCATTCAAGCTGCTTTAACTGACGCGGCCGATGCGTGCCGAGGTCATATAGAGCGCGAGCGCGGTCGCATTCGAGACGTTGAGGCTCTTGATGCGTCCCGGCAAGTCCAACCTGGCGACGAAGTCGCAGGTGTTGCGGGTGAGATGCCGCAGGCCCTTGCCTTCGGCGCCGAGCACCAGCGCGACCGGATCACTGAGCGGGATCGCGGTCAGCACGGTGTCGCCGCTGCTGTCGAGACCGACCACCTGCACGAACTTGTCCTTGAGCGCGTTGAGGGCGCGCGCGAGATTTGGGACGGTGACGATGGGCACATATTCCAGCGCGCCCGAGGCCGCCTTCGCCAAGACGCCGGTCGCCTCCGGACTGTGACGCGCGGTGGTGATGATTGCGGTGACGCCGAAGGCCGCCGCGGTGCGCAGGATGGCGCCGACATTGTGCGGATCGGTGATCTGATCGAGCACCAGCAGCACGCCGGCGGGCACGATGTCGTCGATGTCGGGCGAGGGGAGGGGATCGGTTTCCGCGACCAGCCCCTGGTGGACCGCTTCCGGGCCGACCAGCGCCTCGATCGTATCCTGGCGTACCAATTGCGGCTCGACCGGCAGCGTGAGCCTGTCCTCGGTCAGTCGCCGCAGCGCGTTTTCGGTCGCCAGCAGACGATGAAATCGGCGCTCCGGATTCTCGATCGCCGCCTTGACGCTGTGCCAGCCATAGAGAATGACCGGGCCGTCGCGATCGCGCGGCCCGCTTTGCCAGCGCGGCCGTCCGGCGCGGTGCTGGCGCTCGCCGGAGCGGGTGTCCGGACGGTTTTCTTTACCGGTCTGTTGGCCCTTCGCATGACCCTGCTCATGACCTTTCTCTTGCCGCTTGTCGGCACGCTGGTCAGGTCGGTGCGGGCGTCCCGGCGGTGGCCGGGAGCCGCGGGGCTCAAAGTTGCGGTTGCGCATCCGACGCTTTTGTCATGACGCCGCCGGGTTGGCAATTTGAGTCCCCGCCGCAACAACACGTAACCACGGGGTTTTTTCTGGTTGACACTCAGCAGACCCCTCCCCATAAAAACGGCCCGCGGGATCCCTGCCTGTCGCGGGGTGTCTGGCAATTTGCCTGACTCAACGCGATGGCGTGCGGGGGAGTGTCCCGAGTGGCAAAGGGGGCGGACTGTAAATCCGCTGGCTTAGCCTTCGTAGGTTCGAGTCCTACCTCCCCCACCATCCTGCTTCGCGCGGAGCGCTTCGCAGGATTTGCACACTCCTAAATCGCGAAGCAGGATGCCCTCCGAAGCCTTGGCGAAGGAGGGCTGCTTATTGGATGATGTCTGTCCGCCGCAGAGCCAAGCGTTCGGAGGCCGCCGCTATGACGGTATTTCTGGCTACGCGGAGCGCTTCGCAGGATTTGCACACTCCTAAATCGCGAAGCAGGATGCCCTCCGAAGCCTTGGCGAAGGAGGGCTTATCGTTGCGCTACGTCTATCTGCTGCAGAGCGAAGCGTTCGAAGGCCAGCGCTATGTCGGTGTTACTTCTAACTTAAGGCGGCGTATTCTGGATCACAATGCCGGAAAATCGCCGCACACCTCCAAATATGGTCCTTGGAGATTGGTGACCTACGTTGCGTTTTCGGACGGGCAAAAGGCTGAGATGTTCGAGCGCTACCTAAAATCCGGGTCTGGACATGCGTTCGCCAAGAAGCGGCTTTGGTAGGCGGCTTTGGTAGGCCCGCCGCGCGTTGCCAAATTGGTCGATTCCGCGATTGACCCGTCCGCTCGAATTCTGGTTACTGCGTCCCTGACGCGGGTGTAGCTCAATGGTAGAGCAACAGCCTTCCAAGCTGATGACGAGGGTTCGATTCCCTTCACCCGCTCCAAACCAATACCTATCTAATGCTGGCCGGCAGCCGGCAGGGGTTCATTCGAACAGCTGAATTTTAAGACCTGACAGCGACAGATCGACGTCGGGTTCACCGCGGCGCGACGAGCGCCGCAGACCAAAGCGAGAAAGTGATCAGATGGCCAAGGAAAAATTCAACCGGAACAAGCCGCATTGCAACATCGGGACGATTGGTCATGTTGATCATGGCAAGACGTCTTTGACGGCTGCGATCACGAAGGTTCTGGCGGAGACGGGTCAGGCGCATTACACGGCGTATGACCAGATCGACAAGGCGC
>Ga0265342_10001548_pt1 | contig 21263 bp, 16 predicted proteins | sample 4CB327metaG_FD_203125 | JGI IMG/M metagenome (GOLD analysis project Ga0265342, IMG submission 203125) | Rhizosphere microbial communities from Carex aquatilis grown in University of Washington, Seatle, WA, United States - 4-CB3-27 metaG | ecosystem: Host-associated > Plants > Roots >... | reverse complement strand
ACGCTCTTGGTCGCGCCGCCAAGCGCGGAGTGGCCGTGCGGGTCCTGATTGATGCTGCCGGGATGCGGTACTCATGGCCCTCCATTACCTATCGCCTGAACAGAGTAGGCGTCCGATGTGCCAAGTTTCTGCCTGCGTCTCTCCTGACGCCGTGGCGTGTGGCAACGATCAATCTGCGAAATCACCGCAAAGTATTGGTGGTGGACGGGCACACAGCGTTTACCGGCGGGATGAACATCCGGCACGGCAACGTTCTGTCGGCCCACCCCCCAAGTCCCGTCCAAGATCTCCACTTTCGCATCGAAGGTCCCGTGGTTTCCCAACTGCAAGATGCATTTGCCAACGATTGGGCGTTTACGACGGGTGAAGTCCTCGGCGGTCAGACCTGGTTTCCCCAATTGCAGGGAGAAGGCGCCGTCATTGCACGCGTCATTGTTGACGGTCCCGACGCCGATTTCGAGAAGGCGCGCTGGACGTTGCTGGCGGCGTTGGCGGAGGCGCAGACGTCCGTGCGGATTCTCACGCCATACTTTCTGCCGGACTCAGCGCTCGTCACGGCATTGAACCTGGCGGCGCTGCGTGGGGTGCGGGTGGACGTCGTATTGCCCAGCAAGAACAATCTGCCCTTCATCCATTGGGCCTCGCGAGCGATGTGGTGGCAATTGATCGAACGCGGCTGTCACATATGGCTGACGCCGCCGCCGTTCGACCACTCGAAACTCATGGTGGTGGACGACCACTGGGTCCTGCTCGGCTCGGCGAACTGGGACGCCCGCAGTCTGCGCCTGAATTTCGAGTTGAACGTGGAATGTTACGGCCGGGAGCTGGCGCGCGACTTGGTGGCGGTGATAGAAAAGAAACTGGCCGATGCGCGCGAGGTTGCGCTTGCCGAGGTAGATGCGCGGACGATCCCGGGAAAGGTGCGCGACGCGGCTGCGCGGCTATTCTCACCGTTCATCTAGCGGTTGAACCCAGTGGTACGTCATATTGATTGAGTCAACTTGCTGTTGGGACGCATTTGCCATACAAGTCGCAAAACAGGTCGCGTCCTAAGGTTGGCCCGAAATCTGCTGTGGCTACGACATCACAGGTGCTGATGGCAAGCGATCGGACTGACGCAACGATTGGAACGAACTCGACTGCCGGACTGACCAGCAGTGAAGCTGTCGGCCGTCTGCGCCAGTTTGGGCCGAATTGCATTCCCGACGCTTCAGCGCATCTCGTCCGCAGCGCGCTCGGCAAGTTCTGGGCGCCGGTGCCTTGGCTGCTTGAGGCTGTCATTGTGCTCGAGGTTGGTCTACACAATTATGTCGAGGCGTCGGTCATTGCGGTTCTTCTCGTATTCAACGCCGCACTCAGTTTCTTTCAGGAAAGCCACGCGCAGGCGACTCTCACCGCCCTCAAGTCGCGGCTCGCTCTGTCGGCGTCGGTTCGCCGGGACGGCCTCTGGAGCATTGTCGCGGCTGCCAATCTCGTGGTCGGCGACATTGTCAAGTTGTCGCTAGGAGGAGTCGTGCCCGCGGATGTTCGCCTTGTGGAAGGTTCCGTTCTCATCGACCAGTCCATGCTGACCGGCGAATCGGTGCCTATTGAAGCAGGTCCCGGTCTGCAGACCTACGCCGGAGCGCTGGTTCGGCGAGGTGAAGCCGTCGCCGAGGTCACCGCCACGGGAGAGCGGACCAAATTTGGGCGGACGACCGAGCTCATTCGCACGGCTCACGTCGTAAGCACGCAACAGAAGGTTGTCTTTCGGATTGTTCGCAATATTGCCCTCTTCAACATCATTATCATTGCGCTACTCGTAACCTACGCCGTGGTCCATGGAATGCCAGCACGGGAAATGGTCCCCTTGATTCTGACCGCAGTGCTCACCTCGATTCCGGTTGCGCTGCCGGTGACGTTCACGCTGGCTGCCGCGATCGGCGCCAAGGCCCTGGCCAAGATTGGGGTTCTTCCCACTCGACTTTCGGCCGTAGACGAAGCGGCCACTGTGGATGTGCTGTGTGTCGATAAGACGGGCACGCTGACGCAAAACGAGTTGAAAGTCACCGACATCCGGAGCATGGACGGTTTCGACGAGGCGCATGTGGTTGGACTGGCTGCCCTGGCAAGTTCCGAGGGTGGGCAGGATTCGGTGGATGCGGCGATCCGCGCCTCGGCCTCGGCCCGAAGTGCGGCCGACCTGCCGAAACTCGTCCAGTTTGTCCCCTTCGACCCAGCCACCAAGATGTCAGAGGCATCTGCAACCGGTGCGGATGGCGCCTCGGTCAGGATTGTCAAAGGAGCTTTCACCGTCGTCAAGAACCTAGCCGAGACCCCGGGAAATGCGTCGGATGTTGCGGGCGAGCTTGAAAAGAAGGGATTTCGGGTGTTGGCCGTTGCGGCGGGCCCGGAGAAGGCCATGCGATTGGCAGGCTTCATCGCGCTCAGCGATCCTCCTCGAAACGATTCCGCGGGCCTCATCACCGAGCTGCGGACGCTGGGCGTGCGCACCATCATGGTCACCGGCGATGCCCCAGCGACGGCAGCTATCGTTGCCCACGCTGTGGGTTTGGACGGAGGGATCTTTCCGGTCGGGGCGGATCTCGATGGGGTCCATGCGGAAGGCTTCGCCGTCTTTGCCGGCGTTCTTCCCGAGGACAAGTTTCGCCTGGTTCAGGAATTTCAAAAGAGCGGCCACACAGTCGGAATGTGCGGTGACGGCGCCAACGACGCGCCAGCGCTCCGCCAAGCGCAAATGGGGATTGCCGTCTCGACGGCTACCGATGTTGCCAAGTCCGCCGCGGGCATCGTGCTGACCGAGGCAGGACTGGGAGGAATCGTGGCATCGGTGAAGGAAGGCCGAATCATCTTCCAGCGCATCTTGACCTACATCCTGAAATCCGTGACTCACAAATTCTTAGGGGCGCTGTTCTTATTGGCTGGAATTCTCATGACCGGGCACGCCATCCTGACCCCGCTGTTGCTGGTGATCGCCATGATTACGGGCGATTTCCTCTCCATGCTGGCGACGACGGACAATGTGCGTGCGTCGCCGGCGCCCAATGTCTGGCACGTCGGAAGTATTACTGCTGGCGGCATCTTTCTCGGCTTCTTCGACTTGGTCTTCTGCACAAGCGTTCTGGCGGTTGGGAAATATTCTTTGGGCTTTGGCGTTGAAACGCTGCAGACATTGTCGATTGTGACGCTGGTCTTTAGTGGACAGGCCATTCTCTACGTCGTCCGAGAGCGCAGGCACCTTTGGAGTTCACGCCCGAGTACTTGGCTGATGGTTGGATCCGCTGCCGACCTACTGATCATCGCCACACTCGCCACGAGGGGGATTTTGATGAAACCACTTCCGGTGACCGTCGTGGTGGTCCTTCTCGCGGTTACGTTTGTGTTCAGTCTATTGTTGGACTTGATCAAGGCTCCGGTATTTCGCCGTCTGAGAATTGTCTGAGCCAGACCTGGCGACTCCCACAGCCGTGCGAGAAACCGATGTTTCATCAGCGTCGACACGGGGGAGCGCGAGTCGTGCGGCGTGAAGATCGACGGCACCACCGCCTGCTGGGGCTACAACGATTTCGGTCAGAGCACGCCGCTCGATGGAACCTTTACTTCCACCAGCAGTGGAGGAGATAGCACTTGCGGGCTCAGACCGGATGGCACAGCCGCCTGTTGGGGCTACACTGGGTACCAAGAAACCAGCCCGCCAGGCGGTACCTTCGTCTCCGTCAGCGTGGGATACGGCCGCGCGTGTGGCGTGCGGGGGGACGGCAGTCTCTCGTGCTGGGGTATCAGTGGCTCCGGTGGCTATTCGCCGCCGGCCGGAGTGTACGTTGCCGTCGCCGATGGCAGCACGCACACCTGCGGCATCATGGACTCCGGGGTCGTTGCCTGCTGGGGGCACAACGACGCTGGCGACGTCCTCCCACCGAGCGGCACCTTCATTGCTATCAGTTCCGGCTACTATCTCTCGTGCGGCATACGAACCGACAGGACCATTGCGTGCTGGGGCGACAACAGCTACGGCCAAGCCACGCCGCCAATGCAGTAGCTCGCAAGCTGCCACGGGGGCTACATGGACTGTTCGCCGATGAAGCTGATCGCGGAGGTCGCGGCGTATTGAGTAAGGCCGTCCAGTCCAGAGCCGCCCGAGGCGGTCCCGCTGCCGAAATCGAAGCTGATCATTTGTGGGGCCGTCACACCCCTGGGGACAAAGGACGCGGTTCCCGATGTTACGTTTGAAATGACTCGGCTAATTGCCGTCGCGTCGTTCCTGAAGGCGCTTGACTTTCGGCTCACGTGTCTGCCACTGCATGGGTCATAGTCGAAGGACGCCGGAGCCGTGAGCACGGGTGGCGTGGGGACCGGCGGGGTGGTTTTGGACGGCGCGAGAGCTCCAGCGTTAGCCAGCGGTTTTGGCCGCATTTCGTGGCGGTTGCTTCCTGGGAAACCCTTCGGAAACTCGAACACCGACCCATTGCCTGGGTCCCGATGCTCTGCTCTCCTTCAGTGCAGAAAGGCAACACCATGAAATGCATTGAAGCCATCATCAAGCCATCCATGCTTGAGGAAGTGAAGGAAAGCGTACGTCAGGTTGGGGTCAAGGCCATGACCCTGTCGGAAGTCACGAATTGTGGCGAAACGGGCGGTCGGCAAATGATTTATCGAACACCCTACGTCGTTGACTCGGTGACTAGGGTGCGAATCGCGATGACCGTCGACGAGGAGATGGTGGGATCTGTCGTGGACGCCATCATGGCCACCGCGCGCGCTGGCGAGATCGACAATGGTACTATCTCGGTCTACCCAGTGGCAGAGACCATTCGCATTCGAGCTGGCGCGCGCCCCTACGAAGCGATCCGCGAGTTTCATCACGACCAGGCCAGGGTCGCCTGAGGCACTGGTTCGGCCCGCGGGATGGGCAAGTGACAACTAGCCCGGCCTTGCGGCGCTCAGTATCTTCCGCGTAACCATCGGCCATCATCCAGGGCGGTCTCGGCATCGCCGCCAGCGGCACTACGGCGAGAGCCAGGTGCCGCCACTCTGCGCACAATTCGACATTTCTGCGTCAACTGTTCCGGCCACACCGGAATAGTACCAAACCGTCGTACTCTCCGAGACGCCCACTGACGTAGTTGTCTTCTTGCAACCGCCGTCTGCGCCGTCATGTGAACAAGCGTTCGAGAGAACGCCACCATTGTTCGTGCAGTCGCTTTCGGCCGTTGCGATGCTCTGAGAAGTGGATACGTTGGTCCAGACCTCAACGCAGGTTTGGCTGGGGCCGGTGCCCAGCGTGCATGCGGTGGTCGTGCTGCCATGCACATTGCATCCTACGGCCAACAGAGGAACGAGAAGAACTCCCACAAGAGAAAGACGTTTCATGGTGCCTCCAGGGTTGGTTCCATTTCGAGCTTGCTCCGCCGCCACTCCTGCGCACTCGACAGCGCGATGTTGGGGGCGCGTGATGAGCATCTGTGAAGCATAGCACTTGCGCTACGAAGACAAGAAGTCTCGGTCCCGAAGCTCGAAATGTGGCGGACTTGATGACCTGAGAGACGAATCTTGCAACCAAGCTGGCCGCTTTCCATCAAAGTTAGACGCAACAGGGCGCTGGCTGTATAGTTCGACACCCAAGGAGAGATTTGATGCGCAACATGATCCCCGCTATCCTGGCGCTTGGCCTTGTAGGCTGTGCGCCTTCGATCAACCCACAGATGAAGGCCGCGACCGACGGCCTGGCTGCAACTTTCCAAACACGTGGCCAAAGCCATGCGGCGCCGGCTGCCTACGAGCCCACGCCCTGGGCAGTTGGACAGTGGATTGTCCAGCGAACCGTGGACGACAAGGGGAATGTGGCCATCCAGCGCATCAGCGTTGTGGGAGCCGAAGGCGGCGGGATGTGGCTGGAGATGGATCGGCAAGACTACTTTCATCACCACCTCACGAAAATCCTATACAGCCGCATGCCACGCACTGCCGATGAAGCGGTCGATGTTCTGCTGAAGGTGGTGACTCAGGTGGACGACAAATCGCCGCAGACTATCGATTTCGCGGCAAACCCGATGGCTGGTCTGCTCAAGACGCAGTTCAAGGCCGTGGCCGGGGCTGTTGTGGTCACGGCTGACGTGGCCCAGGCGCCCAAGGAAACCGTTACCGTGCCGGCCGGCACCTTCGAGGCGTGCGCCAAGGCCGGGGTCCAGGTTTCAATCATGGGCACGACCCAGAAATCGACATCGTGGTTTCACCCGGCGGTGCCCATCAATGGATCCGTCAAGGGCGCGTCCGACGATGGCAAGTGGACGGTCGAGCTACTCGATTTCGGCACGACTGGGGCCAGCAGCAAGCTGTAGAGATCTTCAGGGGCGTCTCGATCCCTTGGCGCCGGGAGCCAGGCAGATAGCCTCGATCTCGGCGCTGTAGGTCGCGGACCATCGATTCTGCTCTGGGATCTTCTCGATCTTGGCGCCCAGGTACTTGAAACGAATGCGAAGCACCTGTTCGTGGTGTTGCCGCAGGGCTGGCCACTGTTCGAGATTGGTCCATTCCAGCCGTGACGAGTGGTGAAGGGGCATCTTGATTGGTGTTGCCGGGACGAAGCCACCAGGTTCTTCCCATTTTACGTCGACGTAGAATTCACTTTGCGGCGCGATGCCGAGGTACGAGTCGAGTCTGGGTACGCGCTCAGGGGTCGTGCAGGATTCCACGTGGCCTTTCTCCGCCGTCCAACCGGGTGCGCCCAGCCCAAGAGTGGCGAGGATCGTCAGCCAGGCAGTGCGGTGGACCATCGTGCCCGCAAGCGTACCGCGCTGGGCGGGCGCGAGCCAGCGTGTTACGGTTTGAGCCGAAATGGATCTCATGAAGCCACACAGTGTGTTTCTTTCCGTGGTCGCTTTTCTGTTCTCTTCGGGCCCGGCCAACGCCAAAAGCCCGGCGAACAAGGAGCGCGGCAAAGCCCTTCCAACTTACGAGGAGGTCGTAAAGACCTATCCCGATGGCGTGCCACTGTGCGAGACCGAGGCGGATATCGTGGGGGGAAATGACCAACAACTGTCGCTGGGGGGCGGGTACGTTGCCGTCAACGACGACGGCGAGCCAAGGTATCAGTGCTATGGAACCAAGCTTACCGTGCGCAAGAAGGTTACCCTGAAGGGCAAGACCTATCAGCCGGAAACCAAACTGACAGTCGACAAAGATCTCTATTGGATTGCAGTGTCCGGTTGGGAACCCTCCGAGCACACGTCGAGGTCCAAGTCATCACCCAGCGCCGCGGATCCGCGGAAGGCACCGGTCGATGTCGCCGCCCCACCCGACAGCGCCGAGAAGACCGCCTCTGGGCTTGCCTCAAGGGTGCTGCGGCCGGGGACGGGCGCGGTTCACCCGCATCGCTGGGATAAAGTCACTGTTCACTACACGGGCTGGATGACCAACGGGAAAATGTTCGACAGCTCGGTGGCTGGTGGCGAGCCGGCGACCTTCCAGCTCGACCAAGTCATCGCGGGATGGACCGAAGGCGTGCAACTAATGGTGCAGGGCGAGGTCCGCCGGCTGTGGATCCCCGCCAAGTTGGCCTACGGCGAAACCGCCCGCCAGCCCGGCGGTCCCTCCGGCATGCTGGTGTTCGATGTCGAGCTTCTGAACATCACTCCAGGCGTAAGACCGCTTGAGCCACCCAGTGACGTGGCTGCGCCTCCGAAGAACGCCACTAAGACCGCCTCGGGCCTGGCCTACGTCACGCTGACCAAGGGCGATGGCAAGCAGCATCCGTACGCGAGAGATCGCGTGCGTGTTCACTATTCGGGCTGGACGACCGACGGCAAGCTGTTTGACAGCTCGGTCGCGCGCGGCGAGCCCGCGGAATTTCCGCTCAATGGCGTCATCAAGGGCTGGACGGAAGGCGTGCGACTGATGGTGGTCGGCGACAAGACGCGGTTCTGGATTCCTGGGGAACTGGCCTATGGCAACGCGCCCTCTCGCCCAGGCGTCCCCTCCGGAACGCTGGTCTTCGATATCGAGCTGCTCGAGATCCTTCCATCGGAATAGGCCAAGGACGTGGGGAAGTCTTCCCACGAAATGCGAAGATGCCGCATATCGTTCCGGTATCGTTTCGCAGAAAGAAAAACGCCGCCTTGCGGCGGCGAAATCCCTAGCTATTTGGTGGAGCTGAACAGGATCGAACTGTCGGCCTCCTGAATGCCATTCAGGCGCTCTCCCAGCTGAGCTACAGCCCCATCGCCCCTTGCGAGGCACGGAGTAACTACCAGCCGGTCGGGCGGACGTCAACCCCCGAGTCGCGGCGTGGCTTGACAGAGCTGGGCAGGGTGGCAGATTGTCTCTCCCTTTTCGGGGCGATTCCGCGCCGCGAAGACGAAACATCAGGAGATCCCATGGCAACGATCGATTTCGGTGGAGTCAAAGAAGAAGTCATCACGCGCGAAGAGTTCCCGGTCAAGAAGGCGCTCGAGGTCCTCAAGAACGAGACCATCGCGGTGATCGGCTATGGCGTCCAAGGCCCAGCACAGGCGCTCAATATGAAGGACAATGGCTTCAAGGTCATCATCGGCCAGTCGTCCAAGTTCAAGAAGGACTGGGATCGCGCGGTTCGCGACGGCTGGGAGCCGGGCAAGACCCTGTTCGAAATCGAGGAAGCGGCCGAGAAGGGCACCATCATTCAGATGCTCGTGTCGGACGCCGCGCAGAAGGCCATCTGGCCCGAAATCAAGAAGCACCTCAAGAAGGGCGACGCCGTCTATTTCTCGCACGGCTTTTCCATCGTCTACAAGGATCAGACGGGCGTGATTCCGCCCGCCGACGTGGATGTCATCATGGTCGCGCCCAAGGGCTCGGGCCTGAACGTGCGCCGCAACTTCCTCTCGGGCGCCGGCATCAACAGCAGCTTCGCCGTCGAGCAGGACGCCACGGGCCGTGCCAAGGATCGCGCCATGGCCCTCGGCATCGCGGTGGGCTCGGGCTACCTGTTCCCGACCACCTTCAAGCAGGAGGTCTTCAGCGATCTTACCGGCGAGCGCGGCGTGCTCATGGGCGCTCTGGCCGGCATCATGGACGCCCAGTACGACGTGCTGCGCGCCAACGGCCACAGCCCCAGCGAGGCTTTCAACGAGACCGTCGAGGAGCTGACCCAAAGCCTCATCCGCCTGGTCGACGAGAATGGCATGGACTGGATGTACTCGAACTGCTCGGCCACCGCGCAGCGAGGCGCTCTCGACTGGCGTCCGCGCTTCAAGCAGGCCGTGATGCCGGTGTTCGAGCTGCTCTACGACCGCGTGTCCTCGGGCAAAGAGTGCACCCGCGTGCTCGAATCGACGGGCGGAGCCGACTACCAGCAGCGGCTCGGCAAGGAGCTGGCCGAACTGGGTAACAGCGAGATCTGGCGCGCCGGCAAGGCCACCCGTTCGCTGCGTCCCAAGGAGGCCGCCAAAGCCATCTCCGCCGACACCAAGGGCATCGGCGGCCGCAGCGAAAACTAGGATAACGGCGAGGCGCGAGGCCGCCTGCCCCAACCGGTGAGGGCACAGGGGATCTGGAGAGCACAGAGCTGGCAATCCGCCGGCTACGCGTAGGGGGCTCTGTGCCCTCGTCCCCCTCTGCGCACTCTATGCTTTAATCCGCCCATGCTCCTTCCCAAGTCCGCGCTCGCATCGAGTATCACCGCGCAGATCGGACCCACCAACACCGGCAAGACCCATCGCGCGGTCGAGCGCATGCTCACGCACGAAACCGGCATGATCGGTTTGCCCCTGCGTCTGCTGGCGCGTGAGATTTACGACCGGGTTAGCGCGCGGGTGGGCGAGGGCGCGGTGGCGCTGGTGACCGGCGAGGAGAAGCGCATGCCGCCGCGGCCGCGCTATTTCGTCTGCACCGTCGAGGCCATGCCCACAGGGCGTGAAGTGGACTTCCTGGCCGTCGACGAGATCCATTTGGCCGGTCACGTGGAGCGCGGACACGTGTTCACGGATCGCATGCTGCACTGGCGTGGTCGCTTGGAAACCTGGTTGCTCGGCGCGGACACCATCCGACCCATTCTCGAACGGCTGGTTCCCACCGCGGTCATCGAACGCAAACCGCGCCTGTCGCGGCTGTCGTGGGGCGGGAATCTGGCCTTGCGCGGACTGCCCCCGCGTACGGCGGTGGTCGCGTTCTCGGTGGATCGTGTGTACGAACTCGCCGAGCGTCTGCGCGCCCGTCGCGGTGGGGCCGCGGTGGTGATGGGCGCGCTCTCGCCGCGTGCGCGCAACGCGCAGGTCGCCCTTTACCAGTCGGGCGAGGTCGACTACATGGTTGCCACCGACGCTATCGGGATGGGCCTGAACATGGACGTGGACTGTGTGGCCTTCGCGGATCTGCGCAAGTTCGACGGACGCAACCTGCGCGAATTGGAAGACGCCGAGCTGGCGCAGATTGCGGGTCGCGCCGGCCGTCATCACAACAACGGCAAGTTCGTCACCCTGGCGCCGCTGCCCGAACTGACGGCGTCCACGGTGCGCGCGATCGAGGACCATCGGTTTCCCGTGCAAACCAGCGTGTACTGGCGCAACGCCGATCTCAACCTGTCGTCGCTGGAAACGCTCGCGGCCTCGCTGGCGCGCAAACCGCCCCACGCGTGTCTCGAACTTGCCGCGGATGCGGACGATGCGCGGGCGCTGGCTCGCCTGGGCGCCGATGCCGAGATCGCTGCTCGCTGTCGGTCGAGCAAGAACGTGGCTTTGCTCTGGCAGGTCTGTCAAATCCCGGACTTTCGCCAGCTCCAGCTCGACGATCACTTCAAGTTGCTGCGGGCCGTGTTTTTGCAGCTCACCGGACCGCGCGGTCGTCTGGAAAAGGACTGGATCGCGCGCCACCTCGAACGACTGTCGGAATTGCAGGGCGACATCGATACCTTGCTCGCGCGCATGGCCTTTATCCGGACTTGGACGTACATCACGCACCACACGCGCTGGCTCGACGATGCGCAGGCCTGGCAAGAGCAGGCGCGCGCCTTGGAAGACGATCTCAGCGATGCCTTGCATGACAAGCTGGTGGCCAGGTTCGTCGATGCTGGTGGCAGAAAAGGTCGCAGCCGTGCCCCGGCCAAGGGGGCGTTCGCGGCACAACTGCGCGTCGCCATGGAACGATTGCCCGACGGAGAATCTACGCGTCCGCCCGACGACGGCAGGTGGATCGAGGAACTTCTGGAAGCCGCCGACGATCGATTTGGGCTGGGCGACGATGGGCAGATTCTAGGCGACGGCCGAAGGATTGGCCGCATGTCACAGGGCGCGGATCGATTGCGTCCCGAGGTCGCCGTGATCGTGGACGATCTCGGACCTGGGGCCAAGATGCGCCTGCAGCGACGGCTGGTGGCTTGGACGCGCGATCTGGCCGAAATCCTGCTGGCGCCTTTGCGCGACGAGCGTCTGGCCAAGCTGGGCCCGGCTGCGCGCGGGATCCTTTACCAGCTCGAACAGGGCCTGGGCACGGCCCTGGCCAGTCGAGCCCAAGCGCAACTGCGCCAGATCGATCAAGCCGATCGCAGCCGGCTCGGGCGCGCCGGGATCAAGCTCGGGCGGAAGGTGGTGTACGCGACGGCGCTCCTGCGTCCGGAGGCCCTGCTTGTGCGTGTCACCTTGTGCCGGGCTTTTCTTGGTCCTGGAATCCAGTTCGAACTTCCCACGGCGCACATCCGGTATTTCTTGCCCGCCGACGACCTCGACGACGACACGTGTTTGGCCATGGGCTTTCCCGTGATTGCCGGTGTCGCGATTCGCGCTGACGAGGTCGAATTCATCGTGGCCCACATCGCCGGCGGCGCTCGTGCAAACGCAATCTCCCGGCGGCTTGGCTGCGACCCGGATGTGGCCGCGGCGATCTTCGAGGCGCTCGCAGAACCTCGCCACCGCCGTCGTCGCTAGCCCTCTGTGCTCTCTGTCTCCTCTGCGCTCTCTGTCTTTGCCCGTGTACACTGCGCCGATGCAAGTCGAGTCGTACGACGTGATCATCGTGGGCGCGGGCCCAGGTGGGCTTTCTTGCGCGCGCGCACTGGCTGGCTCTGGCCAACGCGTGCTGGTGCTTGAAAAGAGCGAGAGCCTAGGCAAGAAGATCTGCGCCGGCGAGCTGACCGCCAAGGTGCTGCCCGGCGAAGAATTCGATCGCGGTCGGCCGTGGACCGAGATCCATGTGGGCAACGATCACACGTGCCACGCGCTCAAACTGCCGCGCCCGTTCGCGTGGACCACCGGCCGCCACGGCATCGAAAGCCACCTCATGAAGGGCTGCGACGCCGAGATCCGGTTTGGCGAACCCGTCCAGAAGATCACCGCCGAGTTCGTCGAGACCCGCACAGGTCGCTACGGCTACAAGAAGCTGGTGGGTGCCGACGGCGCGAACTCGATGGTGCGCCGGCACCTTGAACTGCCGCGCGAGAACATCGTGGGGTGGGCCTATCACTTCGTGGTCGACCAGCCCGCCACCGAATTCCACATCTATTGGCTGCCGCGCACCTTTCCCGCCGGCTACGGCTACATGATGTCGCGCAGCCGCGGTCAAACCATGGTGGGGCTCGCCTTCGAGGGCAGCCGCTTCGATCGCGAGGTCGCGGCTCGCGCCGGTGCCTGGGTGGCCCAGCGCTTCGGCCTGGATGTGTCCAAGTTGCGCCACGAGGCAGCCAAGGGCAACGCCGATTTTCGAGGTTGGCGCTTCGGCAACGTGTTCCTAGTCGGCGAGGCTGCGGGACTTCTCAATCCCTTGTCCACGGAAGGGATCTACTACGCCATTCGCAGCGGCGAGGGCGTTGGCAAGTTTCTGCGCGGCGATGCGGCGGGCGAGAAGCTGATGCGACATCTTGCTCAGGTCCACAAGAAACAAGTGCGCATTTTCAAGCTGGTCACGAACAAGAAGCTGCCTTTCTGCTGGCTGGTCGACTGGGTGATGCGCGACCCTCGCCGGGGGCTACGGCGCTGGCTCTTGCAGTGGGTCCTATATTGGCTCATGGATCGCTCCGGATAGCTCATCGCGGGAGCAGACGACGAATTGTGATCGGACCGGCCAAGAGCATGGCAAAATGGCAACCGCCGGGGCGAAGATCCGGGCGGGACTTGTGGCGTTCCATGCCTCAAGTCCACGGGAAAAACCGACGAAACTGATTATGGGGCGGGGTGACTGCGCGCCCTGGTAAATGCGCACTGCGGCTGGAAACCAGCAGCCCCATGAGTTCCCCGCCAAGGGAGGTTCCTGTGAATGTTGTCAAGACTCGAAAAGTTCTCGTGGTCGAGGACTCGCGCCTAATCCACAAGATGTACGAGGTCATGCTCCGGCCCTGCATGCTCATCGCGGCGCATGACGGGCGCGAAGGCCTGGCTCGCCTGGGCGAAAATCCGGACGTCGACGTCATCATCCTGGACATCAACATGCCCCATATGACTGGCCTCGAATTCCTGGGTCAGGTGAAAACCAAGCCCGAATTCGCTGCCATTCCGGTCATCATCGTTTCTACCGAAGGCAAGGAAGAAGATGTCGCGCGCGGGCTCCAGGCGGGCGCGGTGGCCTATCTCAAGAAGCCATTTCAGCGCGAAGATCTGCTCAAGATCATCGGCCGCCTTGCGGTCATTCAGCCTTCCCCGTGAAAGAAGGTATTGCCATGGCTGAAGGTCCACGCAGTTATTCGTCGGCGGACAGAGGTGATCCCTTGGCTACCCTGATGCGGGCGCGCCAGCTCATCCACGATGCCCAGGCCGCCATCGAGGAAGCCAGCAAGTCGGTGGTGCAGCAGCGCACGGCTTCGACCGAGATCCCCGAGCAGGCGTTGCGTCTGGCCAAGGCCGAAAACGAACGCGAAGAGCTGGCCGTACGGCTCGCCGAGGTCGAGCATCAAGTCGGGCGGCTCATGACCTTGTACGTGGCCACCTACCAGTTGCACGCCACGCTGGATCCGGCCGACGTGCAATCGACCATCGCCGAGATCGCGGTGAATCTTCTTGGTGCCGAACGCTTCGCCCTGCTTCTGCGCGACGAGGACGAAAGCGCTCTCGAGATCCGCATTCAAGAGGGCGCCATCGATTCCACCTGGTCAGGGGCGTCGATCTACCCGGGCGGAGATCCGATCATTGATGCCTCGCTGCTCGATGGGATGCTGCGCTTCGGGCCGGTCGACAACTCGCCGGTGCTGGTGGCCGTGCCCCTGCGCGTGCAGGACGTTACGGTGGGTGCGCTCGTGATCACGAAGTTGTTCGAGCACAAGGGCAAGCTGGACGAAGAGGATCGCGACTTGCTCGATCTGCTCGGGGCGCACGCCGCTTCGGCGCTGTTCGCTTCGCGCGTGTACTCGCGGGCAGCGCGCAAGTTGCGAACCCTTGAGGGCCTGATCAAGCTGGTCAAGCAGGGCTAGGTCCCGGGGGAGCGCCCCCAAGCGAGGTCTTATGAGTTTCCGAGGCATGATCGAAGACGTTGCGGTTGCCGACGTGATGCAACTGATTCGTCTCGGCGGTCACGCGGGAACCCTGACGGTCAACAATCGTAGCGAAGAGGGCTTTGTTGGCTTCGAGCGTGGCCGCATCGTGAGCGCGTGGAACCCGCGTTCACGCCGGGTCGGCGAATTGCTCGTGGCGGCTGGCGCCATCGACGAAGGTACGCTGGTGCGCGCTCTCGAAGCGCAAAACGCCGAACGTCCGCGCCGAACCATCGGGCAGATCTTGGTGCGCATGGGCAGCACCACACCGGAAGCCATCCGCGACGTGATGGCCGCCGAGATCGAACGCGTGGTGGGCGAAATTCTGTCCTGGAAGTCGGGAACCTTCGAATTCGCCATCGACGACCTCACGCCCATGGTCGAGGTAACCCGCTTCACCGGTGCGCCCAAAGTCGATCTCGATACCCAGACGGTGCTGATGGATGTCTTGCGCCGTATCGATGAGGACAGAGCGTCCGGTGAGTTTGCCGCCGCCGCGGCCGCCAGCGCAGAGACGGGCGAGACGAAGTCGAGTCCGCACATCCGCAGCAGCGAATTTGAAACGCCCACGCTGGACGAGCCGAGCCAAGTCGGCGCCGCCCTGCCCGACTCGGTGGCGCCGTCGGACACCAGCCAGCGCTTGGGACGAGAGCCGACGCCACCGCCGGAAGGCGAACGCCTGCGTTTCCAATTCGTATCTCCGGACACCGAGCTGCTTGCGCGACTCAATCAGCTCATGGCTCCGACGGGCGATCGGGTCTTCGCGGTTGGTTTGCGCGACGCGGGCGCTTCGCTGCTGGGCGAATCGCCGCCCATCGTGGTGGTCGATTTGCGCTACCAAGTCCACGCCTTGACCACCCTCTCGGCACTGTGCCGATCGCGGCCGCGCGCCGCGATCATCGCGCTGTTCGAGGGTCGCGCACCGCTGCGCGAGATGTACAAGTCGGGCGTTCTTTCCGTCACCTCGGTAGCGCCCGAAACCATCGTCGCGTGCATGCAGTCGGCGGCCCGGCAGCGCAAGTACATGGCGACCGAGCACGCCATCACCGAAGGCATTCGGGCCAGTTTCGCGCGCCTGCGCCGGATCATCGCCGATCTGCGCTCGGGCCTTCTGGGCACGTCGGTGTCCTCGAACCTGATGGCAGCGGTGGCCGAATCGCTGGACCGCGGCGTGCTCTTCGTGCCCCATCTCGACCGCATGGTGGCGTTAGGCGCTTTCGGCAATACCAGCCGGGGCGCGCCGCTGTCCAAGACGACCCAGGGGCTGATCATGGCGATTGGCAGCAGTGGCGTGTTCAAGGATTGCATCGCCGACAGCCGGTCGCGCCGCTTGCACTATCACGAAGCCGACTTGCCGCAGGCTTTCCTCGAAGCCGTGGATTGCCCGCGAACCGGCGAGATCGCGGTTTTGCCCGTGCCAGGCAGCGAACGCGTGATCGCCGCCATCTACCTCGACAACGGTGCACGGGATCGGAACATCGGCGACATTGAGATCTTCGAACTTGCCGCGTTTCAACTTGGATTGGCACTGGAGAACGAGTTCTTGCGCCGGGCGAATCCCAAGCAGGATGTGACGTCGGCCATCCTTGGTATGCGCAAGACCGGCAGCCACGGCGGCGACAGCAGCATCGGATAGTCGGGAGACACGGCGTGGAAGAGCTTTTCGCATCCCTTCTGAGAGACTTCGTCGACGAGACGGCGCCCATCGCGCGTGAAGTGGACGGACTCTTGCTCAAGCTGGAGGCCGTGTGGGCCGAGGGGGGCGATGCCAAGCCGCTCTTGCGGGCGATTCGCGGCGGACTACACACCATCAAGGGGAACAGCGCCATGATGGGCTTTTCGCCCATCGAGCGCGTGGCGCACGCGCTCGAGGACGTCTGCGCGCAAGTCGAGAACAGCCGGGGCCGCGAGCAAGCCTCGCTGTCCCAACTACTTTTCGAGGGGTGCGATCTACTTTCTGCTCTCATCCAGGCGGCGCTCGCTGGCAGCGTGGATGGCAAGTCTGCGGACCTGTTTGTCGTGCGCGCGCGTGAGTCGATGGAAGCAGCCGCTGGGCCGAAGTCGACGCCGGTCCCCGTCGAGTCTCCGTCGCGCGCCGAGGTCGCGGGCTCGGCTTCGCCTTCCGCGGCCGACAGCGAAGAGGGGCGAGGATCCGCGCGCATCGCGGACCGCGACGTCGATGATTTGCTGGAGCTGACTGGGGTAACCATCGTGGCCCAGACCGAACTCGCGCGCGTGCACGGTCGCGTTGCGCGAGGCCAGTTCGAGGCCAGCGACATCGCGCTCATGGATCAGCTCTTGACCGATCTCGGGCGGACGACCCGCGAGATGCGCCACAAGTTGCTGCGCGTGCGTCTTGCGCCCATCGCCACGCTCTTTCGCCGCTTCGGCCGCTTCTTGCGCGATCTGGCCCGCGAACGCGGCCAGGCCATCGAGCTTTGTATCGAAGGCGGCGACACGGCCGTGGATCGCGCCATCATCAGCCGCCTCTATGAGCCCCTGGTTCATATCGTGCGCAATGCCGTGGCCCACGGCATTGAATCCGTGGACGAGCGCACGGCACGTGGCAAACCGGCCAAGGCGCAAATCCTGCTCAGCGCGCGCCTGCGCGAAGGGCGCGTGAACATTTGCGTCGCCGACGACGGGCGCGGTCTTGATCTGCGCGCCATCGCGGCCAAGGCGAACGCGCAAGGGATGGACACCAGCAACTGTTCCGAACGCGACCTCCAGCGGTTGATCTTTCAGTCGGGATTCTCGACGGCGCCGTCGGTGTCGAACCTGGCCGGCCGGGGCGTGGGCCTCGACGTGGTGGCCAGCGTGGTGCAAGGCCTGGGCGGCAGCATCGATGTGCGCGCGGCCAGCGGACGCGGTACGGTGTTCGTGCTTGACCTGCCCGTGACCGTGTCGTTGCAGAAGGCGCTTATCTTCGGTGTGGACAGCGAAACCTTCGCGGCGCCCGCGGGGTTCATTCTCGATACCATGGAGAGCCGCGAGAAGAACATGCAGGCCATAGGCCGCGTGCTCCTGGTTTCCTGGCGTGGCGATTTCGTGCGCGCTGTGGATGCCGGGCGCCTGCTCGGCTGTCAGGGCTTGGCCCAGGCGTGGGCGCGCCCCTACGCCATCATTTTGCAGGCTGGAAACAAGCGTGGCGCGCTGCTGGTCGACTGGTTTTCCGGCGTGCAAGAGATCGTGGTCAAGGCGCTCGACGAGAGCCTAGCCTCCTGTCGCATGATCGCCGGCGCGACGGTGCTGGCACAGGGCCGCGTGGTACCCATCCTCGACTGTGTCGAGGTGGTTCGCCGCACGAATGTCGCGCTTTTGCCCGAAGCCCCCAGCGAAGCCAAGGTGGAGGCCAGCTACGATGTCTTCTGATGCGCGCCGATCAAGCGGAGACAGCCAGGCGGAGAGCACCGAGCCCTTGCTGGCATTCGCGGATGCCTTGCTTTCGTCGAGCCAGCGCGAGCCCGGCCGGGCCGCGGGCGAGGTCCAGCAGTACGTGACGTTCTTCCTGCGCGACGATGAAATCGGCATTCCCATCTTGCAGTGTCGCGAAATCGTTCGGGTCGCCGCTATCACGCGCGTGCCCGAAGCCCCGGACCATGTGCGCGGTGTGGTGAACTTGCGCGGCCGCGTTTTGCCCGCGGTCGACACGCGCAAGTGCCTTGGTTATGAGGCCGCTCCTCTCACCGCCAGGTCGCGACTGCTCGTGGTGGAGGTGGCCGGCCGCGCCTTCGCGCTGCTGGTGGACCGGATCGCGCGCATTCTTAAGTTGGCCACGGCCGACATCGTGGCACCGCCCGAGAACGCCAGGGTGCGATTCGCCATCGGCGTGGCGCGCGACGGAGACTCCACAATTACCATCACCGATGCAGAGCGCATTCTGCGACCAGGATCCATGGCGCAAGCATTGGCCCCAAGGAGTGAAGAAGCATGAGCACACACGAGAGCAAGGCTTCCTCGACTTCCATGCCCTCGCGTCCGAAGGACGGCAATGGAGCGGCTCGCGAACGTCGGCGGCACTGGTGGCTCGGCCGCATCGAGGGCGCGCCGTTTCTGCGCCACCTGTCCCTGTGGCAGAAGCTGCTCATCATCGCGGTCGTGCTTCTGCTTCCGACGGTCCTGCTCCTGCGCGATTTCGTCAGCAAGAGCAACGAGGTAATCGTGCACATGCGCCGGGAGCTGTGCGTGGAGAGCTATGCGCAGCAGCTCAAACGTATCCTGGGTCAGCAGATAGCCATGCATACCCGCGCGCTCTTTTCCAGCCCGGACGAACCGTCGGTGAGCTCGACGACCGCGATGCCGGCGGCGCTGGAAGAACTTGGCAATCTGAGCACCTCGGGGTGCGGGGCGGATCCGGATCTGGGATTGGCCAAGGTGCGCATGCCCGAGACCCTGGCCGAGCTGCGTGCCCTCATGGCGCAGGCCGGGGGAGCCGCGACCGCAAAGGACGATGTGTACGGGCGCATCCGCGAGGCGGTGGCCAAATGGTTCAGACAGATCGCCTTGGTCGCGAGCGAGACGCAGATCCTGGATCCGGGTGCGATCCATCTCGACGATGCGACCCTGCGGCGATTGCCCGAGGCAGCTTGGCGTATCGAACGCGTGGTCGAGCTAGGGGCTGCGTGGGCGCGGGCCGAGGAGGTTTCCATCGCAGTGCGCGCCGAACTCATGAGCACCATCGACGGGTTCGCTGCCGATCTCGCCGATATCGAACGCGACCTGACGGCGGCGGTGCCTGGCAGCGGAGCTTCGCCTACGGGGCAATCGGTGGGAAGTGGGGGCATTCCCTTGCAGGAGTGTCTGTCTGCGGGACGGAAAGCCATTGCCGTCGCTCGGCAACTCGTGGCCGACACAAGAAGCGCCAAGGATCCCGCGCGATCCGCGACGGTGTCATCGCTGCGCGGCCTGGCCGCTTCGGCGCTGGAGTCGCTGCTCGTGACCTTCGACGCCGCCCTTGGCACTCGTCGTGCCGAGCTTCAGGAAAAGAAAACCGGACAAGAGGAGCAGCGACTCCGGACCATTCTGCTTGTTTTGGCGGCGGTGCTCGCGGCCGCGGGCTTGGTCTCGGTCATCGTTCGCAGTATTACGGCGCCGATCAATCTGGCGGTCGAGTCGGCCAACAGCTTGGCCGAGCAAAACTTCGCCATTGAAATCGGTGAAACGCGCTCCACCGATGAGGTCGGTCAGCTGTTGGTGTCCATGCGCAAGATGGCGGCCAATTTGCGCGCCACCATTGGGTCGATCTTGGATGCCTCGCGGATCGTGGCCAGCACGTCGGAGAAGATCTCGATCTCCGGCGCCCAGCTCGGGAAAGGAACCGAGACGCAATCCATAGCCACGGCCGCGACCTCGGCGAGCATGGGGCGCATTGCGGAGCAGGTTCAGCAGCTTTCGCAGACGGCCACGTCGCTCTCCGCCAGCGTGGAGGAGACCACCTCGGCGTTCCAGCGCATGTACGAGACCCTGGAACGAACCGCGCTGCACGGCCAAACCTTGCTAGCCTCGTCCCAGGAAGCAACCATGCACCTGGCGGGACTTACCAGCAACATCACGCAGGTGACAGCGCAAGCGCGCACGGCCAACGAGATGTCCAAGGCCACGTTGGGGTCGGTCAAGTCGGGCAGCGAGGCATTGCAGCGATCCATCGGAGCCATCGGCGACCGGGCGCAGGAGATCAGCAAGATCCTTCGACTCATCGAGGAGATTGCCGACCAGACCAACCTGCTGGCGCTCAACGCGGCCATCGAGGCGGCCCGGGCAGGCGAGGCCGGCCGAGGCTTTGCCGTGGTTGCCGACGAGGTCAAGCGCCTGGCCGAGCGCAGCGCGCAGTCCACGCGCGATATCAGCGCCATCATCGAAAGCGTCCAGAAGGATGTCGGATCTGCCGTGACCTTGACCGACCAGGTTCTGGTGGGAATGATGGCGTCCATCGACAAGACATCCACCATCATCGCAGCCAGCGCGCTGGCCACGGAAAGCCAGAGCGAGGCCGCGCGACAAACCTTGAAGGTCGCGGAAAACATGTCCGGCCTGGCTCAGCAGATCGCCATGGCCGCACGAGAAAACGCCGGCAGCGCCGCCGAGATTGTGACGGCTTCAAGACGCATGAGTGCTCTCACCGGTTCGATGCTGGATGCGACCATGGAACAGAAGCGAGGCGGGGAAACCGTGGTGAAATCGACTGAGTCGATCTCGGAAGTTGCACGCCAGAACCTGCAGGTGGTCGAGCAGCTCAACCTGGCCGCCAAGGAGCTGGCGGCCGAGGCCGAATCGCTTCGCCAGCGGATGGAGACGTTCACGGTCTGATGGAAAACCCCGGCCCTGCACAATCTCTGGACGAAGCGCTGCTGGCGGCGTTGGGCGATGGCAGTACCTCGGCCGGAGAACCGGGACTTGCGGAAGCCTCGGACGGGCCGGGCGATGCGCGCGTGCCGCAGGGAAAGAACGAAGACGCTGCCCGGCGCGTGGCCGTGCTCGATGCCCTGGCGCGCGGCGGAAGTCGAAGCATCTCCGCGCTGGTAGGTGCCCTGCGCAGCAACGATGACGACGTGGCGATGTACGCGGCCACCGCTCTCGGAGAGGCGCGCGACCCGGCGGCCGTGCCCCATTTGATTCGCTTGCTCCAGCACCCCGATCTCAATGTTGCCCAGGCCGCCATCGATGCCCTGGGCAAGTTGCGCGCGCAATCGGCGGCGGCCCCCATCGAGGCCATGTTGGAGGCCGATCCCTGGCTGCGTTTCGCGGCGGCGCACGCCCTGGGCGAGATCGGCCATCCCGGCAGCGTGCACGCGCTCATGCGCGCGGCCGGCGATCCCGCCATTTCCGAGCTGGCCGTGGA
>Ga0265342_10001546_pt1 | contig 21272 bp, 18 predicted proteins | sample 4CB327metaG_FD_203125 | JGI IMG/M metagenome (GOLD analysis project Ga0265342, IMG submission 203125) | Rhizosphere microbial communities from Carex aquatilis grown in University of Washington, Seatle, WA, United States - 4-CB3-27 metaG | ecosystem: Host-associated > Plants > Roots >... | reverse complement strand
TGTCTTTCTGCGCGGCGACCAGCGTCTCGGCTTCCTTCGCGGTCAGCCCGATCGGTTTTTCGCACAGGACGTGCTTGCCGGCGCGCGCGGCGCGCGCGGTCCACTCGACGTGCATGTGGTTGGGCAGGGGGTTGTAGATCGCTTCGATCTCGGGATCGGCCAGCAGCTCCTCGTAGGTGCCGTAGGCCTTTGGGATCCCCAGCTTGTCGGCCGCGGCCCTGGACTTGGCCAGGTCGCGTGACGCGAGCGCGCGCAGGCTGGTCAGCGCGCCCTTCTTCATTCCCGGCAAGCTGACGTTGAGCGCGAAGTGGCTCGCGCTCAGCACTCCCCATCGCACCGGCTCCAGATCCTGGGCGTCCAGCGTCTTGGCACTCAACGTTTTGGTCAAATCATCGGTCGGCATGGCGGGATAATAGTGATTTCCCGGGCGCCATGTGGCTCGACATTCGTCGCTCGCCGGGCACGCGGCAAACCTGTTACCCTCGCGCCGTGAGCGTTCTCAGCCCCATCCTCGCGCAGACCCCCGTAGCCCGCATCGAGGACGTGGTCGCGCGCATGAGCTCGATCGATCAGGCGCTCGAGCCCATCGACGGCGTGTCGTGCTTCAACAAGCTCTATCTCGAGGTCACCAAGAACGTGCTGGCGGGCGTGGGGCAGGCCACCTTCGCCGACCCGCGCTTTCTCACTGCGCTCGACGTCGACTTCGCCAACTTGTACTTCGCGGCGCTGCGCGCCTACGACGCCGGGTCGTCCGAGACGCCGCGCGCCTGGCAGCCGCTGTTCGCCGATCGGGCGGATCGAACGATCGCGCCCATCCAGTTCGCGCTCGCCGGCATGAACGCGCACATCAACCGCGATCTGCCGGTGGCGCTGGTGGAGACCTTCGCGACGCTGGGCCTCTCACCCAGCGACGACAGTCCGCAGCACGCCGACTTCGAAACCGTGAACGGGCTGCTGGCCACGACGGAGAAGCAGGTCAAGGAGCTCTACCTCGACAAGCTCACGCGTCAGATCGACGTCGAGTTCCACGGCGTCGACGACGTGGTCGCGATCTGGAGCGTCGCGGCCGCGCGCGAGGCGGCGTGGACCAACGGCCAGGTGCTGTGGCACCTGCGAGGCATCGGCCCCGTCTCCCGCGCCTACGTGTCGACGCTGGACCGCACCGTCGGCTTCGCGTCGCGCGGGTTGCTGGTATCGACGGGCGTCATCCGCTGACGGCGGGTTGTCAGGACGCAACCCGGGCGCGGCGTCCGCCGGGTGGCCCCGCGGAATCACGCGTCATCGAGGCGCGAGAGTGGTAATTTCCGCACATGGCACCTCGACGCAGACGCTGGCCGTGGGTCGTTCTCGGGATCTTCGTGCTCTTGCTCGCCGGCAAGTACTTCTTGCTGGGCAACCCGGCGGCGCCCGGCGCGGCGTACGTCATCGACATGGACGCATTCCATCGCGCGGCCATCGCGAACGGTGGCGCGTTGCCGGAGCGGATCGAGGTCGAAAAAGTCGGCGAGTTCGCGTTCCCGCGCACGCTCGTGGTCGCGGGCGACGGCTTTCGCATGCACCAGATGGTGCTGCTCGCGCACCGGGTGGTGTGGCCGGACCATTCCATCGTCATCGACACGGCGATGGCGCCGGCGGCGGCCAAGAAGATGCCGGGCAGCAAAACCGACCCAGCTGCCTTCGACCGCCTCGAGGCGGCGATGAAGAAGGCGAGCGCGATCGTCTTCACGCACGAGCACGTCGACCACGTCGGCGGCGTTGCCAGCGCGCCCGACTTCGCGGCGATCGCCAAGCAAGTGCGCATGACGCGCGAGCAATACGACAGCCCCAAGCTGGAACGCAACGACTTCCCCGCGGGAGCGCTGGCCAGCCTGACGCCGCTGTCGTACCAGGGGCTCTACACCCTGTCGCCGGGCGTGGTCTTGCAGCAGGCGCCGGGACACAGCCCGGGATCGCAGCTGATCTATGTCGAGCTCGCGAACGGCGCGCGCTTCCTGTTCGTGGGCGACATCGCCTGGACCAAGGACAACATCACGCGGGAAACCGGACGGCCGGGCATCGCGACGCTGCTCATGAAAGAGGATCGCCCGGCGGTCGCCGCGCAGCTGCACGCGCTCGCGCAGCTACCGCCCGAGGTGCACGTCGTCGTGGCGCACGATCCGGTCGCGCTCGACAGCGATCTCAAGGCCGGGCTCTATCGCGAGGGCTTCACGGATTGAGGATGCGCAGCTCGGAGATGAAGTAGCGGGTATCGCCGAAGCACGAGCTCGGGATCCCCTTCTTCTCCTTGTAGTGCAGCGCGACCCTCTTGCCCTCGGCGTCGTGGATCTGTTGCACCACCTTCGCGTCGCGCACGGTGAAGGTGAAGATCTCCGGCGCCGCACCCGGCACCGGCGTCATCGCCAGCTCGCCTTCCCAGGTCCGACAGATCCAGCCTTTGTGTGAGAACTTCTGGACGTAGCCGACGCGGTCACCGTCGGAGTAGCTGAACGTCAACGTTATCAGCGTCCACAGCGAGGCCACGCCCCCCGCGACCAGCAACAACGTGACGAGAACGAGCTGCCAGCGGTGGCGGCGAAAGAACGTCGAGGGAGGAGGGGCGGCTTCGATGGTCACGGAGCCGAAGGCTACGGCGAATCCGGCTCGATGCCAATTGCGCGGTGCGAACCGGGCGACAGATTCGAAACGGCTTTGTTTCCAACGCCGAACGGCGCGAACGGCGCGCCGCCGGCGATTGTGTGACCGCCTCCTCCAGTTCCTACCCTTCGCGTGTCCGGATTGGCGCTCGTATCCGCAATCGTTACAACAAGTGCTCGACGCTGGCTCCGAACCGGCGCGGCTACGTTACGTGCGAGGCGCAGGGTAAGCCAATGGCAAACATCGTCTATTCCATGTCGGGCGAGGGACGCGGCCACGCCACGCGCGCCCGCGCCGTGGTCGAAGCGATGCGTGGCCGGCATCAGCTGACGCTGTTCGCGTCGGATTGCGCGTACGAAATGCTGTCGGCGCTGTACGAGAACACCGAGGTGAGCGTCCTGCGCGTTTCCGGCCTACGCTTCGCATACAACGGGCCCGGTCGGGTCAACCTGCTCGGGACCGTGGCGCTGGCGACGCAGCTGCGCCTCCGGATGAAGCGCCACGTGACCGCGGCGCTGCGCGAGCTCGATCGCATCAAGCCGGACCTGGTCATCGCCGACTTCGAACCGATCCTGCCGCGCGCCGCACGCGTGGCCGGCGTGCCGTTCGTGAGCTTCGACCACCAGCACTATCTGGTGGTGAGCGATCTTTCGCACCTGCCATTCTGGCTGCGGCAGCAGGCGAACCTGGCCGCGCCCTTCGTGCGCTCGCTGTACGACTGGCAGCGCGCGACGATTGTGTCGTCGTTCTATGCGCCGCCGCTCAAGCGGGCCTTCCGCGACACCATCTGGGTCGGCACGCTGATGCGTCCCGAGGTGCTGCGCGCGCAGGCCGAAGCGGGCGACCACCTGGTCGCGTACATCCGGCGGCACGCGGCGTCGTCGACGCTGGGCGCGCTGGCGGCCAGCGGCCGCGAGGTGCGCGTCTACGGTCTGGGCGCACAGCCATCGCAGGGCTCGATGCGCTTCCTGCCGATCGACGAGCGCGCGTTCCTGGCCGACCTCGCGAGCTGCACGGCCGTGGTCACCACCGCGGGCAACCAGCTGGTCGGCGAAGCGATGTACCTGGGCAAGCCGCTGCTCGTGATGCCCGAGAAGCTCAACTTCGAGCAGGCGGTGAACGCCTACTTTCTCGAGCAGAGCGGCGCCGGCTGGGCCGAGCGCACCGAGCTGACGCCCGAACGGCTCACCGCGTTCATCGACGCCGTTCCCATGCTGCGGCAACGGATCCGGCGCGAGAGCGTGTGCGGCAACCAGGCGGCCGTCGAGGCGCTCGAGCGCCAGCTCTTCGACACCCCCGCGCGGCCGGCGGCCGATTCGCCCGCCGGATTGCCGCCCTCGGGCCGGGCCGCCGTCCGGGGCTGGAGGTTGGCGTGAGAGCGGTCGACACCGCCCGCCGCGCTGTCGGGCTGGCCGCCGAGCTCGCGACGACGATGGCGCGCACGCGCCTCGGCCGCGTCAGCCAACCGCGGCTGCTCACGTACATCGTCACGTTTCGGTGCAACGCGCGCTGTGTGATGTGCGATTCGTGGCGCAAGGAAGGTGAAGGCGATCTGACGCTGGAGCAGATCGAAGCGATCTTTCGCAAGTTGCCGCAGCTGCACGCCATCCGGCTCACGGGTGGCGAGCCGTTCGTCCGCAAGGATCTGGGCCAGATCGCCGCGCGGGCGCAAGAGATCCTGCGGCCCTGGTTGTTGCACGTCACCAGCAACGGGTTTCTCACCGACCGCATCGTCTCGTTCTGCGAGCGGCGCGATCGATCGGTGCCGCTGCAGCTGCTGATCTCGATCGACGGCGTCGGCGCCAAGCACGACGAGATCCGCGGGCGGCGCGACGCCTGGGACTGCGCGATGGCCACGGTGCGCGCCATCGCGCCGCGCCAGCGCGAGCTGGGGCTGCGGCTGGCGGTGAACCAGACGATCGTCGACGCCGAGAGCGCCAGCCACTACACGCAGCTGCGCGACATCTTGCGGCCGCTCGGCGTGCGCCACCAGGTCGTGGTCGCGTACGAGTCCAGCGCGACGTACAGTCTCACGCGCGAGGTCGACGAGGCGCCGCGCGCGCCCGGCGGGTTCGCGACCTTCGGCGACATCGCCGTCGACCAGCTGGCGACGCTGTTCGACGAGATCGAGCGCGACCTCGGCGACCTGCCGTTCCCGGAGCGCGTGGCCAAGCGCTACTACCTCGACGGCATCCGCGGCCGGCTGCTCGACCACAAGGCATCGCCCAACCCGACGTGCGTGGCGCTGGGCGCGCACTTGCGGCTCTACCCGAACGGCGACGTACCGACGTGTCAGTTCAACTCGGCGCGCGTCGGCAACCTCAGCGAGCAAACCTTCGCCGAGCTCTGGAGCAGCCCGACGACGGAAAAACAGCGCCGTTGGGTCTCGAAGTGCCCCGGTTGCTGGGCGGAGTGCGAGGTTCTGCCCAACGCGCTCTACAGCGGCGACCTGTTGCGGGCGCTGCGACCGCGGCTGCGTTAGCCTCCGCTTCGGCGGGCGCGCGGGGGCTCGCCCGCGTCACGGAAGTGTTTCAATGTCGTGACGTGACCGTGTCCGGAAGTCGACGATTCTGTTGCGATGCTTCGGATCGTCCTCCTGGCGCTCGCGCTCGTCGGCGGTACCACCGTGCTGATGGGCGTGCCCGGATTCTCGGGCGCAGCGCCGCCGCCACCACCGCCCGCGGGGGGCGTGGACGTCCGGGTAGAGCTCGACCATGGGGCGGTCGCGACCGTCGACGAGCGCTTCCTTTCCTTCGCCGTCGACACCGCCCAGGTCGTCGGCGGCGAGTTCTGGGCGCCCCGCGGCTCCGAGCACGGCGTGCTCGAGACGCATGACGTGGCTCCGTACGACTTCTCGCGCGCGGGCCTGCGTCGACTGGCGGGCGCCCTCGCACCCGCTTACCTGCGCATCGGCGGCACCGACGCCGACCGCACCATCTATCGCGTCGGCGGCGACGACGGCGCGGCGGTTCCCGAGGGCGGCGCGCGTTGGGTGCTGACCGGACGGCGCTGGGCCGAGGTCGCGGAGTTCGCGCACGCCACCGATCTGAAGATCATGTTCACGCTCAACGCCGGACCGAGCGCGCGCGGCCCGGACGGCGCCTGGAACCCCGACAACGCGCGCTCGCTGATCGCGTACACGCGCGCGCACGGCTATCCCGTCGACGTGTGGGAGCTGGGAAACGAGATCAATGCATTCCCGCTCACGCACGGGCGCTGGCTCAGCGGCGAGCGGTACGCGGGCGACGTGCGCCGCGCGCGCGCGCTGCTCGATGAGCTCCACGACCCGGGGCGGCTGGCCGGCGTCGGCAGCGCGTACTGGCCGGTGCTCGGCGAAGGGCGCGCGGTCCTGGATGCCACGTTGCGCGCGGCGGACGGCGCGCTCGACATCGTGACCTGGCACTACTACCCGCAGCAGTCGCACCGCTGCCCGCTCGCCACACGGCGCGCGAGCGCGGCGCTGACACCGGCGCCGGAGCGCCTCGGCGACGTCGATCGGTGGGCGGAGCGCGTCGAATCCGCGGCGCACGCGCACGCGCCGCACGCCGCGGTCTGGCTGGGCGAGACCGCGAGCGCGCAGTGTGGCGGGGAGGCTGGCGTCTCGGACAGCTTCGCCGACGCGCTCTGGTGGCTCGACGAGCTCGGGCGGATCTCGCGGCGCGGGCAGCCGGTGGTCGTGCGCCAGACCCTGTCGGGATCCGACTATGGATTGATCGACGATCGCACATTGCAGCCCAACCCCAGCTACTGGGCGTCGTGGATCTGGCGGAACCTCATGGGCACGCGCGTTCTCGACGTTGTCGTCGAACCCGCTGCGCCCGCCGTGCGCGCTTATGCACACTGCTTGCGCGCGTCGCACGGCGCGGCGTCGAGCGACGGCGTGGCGATGTTGCTGCTCAACATTCACCCGACGGAGGCGACGACGGTGCGCTTGAATGGCGGGGGCACCGCCGACGCGCCGGCCATGAGCGTGTTGCAGTTGCGGGCCGACTCGCTCGATGCTCGAACGGTGCGGCTCGCCGGAGTCCCGCTGGCGACGGCCGCCGACGGATCGCTGCCCGCGTTCGGTGCGTTGTTTGCCGCGGGCGCGGCGCGCGGCGCCCGTGCGGTGACGTTGCCGCCGATGTCGGCGACGTTCGTCGCGATCGACGGCGCGCCCGTCGCCGCCTGCCGCTGAGCCGCCTCACGCCGAGCCGACGAACACCTTCGGCCGATGCCCCTTCAGATAGGGCGGCGCGAAGGTGGTCGTCGGGCCGGGCGCGCCGTGGTAGGGCGTCACCAGCATGCTGGACTCGCCGTTCGACGACTCGCAGAACAGCACCAGCGCGTCACTCATCTCGGTCGATCCCGGCGGGACGAGGCGCGAGGCGACGCACCAGGCGACCGAACGCGCCTGCTTGTCGCGCGCCAGGTTGCGGAAGACGCCCACGATCTCCTCGGCGAGCTCAGGCGCCGTGACCTTGTGATGGGGCGAATAGATGCGCTGGATGGGCCGAAACTCACCCTCGAGCGAGATGGCGGCACCCATGGGGATGACCGCGCCGCCGTCGCCGAGCGCCTTCTTTGCGAATGACAAGATGCGACTGGCGAGGAGGTCGAAGTCGCGCGCGGGCATCTGAGGATGTCATACGCTGGAAGTGCCTCGTCTTCCAAGGGGCGCCAGGATTGTGCGTAGCGCTACGCGGTGGAGTCCCTAAGATACGACGGCGGCGATGCGGAGCCAGGACCAGTAGGCGGCGAGGGCGCCAATGACATAGAGCGCCGGCCGGCGCGCGACGCCCAGGCGCCGCCGCGCGAACGGCGCATGCACGACGGCGAAGGCGACAGACACCATCAGCAGCTGGCCGATCTCGACGCCGGCGTTGAAGCAAAAGAGCGCCAGCGGCAGATGGCGCTGCGGTAGGCCGATGTCCTTGAGCGCGCCCGCGAAGCCCAGCCCGTGAACCAGGCCGAACAGGAACGACACCAGCGCCGGCAGCCGGCGCGCCAGCGTATCGCGCTCGCGCAGCGCCTCGCTGGCGACGAGCAGGATCGACAGCGCGATCGACGCCTCGACCGGCGGTGAACGCAGCGTGATCACGCCGAACACGCTGCAGGCCAGCGTGATGCTGTGCGCGAGCGTGAACGCGGTGATCGTGCCGACCAAGCGTCGCCGGAAGCCGACGAGAAACAGCAAGCCGGCGACGAACAGCAAGTGATCCACGCCGCTCAGGATGTGCTCGATGCCGAGCACGACGTAGGCGCGCGCGATCTCGCCGGTGCCGCGCCGGTCGTCGGCCGACCCGTAGAGCTGCACGGTCGGCTGCGCGCTGGTGATGGTGTAGACGCGGCTTCCGCCGTCGAGCCAGAACACCTTGACGATCGCCGCCGAGTAGCGCGTCCCGACCCCGTCGACGGCGAACCTGCCTTTGAGGCCGGCGCCGCCGCAGTGCACGACGTTCGGCCCGGCCGCGCAGCTCTCCGGCCAGTGCGGAACCAGGTCGTTGCCCATCGGACGTTTGTCGTTCGCCGCCGACCACTGCCAGAAGAACTCGCCCGGCGACGTCTCGCGCACCTCCATTTCGGCCATCGTCATCTCGTGCGCGCGCGCAGCCGCGGGCAGCAGCGCGATTGCGATTGCGATCGCGATCGCGCCCGCGAGCCCCACCGGCGTCGCCATTCGCGCCCGGCGCATCACTCGATGTCCGGCTTGCTCGAGACTTCGTGTTTGATCTTGTACTTCTTGGCGAGCGCGCGCACCGCGGCGGTCCGCTGCTCGGCGGCGACCTCGTCGGTCCAGTCGTGCAGCACCGGGCCGCGCACCGACTCGAAGACCGCCGGCTTCGGCGCTGCGATCGCGTCGAGCCGCATCGCGCGCCAGCCCTCGCGCGTCTGCATGGCGCGCCATTCGCCGGTCTTGGCTTCGCCGAGCGCCTTCGCCAGATCCGCGCCGTAGCTTTGTACCAGGTTCGACAGGGGCCGCCCCTTGAACACGCGCAGCCCCGCCTGGGCGTCGCCCGGCGTGCCGCTGTTCAGCGCGGCCACGAACGCGCGCACCGCCGCCTCGGAGCCGTTGCCCGCGAGCGCCGCCTCTTCGAAGTCGTAGCGCGCCGGCTCGTCGTACTTGTCGCGGTGGCTGTCGAACCAGCCGCGCAGCACGCCGTCGTCGGCCGGCGGCAGCTTGACGTTGCTGTCGATGACGCTCAGGGCCTTGAAGATCACGCGCTCGCGAATCGCGGTGTCGCCCTTGTCGACCTGCAACGCCAGACCCTCGCGGTAGAGCACCTCGTTGTCGAGCCACACGCGGCGCAGGGCGTTCAGCTCTTCGGAGTTGGGGGTGCGGCCGCGCGCGGCCTTGAAGGTCTCGATCGCCTCGCGGTCGACGTCGCGGCCGACGACGATCACGCGCGGATCGTCGGCGCGCGCGACGAGGAGGCGATCGATCGCGAACAGCAGACCACCGAGCACGATGAAGTGCAGCAGCGGCTCGCGCAGCCAGTTGAAGCGCCGCGGACGCCGAGGCGCCGGCGCCGCGGGCTCGGAGGCGTGAATGTTCAGGAGAGGTGCGGCCATGAATCTCGATACCTCGTAGCGAACGCGAAACGGCGCCGCGCGTTTTCTCGCGCGCGGCGCCGGATACACGGCTTGCTCGTCGTCGATGCGGGCTACTTCACCCCCGCCACCGGCGTCGAGCCCGTGACCTCGATGTAGATTGGGTTGCTGTAGAACCACACGTCGGACCAGGCCGCGACGTCGAACGACACCGCGCGCTGACCCGTGATCGGGCTCGCTCCGCTGGCCGACGCCAGGTGGTCCGGGCAGCCGTCGAACTGGCTCGTCGCGCTGTGCGGCGTGGTGCAGGGGATGCGCAACATCGTCGGGTCGTTGGCGTTGGTGAAGACGTCGGGCAGCGGGTTGCCGCTGGCGTCGGTCTCGAACGGAACCGCCGGCGGCATGTTGGTTCCGCGGAGGCGGAAGTACTGCGTCGCCGCAACCGCCGGGACGCGGAACGACATGACCAGGAACGTCGTGCCGTCGATAGGCGAGGTCACCCGGCTCCACGGCGTCGCGCCGCTGCCGTTGAACGTGCGCAGCAGCGCCGCGGTGATGTTCTTCGCGGCGTCGGGAACGGCCGACAGGTCGGCGACCGTGCCGTCGGCGTGCAGCCACGCCGTGTTGCGCGGCCACTCACCCGCATAGCCCGCCGTGCCGGGCGCGCGGTAGCCCGAGACCAGGCCGCCGATCAGATCGACGTGGTCGAGAACCGGCATGTTGATCGGCTGGTTGACGCCGATCTGCATCAGCGACGGGTTCGCGAACGTGTACGGAGAGAAGTTCGGGCCCGCCGGGTCGCGCACCGCGATGCCGAGCACGATGTCCGAACCAGGCGCAACGACCAGCTTCTCGCCCATGGTCGCGCACCCGTCGGTGGTGAACATGGTCTTGTTGAACGCGCCGTTCGCCGCCATCTCCTGCACGATGCCGTCGGCCTTGCCGGTGCAGGCCACGAAACCGAGGCGGTCGACGAGCTGACCCTGGGAGGAGAAGGCGTTGCCGGTGCGCAGGCCGTTGACGATCGTCGGCGGCCGCAGCTTGTCGCTCCCGTTGCGCACCAGCACGTAGGTGCGCTGGTACTCGCCCGGGTAAAAGTCCTGCGTCGAGCGGCGATCGTCGGGCCCGAAGTTGCCGCGGTTGTGCCAGTCGGAGCTGGCGAAGAACCAGAAGTTGCGTCCTTCACCCAGCAGCGCGTCCCACACGCCGCCGATCAGCCCCCCGTAAACGCCGGTGCCACCGTACGTCGTGCCGCCGACGCTGTCGGTCTGCACGCCGTTGATGTTGTTGCGCAGCACCTGGTACTCGCCGCGGTTCGCCGAGGCGCCGTGGCCGGGCTGCGTCTCCATGCCGAACGCGGTCATGGGCGCCGTGTTGTTGAAGTCGCGCAAGCTCTCGACGTTGTAGCCGGCGCTGCCGTCGGGGTTGAACTGGCCGGCGCGCTCCAGGTGGGCGGGAACGTAGTAGCTGGACTGAGGGTGGAACGCCGCCATGTACTTCAGACCCTCGAGCACCTTGAGGTGGCCGAGCGTGCCGCTGCCGGTGCCGCCCGCGGGGATCAGCTTCTGCGCGGTCGGGTTCCAGCTCGGGTCGGCGGCGTTCGCGCTGCCGGGAACCGAGCAGTCGAAGTTGTTGTTGGGAGCGCCGCGGCTGGTGTCGGTGTCGGAGCGGTCGAAGCAGTACTCCCACTTCGCGAGCGCGGTGCCGCTGCCGACGGGCATGTACGGCGGCGCCGACGGCAGCGGCGCGGTGTCGAGCGCGACCGGGATCTGACCGTCGATGACCGACATCGACGTGTGCTCGTGGCCGGGGACGACGGTCTCGATGCCCAGGAACAGCGGCAGGTTCTTGAGCGCGTTCAGGTACTCGATGAGCGGGTACTGAAACTCTTGCACCGACTGCCAGCGCCACATGTTGCGGTTGGGGCTGGTGCCCGAGACGTCACCCTTCGGCGTCACGCCCGAGTTTTCCCACGACGTGTTGGCGTCCTCGCCGGCGATGAACGGATAGGCTGGCGTTCCCAGCGACGGATCCTCGACCAGCGTGCAGTTGCGGTTGCCGTTGCCGCCGTGGCCGGCCTGGACGAACCAGTCGAGCCCCCAGGGCGTCTCGACGCGGTCGGTGGCCTTCTTCACCAGCTTCTGCATCGAGATCGTACCGTCGGAGCAGGTGGTGTGGTTGTGGAAGTCGCCGGCAACGTACGTCCCCGGCGTCCTGGCGACCGCGGTGCAGTTGACCTGCGCGCTCGACGTCGCCGCGCACGAAGCGGCGGGGTCGCCGTCGCTGACGGTCACGCTGACGGTCGCGGTGCCCGGCGCGTTGCAGGTGAAGGTCGGGTTCTGCGCCGTCGGGTTGGCGATCGTGCCGCTGCCGCTCGCGCTCCAGGCGAACGAGAGCGGGCTCGGGCCGGCGTCCGTGTCGTGTGCCGCGCCGGTGAGCGCGATCGTGCCGCCCACCTGGACTTCGGCCGGGTTGGCGCTGATGCCGTCGATCGCCGGGCAGACGTTGAGCGTGCCGTTGACGAGCACGCTGCCCGTGCGCGCCGCCTCGTGACAGGTCAGCGGAACGGTGACCGAGCGGGTCTGGTGCGCGGTCACGTCGAACATCGCCGAGCCGGCGCAGCTGGTTGCGCCGTCGGTGGTCGTGGCGGTGATGCTGATCTGATAGCCGTTGGCGGCGGGGATGCCGCCGATGGTGGCCGACAGCGTCGTCGAGGACGACAGATCGATCGTGCCAGTCTTCGAGTAGTTGTTCGGCCCCGTGATGGTGTAGCTGGCGCTCCGGATGGAGCCGCCGCCCGCCAACTGCAGGGCGAAGCTGACCGAGCCGAGCGTGTCTCCGGTCTGGGTCATCGAGGGCGTGTTCGCTCCGCCGCGTCCGTTACATCCGGCCGCGGACGTGAAACCTAAAAGCGCCAGTGCGAGCATCGTCATCTTGCCGGCGGTTCTGATCATCGCTTTACCTCCAAACGGTGCCTGTTGAGTCATGGCCGCAAACCTCGCGGCGGAAATCGCGCCGACCCCTATGGCAAGAGGTGGGCCAGCGCCGGGAGATCGATCGGCATCACGGATTCGGGGGGTTTCGCGCGTTTGCGCGCGGCTCGTGCAATCGACGTCACGCGCTGTCTCCGGGAAACGGAAAGGTCCTCCGACTTTCGGAGCGCTCGCCATCACACGGTTCGGACGCGACTGTTACGGCACCGTGTCGAGACGCAAACGAAACGAGATCAGCGCGGCGTCGAGGCGGCGTGCGTCTCGAGCTCGCTGATCGCGCGCTGCGCTTCGGCGCGCGCCGGCTGGATCTCTGACAGCTCCGTGAGCAAGCGGCGCGCGCCGGTCAAGTCAGAGCGCGCGAGCGCCGTCGCCATCGCGAACAACGGATCGTACGCCGGGCGAAAATCCGGGCTGATGCGCAGCACCGCCAGCAGCGGCTCGCGCACCTGCGCCAGGATGTCCTGCACGCGTGGCGAGGGCTGCACGTCGCGGCCGGACGCGATGAAGCGGTCGCGCGCGAGCCAGTACGCGGCCAGGCGCGGCGGCCACGTCGGATCGGCCGGCGGCTGGATCAGCTCGGCGGGCGCGATCGAGAGCGCGCGCAGCAACGCGAACAGGCGATCGCGCGGCAGCGAGTCTGGCGCATAGGTGACCCGGGGCGCGCGGTAGGCGACGATCGGCCGGTCGTCGGTGTTGGCGGCGGCGCCGCTCGCGAATCGCTGCAACGCCGCCGGGCCGGCGACGAAGCTGCCCAGCACGGCGAATTCGTCCTCGAGCCCGATGCCCGCAATCGATTGCGGGAGCGGCGCGCGTGCGAGGCGCTCCCGGATCGCCGTGGTGTCGAAGCGGCTCGCGTCGGCGCGGCCGACCAGACCCACCGTCGGGGTCTCCAGGCTGTTGTTCGCGACCAGCGCCCAGCTTTGGGGATAGGCGGCCAGGAACGACTGCACGATGTGTCGCAACGTCTGGAGATCCAGCTGGTGCAGCGGCAGCCACTGGCAGAACACGCCGCCGGTATTCAGGCGGCGCCGCACGGCTTCGAAATGCTCGATTGTATAGAGCGCGCCGGAGCCGCTGCGCGCGGGGTGGAAGTTGTCGGAGACGATCACGTCGTAGCGCTGGGCGCTCGCGCGCACGTAGCGGCGGGCGTCGGCGGCGACGACGTTGAAACGGGGGTTGGCCGCCGGCGAATCGCCCACGAACGTTGCCGATGCCTCGATGACTTCGGGCAGCAGCTCGACGGCGTCGACGTACAGCGCCGGATCCTCGGCCGCCGCGCGCGCGGTGACGCCGGTGCCCAGACCCAGGAACAGCGCACGCGCGGGCGCCGGGTGCAGCAGCAGCGGCAGCCACGCCTGCCGCGCATCGAAGCGAAACGTCGCGCTGCTGCCTTCCTGCTGGCGGTTGTTGATGCGCAGGCGCGCGACGCCGCCGGCGTCCTCGACGACGCTGACCGCGGCCATCACACCCTCGCGATAGCTGACGACGTGGCCGCCCTCGGGAATGTCGACGAACGCCAGCGGCGGCGCGAGGAGCGCCAGCGCGGCCGTCGCCGCGGCCGGCATCCAGACGATCGGCTTGCGCCACGCGCGCGGCGCGGCGAGCGCGAGGTAGCCGGCGCTGAGCAGCGCGAGCGCGATCTTGGGGCCGAGCAGCGGGATCGCGACCACGCCCCAGAGGGCGGGCGCAGCGGCCGCGCCCAGCGTGTTCACGCCAAGCGCGCGACCGAAGCCGACGCCACGCGCGCGTGCCTCATCGGCGAGGTTGCTGAACAGCGCGCCCATGACGATGGTCGCGGGACCAAAGGCGGTGATCGCAAGGACCGCTTCGGCGGCGACGGCCGCGAAGAGACCACCGCCCAACGCGCGCAGCGCGAGCGTCTTCAAGCCGCCGGCGGCCCACAAAGAGAGCGCTCCGAGCAGGCACGCACCGCCCAGCGCGCCCAGCAAGCGATGCGTGCGTGCGCCGTCGTGCGGGCGCGCGGCCAGCCAGCGGTGGTAGCCGGCGGCGCCGGCGGCGCTGCCGACCAGGTAGACCGCGAGCAGCAGCGCGAACGTGTAGACGGTGTCTTCGGTCACCTGGCTGAGGACGCGCACGACCAGCACTTCGAACCCGATGCCGAGACATCCGGTCAGCGCCAGACGCACGAGAACCGGTGTGCCGCGCGCCGACCGTTGCGCTGCGGGCACGTGCGGCGCGGCGGCCGCCTCATCGGGGAAAACCACCCACGCCACCACGCCGCAGAGCAGGTTGAGCGCGATGCTGATGCCGGCCGTCCGCGCGAGACCGATGATCGGGATCAGCCAGAACGCGCTCGCGAGCACGCCGGCGACGGCGCCGAAGGTGTTCGCGGCGTAAGGCGCCGCGATCGATGTTTCATCGCGTCCCTCGTGCCCTTCGCCGGCGGCGCGCGCGAGCAGGCGCTCCATCGCCGGCAGCGTCGCGCCCATTGCCGCGGTCGCCGGGAGAAACAGCAGGAACGTTCCGAGAAACGCGACCGACCACTGCCACGCCGGCGACGGTTGAACGCCCGTGAGACGTGACGCCCAGGCGCCGAACGGCGGCATCGCGGCCACCAGCAGCAGGCTCCAGAGCGCGATGGCGAGCTCGCAACCCGCGTACCAGCGCGCGGGGCGCGCACTCCGGGCGACGCGCGCTCCCAGCCCGAACGCGCCGACCGCCAGCCCGCCGAAGAACGCCGTCACGACGGCCAGCACCGCGGCCGACTCGTGACCGAGCCAGAGGGCGCACTGCTGCGACCAGACGATCTGATAGCCGAGCCCGGCAAAGCCGGAGGCGACCATCAACATCAGCGACGCGCGCTTGCGCAGCGTCTTGCGCCACATCGCGATTCCGCTCAGCTCAAACGGATGACGTAGCCCCAGGAGTCCAGCTGGACGGGGATCGCGTTGAACGACAGCGTGATGCGGCGTTCCCCCTGATTGGGCGGCACCGCGTGCATGAGGTAGCTCGGGAACAGCACCAGGTCGCCGGGGTCGGGCGCGGGGCTGACCCACTTGTCGGCGTTGAATTCGTTGGGTGTGGTGCCCGCGTGGTCGTTCTTCAGCAGAAAATCAGTCCCGCCCGGCGATTTCATGAACACGGTCTGCGAGCCCGGGTGCGTGGGCGTCAGATAGACGACGCCCGAGATGAAGCTGTTGGCGTGGTTGTGCATCGCCTGGCGCCCGCCGGTGTCCATCACGTTGACCCACATCTCTTTCATGAGCCAGCGGATGCGTTCGCCCAGCAGGTGAACGCCGTAGTCGACCAGCTTGGGGGCGATCAGCTCCGCCGCCTTTGCGAACAGCGGGCTGTCCTTCGGCTTGAGCATGCGCGTGTGCGAAAGACTGTCCGACGAGTTGTTGTCGTTGGTGGCCAGCGTCGTGAAGTGCTCGACGAGGCGGCCGATCAGCGGTTGCCCCAGCGTCGCGCGCGCGCGCATGAACGGAATCGGGAAGAGACCGAAGACCTCGTCCATCGCGCTGGTTATCACAAGCGCCGCTGGCCGTGTCCACGGCGGAGCACGCGCGAAACAAGAACGTCACAAAACCGACGCGCGACGAGGTGCCGACGATGACGGCGGGGTGGGCTGTCCGTGGCGAAGTCCCGAAGGTACGATCAGCGCAGGCGAAAGTGCACGACCCAGCGCATGCGGACCGCGGTCGCGTGACCGGCGCGCATCGCCGGCGAAAATCGATAGCCGCGGATCCCTTGCAGGGCTGCCTCCTCCAGGCCGTAGCCCGCGTGCGCGAGGGCGCGCGCCGACACGACGCGGCCCGCGGCGTCGACGACGATCTCCAGCGGGAAGTCGAGCTCGATCTCGGCTTGCCGTGCCGCGGGCGGGTAGGCGAGCGGGCCCTCGGCAAGCTGGCGCGCGGGCACGTCGACCTGGTGTTCTCCGACGGTGGCCGAATCGACGGAGGCAGCGCCTTCACCGCCCGTCGCGCTCGGCGTCGCGCGCGCGGGCACCGGGGCCGCTGGCGCCGCGAGCGCCGGGCCGCTCGCGACCGTTCCGGCGCTGAGCGCGAAGATCATCGGCGGCTCGTCGGCGGGGGGTGCCGCAATCGGCGCCGCCGACGTTACCGGGTGCGGCGCCGGAGCTGTCGCAGCCATCGGTTGTGCGGCCGGGCGGTGGCGCATCGTCGCCGCGGCGTGCGCCGGCTGCGTCAGCGCCGGCGGTGGGGGCGCGCTCTGCGGCACGAGCACGTCCGGCGCAGCCATCACCGTGACATCGATGGCCGCCGGCTCGGGCGCCGGGCCAGACGAGACCGGCGCGAACGCGAGCACGCTGCCGATCGTGACCGCGGCGGCGGCGTGCACCGCCGCCGACATCAGAACGGCGCTGCCACCGCGACGGATCCACGGCGCCGCGTTCACGCGTTTGATCGGCGAACCCATCACCCTCGACCTGCCCGAACCAGTAGCACGGATCGTCACGGACGTGCCATGGGCAAGAACCCTGAACTCGGGTGCCGCGCTTGGCCCGCGGGGGTTCAGGTATGCCTGTGCATCTTTTCGTGCGCCTTCTCTTCCGCCTTCTCTTCCGCCTTCTCTTCCGCCTTCTCTTCCGCCTTCTCTTCCGCCTTCGTTTCGCCGCCGGACCCGTGCTGGTGGCGGTGATGCAGGTCTTCGCTGTGCGCGTGCGCGTGCGACATCGCGGCGTGCGAGTGGCGATGGCTGTGTGGTGCGCGCGGCATCATGTCGTGTGCGTGGCCGTGGTGGCCGTCGTCATGGTCGTGCATGTGCTCGTGGTCGATCGCGTCGTGGCGGTGCGGATGTTCGTGGCGCTCGGACAGATGCAGCGCCACACCGGCGGCGATCAGCACCGCGGCGACCGGGAACGCGACGCCCAGCCAGGGCGATCCCGCGATGAACGCGACCGCGACGCCGAAGAACGGCGCGGTCGCGAAGATCGACGCCGTGCGCGCCGCTCCGACGATGTGTTGCGCGCGCAGGTACAGCTGCAGGCTCACGCCGTAGCCGAACGCGCCCAGCAGCAGCAGCGCCAGCGCGTTCGCGAGCGGCGGCGCCACGTCGCGGGCGGCGGCCGCCACCACGCCCGACATCGCGGCGCCGAGAAATCCCTTGGCGCTGACGACCTGAAGCGGATCGAGATCGGCGAGCGCGCGGGAGAGCAGGTTGTCGAGCGACCACGCGAGCGCGGCCCCGGACACCAGGCCGACGCCCAGCACGGTCGAGCCGGAGGCAAGCGAGGTCCCGACGAGGACCGCCGCACCGACGGTGATCAGCAGCGCGGCAGCGGTCACGCGGGCGCCGACGAACTCGCGCAGGAGCACGCGCGCGAGCCCGATCGTGAACGGCGCCTCGAGCGCCAGCAGCAAGGACGCGGTCGCGCCGTCGGTGCGGCGCAAGCCCGCGACCAGGAGCGCGGGCGCGATGACGGCGCCGAGCAGCGCGACCAGTCCCAGACGCCCGCGCGACCCGCGCAGGACGGCCGGGTGTTGCGGGGAAGGTGCGCGAAGACTTGCGATGAGCGCGGCGGTGAGCGCGGCGCCCAGATACACCAGCGAGCCCGCAAAGAACGTCCCCACGCCCGCGCTAGCGCGCTTGAGCAGCGGCGCGGTCACGCCGAAGAGCAGCGCAGCGAGTCCGGCGAACGTGATGCCGCGCTGCAATTGTCCGGCATGCGTGCGCACGTCAGGAGTCTGCCCGAAAACCCGGGTCGTCGGCTGCGTGAGATCGACCCTTGACCAAGATCGCCCGCGGCGTACGTTCGACTGCACCAGAGGAGAACCCATGGTTACCCCAGCCCATGACCCGACCGCCGTGCCGGTCCTTACGCGTCAGCAATTGCAGAGCAAGCTCGCCAGCGGGCAACCTTTCAAGTTGTTGATGGCGGTCAGCGACTTCGGATTTCGGGTCAAGCACATCCCCGGCTCGATCCGGGTCACCACCGAGCCGAGCACGTTCTCGTGGCTGCCCAAGGATGCCGACATCGTCGTCTACTGCTCCGACGTCGATTGCCGATTCAGCCGTCGCGTTCTCGAACGCTTGCAGGAGAGCGGTTTCGTCCACCTCAGCCACTACGCGGGCGGGTTGACCGACTGGGAAGCGGCGGGCCTGCCGCTCGAGGGCGACTGGGTGCCCGGCGCGGGCGACGCGCCCCCGTCTTGATGGTCAATCGCCGCGGGTTCCGTCGAGGAATCGCACCAGCACCGGGCCGAGAGACGCGGGCTCGATGTCATGGGTCGCGCCTGCGAGGATGAGTGAACGCCCGTTCGGGAGCAATCGCCCGAGTTCGTCCGTGACCTCGCGCATGATCGGTGGCCCTGCGCTTCCCGCGATCGCCAGCACCGGCTGGCGCACCCGTGCGGCAAGAGAGGGCGAGAGGGCGTCGGAGGCGACGATCGTCGCGTCGTAAACCAGGGTGTGCGCCATCGCCTCGAGCGCGCGCCGGAAGGGCGCGTGGCGCAGCTGCGCGACGATCGGCTCCGGAATGCCGACCACCTGCCGCTGAAAGTACTCGACGGCGTCACCGCGACGGCCGGCGGCGATCAGTGACGCGAGCGTCGCGACGTGCTCGGCCGGTCGCGCGGGTGGCGGCTCGTACAGCGCGAGCTTGGTGATGGCCAGACCCGCCGCCGCGGCACGAAGCGCGAGCACCGCTCCCGACGAGTATCCGAACACCGCGGCCGTGCGCCCGGCCGCGCGGATCAGGGCGTCGAGATCCTCGATCTCGCGGTCGACGTCGTAGGCCGCCGCGTCGCCGCTGTCGCCTCTGCCCCGGCGGTCGTAGCAGAGCACAGTGAAATGCTTCGCCAGAGACGCCGCCAGCGGCGCGCCGGTCCGCCGGTCATTGAAGGCGCCGACCACCAGGATGAGCGGCGGTCCGTGACCGACCTGGTCGAACGCGATCGCGGTGCCGTCCTTGGAATTCGTCTTCGTCGGTTGCGGGGTCATGCGGGTCTCCTTTCGAGGCTTCTGTCGTGTAGACCCGGCCCGCGGAGAAACTCATCGCCGCAGACGACGAAAAAAACTACGAGAGGACCGGCGGCAAATTGAAGGCGTCGCAGAGCTCACCCGAGAACGTCGTCAGCTCCGCGATCTGACCGCCTTCGACGCGCAGGACCAGCACGGCCGCCAGGCGCAGCTCCGACTCCCCCGCGCGGCGGAGGTACGCCGCCGCCGCCGGTTGCCGATTGGCCGCGGTGGCGACCATCTTGAATTCGCCCTGAAAATGCGGGGGAAAGCGCCGCAGCATGCTGCCGATCGCGGCCCGACCGTCGAACCAGAGCGCGGCCGGCGGCATCGCCCAGCGCGCGTCCTCGCGCAGGAGTTGCGTGACCTCGTCCGGGTCGCCGCGCTCCCAGGCCGCCATGAAGCTCCGCAGCACCGCCAGCTGCTCGGCGGTGACGGGGACGCTCGGCGCCCAGTCGTCTCGGCCCGGCGGCAGGCGCGCGCGCATCGTGGCGTGCGCGCGCTGGAGCGCGCTGTTCACCGAGGCGACCGTGGTCTCTAGCAGCGCGGCGATCTCTTCGGCTGACCAGCCCACGACGTCGGACAGGATCAGGATCGCACGTTGCCGCGGCGGCAGGTGTTGCAGCGCCGCGACGTAGGCGAGCTCGATGGTTTCGCGTGCGGCGAAGCGCGCGTCGGGCCGGCTCTCGACGGGCGCCGGCACCTCGAGCTCTGCGTCGGGATACGGTTGCAGCCAGGGGATCTCGGGCGATAGCGTGGGCCGCGGCCGCGCCTCCGACGCTGGCGTTGCCGCCGTCACCGGCGAGACGACGTCCTGGGGCAAGACGCGCGACGGCGCGCGCTCGAGCGCGCTCAGGCAGACGTTGGTCGCGATCCGATAGAGCCAGGTTCGAAACAGCGACTTGCCTTCGAACCCTTCGCGGCCGCGCCAGGCGCGGAGCATCGTCTCTTGCACCATGTCCTCGGCCTCGTCGAACGAGCCGAGCAGCCGGTAGCAGTGGGCCCGCAACGGGCGGCGGTGGGGCTCACACAGCGCCGCGAACGCCGCCTGGTCGCCGCCACGAGCGGCCGCCACGATCGCCTGTCCCTCGATCGGGCCGTTCATGCCCGCTCCGGATCGGCGGGCGAGCGCACGGTCAACGAGTAGCGCTCCTCGCGCACGGGGCAGACGCGGTGTTGCCAGTCCGCGCGCGCTTCGCCCGCCAGCACGAACAGGCTGCGCGGCGCCAGCTCCTGCTCGATCGCGCCGGCTCCGCGCTCGCCGGCTCGGTCCACGCGGGCTCCGTCGCGGTCGACGTCGCCGGCGCGCTGCAGTTGCAGGCGTGCGGCGGTGCCCAGCGACAGCGAGAGCACCGTCGGTCCGAATGCGCGGTTGTCGGCGTGCCAGCCAATCGCGCCGCCCGACGGGTAGTGCAGCGCCGTGCACAGGGCGAAGTCCGCGATCGTCCGGCCCGCCAGCGCGGCCGTCCGGCCCAGCCCCTCGCACGCCGCCTCGACCATGCGGTCGCGGTAGACCGCGAGCTCGGGCGGCAACGCGGGCGCCGGCTCGAGCCGCCGGCCCTGGGTGAGATAGCGCGCGCCGAACGACATCGCGCGCCGCCGCGCCGTCTGTCCGCGAAACGTGACCAGCTTCCAGTCGGCCGAGGCCGCGAACCAGTCGAGCAGCGCGCGCTCCTCGGCGCGCGTGATCAGCTCCGGGACGTACAGGAATCCCGGCGGTTGAGCTGCTGCGGGCGCGGCGACGGCAGTTCTCGGGGGCATCGCTCCCCGAGCATGAACGATCTTCGCCCGGCCGGCGGACGGGATCTGGTCCCGCCCACCAGCCGGACGAACCGGCCGCGCGGGTTACTTGCCGCCGGCGAACATGGGCTTGGCCGGCGCAAGCGCGGCCTCGGGCGGCGCCACAGGCACCTTGCCGCTGCCGACGGTCTCTGGCCCCATGCCGTGCGGCGCCGTGAGCGCCGAGATCACGTACTCGGGATAGGCCGAGATGCCGTGCTGATCGATGTCCATGCCGGTGAGCTCACCCTCGTGCGAGAGCCGCAGCAGCCGCACCGCCTTGAGCGCGTAGAACATCGCCATGGCCGTGACGAACGTGGCCGAGCAGACGACCAGGCTCCCCACGCATTGCGCTGCCAGCACCTTGGTGCCGCCACCGTAGAACAAACCGGTGAG
>Ga0265342_10001545_pt1 | contig 21274 bp, 16 predicted proteins | sample 4CB327metaG_FD_203125 | JGI IMG/M metagenome (GOLD analysis project Ga0265342, IMG submission 203125) | Rhizosphere microbial communities from Carex aquatilis grown in University of Washington, Seatle, WA, United States - 4-CB3-27 metaG | ecosystem: Host-associated > Plants > Roots >... | reverse complement strand
CCAGCACAGCCAGATGTTCCTCGCCTTCGACGAAGCCAGCGGCAAGTACTGGTACGTGGAAGGCAACGGCAGCTACTCCAACGACTGGGGCCCGCTGGCACACACCGTCAACGTCGAATCTCACGGGCGCTGCGACAGCGGCGGGCTGTACTGTCCGTCCTCCGCGGCCGGCATCTGCACGCGCGGGTGCTTCTGGGTCCGCTCGGTGGGCAAGATCGACGACACCACCCTGGTCGACCCCTGAGCGGCAGAGACCAGCGAAGGACGTCAACGGCGAGAACGCGGCGTCGCGCTGCGAAATCCGATGCGCCGGCGCGGCGAGGTTGGCGGCGCCATCAGCCCGCGGATGGCGCGCGGAGGCTTTCGCGTTCCGCCCCAGCTTGAGGTTCCAAACTGGAACTTCAAGTCGCGAAGTTCTTCAGTGGTGAGGCGAAGCATGAAGTCGTCGGGAAAACGCGCCAGATTGCGGCTCACCGCCTTGTTCAAGCGACAACCGCCGCCGTCAGAAGCTGCCGCTCTTGATGTCGGGAAGACCGCCCACCGGATCATCGTTTATCTCTGGCTTCCGTGGGACACGGAAAGGAGGTTTCGGCGCAGCGGCGGTGGGCTGCGGCGGAGGCGCGGTCCGGCGTGGCGGCCGCGGCCGAGATGCTTCGATGGCTTGCTTCTGATGCTGGAGGTCGCCCAGCATCCGCGCCTGGTCTTTCGCGGTCTTTGCTTCGCCGAGATAGCGGTGAGCCATCTCTTCGAGCGCGCGTATCCTCGCGTCGAAGGCCAGCCGCGCCGCCCGCGCCTGCTCGCTTCGACGGGCGATCTCCTGTTCCAGTGCTTTCTTCTCCGCCTGGTGCTGTTGCGCGGTCCATGCCGCCATCCCGCCGCCGACCGCCAAGAGAAGGGTGGCCCCCGCCGCCGCCGCCACCCACGCCGACCGCGCGAAGGGACGTCCTTGCAATTGCCGCTGTCGCTGCTTCTCCAGTAGCTGCTGCTCCTTCAGTTTGAGCTCGCCGTCGACCCGCGCGCGCCGCTCGGCTTCTTCCACTCGAAGCCGGTCCTCGCGCTGGCGCGCCTCGCGCTCGCTCTCCGCGCGCTGCCGCCGCTCCGCCTCCTCGCGCACGCGGCGGGCCTCCTCGTCGCGGGCGCGCTGCTCGGCCTCCGCCTTGGCTCGCCGCTCCGCTTCCGCCTGCGCCGTGCGCGCATCGGCCTCCGCCTTCACGCGTTCGTCCTCGAGTCGCCGCAGCTCTTTCAACGAGAACAAGACCGAGCTCTCTGGACGGTCGGACTCCGATCGCGTGGCCTTTTCCTTCGACGGCATCATCTGGGTCGCCTCTGCGGTTTCGAACCGCGGAGGCGTAAAACGCCCGCGACGCCCAAACGATCTAAGGTGAGATGATTCTCAGCTGCAGCGCTCCGGGTGCGCTGCAGCACCCGTCGCCCTCGACCTCCCGGCGGCAATGATCTCAGCTAGTTGAGCCCGCGATGCGAGAAGCGAAGGCACATCGGCGCAGGTTGAAGGAAAATCGATCCAACAGGCGAGCATCGAACGGTGTGTCCTCGGCATGATTAGAAAACGCATGCCCCCTTCTCTCGCGGAGCTGTTGCAGCACGCGGGCTGGACCCGTCAGCTCGCGCGGGGACTCGTGGGGAGCGACGTCGCGGCGGACGATGTCCTACAGGATACCTGGCTCGCGGCGCTGCGCCGCCCGCCGGATCCGAGTCAGCCCCTTCGGCCGTGGCTGGGGACCGTGGTCCGCAACAAGGTCTTCAACCGATCGCGCGAGAGAGCGCGGCGCGACGCCCGCGAAGCGCGCGCCGATGAGAGCGAGGGCTCCGAATCAGCCGAGAGCCTCCTTGGCCGCCTCGAGATGCACAAGATTCTGGTCGACGTCGTGACTGAGCTCGCCGAGCCGTATCGCCAGACCATCTTGCTCGTGTACTTCGAGGAGCTGAGCTCCGCCGAGATCGGCGAGCGAAGCAACGTCCCGGCCAGCACGATCCGCGGTCGACTCAAAACGGCTTTGGAGCTGCTGCGCGAAGCTCTCGACGTGCGCCTCGGCGGCCGCTCAGCATGGCTTTGGGCCGTGACCGATCTCTCGCGTCCGCCCACGCCGCCAGCACGGGCGCAACCCCGAGGCACTCGCGCATCGGTTGGGTCGGGCGGTACGGTGGCTGGCGGGGCCGGTGGTGGCGTCTTGATTCCGGTTGCTGCTGGCCTCATCGCGCTCGCGGCCGCCACGACGATCGGGTCCGTCGCGAAGCGACCGGTCTCTTCGCAGCAACGCACGGCATCCGCGGAGGGTGCTCCGACGTGGAGCGCATTCGACGAGCGCGGCGCGCCAGGCGCGCCCAGCGGCGGGGTTTCTACCCCTCCTTTTCGCGGCGCGAGCGCGGCGCCTCAACGGGCTCCGTCCTCATCGCGCGCCCGGCTCGCCCTTCCGCTGGAGGGATCCACGATCAACGGCGCGGTCCTCGCGGGCGAGCCCGATGCGACGCGCGTCGGCCTGCGGCTGGGACGAGGTGGCGGTGTTGCTGAGGCCGTCGTGCGGATCATAGGCGCAAGGCCCATCGGGACGGACCGGTTTGTGTCGACAATGACGCCGACGATCTCGCAGGGGCGCTTCTTCCCGCGCGTTCTGCTCGTCGAGCCAGGAGGACCGCTCGTCCTTCGGAACGTCGACGATGTCCCACACGTCGTCGGTGTCACCCGGGAGGCGGTTGAGCTTTTCAAGGGTTCGATCTCGGCGCACGAGCGCGCAACGGTCCAGATTCCCGGTGGAATGGCAGTGTTGCGGCTGCAGGTCGTCGATGGCGGCGGCCCCGCCAGCTTCGTTGTGCCGAGCGACCGCGGCCTAGGGTGCAAGACGGACGCCCAAGGGGCGTTCGCGCTTCCTGGCGTTCCCGCGGGCCGGTACACACTCGAGGTCTGGGACGAGACCCTGGGAACCAGGAGCGTCCAGGTCACCGTTCCTTTTACGGCGCAACCGCTTCGGATCGTCTTCGGATCGGAGCCGCCGCCGGAGTCCGTGTGGGTCTCCCGTGGCACGAGAGATTCGTGCACGATCGCGCTCCGCGGCGACGGTCCGATCGCGAAGGCGTGCGCGTCGAGCGGCCGCGATGGCGCGAAAAAGCTCATGAAGGAGCTCGTCAAGCAAGCCAGGTCGCGCGGGAACAAGTTCACCTGCGAGGGGTGCCACCAGGATCTGGAACACTACGACCTCACCGCCTCCGCGCGTGAGGATCTGGAGAAGATGCTCGCGAGTGCGAACGACGGGCCTTGAAGAAGTGGCACGCACGATCGGATACGATCACGCGGCTTGCACGAGGAGCTGGCAGCGACGCAGGGCCCCCCAGATTTGCTGCCATCCTCGCCACGGCGTGCTTCGCGATCCCAGCGGAAAGTATGAGAGGCTAGCCGCCGTTCGGAGATGAAGACGCAGCGCGGTCTTTCGGAGAGCGGCGAGCGCGGGCAGAGTCCGCGGGGACCGCGCCGCCTGGTGTACGGCTTCGCGTGCTCGGGCGTGCTGCACGGCGCGATCTTTCTGTTCGCGTCGTTCGGGTCGTGCTTGGCCCGCGTCGTGCCCCCGACGTCGGAGGCGAGCGTGTCGCTCGTCAGCATCGAGGTCTCGGCGCCGGTCCCCGCGCCGCGGGCCCCGGTGCTTCCTCGGTCGGCGCTACCAGGAGGCGGCGCCCCCGTGCGCCACGCCGTTCATCCGCGACCGTCCGCTGAGCTGGCCGCGCTTCCACCGCCGGTCTTGCCCGGTCCCCCGGCTGCGGCGGCGGAGCCGCCGGAGGAGCCGCCGCTGGTCGCCGAAGCGCCCAGCGACGACGGCGTCGAGGTTCCCGCGGCCTCGGACAGCAAAGGTCCGGTGGCGCCGGAGGCGCGCACCCCCGACGCCGGTGTCGTATCGGCGGTGTCGTCGGCGACGGCCGCGGCGGCTGGCAGTGGTCGCGGCGCGAACGGAGGCCCCGGCGGCTTCGGTCGCGGTGCGGGCGGCGTCAGGCTGCCGGCGGTGAAGGAAAAATTCGCGCTCGGGGGCGACGTCGGTGACTTCAAGGCGGTCGTTTGCTTCATTGAGCCCGGCACGCTCCGCATCGCGGACATCCACCGCTGCGATCCGGTGGCGGTCTTTTACACCGACACGTTCAACATCCCCGAGCGGCAATTCACCGAGGGTTTTCCCGGCGTCACCGGCCGGTCGAGCTGGTTCATGGTCGACTACCGCGGCAGCTTCACGGTCAGCCAGGACGGGGACTTCCGGTTCCGCCTGCACTCCGACGACGGCTCTTACCTGTTCATCGACGGCGCGCTGGTCATCGAGAATGATGGCAAGCACGAACCGATCAGTGCCTGGGGCAGCGCCCACCTCCAGCGGGGACGCCACTACCTGAGGCTGCTCTATGCACAGACCATCGATCGCATGGCGCTGCAGCTCTTCGTGCGGCTGCCCGGCGCCTGGAGCGAGAAGCTGTTCAAGTCCGAGCTGTGACCGCGTCGTCCGCTGGGTAGGGGGTTTCCGTGGCAACCCGGCGAGAACCCGTGAAGCAATACCTCGAGCCGACCCCTTAGCGTGAGCGAGATGGCAAGGCTATCGTTCTTCGACGTGTTTCGCGGCGCGGCGCTGATCGCCTGGATGGGCTCGATCGGCTGCGCCGGTGGATCAGCCGGCGTGCCACAGGCACGCGCGCTGGTCGCGGTCGCGCCCGCCGGTCGCAAGCCGTTCGTGTCGTTCAACATCCCGACGCTGCACTACATCGAGGACGATGCGCGCTTCGATGCGATGCCACACCAGCGGCTACCCGACGATTTCGAGATCCGCGACGCGCTGGAGACGATCCGGTTCCTGGGCGGAGGAGTCGTCCGGATCTACACCCTCTCGGTCCGCAAGCCGACCGACCCTCCGAACGCCGTTCGCCACGTCGTCGGCCCGCGCCAGTTCAACGAGGAGGCGTTCATCGCGTTGGACCGGGTGCTGGCCACGGCCGCCGAGCTGGGCGTGCAGGTGATCCTACCGTTCGTCGACAACTGGCCGCATTGGGGCGGCATCACCGAGTACGCGGCCTTCCGGGGCAAGCAGCGGATGGACTTCTTCACCGACGAGCAGCTGATCGCCGACTTCGAGGCGACGATTGACAAGGTGCTCTCGCGCCGGAACTCGATCAACGGGCGGGCGTATCGCGACGACCCCACCATCTACGCCTGGGAGACCGGCAACGAGCTCGTTCGGCCCGACGCGTGGGCGGCGCGCATTGCGCGCTATATCAAGCAGCGGGACCCGAAGCACCTGCTCATCGACGGAACCAACGGGCCGACGATTCGCGAAGCGTCGCTCGCTGATCCGGACATCGACATCGTGTCGTCGCACCACTATGGGGCGGTCAGGCGCAACATCGAGCTCATCGACCAGAACGTGCGCAAGATCGCGGGCCGCAAGCGTTACCTCATTGGCGAGTGCGGACTATGGTCGGCGACGGACACCGCACGAATGCTCGAGCACGTACAGGCGCTACCGATCGACGGCGTGCTGCTGTGGGGGATGCGCGGCCACACGCGGGAGGGGGGCTTCTATCACCACATGGAGAGGATGCCGTTCCAGTCGTACCATCTGACCGGCTCCGACTCGGGCGTTGCCTACGGCGAGCGAGAGATCTTGGGCATGATGCGGCGGCTTGCGTTCGAGGCCCGTGGCATTCCGATGCCGGCCGCGTCGGCGCCGCCGGCGCCGGTCATGTTGAGCGCGACGTCGCGGGGCGCGGTCGCATTTCGCGGCGCGCTGAACGCGCGCGACTACGCCATCGAACGCCAGATCGCGCCCGACGGACCGTGGGAGCGCGTCGCGGACCACTTCGACGAGACCCTGGTCGCCTACCGCGCCTTCGTCGATCCCGAGCCGCCGATCGGGCAGAAGGTCCGCTACCGCGTGACGGCGTTCAGCGAGGCGGGAACCTCGCCCCCGTCGCAGCCCAGCGCCGAGACGATGATCGAGGGCCGAATGCTCGTCGACGAGATGGATCGCGCTGGCACCGGGCTCCGCGTCGAGACGGGCGCGACGGTCACGACCGACCATCCGGAGCGCTGCAAGTTGGACTGGTCGCGACTGGCCGGGCGGGCTGGGGCCCGGGTCGAATACCGACCGCCCCATGGCCATCCGACCGCGCTCCGCATCTACGCTTTCACCGAGAGCAGGTCCGGGCAAGTCTTCGACGTCGCGTGGTCCGCCGACGGGAGCGAGTTTTCCAGGTTGGCGGCGTCCGAGGAGTCGTTCCTGGTCCCCGGCGACACGCCCGAGACCCGCCGTCCCGTGCGCGTCGCCGCCGCGACTATCCCACCGTCGGCGCGCGCGCTGGCCATCATCTACCTCATGCCGGCCGAGATCGGCCGCGTCGAAATCGACTGGCTGCCTACGGATCCGTGAGCGGCGCCGCGCCGATCGATGGCAGGTTTGCCTGTGTAGGCCGGAGCGTTACCATGAGCCCGTGACGGTGCCCCCTCCTCCGGGCTGGCTGGCGCGTGTCGACGAGGCACTCGCTCAAGGCGACCGGGCCGCGGCGCGGTCCGCGCTCGCGGCGCTGCTCGCTGAGATCGGCGAGGAGCAGCTTCGCCTGCGGGAGCGCGCCGAGCTCTTGTCGGCGGCCTCTTTCGAGGGGGTGCTGATCCACGCGGACGGCAAGGTCATCGAGGTCAACGACCGCCTGTGCGAGATGCACGGCTACGACCGCCAGGAGCTCATGAACGGTGACATCTTGCGCATGTGCGTCGCGCCCGAGGACGTTCCCGGCGTTCTCGCCCACATGCGCGAGGGCTTTCAGGGAGAGTACATCGTCACGGGGGTCCGCAGGGATGGCTCGCGCTTCCGGTCCGAGGTGCTCTCGAAGCAGGGTCACGTCGGCCAGCGGCCCGTTCGTATCGGCGCCATCCGCGACGTCACGGAGCGTGAACGCACGCACGCGCTCCTGCGCGAGAGCGAGTCCCGGTTTCGCGACCTCGCCGATGGGGCGTTCGACCTCACGATCTTCAGCCGAGACGGCATCATCGTCGACGCGCGCGGCGCCACGGAACGGGTCCTCGGACGCACGAGCGCCGAGCTCGTCGGGCGCACGGTGTTCGAGTTCATGGCGCCCTCGAACGTGCCGGTGGCGCAGCAGATGGTCAGCGAGAATCGGTTGGGCTTCATCGAGATCACCGCCGTCAACGCCGCGGGCGAGCTCGTGCCCACGCTCTCGGTCGTCGTGGCGGGGACGCTGGACGGCCAACCGGTGCGCGTCGCGGGCGTCCGCGACATGCGTTCGGCGCACCGCCTCGAGGCCGAGCGACGCGGGCTCGAGCAGCAGGTCCAGCGCGCGCAGCGGCTCGACAGCCTGGGTGTGCTCGCGGGCGGTGTCGCCCACGACTTCAACAACCTGCTGGCGGGCGTGCTCGGCAACGCCGAGCTGATGCTCGAGCGCGCGGCGACCGACGACGATCGGGAGATCGCGACCGCGATCGTCACGGCGGCGCAGCGAGCCGCGGCGCTCACGCGGCAAATGCTGGCCTACGCGGGACAGCGGGATCTGGGACGGCGCGAACCGGTCGATATCGGTCAGCTCGTGCAGGAGCTGCGCGCGCTGCTGGCCGCGACGTTGTCGAAGAAGGCGGCCCTCGACCTCGCCATCGACCCGGCGAGCGTCGTCCTCGGTGACCCGGTCACCCTCGGTCAAGTGATCATGAACCTGCTTACCAATGCCTCGGACGCGCTCGGTGATCACCCCGGTCGAATCACGGTGCGCGTCCGGCACGTGAGCGAGGTCGACGCGCGGTGGGACCAGGGCCAGGGGGCGACGGTGGGGCCGGGGCGGTGGGTGCTGGTCGAGATCGAGGACACAGGTATCGGGATGGACGAGTCGACGTGCGGCCGCGTTTTCGAACCGTTCTTCTCGACGAAGGAGCGCGGCCACGGTCTGGGCCTGGCGGCTTGCCTGGGCATCGTGCGGGCCCACGGCGGTGCCGTGCTCGTCGAGAGCGCGCTCGGTCGCGGCAGCCGCTTCTCCGTCCTGCTGCCCGCGAGCAGCGCGGCGAAGCCCGCCGCCGACGACGACGCCGTGCGCCCGCGCGCGACGACGCGGCCCTGTCGGGTGCTCGTCGTCGACGATGAGGCTTTGGTCCGCCGCCAGCTGCGCCGGTCGCTCGAGCTACGCGGCTACTCGGTCATCGAGGCGGCCAACGGTCGCTCCGCGCTCGCGGCGCTCGAGCAGGAGTCGAAGGCCGGCGCTGACGCCGCCCGCGTCATCGACGTGGTCATCCTGGACATGACGATGCCTGACCTCGACGGCGCCGAAGTCCTGCGCCGCCTGCGCGCCGCCGGATCGCGCGTCCCGGTCGTCGTCTCCTCCGGTTACCTCGACATCGCCGTCGAGCGGCGCCTGCCGCACGGCGAGTTTCAAGGCTTTCTGGCGAAGCCCTACGGCGCCACCGAGCTCGTGGCCGCAATCGAACGCGCGCGCGCGCGACAGGAGTGAATCGATGCAGACGCTGGACTGGTACTTCGACTTCGTCTCGCCCTACGCCTATCTTCAGCACGCTGCCTTCCCCGCGTTGCCGGACGGTGTCGAAGTGCGGCGAAAGCCGGTGCTGCTCGCCGCCCTGCTGAATCGAGCCGGCACGCTCGGCCCGGCGGAGATCCCCGGCAAACGCGAGTTCGCCTATCGCCAGGTGCTCTGGCTCGCGGATCGGCACCGCGTTCCGATCCGCCTCCCGCCGCGGCATCCGTTCAATCCGTTATCGGTCCTGCGACTGGCGGTCGCGCTCGAAGCCTCGCCCGCCGTCGTGCGCCGCATCTTCGATTTCATCTGGGCCGAGGGCCGCGACCCGTCCGATCCCACTGAATTCGACGCGCTGGCGCAAGCGCTCCAGGTTGTGGACGCGCAGTCGCTCATCGCAGATCCTGCTGTAAAAGCGCGGCTACGTCGCAACACCGATGAGGCGATCGCCGCCGGCGCCTGGGGTGTGCCGACCTTCGTCGTCGACCGCCTCTGCTTCTGGGGATTCGACGCTGGCGACATGTTGCTCGATCACCTCGCTGTCCCGTCGCGGTTCTCGACGGGTGAGTATGCGCGAATTGCGAGCTTGCCTGCGATCGTCCGCAACGCCCGCGGGCGGACGCCATGACCCCGAGCCGTTCCGCGCAGGTATCGATCCGGGGCCTTCGCTACCACGTTCGCGAGTGGGGGAGCCCGGCGGCACCGAAATTGTTTTTGCTTCACGGCTGGATGGATGTGTCGGCATCTTTTCAGTTCACCGTCGACGAGCTCCAGCGTGACTGGTTCGTGATCGCTCCCGATTGGCGCGGATTCGGACCGTCGGAATGGAGCAACCAGGGCTATTGGTTCCCGGACTACCTCGCCGATCTCGACCAGCTGCTGGAGCACTACACCGCCAACGAGCCCGCGCACATCGCCGGCCATAGCATGGGGGGCATCATCGCCGGCCTCTACGCCGGCGTCCGCCCCGAGCGCGTACGTCGGCTCGTTCTCGCCGAAGGCTTCGGCTTGCCACTGACGAGAGCCGAGGAGGCGCCGGAGCGGTACGGACGGTGGTTGGCACAGAACCGTGAGGCGCCACGGTTGAGGCCCTATCGCACGTTCGACGACGTCGCGGATCGACTGCGGACCACCACCCCGCGGCTCACGGAGGCGCGCGCGCGTTTCCTGGCCGAGCACTGGGCAGACCGACGCCCCGACGGCAGCATCCATCTCCGCGCCGATCCGCGACACAAGATGGTCAACCCGATCCTGTACCGGGCCGAGGAGGCGATGGCCTGCTGGCGCCGCATCGCCGCGCCAGTCCTGTGGCTCTGGGGTGATGCGGCGAGGATGGCGAAGTTTCTAGGCAACGACGACACGCTGCTCGACCGCTATCGCGCCTGCTATCTCTCGCTGGCCGAACGAACGATCCCCGACGCCGGCCATATGATGCACCTCGAGCAGCCCGAGGCGTTTGCACGCTCGATCGAAGAATTCATGTCGGAGGGCGGGTAAGCGCGCTCAGGGCACGCGCGCGTACACGTCCGTGCGCGAGCGGTAAAGGTCCCAGAACCTCTCCGCAACCGTGCGTGCGTCGATCGTCGCACTTCCCCCATCGAACGCCGTACCCTTGACGAGACCGAACACCATGACCTCGCCAACGAAGACGTTCTCGGGCTTGAGCTTCTGCGCGAGCACGCCGACCAGCTTGTGCTTCGCGGCGTTGGCGACACCGAGGCCCATCGCTCCCCCAGCGGCCGCCGCGTCCATCGCCGGGTCGAACATGCCGAGACCGCCGTTCGTCACCAGCACGGCGGCGTCCTTCGCCTGGCGCAAGTCGGGCAACGCGGCCTTCACCGCCGCGAGCAGGCTCGTCACGGCGATGTCGAGGGCTGCGCGCACGGCAGCCTCATCTGCGGTCAGCATGTCGCCCGCGCCGCCGTCATAGGCCGTCCATTGCAGGACCGTTATGGACCCGAGCGTTTCGCGGACCTTGCCGATCACGCCGCGCACGGCATCCGGATCGGCGAGGTTCGCCGAGAAGGCGGCCGCCCGCACGCCCTTTGCCTCGAGCGCGGCTACACCGGTCGCGAGGCTCTCGGGCCGCCGGGCGACCAGCGCGACCTGGAATCCTTCGGCGCCGAACCGTTCCGCGACGGCGGTCGAGATCCCGGGGCCGTATCCACATACGACGATCGTTTTGCTCATGCACGAAACCTAGCGCAGCGATCCCGGCCTGACCAACTTGACAGAGCCGATCCTCGTTGTTTGCCTTGGGGCAGGGCGCGCGGCTTCGCGAGCTGGGCCGAAATGAAGATCGATGCGGAAGATCGAGCGGTCGTCTCGCGCGGGCGCGCCCCGCTGACGGAGGAGGTCTTGCGCCGGGCGTGCCTCTCCTACGGACGTGACGACTGGTCCGAGAAATGGCGGCGCGCCGAACGTATCCGGACGAGATCGCCGATCTGCTGTCCTCGCTCAGGACGGATTGAGTCGTCGTTGGAGGCGGCCGGCGTCGAATGCCGTCATCTGCAGGAGGACCACCCGTATCAGTAGTCAAGCGCCGGGGGGCACGAACGCCGCGCCGACCGTTCATGCACCTTCCGATCAACGAGACTTCAGTTTCCTCCAGCCACCGGCCCGGTTGTTGGCGATGATCTGCTCCAGCATGGCTTTCAGAGCCGGCGCGTTGAGCCGTTCGCCCTGACGAACGGCGACGGTGCGGGCAGTCTTGTTGTCATGGCCACCGGTGATGACCCCTTGTGGGTCGGGGACGATTGCGCCGTCGTACAGAAAGATGTTCACCCAGGCTTTTGCAGCCAAGAGAGCACAGACGTTCCCCTCGAGCGTGAAATACGGCTGGCGAGTCCGCTTGATCGTCTCCACGATCTCCGGATCTGCGGCGTGCACCAACCTGCGGACCTGCTGGCAGATCGCTTGCTGCCACTTGGGGAGCGCATCGATGTAAGCGTCGACGCGTGGGTCGGTGTTGTTCTTTGGCACGCGGAGTATTATTCCCCAGGTCGGTCGATGAATGGCAGCCGGGACGCACTTGCACTGGCAATCGCCGCTCAAGTACATTGCCGCCGTGAGGTAAGAGAAACGTCGTAAGCAATATTTTCCGGCGACACGCGCGAAAGGATTCCAATGAATCGGATGGGGGGGGCAAGGGGGACGCTGCTGCTCGCGGCGGCGGCGCTGTCAGGGATCGTTTGTAAACACAGCGGTCAGTGCACGACGGATGACGACTGCGCGGCGATGGGCAACCATCCGTACTGTGTCAACTCACTCTGCGTGCCGTCGGGATTGGAGCCGAAGATGTGCTTCTTCGTGAATCCGCCCCAGGCGATTCCGACGAGGGAGGCCGACTTCCTCAACGCCTGCAGCCCGAATGCTCTGCTGCCCGGCGCGAATGATCCGGTCGACGGCTGTCTCACGTTCTCGACGCCGTTCGACAGCGGCGCAATGCTCAGAATGCCGCCGCCCACGACCGTCCCCTTGACGGTTCCGAGCCCGGCGCCGACTTCCATGTGCACGGACTTGCTCCCCCCGGGCAAGCAGCTTCTGTACATCACAGGTTCCAGCAATTTCCCGCCGCTGCTGCAGGAGCTGTCGCCGATCATCGCCAACGACATCAACATCGTGCCGGTCTTCCGAATAACGTCGTCGTGCACCGGCGTGCGGTCGATGAATCCCGCGAGCCCGACCTACGCCAGCGACCATTACATCAAGAATCCGACGACCGCGACCGACCCCTACGCGCAGATCTTTCTCGGCGATGGCGCGCCTCCGGTGAGCTGTCTCCTCGGTTTGAGCGGCGCTGTCGTCGACATCGGCGAGTCGGAGATCGCGCAGGAGACCTGCGGAGCGCCGGCGAATCCGCCTGATTTGGTCGGGGAGAGCATGGGACCGATTCTGCCGATCATCTTCGCGGTGCCCAAAATATCCAGGCAGAGGGTGATATCGGCCGCCGCAGCTCAGCAGGTCTTCGGCGGCGGCGGCGGCGTCCCGCCGTGGGAGCAACCGGACTTCCTGTACATCCGCGGTCAAGGGACCGCGACGCTCCGTCTCGTTGCCAAGGAGATCGGCCTCTTGCCGAACCAGTTCTGGGGAACTGACCAGGGCAGCGGCTCCGCGATGGCCGAAAACCTGTCGTTGCTCACCGAAGACGCCGCCGCCGACGAGGCGCTGGGAATGCTGGGCACGGACTACTACGATCAGCCGGCCTATCGGGGCACCCTCAAGGCTCTAGGTTTCCAGGCCAACGGCCAGTCATGCGCCTACCTGCCCGACTCGAGCCTGACCAGCCGGGACAAGATCAACGTGCGCGACGGCCACTACCCGCTCTGGGGCCGCATTCACTTGTTCACCGCGCGCTCGAACGGCGCGCCCACCTCGCAAGTGGCGGCGGAGTTCTTGCTCCTTTTTACCTCACCGGCGCTCGATTCCGAGATCCTAGCGGCATTCATCACAGCGGGTTGGGTTCCCCCGTGCGCGATGAAGGTGTCGCGCGACACCGATCTCGGCGACTTCACATACTACGACCCGCCGCCAGTCGCGTGCGGGTGCGCGTTCGAAGCGCAGGTCGGTGTCGACCCTTTGAGGCAGGAATGCACGAAGTGCACGTTGAGCAGCGACTGCCCTCAGAACCGGCCGTTCTGCAACTACGGCTACTGCGAGTCGCAATAGGCGCCCGCGAGCGTCCCCGCCGCGCCGCTGGTTGATTCGGGACCGGCACTGCCAGCGACTCCATCGTTTCCCTCGAGACTTCTGTAGAAACGCACTCTACGAATCGTAGACGGGCTCGCGAAGCGCGCGGATCTCGGGGCCGTCATCCGGCACGTCGGCTGCACTGTGTTCGGGTGTCGGACGCTCCCGACAGAAAGACGAGAAAAACGATGATCGCCCTCAGCCTTTACGTTGCGAGCCTTCTCCTCACGCCCACGCCCAAGCGCGTTTGCGAGGAGCACGGGCCACGCCTCGACGGGACCTACGTCACCGCGTGCGGCGGTGCCGTCGTTCGCGTGCGCGACGGCTTCGGCAATTCGCGCGACTGGGACCACACCTCCAATACCGTCACCGCGCGGTCGGTCGGCAAGGTGCCAGTCGCTATCCGATGAGCCTCGCTCCGCCTGGACCCGCGCCTCGACAGACGCCTGTCGGGTCGACGACAATGGGCCGATGCGAGGCCTGACCGACGATCCCCCCGCGCGGCCGAGAAGGCGGGTGGGCTGCCTGGGGAGGCTGCTGGGTCTCGCCGCCATCGCCATCGTCGGCTTCGCCGTCGCCGGCGTGTTCGCCTATGTCGTGGCGCCGTGGAACTTCAACTTCGGTGGACACTTTCACCCCCTCGGCGGCTGGCGGGGGCGAGGACGCTTCCACTCCGCGACCGCGGGCGGCGACTACGACATGTGGCTCAGTTTCGACGTCACCGTGCCGAGGCGCCTGCGGTCGCCGCTTGGAGGTACGGCGGTCCTGTGCACGCCGCGAGGCGAACGCCTGGTGCTCACCCTGTCCGGCGACATGCCGCGAGACCACGGCGCGGATCTGGGGAACGTGCCGCTACACCTCTACCTGCATCGGCTCGCCCCGCTCGCGACCACGACCGAAGGGCGGCATCCCCACATTGATCTCTACGGCGCGTTCGGGGACTCGGTCTTGAACGTCGAGGATCGGGGCAGTATCGGGACGGCGTTCGCTCCGGACGGCACCGTTCGCCAGTTGTTCGCAAACGTTCGGCACAGCTCGGACAACATCCACATCACCTTCAACGAGGTCGCCGGAGTCACGGCCCCCGAGTGCCCGAGCGGCGCCCGCTGAGGGGGGTCCACCCTCGAGCGCGGACGCGCACAGCGAAAAGCGCTTCGCTGCGGAGGCGCGCCGCCTGGCGGCGACGAAGCACGCTTCGCTCGCGCCTTCCGGGAAATCGCCAGATTCCTCTGGCCCACTTCTGGCATTAGCGCTGCCCGAGCTCAGGTGACGTCGAGGGGGACGGCCAATGTCCATGATCGGCTTGGAGATGGAACGGTTCACCGGCACGGCGGCTTGGCCGCCGGCCGCGCTGCGCGGCCGGGTCGTGCTGCGCCACTGGCGTAGCTCTGGATTATTGGCATGGAAGAAGACCGGAGTGCTCGACGCCAACGACCTCGACCCCGGTTTCACGACGCCGTCGGCGGCGTTCAAGGCGTGCCTCGATCCCTGGCGGACAAGCACGACACTGACCGCAACCCACTCCTACGTCTCTCTGGTCGACATCAAGAGCGGCGGATACGTCGGCATCCGGGACACCGACGTCGTGTACGTCGCCAGCTCGTCGAAGGCCGGGATCATGTATCCGGTCGTCCAGTTGATCCACGACATCTGCGTCGTCGAGGAGCGCGAGAAGCCGACGACCGACGCCGCGCTCTACGCTGCCGTGCGCAAGCAGTGGGCGCAGGACCTCGTCGATGCGCGCGTTTTCGGCAACCTGGCCAGCGCCCGGGCCTGGATCGGGACCAACGGGCCGAAGCTCGAACGCTGCGCGAAGCGGAATCCAACGGCGAAGATCTCCGACGAGCTCAAGGGCGCGCTGGAGAACATGGTGATCAATTCCGACGACGTCGGACGGAGCCTGTGCATCGAGCTCGTCGGAGAGCCCTACATCACCTCGGTGCTGTCGCAGTCGGGCGAGCTGCGCGCGCTGCAGCCGTTGTCCTGGAAGTCGAGCACCCGGGCCCTGGCCGCGCTCGCGACCCTGCTGGCCAAATTCCAGCTGGTGAGCCCGCTCGACAGCGTCTGGATGTTGGAGTTGCTCAAGCTGAGCGCCGACAGCGTCGGCACGTGGACGAAGTACGCGCTCACCGGCGCGGACGGGGCGGGGGCGACGCGGTCCTTCACCGAGATCGGCGGCAAGATCGGCTTCCTCTACGGCGGTCCAGAGTCCACATGGTTCGACAACGTCACCGTCATGGGTGACGTCACGCTGGTCAGGAAGCCCGGGGGCAAGCTCTATGCGCTCAGCTTCGCCATCCCGTACTTCGCCAAGGTGATCCGGCAACGCGACCTCTTCCCGCTGATCCGCGCCGCCCACGACTGCGTGTAGTCGAGCGAGTCCGCTTGCCGATGCGGCCGCTCAGGGCTGGCCGACGCGCTCGATGTAGCGCTCGTCGCCAAGCAGCAACACGAACTCGCGCGCGTGGAGGGGGAGCTGGAAGGTCAGCACGCGCGGCGGGCGCCCGGGATACGTGCGCAGGACGTTGCCGTCTCCGTCGAGGATGGTCGCACCCTGGACCCCATCCGTGACCTGGTCGACCGCCGAGGTCAAGACGTCGGGAACGAGGTGGACTTCTTCGGCGGTGCGAGCCTGCCACAGAGGCCATCGGCACGAACCGCGGCCGCGGACGCGCGAGACGATCCGACGGACCTCGTCGTTGGTCTCCTCGGAGAGCGACACCAAGACGAATCCCAGGCGAGGGAGCTCCTGCGCTGCCACGGCATCCCCCAGGCCCTCCGAATAGGGCACGATCTCGCCAACGTCTTTCACGTCACCGTCGACGAGAAAGATCGCGCAGGCGCCCCGAGGACTCGACCGATACCGTAGCTGAGAGGCGAAATCGTGCATTGCGGGCACGAGGCGCGCCGATCGTTCGTGATCGCCCGGCATCCGGAAGCTGTAGCGGCTGGCGCTCTCGCGTTCCAGCTGGCCGACGGGCTCGAGCTCCACGCCGTGCGGACCGCAGGAGAAGTAGTCGGTTCGAACGCGCCCCGTGTGGTCCTTGACGGCGAGGGTCTCGACGACGGTGCGAACGGTCGCCTCGACGAGCGCTGCTGGCGCGGATCGGATCGACGCCTGAATGTAGAGAGACAGCTGGGCGCTGGGGAGGAACAGGTGGCCGGCCAGCTCCGCCGTCACCATGGAACCCTCGAGGGCGACCGAGGCAAACGGACGGGCGTCCGGCTTGCCCGGATTCGTCGCCGCGACAGGCGGTACCATGGTCAGCGCCGGTGCCAGCGCGCGCTGCCGCCGCGTCGCCTCCTTCAGCAACGCGGCGAACGAAGAGGGATCCTCGGTCGGCTCGTCGTAGCCGTCGACCAAGCGATCGATCGAATCCGGCGCGTCGCGCGCAGGGAGACCGACGGTAGGGGTAGGCTCCGGCGGGGGCAGGGCGACAACGTCGCGCGGTGGCGTGATCCGGGGCCGCAGGCGCGCGAGCAACGCCCGCGCGCGCGGATCGGGCCAGTCGGGAAGGCGGTTGAGCTCCTCGCGCGCGCGTGACAGGAGGTCGTCTACGCTCGCGTCGTGGGGGCGCTTCCGGCGCCCGCGTCCCATGAACCAAAGAAGCCCTCCCGAGGCGCGCGCCCGCGCCGAATCGCCGTCAAGGCCGCCCGTCGCGGCGAGCAGATCGTGCAGCATCTCCGCCACCAGCGCCTCATTCCCGGGGCCGACCTCCTCTGTATCCGGGCCGCAGACGGGATACGCGAGCACCGCACCGCGTCCGCCAGCCAGTACCTCCGCCCGGTCGCCGGGCAGCAAGAGGTGCACGGTGCGCGCCGTGCGCTCCGCGACGCGGTCCTGGTGCAAGAAGGAATGCTCGGCGCCGGCCACCAGCCCTTGGAGCAGGTCGCCGCGCGAGACCACCAGCTTTCCCTCGATACGAGGGGCCTCGCGGCACCCCGGCGCGAGCGCGCCGACCAGTGCACCGTGAAGATAGACCGGATCATCCGCGGTGGGCGCATCGGGTGTCGCTTCGAATGCGGAGACCTCGAGCGCGTACAGCGACTCCTGCGCCAGCGCGCGCACATTGCCCTTGGAGACCTCGTTGAACGCGACGGCGTCGCGGACCAGCGGCAGCAAGTCGGCGGACTCGAGCCCGATCCGTTGAGCCGTCAGCTGTCCCGAGTCGTCCAGGCCGATCAGCCATTCCTCCGGCTGCGCGGCCGCAGGCTGAATCGCGAATACATCCAGCGCGAACGCCACGCCACCGAGCGGTCGTACCTGCGCCGCCGCCCCCGGCCGAGGTACGAAATAGCGCGGCGGCGCCATGGCTCGGGATTATACACCCCGAAGATTCGAGGCTTGTGTTGATCGGCCTCGGGGCGTAGGCAGGTGGCGTGGATGAAACGCGAGCCATCGCCGTCTCGCCGCGGCACACGGTGCTCCTGGCAGTGGAGTTGTTCCCCCTGGTGGAGAAGCCGGCGAAGCAGGACTTCGTCGTCCGCACCCGCGCCCGGCGCGAAGTCAACGGGTTGCCCCTCATGACGGCGGAGCTGGTTATCGCCGGCGCGGAGACGCGTCGCACGTATCCGGCCGCTGACACTTTTCCCCTGCACTTTCGCAAGACGTACTTCCCAGGAAGGTTGCACGGGGAGCCGCAGGTCGAATACGAACGGCAACTGCGCGCTTCGGAGCTGGGCGCCACGCCGCCGCCGATCGGTTACGCGCCCAACGCCTTTCGCAGTTGCTTGGTCCCTGGGCAGTCTTACGCACGCCTCACGCCGTTCGGTGGCGAACCGCCGGAAAACAACATCGCCAAGGCACAAGCGCTGCCGCTCGCAACCGCGGCGGGACTTTGGCGGTTGGCCGAGGAGACGCTGGGGCAACTACTGCTGTTGCACGAGGGCGGGCTTGCGCACGGAGACGCCGAGCTGCACAACATCATCGTGTGCCCGGCGCCGCTCGAGCCAATCCTCATCGACTTCGAGGCGGCGGTGCTGCGGGAGACGATGGAGGCCGCCGCCTGGGGAGCACGGTGCGAGCTAGATCTCCAGCCGTTGCTGCGCGAGGCCGTCTACCTGCAGTGCCTGCTCGGCCGGCAGTCGAGCCGGCTGGGAGAGCTCTCCTGGGGGCGGATGGCTCAACTGTTCAAGTCGCCCGATCGATTTCGGCGCGCCATCGACGAGCGAGCCGAGGTCTGATCGGTTTCAGATTGCAGTCCGATCATGCGAATTGCATCGAGCGGCAATCGCGTTGTTGAAACGGAAAGAGCCAAGAAACGCGGGCGAAATATGCGCGATGCAGACTCTTGGTCGATCGTGCCGCCAGGCTAGAAATCGACGAGGCAGCAACGAATAGCCGTACCGTTCGGACCTGCAAAGGCGCTACAAATTCTCCACGTCAGCTTCGACATCCACGACGAAGGAGAGCGAACATCATGAGCGGAACGACGGCGCGACGAGCAGCGGTGACGGCGGCCAGCAGCTACAAGCACACGGGCCAACCTCTCGACTACAAGGAGAGCCCGGCGACGTCGCTGTTCGGCAGCAACGTCTTTGGCCTGACGACGATGAAATCGTCGCTACCCAAGGAGGTGTTTCGCTCTGTCAAACGGACGATCGAGTCGGGGACACCGCTCGATCCCCGGGTGGCGGACGTGGTCGCCGCTGCGATGAAGGCCTGGGCCCTCGCGAAGGGCGCCACCCACTACGCGCACGTCTTCTATCCACTGACGGGGTTGAGCGCGGCCAAACAGGACAGCTTCTTGAGCCCCGACGGCGAGGGGGGCGCGATCACCGAGTTCGCGGGGAAGACTCTGGTTCAGGGCGAGTCGGACGCCTCCAGCTTTCCGAACGGCGGGATCCGCGCAACGAGCGAGGCGCGCGGCTACACGGCTTGGGACGTGACCAGTCCCGCTTATCTATTGGAGACGACCAACGGCACCACGCTTTGCATCCCGACGGCCTTCGTATCGTGGACGGGTGAGGCCCTGGACAAGAAGACGCCGCTCTTGCGGTCCGGCCAGGCGCTCAATACGCAAGCCGCTCGGATCCTGAAGCTGTTCGGGCACGAGAGGCCGGCGACGGTGGTGTCGTATGCCGGCGCGGAGCAGGAATACTTTCTCGTCGACAAGCACTTCTTCTATGCCCGGCCGGACCTGCTGAACGCCGGGCGCGCCCTGTTCGGCGCGCGGCCCCCCAAGGGGCAGGAGTTCGAGGACCACTACTTCGGCGTGATCCCCGAGCGCGTGCTCGCCTTCATGATGGAGCTCGATCGGGAGCTGTTCAAGCTGGGCGTGCCGGTGAAGACCCGCCACAACGAGGTCGCGCCCGGTCAGTTCGAGGTCGCGCCCGTGTTCGAGAGCTCCAACATCGCGTCCGATCACCAGCAGATGATAATGATCATGCTCAAGCGCGTGGCCGAGAAGCATGGCCTCGTCTGCCTTCTCCACGAAAAGCCCTTCGCGGGCGTGAACGGCTCGGGCAAGCACGTCAACTTCTCGTTCGGGAACCAGACGCAGGGGAACCTGCTCGACCCCGGCGAGACCCCCCACGACAATGCCCAGTTCCTGGTCTACTGCGGGGCCGTCATTCGCGCGGTGCACAAGTACGCCGGCCTCCTGCGCGCCGTCATCGCCACGGCCAGCAACGATCACCGGCTGGGCGCCAACGAGGCGCCGCCGGCGATCATCTCGATCTTCCTCGGAGAGCAGCTGTCCGACGTGTTTCAACAGATCCGTGCCGGCGGCGCCAAGACGTCCAAGATGGGCGGCACGCTGGAGATCGGCGTCGACGCACTCCCCAAGCTGCCCCGCGATGCAGGCGATCGAAACCGGACCAGCCCATTCGCCTTCACCGGAAATCGCTTCGAATTCCGCGCCGTGGGATCGAGCCAGTCCATCGCCGATCCGTTGGTCGCGCTCAACACCGCCATCGCGGAGTCGTGCGACTACGTGGCCACCAAGTTGGAGGCCGCGCTCGCCGCCGGCAAGAAGCTGAACGCCGCGGTTCAGGAGGTGCTGGCGGAGATCATCCAGCAGCACGGAGCCGTCGTGTTCGACGGCAACGGGTACTCCGCCGAGTGGCACATGGAGGCGGAGAAGCGCGGTCTGCCGAACTACAAGACAGCCGTAGAAGCGCTGCCGGTCCTGCAGCAAAAGGAGGTCATCGCGCTGTTCGACAAGTACAAGGTCCTGTCGCCGCGCGAGCTGCACAGCCGCTACGACACTTACCTCGAGCACTACAGCAAGTCGGTGAACGTCGAGGCCAACCTGACCGCCAAGATTGCCAAGACGATCATCTTGCCGGCGGCCCTGCAGTACCAGACCGACCTGGCCAAGAACGCAACGGCGGTCAAGGCGGCGGGATTCGTCGCTGACACGACGGTGCTGGCGCAGGTGACCGAGCTGATCAGCAAGCTGCAGGCTGGCCTGGCCGGGCTGGAGGTAGCCACCAGCCACCACGGCGGCGGCGACGCGCTGGCGGAGGCCAAGCACTTCGGCGGATCCGTGGTGCCCGCCATGCTGAAAGTACGCGAGCCGGCCGATGGGCTCGAGGCGGTGGTCGCCGACGACCTGTGGCCGCTACCGACCCTTCAGGAGATTCTGTTCATCAAGTAGCCCGCGACTTGTGCCGACGGGCGACGGAGGTCGCCCTCGGAAATCGCCGGCGGGACCGTCTCGCTCAGTGCGCTCGCTCGCGTCCTGGATCAAGCGCCCCCGCAATTGAGTCCCCGTCGCGCCGTTCGGAAAGGCGCGTGACCTGGGCCGATGCGGGCGGCGCGGGTCCGACGGCACTCCGGTACCAGCCGAGGCGCTCGACCAACTCGCGCGTGCTCTTGGGCATCGGCACCCGCGCCCGCACCATGTGGGTCACGAGATCCTTGCTTTGTCGCACCAGCGCCATTCCGTCGGCGGCCCAGTGTTGCTCCACGACAGTCGCCTCAGCCGACAGGCGCGGTTCGAAGCCAACCAGTTGCTCGGCGCTGACCACGAAAGACGTCCAGATCTCGAAGATGTCGCCTTCGGTGCGCAACGTCTCGCATTTCAGCCGCGCGGCCGCCGCGAAGGCGCGCACCAGGGATTCGATGCCC
>Ga0265342_10001543_pt1 | contig 21280 bp, 20 predicted proteins | sample 4CB327metaG_FD_203125 | JGI IMG/M metagenome (GOLD analysis project Ga0265342, IMG submission 203125) | Rhizosphere microbial communities from Carex aquatilis grown in University of Washington, Seatle, WA, United States - 4-CB3-27 metaG | ecosystem: Host-associated > Plants > Roots >... | reverse complement strand
ACCCAGTCCGACGACCCCGCCGCCAGCGCGGGCGCGCCCGCGGCCCGCAGGTGGTGGAACAGGCGGCGGCCCGTTCGGCTGTCCCCGGCCGGCCGGCCGTAGCGGACGCGCTCGTCCATGTCGCGGTGGTAGGCCTGCATGACCTGGTTGTCGAGCGGATGGCCCGGCTCGAAGATGGTCTCGCCGTCGTAGTTGATCGTGAACCAGTAGGCGCCGCCGGGGACAAGCAACCGCAGCAGTCCGGGCAGCACGGCCGGCACGTCCACCAGGTCAAGGACGGCGTTGGCGATCAGCACATCGGCCGGCGCCCCGTGACCGGCCGCTAGGTACTCCCCGAGCTCGGCGTGCACCAACCGCACCCGCAGCTCACCCAGCTGCACCCCGTCAGGCCGCAGGTCGCAGCGCAAGCCCCGCGCGGCCGCCCAGCCGGACAGCCACTGGGGAGAACGATCAAGCAGCTCCCGTTCCGTATCGAGCAGGATGTACTCGCCGGCGCCGACCACGCCCCAGTCCATCAGGCGGGCCACCATCGTGCCCAGGCCGGCGCCGACCTCCAGCACCCGCGGCGCGCCCGCGGGCATGAGGCGGCGCAACTCATCCAGCACCGGCCGGTTAAGCGCCCGGTCATCCACGGTCGTCTTCGCGGCCAGGTAGCGGTCATACTCGAAAGCCGTCGAAGCTTCATCGGAGCTGGTCATCGCTTCTCGGCGACCATCGCGAACTTGCGCACCCGCCCGCTGCCAAGCCAGTCGCTCCACAGCTGATGGGCCGTGATCAGCTCCACGGTGGCCTGCGTCCCGATCTGGCCGGCGATCGCCGGTGAATCAGCGCGGTAACAGCGAAGCAGCGCCGTCGCCATCGCGTGGTGGGCGGAGCTGTACTCCTGCCGCCAGGTCACGGTCAGCCCCGCGTCGCGCAGCACGCCCGTCAATTCCGCCAGCTCGATGGGCCAGACCGTATCGGCGGCAGGCATCCGCGCGCGCTCCTGCCTGGTGAGCGGCCGGCCCTCCTCGACGGTGAAGGCGAAACGCCCGCCCGGCTCGAGCACGCGCGTCACCTCGCCGGCCAGCGCTTCCTTGTCGGGGAAGGCCAGCATCGTCTCCAGCAGGAATACCACCTCGAAGCGGCCCTCGGGCAGCGGCGGAAGGTGAGCTTGCTCGAAGCGGCAGGGCAGGTTCCCGGCCAGCTGCCGGGCGGTGGCCAGCGCGCTGGCGGACTGATCGACCCCCAGGTACTGGCATCCCGACTCCGCCGTGATCATCCGGCCGGGGCCGGCCACCCCGCAGCACAGGTCGAGCACCGAGACCCCGGGGCCGACCCGGGCCTGGCGGGCCAGCATCCGGACCTCGGCGGCCCGCATGAAGCTCTCCTGGCCGACGTACTCGCCCGCGGGGTAGGCGGTCGCCCGGGCCCGCTCTAGCGCCGTAGCGACGTCGGTCGTCTCGGGTCGAACCACGTCCACCACTTCCACGTTCTACTTTGTGTCAGGTATCACGGATCGGGGGCGGGCCTGGTTCAGCTAGGCCCCGGGGGGAGGCTGGCGTAGTGCGGCAGGCGTTCTGGATGGCCGGGACATCGTGCGGGTCCACGTCGTAGTCCCCGCGGGTTTCGACGATCCCGGCCAGCCTACCGGCGGCAACATCTATGACCGGCGGGTCTGCGCCGGACTCGCCGCGGCCGGCTGGGAGGTGCTGGTCGCGACCGTCGCCGGGGCGTGGCCGGTCCCCGGTTCCGCCGCCCGCGCCGACCTGGCCCGCATCGTTTCCGCCATTCCCGACGGTGAGACCGTCCTGATCGACGGGCTCATCGCCTCGCCGGCCGCCGCGGAGCTGCTGCCGCACACCGGGCGGATCCGGATGACCGTGCTGCTGCACATGCCGCTGGCCACCGCCCTCGACCCGCCCCCTGATGCCGGTGTGGAGCACTCTGAACGGTGCGTGCTCCGCGCGGCCGCCGGCGTGGTTGTTACCAGCGAATGGACCCGACGGCAGGTGCTCACCCGGTACGCGGTCCCGGCCGGCCGGGTGCACGTCGCCCGGCCGGGCGTCGACCGGGTCGCGGTCACGGCCCGGCCCGCCGGGGACTTTGGTCGGGCCGGTGGCCACCTGATCTGCGTCGGGGTCCTCGGCCGCCACAAGGGGCAGGACATCCTCGTCGAGGCACTCGCCAGCCTCGCCGACCGGGACTGGCAGTGCGTCCTGGCCGGACCGCTCGACCGCGACCCGGACTTCACCGGGCAATTGCGGGCCCGTATCGCGAGCCTCGGCTACGGCGGCCGCATCCGGCTCAGCGGCGTCCTGGCCGGCGCGGCGCTCAGCCACGCGTATGCCACCGCCGACCTTCTCGTCGCGCCGTCCCGCTCGGAGACGTACGGCATGACCGTCACCGAGGCGCTCGCGCACGGCCTGCCCGTCATCGCCGCCGCCGTCGGCGGGCTGCCGGAAGCGCTCGGCGGTAACGCCGATGGCACCCGCCCCGGCCAGCTGATCCCGCCCGGTGACCCGGCTGCCCTCGCCGCCGCGCTCGGAGAATGGCTGGACGACGACCGCCGCCGGCAACGGCTACGGGCCGCCGCGCGACAGCGGCGGTCGACCCTGTGCGGCTGGGACCAGACCACACAAGAGATAGCGAATGCGCTTACCGTTCAGCTGCGCAGGCCCGGGGTGAGCGTTTCCGCTGCCAGCGATCAGGATGAAGGAGAGTCCGCTCGATGACAATCAGAACCGAGAGCCGCATAACAATCGCCAGCAGCATCCATGAGGTGTGGGCGTATATCTGTGACGTCGAGCGCTGGCCAGAGTGGGCGCCGACGGTTCTCGAATGCCGGGTTCGCGGAGGTGGCCCGCTTCAGCCCGGCTCGCGGATTGATCAGCGGGCGAGGGATCTGTGGTGGACTCACGACCGGAGTGAGGAAGTGACCGCCGTCGAGGCACCCCGCTCCGTGGCGTTCGCCGGGACAATGGGTACGTCCGCGGCGCGCTGGGGAATGGAACTCGAGCCGGCCGGCGAGAAGCAGACCGACGCCATGATGTGGATCGAGGTCGACTTCGCGGGCATCATGCGCGCGGTCCCCGGCCTTGTCAAGGGCAGTATTCAGCGAGTAAGCGGTCGAGAGATGGCGGGGATCAAGGCCGCGGTGGAGTCCGCGACACGTGAAGGCGCGGTGTCCTAGATGGTGGGCCAGGCTGACCGGACGCGAGAGCACCTGATCGAGACCTACCGCAAGAAGGCGAAGCACTACGACATCACCTCCCGGCTCTACCCCGCGCCCGGCTACCCTCAGCGGGGCCAACGTCTCCGGGCCGTGCAAGCGCTCGGCCTGCGCGCCGGCGACACCGTGACCGACATGGCCTGCGGCACGGGCCTGAACTTCGCGCTGCTCGAGAAGGCGGTCGGTCCCGGTGGCCGGATCGTCGGCGTCGACCTGACCGACGCGATGCTCGCCGTTGCCCAGGACCGGATAGAGGCGAACGGCTGGCGCAACATCAGCCTCGTGCAAGCCGACGCGGCCGGCTTCGACTTCCCGGCCGGGGTCAACGCGATCCTGTCCACGTACGCCATGACGCAGGTGCCCGAGTGCGCAGAGGTCATCGCCCACGGCGCCGCGGCCCTTTCCGACGGCGGACGCTGGGTCGTGCTTGACCTCAAGGTTCCCGACCGCGCGCCCGGGTGGCTAGCGACGCCCGTAACCGCGGTTGTCCGGCCTTTCGCCTCCATCGATGAGTGGCTCATGCGCCGCCCGTGGGCGGCGATTCGCGCAGCCATGCAGGAAGAGCTGGCTGATCCCTCCTGGACCGAGTTGTTCTTCGGAACGGCGTTCCTCGCTGCCGGGTCCCGCGGCCCGCAGTGACCGTGCGAACCGGCGTCACGCCATGCGCGACTTTCCTCGCCATCGGCGCCGCGATCGCCGCACTCGTCCTCAGCGCGTGCGGTGGACCGAGCCGTAGCGGCCCGTCCGCCACGGTCCCCGCGACTTCCGCCGCGGCCGGCAATCCGGTACAGCGGGAGAACGCGCGCCCGGGCACCCCTGGCTGGGAGATCCCGGCCGGCGCGGGCACGTACATCCGTGGTTACGCGTCAGAGACCAGCGTCGTCCCCGGGCAAAGCTTTGACCTGCACGTGGAGGCGCCGTCTGGCTTGCCCTACCGGGTGCTGCTGTACCGGCTCGGGTGGTACCAGGGGATCGGGGGGCGCCTGATCATGTGCGTGCCTGGCTGCCACTCGAGCCACGCCGCGATTGCTCAGCCCCCGCCAACCACCCCCGATCCCGCCACCGGGCTGTTCCGGGTCCCCTGGCGCGTGACCGACCGGGTCGAGATCCCGGCCGACGCGGTCTCCGGCTACTACGAGGCCAAGCTCGAGATCGTGGGCGGCGCGCACGCCGGCGCCGCGGGGAGCATTCCGCTGATCGTGCGCCAGAGCCCGGCGGCGCCCGCCTCCGCGATGCTGGTCCAGGTCCCGGTCAATACATGGGAGGCCTACAACCCGTGGGGCGGCAAGAGCCTGTACCAGTTCGGCACCAGCAAGCACGCCGTCGAGGTGTCCTTCGACCGGCCCTACGACCAGCGGATGTTCGACGACATGGTCACGAAGCTCGAACTGCCCTGGGTCCGCTTCCTTGAGCGCAACGGCATCGACGTGTCCTACCAGACCGACGTCGACACGGACGCGGCGCCCGCATCGCTGGCGCGGCACCGTCTGGTGTTCGCGATCGGCCACGACGAGTACTGGACGCAAGCAACGCGCGACGCCTTCGACCGCGCGCTGGCGCTGTCGACCAACCTGATGTTCGGCTCCGACAGCGCCGACTGGCGGATGCGCTACGCCGACGGCGGGCGAACGATCGTGGAGTGGCGCGATCCCGCGGCCGATCCGGCCCGCAACCGGAGCCTCGACAACGGGTTCTTCAGCGCGTTCGGCGAGCCCGAGTGCCAGCTGATGGGAGTCGAGCACCAGTGGGCCGCGCAGCGCGGCCTGACCGCGCCGCCCACCTCGTACACGGTCACGGGGCCTCGCAGCGACCCATGGCTGGCGGCGGCCGGCCTGGCGCCCGGGGAGGTAATCCCTGGGGTCGTCGGTTACGAGTGGGACTCCATTGTTCCTGGCTGCTTCAAGGGCCAGGTGGTGCCGCTGATGACCGCTGTCCTCCGGGGATCCGACGGCGTCCGGCACCGCGTGGACCTGGTCCGGGCAACCGCGCCGAGCGGCGGCCGCGTGCTCGCGATGGGCACGATGGAGCTGGCCTGGGCCCTCGATGGCCTGGGCGGGCACTTCCCCGACCCGCGCGTGGCCGCGTTCGTCAAGGCAGCCATCCGCGACCTGACTCGCCCCGCCCCGGTGCATTGATATGAACGTATTTGAACCAATATGTTGGCGGCCTTGTGATACCGATAGACGGGTCGTTGCCAAAGCGTGCCGGGCGAGGGAACGGGGCCAGCGTGTCCGATCTGAGGGTCGACTACAACCTGCTCGAAGCGTCGCATAAGGCCCTGACCAGCCTGATCAGCGAGTTCGGCAACCTGCAGGCGAGCACCAGCGGCTACGACGGCGCGCTGGGGTCTGGGGCCATCGCCGGCGCGATGGACAACTTTGCGGGCAACTGGAGTTACCACCGCGACAAGCTCGTCGCGAACATGCAGAAGCTCGACGACATGATCACGGAGAGCGTCAAGCAGTTCATGGAAACCGACAAGAAGGCCGCGCAGGAGCTTACGGGCAACGGGTCCACGCAGTAACGAGGAGACGGACAGGGGTGATACCCGATGGGGCGTCCCACCGGGATGGCGTGGCGGCCGCTCGGCCTGGATGAGGACCCGACCCCCGGTGACCCGGCCCGGGTCACCGATGAGGTCAGCCACCTCAACTCCGTGGCGAGCACGATCCTCGACCAGATCAGCGCGCTGAAGCAGATCGCGGGCGACGACAGCGACCCGCTCATCGGGCAGTACGCCGACAAGATCAGGGAATCGGCCAGCGACCTCGTCGGCACGCTGCAGACGGTGCACGACCGGTACACGAAGGTGGCGTCGGCGCTGGGCGGCTGGGAGCCTGACCTGGTGACCGCGCAGGCCATGTCGCTGACGGCGCTGAACGAGGCCGAGGGACCCTACAAGCAGCTGCAGCTGCTGAACGGCCCCACGATCAGCGCGCCGCCGACGTCGCCGCCCACCCCGCAGCAGCAGCAGGCGGCCGCCGACCACAAGGCGGCGGTGAGCAAGGCGCAGGGGCAGCTGAACGACGCCATCAGCGACCTGCACAAGGCGGTCCAGTTCCGGGACGACCGGGCCAATTACTGGGCCGGCCAGATCAACTCCGCCAGCCACGACAGCCTCAAGGACAGCTGGTGGGACAGCTTCAAGGACTTCATCGGCCACTGGGCGTGGCTGATCAAGGACATCTGCACGGCTCTGGAGGTCATCGGCGCGGTCCTCGCGATCATCGCCCTGTTCGCGACCGGGGTCGGCTGGCTCCTTATGGTGGCATTCATCGTGACCGCGGTGGCCTTGCTCGGCCGGACACTGCTCGCCGCGACCGGGAACGGCTCGTGGCTCGACGTGGCCCTCGACGCGGTCGCGCTGCTCACGCTAGGCCTCAGCGGCGGCATCTCCGGGGTCGGCGGCCTGGTGGGACGGGCCGGAGCGACGCTGGAAGACGCGATCAAGGTCGGCGACTCGATCGTGGAAACGGCGCGCGACGCCACCCTCAGCGGAAAGGTAATGAGCATCCTCGGCAAGGGGACGGAAATCGTCAACAACATCGCCGAGTCGATGAGCAAGATCCCCGGCCTGTCCATGCTGTCGCGGGTGTTCGGTAAGGCCGGGGACATGCTTGAGGGAGGAGCGGACTTCCTGGCCGACTACCAGGACGCCGCCTACCCCCTCGCCAAGGACATGGTCGAGGGCCTGGAAGAGAAGTCCGCGGCGATGCGCGCGGTCCACGCCGGCGAGGAACTGGCCAACGACGTCGTCAAGATGAACGTCCTCACCAAGGCGTTCGCCGACTCACCGGAGATCACGGCGCTGGCCGGCAAGTTCGCCACCCAGTACAACACCGCGCGCGGCCTCATCCTCGGCGGCGCGACGGTCAGCCTCGGCGGCGTCGCGCTGTCCGGCGTTCCGGTCTACGGCCCCGGTGACTTCGGGGCCGAGGACCCCGTGCTGCAGCCCTGGGATCTCAAGTTCTTCGACAGCGCGGATGAGGCGCTGACCGCCGCCATCCCCAACCCGGTCATGAACGCGGTCGGCCACGTGGTAACGAGCCCGGCGTTCACCTATGCCCTGTCGGCGCTCCCGTGAGTGGCTACTCGATCGTGCTGCCGCCGGGCTGGCGCCGCATCCCGGTGCGCTGGGGGTCGAAGAAGGCCATCAGGGAGGCCGTCGACGAGGCCTTCTCCGTGCTGCCGAAGGACGCGCCGCCGGACAAAGTCGGCCCCTACCGCAAGGAACTCGAACGGTACCTCACCGAGCTGGTCCGGGAGGCCAGGACCAAGGGAGGCATTGACCTGTACCTGCCCGTGCTGCCGGTCTACGGCGCGCCGATGCCCGCGTCGTTCGTCGTCGCCGATATCTCGGAGGCGCTGCGCCCGGCCGGCGAGGCGCCGGACCCGGCGCAGGCGATCGCGATGTTCGCCGCTGGCAATGACGACGCGCACCCGGTGACGGTGGACGGTGCGATGGGACTGCGCATCGAGAAGATGGGCAAGGCGTCCCTGGAGAAGGGTGATGAATTCGGTACGTATCAGGTAGATTACGTACTGTCAGTTCCAGGGACCCGCGATCGGTGGCTCGCGGTCTACTTCGCAACCCTCGGCGGTGGCAATGGCGACGACCAGGTCGCCGCGCTGCTGACCAGCCTGTTCGCCGCGATGATGACCACGTTTCGCTGGGAGCAGGAAGCGCAGGTTGAACCAGCATGAGGCTAGGCCGAAGCCGTGACGAGCAGCCGGAGCTCAGCGACGATCCCGCCAATGTGACGGTGACCAGCGAGATGGGCTGGGTCAAGGTCGACTTCGAAATGGGACGGTGGATACCGTGCCCGGCCGCTTTCCCTGACGGCTACGACCTGGACTCGTGGGCGACGGCGATGGCCGCCGCCTGGTGGGAGCAATCGGGCCTGAGCTACACCGATGACATGACCGCCAGGCTGGCCGCGATGCTCCGGATGGTCCACGGGGCCTACGAGCGAGTCCGGTGCCACCAGATCTGGATCTACCTTCGCGATCCGGGCACCCCCCCGCACCCGGTGTTCCTCGGGATCTGGAAGCAGGCCGGAGACCGCGACCGGCGGCTGCGCCTGCTTGCCGGCGCGGACGACAAGTCGAGCGTGCGCAAGCCCGAGGTGGCCGAGGTCACCACCGGGCAGCTGGGCACCGGGCTGCGCGTCCTGCGCCAGCAGACCCGGGACAAAGGGCGCCTCATGGCCCTGCTGAGCTATTCGTTCCGCGTCGAGGAGCACGAAACCGACCTCCAGGTGTTCACCAGCTCGTCGGACCTGCGCGCGCTGACGCTGGCCAGCGACGACATCGAGCGCCTCGTCCAGGGCATCACCGTGTACCGCAACCCGGACGAGCCGAGGGTGGCCGAGCCGTGAGGGACAGCTCCCGGGTCCTGAGGCCCGCGAAGACCCGCAGTCTCCCCAGGCGTGCGGCGGGCGCCATGAGAGCCTGGCCGCGTCCGGCGCGCTGGCTGGCCGCGGTGCTTGTCCCGTTCGGCTCGCTGTTCATCGGCATGCTCGTGGCCTGGGCCGGGGCGCCACCCGTCGGCTTCATCCTGGCCCTCATCGGCGGCACCGTGGTGACGTGCTGGTACCTCAACTGGGTGCAGGACACCCACGCGGCCTGGGCCGTCCCGCTGATCCTGCTCATGCTCCCGGCCACGGTCGTCGGCGACTGCATCTTCGGCCACCCCGTCAGCCATGGCCGGCCGCTCGTCGTCACCCCCGCCTACTGGCAGGCGTTCGGCGCCCTGCTCGCCGCCCTGGCGGTCACGGTGGCGCTGGCCGTCGCGAACGGTGAGCGCCACCACGGCCGCTACAGCGGCGTGATCATGCGCTAACGGGCACGGTGACGGTGATCAGCTTCCCGTCCCCGACGTTGAGCAGGCACCGCCCGGGCCGCGCCTGCTGCCCGATCAGGCTGTGCGTCAGCCGCACGCCGACCAGGTCGCCTTCCGGCAGGGCCCGCGGGCCGGTCAGGCACCCGCGCCGCGCCCGCTTGGCGTCCACCTGCCAGCCGGAGAAGCCCAGGCAGACGCTGTCGGCATCCCCGCCGAACGCCAGCGCCCGGCCCGAGTCCGCCCCGAGCGCGATGAGCTTGCTGAGCTCACCGCCCGCGTCGCAGTTCCGCAGCATCTCCGCGTCGTCGATCACCACGGCGCAGCGGTCGCCGGCCGTCGCGAGGACAGCGGCGAACTCCTCCTCATCGAGGTCGTCGCCCGTGAACACCCGGAGCACGCCGCCGCGTCCGTCGAGGGCCCGCAGCGGGGACGGCCGGGGCGCGGCCAGCACCACGGGCGTCCCGGCGGCAAGGAACGACCTGGCCATGTTCTCCAGGATGGTGGACCGGCCGGACCGGGACGGCCCGGCCACGATGAACGCCGGCACGCCGCTGGCGAGGTCGGCCCCGTACGCGGTGAGATCGTCACCGCCCACGCCCACCAGGCCCCACAGCGGGCCGGTACCCTGGCGCGGCCGCATCTCCCACGCCTCGCCGAAGGTGATCCGTGACGGCAGCACGTCCACCCGGAACGGCCGTCGCGCCGTCGCCACCGCGGCGTCCCGCGACGTGCACGAGGCGGCGATGGCCCGCAGTGCCGCCGCCTGGCCCTGACCGGTCGCGTCCGGGGCGAGCAGCGCCACCTGGAGCTCGATGCCGGTCCCGGTACGGAACGCCCGCCCCGGCGGTATCTCGTCGGGCATGTCCCGCGGCCGCAGCCCGGCGAGGGCGTAGTCGTCCTTCTCCGCCAGCTTGAACACCAGCTTCTCCTCGCACAGGGCGGAGATCCGCCCGGCCAGGAGCGACCGGTCGCCGGTCATCACCAGGTGAACCCCGGCGCTCGCGCCTTCGCCCAGGATCCGGGTCACCGTATCGGTGAGGCGTCCCGCGTCCAGCTCGCCGAGAGTCGCGGTGAATCCCTCCCAGCGGTCGAGGAACACCATGATGTGCGGCAGCCGGTCATCGGGCCTGGCGGCGGCGCGCTGCTCGGTGATGTCGGCGAACCCGCCGTCGGCGAGCAGCTCCTGCCGCCGGCTGAGCTCGTCGCCCAGCCGGCCGAGCAGCCGGACCGCGCGCTCCGTCTGGGTGCGGGCGACGACGGCGCCGCAGTGCGGCAGGTCGGCGAGCGGCAGCAGCGCGCCGTTGCCGCAGTCGATCCCGTACATGTGCACGTCGGTGCAGGAGTGGCTCGCCGCGAGCGCGCCGGCGATCGTGCGCAGCAGCTGGGACCGGCCGCTGCGCGGTGCCCCGGCGGCCATCAGGTGGCTGAAGGCTTCCAGCCTGACGACCGCGGGCCGCTGCAGCTGGCGGTCTGGCAGGTCTTCCATACCGAACGGGGCGGTGTTTTCACCCGCCCGCCCCCCCTCACCCGCCCGCCCCCCCTCACCCGGTCCCCACTGCTCGCGGCCGGCGGCCGGGCTGAGGTCGGCGAGCTGCACGGACTCCGCGAGTGCCGGCAGCCACGGGCTGTGCTGCGCGGGAATGCGCAGCCGCCGTACGCCGTGCCTGATCTGCTCGACCAGCACCTTGAGATCGGTGATCTCCTCTTCCTCGCGCTGCCTGGTAACCGGCCTGGCCGGCTCGGGGCGACCAAGGCCTGCCCAGTCCATCCGGGCCAGCCACGGCCGGTCCGTGGTCAGCGCGCCAGTGCTAGCCAGCCCTGTGTTTGCTTGCCCGGTGCTAGCTTGTCCGGGCCGTCCGGGCCTGCGCCCGCCGACCCGTCCCGCCTGGAACGGGATCAGCGAGGCGTGCCCGAGCCTGACGTAGGCCCGCCCCGGCGTTGACTTGGCGATATGGGCCGCGTCCGGCGCGTCGATTACGTCGGTGCTCTCGGCGGGATCGGTGACCCGCAGCGCGATCCGCAGGTTGGTGTTGGCCCGGATGTCGGCGGACACCACCCCGGAGGGGCGCTGGGTGGCAAGTAGCAGGTGGATGCCGAGCGAACGGCCCCGCTGGGCGATGTTCACCAGGCCGGTCACGAAGTCGGGCAGGTCGCGCACCATCGAGGCGAACTCGTCGATGACGATGAGCAGCCGCGGTAGTGGTGGTGCCAGTGCTAGTCCGGAGGGGCGACTCCCCGGCTCCATCCGGCCTGCCCGCCGCTCCCGGTCGAGCAGGAGCTGGTAGTCCTCGATGTCCTTGGCGCCCGCCGCCGCCAGGATGTGCTCGCGCCGGGTCAGTTCCGCCGACAGCGACACCAGGGCCCGCTCCACCTGGTGAGTGTCCAGGTCGGTGACCATGCCGACGGTGTGCGGTAGCTGCACGCAGTCCCTGAACGCGCTGCCGCCCTTGTAATCGACGAGCACGAAGGTCATCTCGTCCGGCCGGTTGGCGACCGCGAGTGAGGCGACGATCGTCTGCAGCAGCTCGGACTTCCCGGAACCGGTCGTGCCGGCGATCAGCCCGTGCGGGCCGTCCTTGCGCACGTCGATACCGAACGGGCCGTCGTACGACTCGCCGATCAGGGCGAGCGTGGACCGGCCGCCCGCGTTCCACCGCCCGACGATCGCCTCCGCCGTCGGCGGCTCGAGGCGGAGCACGTCGAGTAGCCGGCTCGCCTCCGGCAGCCCGGCGGCATCGTCGTTGTCGCTGACGTCCCTGATCGGGGCCATCGCCCTGGCGAGCCGGGCGCACCAGCCGGGACTGACGTGGTCTGGCCGGACCTCACTGATGGCGGCCGCCATCATCTGCTGCACGCGCAGCCCGTCCGGCGCCACGACGGCCACCGCCTGGCACTCGGCGGGCAGCAGCCGCTCGTCAGCGTCCAGGCAGATCGCGAACACGCCCACCGGTGGTCCCTCGCGGAGTACCTGGATGACGCCGGGCAGCGAGCGCAGCTTGCGCGAGCCGTCGAGCACCACCACGATGTCGGTCCGGAACCGTGCCTGGCTGGCGTTCATCGCTTGCTGTGCCTTCTGCCGGTCGGCGACGATCGCGAGCAGCTCGGCGATCCGCGTGGCCACCGATTCCGCGTCGTTACCGATGAGCGCGAAGCAGTTCTGACCCGTCTTCGCCGGCCCCGTGCCTGGCCGGCAGTGCGGCAGCCAGCGCGCCCACTCCCAGCTCGCCCGGCCCGCCGAGTCGGTGAGCACATAGATCTGCAGGTCGTTGGGGCTGTGCATGGTGGCCGTCTGCGCCACGAGCCAGCGGCCGATCGCGCGCGGCGCGTCGCCCGGGCCCGCGACGCCCATCACGCCGCGCTCTCGCAGCGGCACCGTCACCGGCACGTCGGGGATCTGCCAGAAGACCTGCCTGCGGTGTGCGTCTTGCTCGGGGTCGGTCAGTTCGACCGCGGACGGCAGCTCGGCGGTGCCCAGGCGCAGCAGCAGGTAGTCGGGATCGGTGCGGCGGCGCTCCCACAGGCGGCGCCGCGGGCCCGAGGCGATCGAGAGCGCGGTGCCCGGGTCGGGGCTGTCCGCGCGCCGGGCGACCCGCTCCGCGTCGAGCGCGTCCCGGGCGTCACGCTCGATGCGCTCCTTGTGCGCGCGGTACTCGGCCATCCGCTGGGCGTGGGACTTGCGGCCGTGCTTGCGCTCGTTCATGTGGTTGCCGATCAGCATGACCGGGCTCAGCACGGACATGGCGAGCATGTAGACCTCGCGCATGAAGAAGGCCATCGCCACGCCCAGGAGCACGGGGACAATGGCCATCAGCACCGGGAGCGGCCTGCGCTCGCTAGCGGACGGCGGCGTCGGTAGCGAAAACCTGGTGACCCGCTCCGGGGGGAGCAGCCGCGGCGGGCGGTTGAAGTCGATGCCCGTGCCGTCCTCGGACGGGTGCAGCGCCGCGTCCGGCGGCTCGTAGGGCGCCAGCCCGAGCAGGGTGGCGCCGACGGCGATCTGCTGGCCCGGCTGCCACTGCACGGGCGCGCTCAACGGCTCGCCCTCGAGCGCCGCCCGCACCTCCTGGTAGGCGGCGACTTCGCAGCCGCCGCGCTGGTCGACGGTGATGTGCAGGGCGAGCCCGGGAACCTGGGGATCATCCAGCCGGATGGCGGCCGACGGCCCGCTGCCGATGGTGGTCTCGCCGAGGCTCAGCCGGTGCACCGCGCCCGCACCGGGGCCGCCGGCCACCCTGATCTCCACCAGGCCGGACGGCTCGGGATACACGCAGCCCTCGGGGCTGCCGAGGCTGATCACCGACCCGTCGCGCAGCGGAGACTGCGCGAGGGAAAGGTCCGCGGGCACGAGCTGGCAGTTGACGTAGAGCGGCGTCGCCCGCGGCTGAGCCTGGGGGGCGGACGCGGACACGGCCAGCGAGCCGTACGGCCGGGGGCCGGGGAACTGGAAGATCCTCGCCCCGCCGTCGGCCGGGTAACCCGGCGCCGGGTAGTCCCGGGCCGGGGCGAAGCCGCCGGCGACGAACAGGTCAAGCTCGGCGGCTATCGCTGCGACCGCGGTCGCCGGGTCGGCGTCCAGCAGCACGTCGGCCAGCTGGCGGGTTGCCGGTGAAACTACGGTCAGCGCCAGCCGCATGATCGTCCCTTCCCTGTCGTGCGTACCACCCGCCAGGTGACACCGGCGGGCCGCCGACCACCTCCGCAGGGGTCAGCGGCCCGTCGGCGGGTGGCGCCTGGTCTAGCTCTTGAGCGCCGCGGCGAGCTGGGCGTCCGTCTCGTGGAACGCCTTGGCGGCGGAGTCCAGGTACTGGCCCATGCCGTTCAGTCCCTGGATCATCTTGGTGGCGCCGGTGTTGAACTCGGTGTAGGACGCCTCGAACTGCTTGCTGGAGGTGTCCGTCACGTAGCCGCTGGCCACCAGGTTGTCTATGAGCTTCTTCAGCGTGGCGAGGTCGCTCTCGATCTGGCTCTCGCCGTTGCGCAGCTGGGTGGCCGCCGACTGCATCTCGGCATACGTGACGTTAAGGTTTGGCATTGCCGGCTTCCCTTCTCGGTTTTTACTAGTTACTAGCTACCGCCGTTCCGCCTGCTGGCCTGGGAACCTCTGCCGCAGCCGATAGGGGCACGATCCGGTTGGTAGTCGTGGCCCCGCCCGCTGGCGGCTATTGCCCCGGATTCACCGCTGGCGCTGGCTTTGTCTTGCCATACCAGAACCGCAGGATTGCAGTGGGGACGATATCCTCGCAACCGATTCTGCATAGTAAGTCCGATAAATGAGGTGATTGCCGGGCCCGCAGCGCTCGGCGCGGTAAGGGGAACCATGACGTTGCCGTGGATCGTGGCGAGCGCCGCCGCTGGCCTCATCGCCGGCCCGCGGCTCCGGGGCAGTATCTTCTTCCGGTCCGTCGAACCAGGTGAACCACCGCGCCATGCCTGCCCGGCCGGTTTCCGCGCGATCGGGCCCGCTGGCCACCGCTGGCACGCGCTGCTGCCGGTGACCGGCCGCTGCCCCGCCTGCCGCGCCCGGATCGGCCCCGCCGCGCTGTCCGTCGAGCTGGCGTCCGGGCTGGCGCTCGCCGCCGTGGCGGCCCGCGTCTCATCGCCATGGGAACTGGCCGGGCTGGCCTGGCTGGTGCTCTTCGCCGTTCCGCTCGCGTTCATCGACATCGCCGTCCGCCGGCTGCCCGACGCGCTCACCGGGGCCGCCTTCGCCGGCACCGCGGCGTTCCTCGCGGTCGCCGCGCTCACCGGCGGCCACCCCGGCCAGCTCGTCAGGGCCGGGCTCGCCGCCGTCGCGCTCTGCGGCTTCTACCTGCTCTTGTTCCTCATCAGGCCGTCGGGCATGGGCCTCGGCGACGTCAAGCTCGCCGGATGCGTCGGCGCCGCCCTCGGCGGGCAGGGCTGGGGGCCGGTGGTTGCGGCCACGTTCCTCGCGTTCACCGCCGCCGCCCTCTACGCGGCGGGCCTCCTGGCCTTCCGTGGCGCCACGAGGACGACCCAGTTCCCCATGGGCCCCTTCATACTGCTCAGCGCGCTGGCGGTCATCCTCGCCTGACGTATCATCGCGGCGCCGATGACCCTGAGTATCGAGTGATTAGTGGATGATTGGTAGATGATAGGCGATTGATCCCCTGTGTCCTTTATTCGGATATGTCAATAAAGCAAGCTAAAGCCAATTAAGAGAGCTGAGGATAATCGAGGCGAATAAATATTGACTGGTAACGCGGAGTGGTGATTCGTCAAAGCTTTTCAAAACCACACAGTAGGGTCGATGTGGCACGGTATCTTCCCATTTGCAGCGGGTTAAGGTGCGGCAACGTCGCGAGCATCGCCAGCACATGCAGCTTTGACGGGTCACGCAGGGAGATGCCAGTCCGATGGCAAGCGACAGGGGAACGCTAACGCGCTCGGGGCTGAGCGCGGATCAGCAGGGCGCCTGGGGAGAGCCGGGCGCCGCGTCCGGCCGGAGGATGCCGAGCGCGCAGCGGGAACGCAAGCCGGCCCTGTTCGCCCTCGCGATCCTGCTGGTCGCGCTGGGTGCCGGTGCCGCCGGGCTGCTGGTGATCAGGGCGGGCGCCCAGGTGCAGGCGATCGAGGTCGTCCAGCAGGTTAACGAGAACTCGCAGATACCCGCCGACGCGCTTGAAGAGGTCGCCGTCCCCTCGGGAAGCGCGCTCAACTACCTGTCGTGGAGCAGTGTCGCGGAGGTCGAACGGGACTTCGCGGCCATCAGGATCCCCGCGGGCACGCTGCTGACGAGGCAGATGGTCTCCGGGTCGAGCACCGGGGCGGCGGGCCAGGACCTGGTCGGGCTCTCGCTCAAGGCGGGCCAGGTGCCCAGCGGCCTGCAGCCGGGTGACAAGGTGGAGGCCGTCGCGGTCGGCACCGCCTGCGGCACGACCGCGGGTGCCGTGCTCGCGCAGCGGGCCCAGGTCACGGACGTCAGCGGGAGCGTGGCGGTGTCCGGCTCCACCGCCATGGTGACGCTCGCGGTCCAGCCGGCCGACGCGGAGGCGCTGACCTGCTCGGCCGCCAACGGAAACGTGGGCCTGGCGCTACTACCAACCAACGGCTAGCGGATGGCGTTGATCGTCATCGCGGCCGACAAGGGTGCGCCGGGGGTCACGACGACCGCGCTCGCGCTTGCCGCCGTGTGGCCGCGCCCGGTGCTGCTGGCCGAGTGCGACCCCTCCGGCGGTGACCTCGTGTACCGGTTCCCCGCCGCGGACGGCAGCGCGCTTGACCCGCGCCGCGGCCTGCTGACCCTCGCGGTGGCCGCGCGCCGCGGCCTGCAGCCGCGCCAGCTCTGGGAGCACACCCAGAAGCTGTCCGGTGGCCTTGACGTGCTCACCGGGGTCATCAACGCCGAGCAGGGGGCCAGCCTCGGTGCCCTCTGGGGTCCGCTCGGCGACCTGTTCGCCGCACTGCCCGGCGGCGACGTGATCGCGGACTGCGGCAGGCTCGGCGTCGACGGCCGGCCCTACGACCTCTTCCCCAGGGCCAGCGCCGTGCTGCTCGTGACGCGGCCCAACCCCGGCGACGTCATCAGGCTCAGGGACCGTGCCGCGGCCGTCACCGCCGCCGCGAACGCCAGGGGCAGGCGCGGCCTCACGCCTGCCGTCGTGGTCATCGCGGAACAGCGCACCTTGCGGGCCGCGGCCGCCGAGGTGGGACACGCGCTCGCGCAGGGCAACGTGCCGGCCACGGTCCTCGGCGGCATCGCCGCCGATGACAAGGGCGCGGAGCTCATGCTCGGCCAGTGGGCCGGCAAGCTCGACAAGACCATGCTCATCCGTACCGCCAGGGAGACGGCACAGCAACTGGCGGCCAGCCTGGCCGGCGCTCGCGACGACACCGGGCCCCAGCTGGCACCGCCGGGGCAGCAGAACCCGGCCACGACACAGCAGCACCAGGCGCCGCCGCGGCCCAAGCAGCAGGCGCCGACGTACCCGCCGGGGCAGCAGCGCGGCGGGAACGGCAGGCACGCGGCACCGATGCAGCCGGCCCCCGTGCCGGCCAGCCCCGTGCCGGCCAGCCCCGGGCCGGCCAGCCCAGCGCAGCCCGCCCCCGCCGCCGGCCACGAGGCAGGTGACGGCCCGTGGACCACGGCCTAGTTAAGCGCCTGCGCGGCGAGGTCGGCGACCGGCTCGCGCGGCAGCGGCGGCAGGACGCCGCGAGCGGTGTCGCGGCCATGTCGCCGGAGGACGAGCGCCAGTTCGCCAGGGCGCTGATCTCCCAGGCGCTCGAGGAGCACGTGCGCACCGAGCTCATGACGGGGCACGCGCCGCTCAACGCCCAGCAGGAAGAGGACCTTGCCGAAGCGATCCACGCCGCCCTGTTCGGCGTGGGCCGGCTGCAGCCGCTGCTTGAGAACCAGCTGATCGAGAACATCGACATCAACGGCCACGACAAGGTTTTCCTCAGCTTCGCCGACGGCCGGGAGACGATGGGCGAGCCGGTCGCGGAAAGCGACGACGAGCTGATCGAGCTCATCCAGGTGCTTGCGGCCTACTCCGGTCTGGCGAGCCGCCCGTTCGACACCGCCAACCCGCAGCTTGACCTCCGGCTCCCCGACGGCTCGCGGCTCTCGGCGGTCATGGACGTCACCATGCGCCCCGCGATCTCGATCAGGCGGGCCCGGCTCGGCAAGGTGTTCCTCGCGGACCTCGTCGGCAACGGGACCATGTCCCCGGAGGTAGGCGCCTTCCTCGCGGCGGTGATCGGGGCGCGGAAGAACATCATGATCGCCGGGGCGACGAACGCGGGCAAGACCACGCTGCTGCGCGCGCTCGCCAACCAGATCCCGTCGCATGAGCGCCTCATCACCGTCGAGCGGGCGCTCGAACTCGGCCTCGACCAGTTCCCCGAGCTCCACCCGAACGTGGTCGCCTTCGAGGAACGGCTGCCCAACAGCGAGGGACAGGGCGCGATCAGCATGGCGGAACTCGTCCGCCGGTCCCTGCGCATGAACCCGAGCCGGGTCATCGTCGGTGAGGTGCTCGGCGACGAGATCGTCACCATGCTGAACGCGATGACCCAGGGGAACGACGGCTCGCTCTCCACCATCCACGCCAACTCCTCGCTCGAGGTCTTCAACCGCATCTCGACCTACGCCATCCAGTCGGCCGAGCGGCTACCGATCGACGCGACCCACATGCTGATCGCCGGCGCCATCGACTTCGTGGTCTTCCAGGAAAAGCGCAACGACTACGCAAGGGGCGGCACCATGCGCCGGTTCGTGAGCAGCATCCGCGAGGTGACCGGCGTGGACGGCCGCGTGCTGTCGAGCGAGGTGTTCGCGCCAGGCCGGGACGGGCGGGCGGTGACGCACGCGCCGGTCTCCTGCCTGGAGCAACTCACCCACTTCGGCTACGACCCGGCACGGGGGGGAGGCTGGCAGTGAGCGCGTCCGCGATCACCCCACTGCTCGCGATCGTCATCGGCGGGCTGACCGGCGGCGCCCTGTTCCTCGCCGTCGTCGCGCTCTACGGCCTGCCGGCCAAGCCCCCAGGCAGCGGCCCTAGCCGTCTGGAGCGGTTCCGCCGCGAGTTCTTCAGCCTGCGCGGCGGCATCGCCGTCGTCATCGGCATCCTCACCCTCCTCGCGACCCGCTGGGTGGCCGCAGGCATCGGGATCGCCCTGCTCGCCTACAACTGGCGCTCGCTCAGCGGCGCCAACTCCGAGCGCGCGGCGATCGCCCGGCTCGAGGGCCTCGCCACGTGGACCGAGTCGCTGCGCGACACGATCGCCGGCGCGGTGGGGCTCGAGCAGGCGATACCGTCCTCCACCCGCATCGCGGCCCCCGCGATCAGGGAGCCGCTCCTGCGGCTGGTCGACCGGCTGCACACCCGGATGCCGATGGCAGACGCGCTGCGCCTGTTCGCGGTCGACCTGGACGACGCCAGCGCCGACTTGATCATCGCCGCGCTGATCATCAACTCGCGACTGCGCGGTCCCGGCCTGCGCGACCTGCTTGGCGCGCTGTCGCGCTCAGTTCGCGAGGAACTCGACATGCGCCGCAAGGTCAGCGCCGAGCGCCGCTCCACCCGGCGCAGCGTCCAGATCGTCATCGGGGTCTCGGTGGGCATGGCACTCGTGCTCGCTCTCATCGACCGCTCGTTCCTCGCCCCCTACAGCTCGCCGTTCGGCCAGGTCGTGCTCGCCGGCATCGCAGGCCTGTACGGCGCGGGCATCGCCTGGCTGAGAAGGCTCGCCAGGTTCGAGTCGCCGCAGCGGATGCTCGGCGTAGCCGAATCACCGCCAGGAACGGCAGCAGGCCCAGCCGCGGCAGGTGCCGGGCCGCAGGCCAGCGTCGCGTCCGGAGCCAGTCCCGCAGGGAGCCGCGCATGACGACCGAGGCGCTGGTCATCGGCGGCCTGACCGGGCTCGCCCTGTTCCTTGCCATCTTCGCGCTGATCCCGCGGCGGGTCAGCCTGGCCGGGCGCATCGCGGCGTTCGACGCCAGCAGGGCGGCGCCCCTGCGCGCGCGCCCCGTCGCGGAAACGAAGGGTGACGAGACCGCGCTGACCCGCAGGCTCGGGGCCGCGGTCGACCGGTTCTGCGCCGAGCTTGGCTGGCGGTTTCCCTCGGTGCGCGCCAGCCTGCGGCTGACCGGCAAGTCCTTCGAGGCCTTCCTCGGCACCAAGGTGCTGCTCGGCGTCTTCGGCTTCGTGTTTCCCGTCTTGATGCTGACCGGCCTCAGCCTCCTCGGCCTGCACCTGTCCATCATCGTCCCGGTCTGGGTCGGCCTGGTCTTCGCCGTCGTGTTCTTCTTCCTGCCCGACCTTGAGCTGCGGCAGGAAGCGGGGAAGCGGCGCCGGGACTTCAGGCACGCGATCGGCGCGTTCCTCGACCTCGTCGCGATGAACCTGGCCGGCGGCCGCGGCGTGCCCGAGGCCCTGATGGCCGCCTCCGAGATCGGCGAGGGGTGGGCGTTCTGGCGGATCAGGGACGCCCTGTCCAATGCCAGGCTCACCGGGCAGACGCCGTGGCAGGCCCTCGGCGTGCTCGGCGAGGACGTCCAGGTCGACGAGCTCCGCGACCTCGCGGGCGCGCTCAGCCTGGTCGCGGAAGACGGCGCGAAGGTCAGGGAGAGCCTGACGGCGCGGGCCGTCAGCCTGCGCCGCAGGGAACTCGCAGACCTGGAAGGGCAGGCGGCCGAACGGTCGCAGTCGATGCTCGTCGCCCAGATGGTAATGGCCGGCGCCTTCCTTGTCTTCCTCGTCTACCCGGCAGTCCAGGTGCTGCTGAACTCATGAGAAGGGAACTCCCGTGATGAACGAACTCAGCCCTCCGGGCCTGCTGTTCCGCTACCTGCGCGCCTTCCTCGGCACGCGGATCACCGCGCTGCGCGAAAGCGGCGACCGGGGCGCGTCGGCGGTCGAACTTGCCGTCATCACCGCGGTCCTCGTCGCCCTGGCCGTCCTGATCCTGGGCATCATCGTCACGTTCGCCAAGAAGCAGGGCGACAACATCACCAACACCGGCGTGCCGACCCCGGGCGCCGGCAACTAACCGGGGCCGAGCGTGCGGAAGCTGGGCAGGCGGAGGCTGGGCGCCAAGAGACCGGGCCGCTGGTCACGGTTGAGGTTGCTCAGCCGGGGCGCCGACCGCGGGGCCAGCGCCGTCGAGCTGGTGATCCTGGCGCCGGCGCTGATCTTCGTCAGCATGCTGATCGTCCAGTTCGCGCTCTGGCTCGACGCGACGCACGCGGCGCTCGCGGCCGCCCAGGAGGGCGACCGGGCGGCCCGGGCGGCGGAGTTCAACCAGGGCAACTGGCGGCAGACCGCGACGCAGGTGGCGATGAACTACTACCACGGCCTGGACACGAGCGTGATCGCTGGCGTCTCGGTGTCGCGGATCGCCTTCGACCAGGGCACGGACACCGTGTCGGTCACGGTCAGCGGCAAGCTCAGCGGGATCTTCCCGCTGACGATCAGCGAGACCGTCAGCGGCCCGGTGGAGTGCCTGCGGTCGTCGCAGAGCGGGGGTGCCCAGTGCGCGCGGGGATAGGAGCCGGGCTCGCGCGCGACCGCGGGTCGATGGCCGTCGAGTTCGTGGTGGCCGTGCCCGCCTTCATCATCCTGCTCCTGCTGGTCGGGGCAGGCGGCCAGTGGGTGAGCGCGAGCGGCGAGGTCGGCGCGGCGGCGCGCGACGCCGTGCGGCAGGCATCGCTCGAGATCAACTACGCGGACGTGCCGCCGGCGGCGCAGTCGGCGGCGCAGGCCGAC
>Ga0265342_10001541_pt1 | contig 21300 bp, 18 predicted proteins | sample 4CB327metaG_FD_203125 | JGI IMG/M metagenome (GOLD analysis project Ga0265342, IMG submission 203125) | Rhizosphere microbial communities from Carex aquatilis grown in University of Washington, Seatle, WA, United States - 4-CB3-27 metaG | ecosystem: Host-associated > Plants > Roots >... | reverse complement strand
ACTGATGGGCTCTGCGGGTGTGCTGGCGGTTTATCTCCTTACTGGTGCGGCGGGCAACCTGCTTTCAACACTCTGGAATTGGTTGAGCTACAGTCCGGATTGGGTGAAGTATCACGACGTGTTTGTCTTTCCGGTAGGAGCGGGTGCGTCGGGTGCAGTTTTTGGCATTGCGGGAGCACTGATTATTTTGCTCAAATCGCCGCGCTTGCCGGTTCCTCCGGTGGAGTTGAAGAAGCTCCGCCGCTCGGTTATCTACTTTGCGGCTATCAATCTGGTGCTGGGGCTTTCTATTACGGGCGGCACTCACTTGTTCGGGGCCGGTATCACGATCGATAACACTGCCCATCTTGGCGGATTCAGTTGCGGCCTGTTATTTGCCGCGCCGATGGTGCCGCGGCTCGGTTCTCCCCGGCCGGACTTTCGCACTCGTCTTGGCGTGGCGACAGGGATGATCGTGGGTGTACTTGTGCTGTTTGGATTTTTCATCGTGAGCGTCAGGGGATAGCGCGGCCAGCGCATTCGCGGCGCTCCCGATGATGAATCGCAAATCGATGTGTTTTTAACGTGTATCCTGTTGCGGCTGCGAAAAGCTTTGCGGGCACTCAACCTGGAGATCGAACAGCCTCATGCAATCCAACCTGCTTCGACTTGCAATCAATCTCGCTGCGACTGCGATCCTCGTCATGCCGATACAGAGCCAGAAGCCTTATGATCCGGCCGTTGTTGCTGGAGACGCACCGGACGTTGCAGGTCCTTTTGCGAATGACCTTTCCCCTGCGCTCACGCCCAATTCAATTGCCAAGGCCATGCGCAAGGTGGGGGATTGGGAACTCGCGCACTCGCAGAAGTACTTCAACCAGGACTGGACTTACGCGGCCCTGTACCGGGGCCTGCTGGCTGCGGGTATTACGCTGCACGACGATGCATACATACGGGCGCTGGCCGATGCCGGAAAAAAGTTCGACTGGAAGCCGGGTCCACGCGAAACAGTGGCCGATGACCAGGCGATTGGCTCAGTGTATGTGGATCTGTATCGGCGCTACAACGACGGAAAGATGTTGGAGCCGACGAAGGCGCAGTTTGATCGCGTGATGCAGCTGCCGGACGTGTGCGTCGAATACTGTCCGACTGGACACGACCAGAGCACACCTATGTGGTGGTGGTGCGATGCGCTGTTTATGGCACCACCGGTATGGGCAGACTTGGCCAGCGTGACGGGGAATCGCACTTATCTCGACCGCATGGATCGGCAATGGTGGGCGACTTCGAAATTGCTCTACGATCCGGTGGAGCATCTCTATTCGCGCGATGCGAGCTTTTTAGAAAAGCACGAAGCGAACGGGAAAAAGGTCTTTTGGTCGCGCGGCAATGGGTGGGTGATTGCCGGGCTGGCGCTTGTTCTAGAAGAGATGCCGACTGACTATCCAAGCCGTCCGCGTTACGTCGCGCAATTTCGTGAGATGGCGGAAAAGCTCAAGTCGCTACAGGGAGAGGACGGGTTGTGGCGCCCGGGATTACTGAATGAAGGTGCTTATCCATTGCCGGAGGTGTCAGGTTCTGCATTTTACGTTTACGCAATGGCCTGGGGCATTCATCACGGCATTCTGGATAGGGCAGCGTACTTGCCGGCGGTGACGCGAGGATGGGCGGGGCTGGTGTCGCATGTGTACGCGGACGGACGACTCGGCAGCATTCAGCCGATTGGGGCTGCTCCGGACAAATACCAGCCGCAAAGCAGTTACGTCTTCGGTGTCGGCGCATTTTTGATGGCCGGATCGGAACTGCACGCTCTGGCAGAGCAAAAGCACTGACCGCGCAGGACTGCGTGGCGGGGAGTGCCGAATCTAGAAACGACGGGCTTCGCTAACGAACGGCTGTGGTGGTGGCGAACTTCTTCACCATGGCCAGCAGCAGCCTGCGGTCGCTTTCGTTCAGATTGGTGGAGTAGCGGCGAATCTGCGTAAGGAAACGCAGTTCATCGTCGGAGAGCCGTTGTGTATTGAATGGCCGGCCCACGGAGTCCTCCGCGAAAAACTGGGCGATGGGTAAGTCGAGAGCCAGGGCAATCTTTGAAAGGGTGTCGAGCGATGGGACGGTGTGGCCATTCTCAACGCGCGAGAGATAGCAACGCAGCAGGCCAGTCTTCTTTTCGATGTCGCCCTGGGAAAGGCCCTTCTGCAGCCTGTGCGCACGAATCGTCTTACCAATCTTCATCATGGGGAGAGGTCCTGTCTTTGTGCTTCCGGGGGTTACTTCCTCGGTAGCAATCAAGGAGTTATTGCCTTAAGAGTTAACATGCCGTCGCGAAGAAGACAAGGGGAATTGTTGTGACAGGCACATTCGATGTACCGGCCCGTTAATTGCGAGATTATGCGGCGAAGACTGAACCGAGTGGACCGGACAGTGGGGGGCATCGCGGGCGACCTCGCTCTCAAGTGGACGGGCAAGCGGTCGCTGCGATTACAGGAACTTTACAAGAAAGATAATTCCTTCCACCGGATTGTCGTTGTACACAGAGCAGGCTTGAAAGCCCAAATCCAGGTACACGCGGTGGGCCGCGGCCATCGCGGCCGGTGCGGTGTCGAGGTAAACGGCTTTGCGGTCTGCGGCTATGGCGCGGTCGAGAACGGACTGGGTGAGCAGGCGGCCCAGACCGAGACCGCGTGCCACCGGCCTTACCCACAAACGCTTTAACTCCCACGCATCGGGGACGACGGCCGGCGACGGGGCAAGCGCACGCCACGCGATGAACCCTGCGGGTTCTTCGTTCACAAGAGCCAACAGACTGCCGCCACCTTGCTCGTGATAGCTCGTCGGGAGGCGCGCTGCCTCCTTTTCGAGAGATCCGAAGCAAAAGCGCGCCGCACCGGGTTGCGCGATCACGAAGCGTCCATATTCGACCACCAAGTCGCGCGCTTGTGCCAAGGCTGGTTCGGGTGTGGTGGGTGCCAATTCTTCAAGGCGGAGAATTCTGGAATCGGCGGGTTGCGGGGGCATACCTGAAGTTTACGATGGAGCGGAAGTGCCTGGGTGCCGTAAACCTTAGAGGTGGCAGGAACGTCTCTCTTTATACAGGCGATTGATGCCAGGGAGCATGCATGCGGCAAGCGGCAATTCGGCTTTCGGTTGCGATGAGTGTGATTGCCGCTGGTCTGATTGTGAAGGCACAGGTGCCGGCGCCTACGCCTCCAGCGAATCCACCTGTCGCTGTAGCGCCGCAAGCTACTGCCCCTATCGCCGCACCGGACGCACCGGAAGCCGTAGCACCGCAAACTGCGCCAGCGGCTCAGTCACAAACTGCACCTGACCAGACGGTCACGGGCGGCCATTTGCATGGGGCGGTGAAGAGCGGAGCGATTCCGCTGCCGGGCGTGACGATCACGGCGCAGAACACGCTAACGGGCAAACGCTACTCCACTACTTCGGACATTACGGGCGCGTGGTCGTTGACGATTCCGCAGAATGGCCGTTACGTGATTCGCACGCAATTTGCGGCCTTTGCGCAGGGCGCGCAGGAAGCTCTGCTGAACGCGACGAGTCATGACCAAGCGGTGAATTTCGAATTGATGCTGGCTTCGCGTGCGGCGCAGCAGGAGCAGCAGCAGGCAGGCCAATCCGACCAGATTGCGCAAGCGGTTCGGCAGTTGGCAGGAAATGGTGCGCAGAGCCTGAGCTTGGTGAACGCACTCAACTCCGACACCGACACGGGGGCCGGCAACGCGGGCACAAGCGGCGCTGCCTTGCCGTCGGCCGCGGGTAATTCCGATTTCAGCGACGAGTCCGTTGCGATCAGCGGGCAGGCCGGAGCGGTGAGTCCGTTGGCCGGAGTGGACATGGATCGGCTGCGCGATGCGCTCGAAACTTATCGCGCGCAAAATGGCGGACAGGATATCAATTTTGGCGGGGGCGGCGGGTTGTTTGGCGGCGGGGGCTTTGGTGGAGGAGGCTTTGGCGGCGGGATGGGCGGCATGGGCGGCGGACGCGGGGGTTTTGGCGGAGGGCGCGGCAATTTTCGCGGCTTCAATCCCGGCCAACCACATGGCGCTATTTTCTGGATGGGCAGCAACTCCGCATTGAACGCAGAGCCCTTCGGTTTGCGCGGGCAGTCCCAGGACCAGCCTGCGTCGGGCACCAATCGCTTCGGCCTTACTTTCATGAGCGCACCCTATATTCCCGGGCTGACCAAGCCGAGTGGGAAGGACACGATGTTCCTTACGCTCTCGGGTACGCGCAGTTCAAATCCGCTGGACGAATATGCAACTGTGCCGACGGATGCCGAGCGTGGCGGGGACTTCTCAGCGGCGGGCGAGCCGGTGATCTATGATCCGACGACGGGAGCGCCGTTTCAGGGCAACATCATTCCCGGCGGCCCCACCGGGCGCATCGTGCCACAGGCCACCGCTCTGCTCAAGTATTTTCCTGAGCCCAACCTTCCGGGCACGGTGCAGAACTACCACCTGCTCTCAACTGCGCAGTCGAATTCGACACAAGCCGGGGCTCGTTACATGCGGGGTATCGGATCCAACGCTTCGCCGTTCGGACTGGGCGGGCGGGGTGGAGGTGGAGGAGGCGGTGGTCGCAGGTCGCAACAGAATCAGGGACTGCGGCAGAGCGTCAACTTCAATTACAACTGGTCGCATTCTGCATCAGACAATGTGAATATCTTTCCGCAACTCGGCGGAAAAACGTCGTCTGATTCCAACTCCGTGCAGGCTGGCTACACGGTTGGCTATCACAAGATGACAAATATCTTCAACACCAGCTGGAATCGCAGCAATAGCCAGGCAACTAACTTCTTCACTAATCAGAGCGATATTGCCACCGAGATCGGCATCTTTGGACCAGATGCAGGGCCGTTGAATACAAGCGCGCTCAATTACGGATTGCCCAATGTGCAACTGAGTAATATTCAGGGGCTCGACGAGCAGCAGCCCAGCCTGTCGGTCGCGCAAACCGTTTCAATGACAGAGACGTTGAGTTGGATTCACGGCAAGCACAATCTGCGTTTCGGTGGCGATTTTCGCCGCGTACATCGTGACTTTCTCGCCGGCTCCAATGCTACGGGTAGCTTTACCTTCTCTGGTTTGTTTACTGAAGATGCAGCTGGCGACCCAAACACCGGCTCCTCCCTTGCAGACCTCTTGTTGGGATTGCCGCAGGAGACAACGCTCGATTCCGCGGTGACGAAGAGCTATCTGCGCGATAACGTATTCGACGCGTATGCCCAGGATGACTGGCGCATGCTGCCCAGCCTGACATTGAATTACGGTGTTTGCTACGAATTCTTCGCACCATATACGGAGAAATTCGGCCATCTCGCGGAGGTCGATACGAACCCTTCGGCGGGCTTCAAGGGACTGGGCGAAGTGCAATCGGGTGGCACGGGCGCGATCAGCGGAGCGCGATTGCCTGATGGATTGGTGTTCCCGTTCCGCACAGCGTTTGCGCCGCGATTGGGACTCGCACTCCGCGTGCCTAAAGTGAAGCAGATGGTGGTGCGTGCGGGCTTTGGCATGAATTACACCGTGGGCCAATACGCGGGCTTCGCAACGAAGATGGCGCACGAACCGCCCTTTGCCGACGAGCAGACTAATCAGGAAGCTACTTCGGATGGAACGCCAACCTCGGCGTGCGCCCGGACGGTGCCCGCTACATGCTTGACGCTTGCGGAGGGATTTCCCGCGCCGGATCCGATTGGGAACTACGCGTTGGACCCGCACTATCATTTGCCCTACGTGGAGACATGGAACCTCGACGTGCAAAAGACACTGCCCTGGGGCATCGTGATGAATGTGGGCTACAACGGCTCGAAAGGGAATCACCTGGACATCACGACCGCGCCGCGTGCTCTCCCCAACAGCCCGAACACGAATCCGGGGAACCTGATCTTCACTTACGATCAGGCGGTTGCGTTTTCCAAATTCACGGCCGGAACGCTGCGCGTGAACAAGCGCATGACCCATGGACTTTCGCTCGGTGCGAATTATCAGTATTCCCATTTGATCGACAATGCGGGGTCTGAAGGCGGCAGCGCGGGGGTCGGCGCGCAAAACTGGCAGAATCTGGATGCGGAAGAGGGCAATGGCAGCCTTGATCAGCGGCACAAAGTGAGCGGGACTTATGACTACGAGTTGCCGTTTGGGGCGGACAAGAGATGGCTGACTACAGGTACGCCAGCGCATATCTTTGAAGGCTTTTCCGTCTCCGGGAGTTTTACCTTTGCTACGGGTTTCCCCCTGCGCCCTTATTATGCAGCCGAGATTGCAAGCGTCGGGTGCGGTACTGCGGGAACATTGCGTCCCGATCGTGTGCCGGGCGTTTCTGTCACAGAGGGTGGAGGTTCGCTACAGCGGTGGTTTAACACTGCGGCTTACTCGGAGCCACAAGCTACGGCGGGCTATCCGTGCGCAGTGTTTGGTGACGCGCCCCGTAATTCGATCCCCGGGCCAGGAACGATCCAGAACAACATGGCGTTGTCGAAAACCGTGGGCCTCGGTGACGTGCGCAGCATGGAGATTCGCGCCACGATCAACAATGCCTTCAACACGGTTCAATACGCTGGTGTCGACACAAATGTAGCGTCGCCGACATTCGGCCAGGTAACGTCGGTGAGTTCGATGCGATCGTTTCAATTTACCGCACGATTCAGGTTCTAGGGCCGCGCGGAGTCAGTAAGTCAGCGAAGTTCTCGAGAAAACGAAAGTTAGAGGCAATAGATGCGGGGTTGGTCGCAAAAACTGGTGGCACTTCTGATGACGCTGGCGTTTCCTGGGCCGGGCGCAGTGCCGGTGCTTGCGCAGCCGCCAGCGCAGGATGCCAGTGGGCAGGCCCTTTCGCCGCAAGACACCGGTTTCATTCTCAAGACCAACTCCGAGCTTGTGCTCACCAATGTTGTTGTGCGCGACGCCAAGACGGGTGAGTTCGTACGCGGACTCAAGCAGAGCGACTTTTCGATTTATGAGAACGGTAAGCCGCAGCAGATTTCCACGTTCGATTTTCAAAGCGTGGATATGGCCACTCCGCTGAAGGAGGCGACGGTCAGCGGCTTGGCCCTGGGCACAACCGGCAATGGAAGCAAGGCTGTTGTGGTGGCGAAGCCGGAGGATCTACGCAATCACCGGCTGATAGTGATGTTTTTCGATCTGACTTCGATGCAGCCGGAGGATCTGGATCGCAGCGTTGAAGCGGCGCAGCAGTTTTTGCGTACGAAGATGCAGCCTGCGGACTTGGTGGCCCTGGTCTCTCTCGACGAAACGCTCAAGGTGGATCAGGACTTTACTTCCGACAAGAACGCGCTCATCAACGAGGTGGGCGTGTACAACGGCACGGAAGGGCAAGGTTTCGCAGAGGGCGCGACGAGTAACTCAAACCAGGCGGAAGACACAGCGGGTTATACGCCCGACGAGAGCGAGTACAACGGTCTCAATACGGACCGCGAACTTTTCGCGTTGCGGGCCATTTCGAAATCGTTGGAGAAGATCGGGGAGAAGAAATCGCTGCTGTATTTTTCGGGCGGTATTTCTCGGGACGGCATTGAGAATCAAGCTTCGCTTCGCTCCGCAATCAACTCCGCGGTGCGAGCGAATCTCGCCATCTACAGCGTGGACACGCGTGGTCTGCAGGCCATCTCGCCCTTGGGTGACGCCTCGACGGGCAGCCTGCGGGGCTCTGGCGCCTACAACGGCGGAGCGCTGTTGAACAACATGAACGCCAACTTCGCCTCGCAAGAAGTGATGGCCACGCTGAGTTCCGATACAGGCGGCAAGGCGTTCTTTGACTCGAATGATTTTGCTCCGGCATTCGCGCAAGTGCAGAAAGACACGTCGGCCTGGTACGCAGTTGGTTTCCACTCGTCCAACCTTGCAAGGGACGGCAAGTATCGGAAGCTGACTATCAAGATCAATCGGCCGGGTGTGAAGCTTGAATACCGGCCTGGCTACTACGCGCCGGCGGATTTTAAGCACTCGGGGCACGAAGACCGCGAGCGCGAACTCGAGGAACAGTTGGCCAGCGATTTGCCCGCGACCGACATGGCTGTGTATCTCGATGCGATGTACTTCCGCCTCGACGAGAATCGCTTTTACGTACCGGTGTCGCTCATTGTGCCGGGCTCGCAGATTCCGTTTTTGAAGGGCGGCGACAAAGACAAGGCCACGCTAGACGTGATTGGCGAAGTGATTGACGAGGTGAAGCGGCCGATCGGCAATGCGCGGGAAACGGTGAAGCTCAATCTAGACCCGTCGCTGCAGGCGAGGCAGCGCAACATTGAATACACCACCAGCTTCGACTTGCCGCCGGGCAAGTATCACCTAAAGTTCGTAGTGCGCGAAAATCAGACGGGGCGCATGGGCTCATTCGAGGCCGATATTACTCTGCCCGACCTGAAGAAAGTTCCGCTCAAAATGAGCTCGATCGTGCTGGCTTCGCAGAAGCGGCCCAGCAAGCAAGATAATCCGATGGTGCGCGAAGGGCAGGAGTACGTACCGAACATCAGCCATGTCTTCCGGCAGGACCAGCACCTCTACCTGCTCTATGAAGTTTACGATCCGACGCATGAAAAGCTGGCCGATGACCATGCCAAAGGCGCCAAGCCCGGCATCAACCTTCTGAGCAGCCTGGAACTTATTCAAGGTTCGGCGAAAGTCTATGAGTCACCGCTACTCCAAGCCAAAGCTGTCAACGTGAACGGCCGCAACGCCGTCGCTGTGGAATTGGATGTGCCGTTGAGCGGACTGAAGCCCGGCCCCTACCTATGCCAGCTCAATGTCGTGGATGATGCGGGTGGGAGCTTCGCTTTTCCGCGCTTCGCTGTGCTGCTGCGCGAGCCAGCCGCGCCCTCCCCTGCAGCGGCGCCAGCGGCCGCTAGTGGCGAATCGAATACGCCCTCCGGCAAACAGTGATCGTGCACTCATCTCCACCCATAAAATGTGCCAAGGTGGTCGAGTCGCGGTATGCAGAGCTATAGCGAAAACAAAGTTGCGGTCATCACAGGCGCCACAGGCGGAATCGGCTCAGCGATAGCCAAGTCGCTTTCCGGGGCAGGGTATTCTCTCGTCCTGAACGCTCCGTCGACCGAGAAACTCATCGCGCTGCGAGCCCAGCTCGATGGTCCCTGCGTTGTCATCGCGGGCGACTTGCGCGCGGAGACGATGCCGCAGGCGTTGTTAACGGCGGCGATCCAGAACTTCGGCCACTGCGATGTCTGTTTTAACAATGGTGGTTTGCTTGAGGCGGGATCCATTGAGACCATCGACATTGAGCGCGTCTGCAATATGGTGCGGGTCAATGTAGAAGGCGCGTTTCGCGTCGCATATACATTTCTGCAGCAGTTTGTCAGCCAGGGCAAGGGGCACCTGGTGAACAGTTCGAGCATCCTGGGCCAGAAGGTGCGGCCCACGGTGGGCGCTTACGCGGCAACCCGGTATGCAATGGATGCTCTTTCGGAAGCGCTGCGGATGGAACTGAGCAAGACCCAGGTGCGGATTTCTTATATCGAACCGGGACTGGTGCGGACCGGCATGAACGGTCGGTGGGAATCTCCCTCGACAGAATTAACAGGCAGCATTGCTCCCTCGGAACCGGAAGACATTGCCCGGATGGTTCTATACATCCTTGAGCAGAAGAAGGTGCCGCTCAATCCGCGGCAGGCGGCTTTGGCTAAAGTGCAGGAACTGGCATCGGCCTAAGTTGGTCGCGCGGTCTTCTCCTTGTCTTCGTCACGATAGGGACAATGGCGGCAGCCTGAGCCACAGCAGTTTCCACGCTTCAGGTGATACGCGGCGGTGAAGACGAGATTGGGCCCATCGAAATAAAAATCCTCGGGTTCAAGGGCGGGCGTGGAGGGCAGCTTCTCGTCCATAATTGCATTCTCGCCCATTCGGCTGCCGCGGCGTGCCAGTTAGAATCGATCCATGACATTGACCGCGCAAGATCGCGCCCGGCGCATCAAAATCATCCTGTTTGATGTGGATGGCGTATTGACCGACGGCACCATCTGGCTTGTGCCTTCGCCGGGGCCGGCGGCAGTGGGCGCCGAAACAACGGCTCATCTGGCAAAATACGAAGGGCATGCGGGATTCGGCACGCACTCCGCCACAATGACCGAAGCCAAAGGCTACAGTGCGCACGATGGCACGGCGATCTCGTTGGCGCGCCTAGGCGGAATGAAATGCGGCGTTATCACCAAGCGCATCAGCGAGACGGTGGCGGCCCGGTCGCGCGATTTGAAACTTGAATTCGTCTACATGGGGCAGGCCTTCAAGATGCAGGCCGTGCGCGAAATCATGGCGAAGGAGAATGTCGCGCTTGAGGAAATTGCCTATGTGGGCGACGACGTGATCGATCTGCCGGTGATGCGCCAATGCGGATTCGCCGTTGCCGTGGCTAATGCGCGCGCGCAGGTCAAGGCTGCGGCGCATTACGTTACGCCCAATGCGGGCGGCTATGGCGCGGGACGCGATGCCGTCGAGTTCATCCTCGAAGCGAAAGGTATTCTCGACGAGGTGATTGAGGAATACATCGACGAGCGCAACCCCATTTCACCTTCGATGGATATTGGACGGGGCGGCGACCTGTCGTAGGGTTCGTGCTTAAGTTGCGCGCATCAGGCTGAAGACAAGGATGGCGAGCACGATGAAGCTGACCAGCGCGTAGAGTTTGTCCCGCTCCAAAGCGAAGCCGACCATGGCAAGCACGACGCGTGCCACGGGTGTTGCGATCAGAAGCAGTAATCCAAATTGAATCAGCCCCTCACTTTGCAAATGCGTCGCGGATTGCACTATGCCGGCGAGGGTTTGCACGGCCGGCCCGCCTGCGACAAAGGTCTTATAGCTGGCCGTATCGGCGTGGTGGCCGGTGAGATACAAAAGGCCGCCGATCGAAACCATGGTAGCGGCGAGCAGCACGCCCGCGCGCAGTAACTGACCGATGATGATTTCGAGACGTTGATCGTCCATGGCTACACTTTCCCAAGAATTCCGTTCACGATCATTTCCACAGCGAGGACGAGCACGACGATGCCAAAGATGATGCGCAGGGTGCGCACTCGCGCGCGCGCCAGCACTTTCGTCCCCAGGAACGCACCGCACAGCACGCCCAGCATGACGGGCATGGCCACGCGCGGATCGATGTAGCCGCGACTAAGGTAGACGCCCGCGCTTGCTGCCGCCGTGACGCCGATCATGAAATTACTGGTGGTGGTCGAGACCTTGAATGGAATCTTCATCGCGCGATCCATTGCGATGACCTTCACCGCGCCGGAGCCGATGCCCAGCAGACCCGAAAGCGCCCCCGCGCCAAACATCAGGCCGAACCCGGCAGGCACGTTGCGCACGCCATACTCCTGGCGTTTTCCGTCCAGCGGATAGGTGCCGCCCAGGTGCAGCTTCCTTGCCAGACCGTCCGATTCCACCGGCGCTCCGGATTCCGGGGTACTTTTGAATGACTGATAGGCGGACTGGAGAAGCACCACTCCGAAGACGATGGCGATGGCATGCGTCGTGACGTGGACGGCGAGGATGGCTCCAACGATAGCGCCGAGGGTCGTCGCAATTTCAAGAAACATACCGATACGAATGTTGGAATAGCCTTCGCGCACATAGGCTGCGGCCGCACCCGAAGATGTCGCGATGACTGAAACCAGCGAAGCGCCAATGGCGTATTTGATATCCACTCCCAGGGCGAGTGCGAGAACTGGCACCACGATGACTCCACCGCCGAGGCCGGTGAGCGCGCCCAGAAACCCGGCGAGCGCCGAGATGACCAACACCACCAGCGTGAATGTGAGAACTGTCATCCAGTGAACCGAAGAATCCCAAGTATATCCGGCCCACGGTGAAGAAGCCGCGCGGGCGATTGTGGGCGTTAGGCCTACTTTGTTTCTGCTGCGGAGCTTTCGTGTGCAAGGGTGGGAAAGACTGTTTTGAGGAGTTCATTGCGCAGCGTGAGGCGCAAGTCGGTGCCGGGATCGGGTTCAGTATTCGACTGGGGATGCAATGCGGCCACCGGAGTGGGTGCGCCCGTGTCCGTCGTGTTCACGGCGAGAATGATGGCTGTGTGGCCGGACGGATCGATGAGCAGTTCAGAAGAGAAACCGCCCTGATCGCCATCGTGATAGATGTAACGGTGGTCTCCTGCCTGAAGCACAAAGAAGCCGAGGCCCATCATGGGAGACCCGCCGTTCGGGCCGCTGGTGTAAGGAGTCGGAGGTTGGCGCGGTTCTGCGACGGGCAGCACACCAGCCCATGCCTCCTCGAGCGAACTGCGTTTGAGCACCACTTCGTACATCGGATTGCCCGGATCACCGATGAGGAAGCGCAGGTACTTTGCCATGTCGGGAATTGGCGCCTTGAGGCCGCTATTCGACGTGGTGATGCCAGTATCGAAGTTAAAGGGCTGCGGCGTGAGTTTGTCGCCGGCGCGCAGGTAACTGGCTGCCACATGCGATTCAAGAAAATACGGTGCGCGATCGAAGTAGCTTTCCGTCATGCCGAGTGGCTTCAGGATGTTTTTGTCGATGTAGACTTCAAAATCATCGCCGGAGAGCCGCTCGATGATCTGGCCCAGGAACACATAGCCGAGGTTGGAATAGCTCCAGCGACTGCCGGGCTTGAACGCGATGTGCGTGTAGGGAAGCATCGCCGCGACCTGCGTCCACTTGGTTGGTTCAAAGGGCTGCCAGTCGCAGTTGGAGGCGTCGTCGCAATCCCAGGGCCAGGTGGGGTTGCGAAGTCCTGCGCTGTGGGTCAGCAACTGACGGATTGTTATGACATCGACGGAACCATAGTCGTCGTGGACCTGGCGCAGCTCCGGGACATAACGCACGGCCGGATCGTCGAGCGCGAGCAGGCCGCGATCGCGCAGTTGCAGGATGGCGATGGCGGTGAGAGTCTTGGTAATCGAAGCCCAGTTGTAGGCTGTCTCCGTGTCCACGGGTTGATGTGTGTCGCGGCGCGCTACTCCAAACGAAAACTGCTTGGCGGCCGACTGCCCATGCATGATCGCAAAGCCGCCGCCCACCACGCCATGCTGTGCCAGGGCGGCTTCAAAGTGCTGCTGGAACTCGCCGGTTTGGGCCAGAACAGGAAGTTCAATCAAGCAGGTTCCCAGCGCCATCAGCGCAATCATCATTCGTAAGGGCATGGGGGGAATCATAATACGCTCGGGGTCAAAGACCTGCTCATCTTCGTCGGACTTTCGGGAAAGAGGAGCGAGCTCAAATCACGCATAACCTGCAGCAGCGAAGAGTTTTGGGCAAGGAGTTGGCGCGTTGAACCGTCCCCGATCGTGGAATGCAGGTCCAAAACTTGCAAACAACCTTCAAACAGAGACGGGCATCTGAGTTCTTAATAGCTTGCCTCCAGCCGACAACTTTCATCAATGGCATTCCTGAATCCATGAGTAAGAAGGCTCGCCACTCTTTCGCCGACACCGACGCCCCGCGCCAAGAGATCACACTTGGGAGCACCGTTTCTGCGGATTCTTGTCTGCCACGTGGCGAGGCCGCTTCAGTCCTCGCCTCCTGGTCCCAGACCGCCGATGCGCAAATCGCGTATCCGCTGGCGCCTCGTCTTGAGGTCTCCATTACTAGCCGAAACCGGCTGCAGGCCCGGAACAGGGAGATCGCGGGAGACAATCAGAATTTGATCGCCATCAAACGCGAGCCGATGGGCGGACTCTCGTGGGGACGGTAAGGCTTCGTGCCCTCTTCGCATGTTGATCCCGCGATGCAAACTACGTCAAGCACCAGCGCGCGCGCATTCCGAGCCTCACTTTGGCCTGTCGTCGGCCTGATCGTCTCACTCCCCTTCTGGGGACCATCGTTTACTTCGGCCGGGCACGCCCAGATGCCGCCCCCTACCCAGTTTGACGTACAGGCTGTCTATCTATTCGACTTTGCCAAGTTCGTTCGATGGCCCGCGGGCAGGGAGCACGATACGCTTACGTTTTGTATTGCCGGGGAGCGGAGATACGCAGAGAGCCTGGCCCGGATCGTTGAAGGGGAACACATTGGGGAGCGTCCGCTCTCTGCTCGCATCATAGAGCGACCAGAAAACGTTTCGGGTTGCGATGTCCTTTTCATCAGCGACGCAGCCAAAGATCGCCTTGATGAATTTCTTGCCGCCTCAGCGCGCAGGCCAATGCTTACCGTTAGCGATATTCCAGCCTTCCTCGAACGCGGCGGAATGATCAAATTCCTTCCTGTCGGCAATCGCATCCGCTTCTCAGTGGACCTGCGGTCGGTCTCGCAGGGCGGGATATCGCTGAGTTCAGAGCTTCTGAAGGTGGCCGTAAGCGTCAATGGCAAGCCGGCAGGGGGAGGCGGACAATGAATCTCCGAACGCCGCGGCCGCGACCGCTTGCCGCGCGGCTCACGCGCATGAACTTGCTTGTGAGCGGCTCGGTTCTGGTAATCGCCGCATTGGCATTCTTCACTTATGACCTACTTTCATTCCGCCGCGATCTGATCCGCAATCTTGATGCGGAAGCACAAATCATTGGCGAGAACACAGTCTCTGCTCTTTTGTTTAACGATCCTCAGAGCGCCGCGGCAACACTCAAAGGCCTGGAAGGCGCGCCCGATGTACTTTCAGCGACGCTGGTCACGCCCGATGGGAACGTCTTTGCGCGTTACGGCAGTGATTCCGTAGTTGAAGTGGAATCGCATGTATTGGCGCCTTCGGAGATGAATCACCTTTGGTCATCTGGAACGCACGTGCTGGTGGCGCGCCACGTAATCCTGGATGGAAACTCGATCGGGGTGGTATATATCTCAGCCCGGCTCGGGGAATTGGGTCAACGCGCCCGGCGCTATGTACTTATCGCCGGCATTATCTGGATATTTTGCATGGGCGCCGCTCTGATCATCAGTTCCTTCTCCCGAAGAATGATTGCGCAGCCAGTGATCGCTCTCGCCGACACGGCCAGGAGGGTGTCGCGCGATCAGGATTATTCCGTTCGTGCGAGCATTCCCGCGGACAACAGCGAAATCGCAGTCCTGATCGACGCATTTAATACGATGCTGACGCAAATCCAGGAGCGCGATGCGGCGCTGAATCGGGCACGCAATGAACTGGAAGCACGCGTGGAAGAACGCACGGCAGAGCTACAGACGGCCAACCGCGAGTTAGAGGCATTCTCTTACACCGTTGCTCACGACCTGCGCAACCCGCTCAGCGCCATCAGCGCCATCTCATTCCTGTTGATGGAGACCTATGAAAATAGCGGCGATGCAGTCCTGCAATCGGGTGTGAAGAATTTGCAGACGACTACAACAAGCATGGGGATGCTTATCGACAATCTGCTGAATTTTGCGCGTGCCTCCACCGCGGCGCTCAAATCGACGCCCGTGAACCTGAGCACGATTGCGCGTGAGGTTGCCTCGGATCTTGCCGCATCGAATCAGGACCGCGACGTTACATTCTCAATCGGCGAAGTGCCGCCGGTGATGGCCGACGCAGGCCTGATGCGCATTGTTCTGCAAAATCTGCTGGGCAACGCGTGGAAGTACACGTCGCAACATCCAAAGGCCTGCATTGAGTTTGGAGCAAAGATCCTTCCTATCGCCGGGCAGGCGGGGGAAAGGCTGGTGTACTTCGTGCGAGACGACGGGGCCGGCTTTGACCCGGTCCGCTCGGGCCAACTGTTTCAGCCATTCAAACGGCTCCACGGCAACGTCGATTTTCCTGGAACTGGTATTGGCCTGGCCACGGTGCAGCGCATTTTGGCGCGGCACGGTGGAACGATCTGGGCTGAAGGCGCCGTTGAAAAAGGTGCAACTTTCTATTTCACAGTGAATTGAAAACGCGAGCGAGACGCTTGCGACGGAAAGGTTTCTTCAGGCTGTAGAAATCACGAACCAGGAATCGGGAACTTCGCTACGCCATTGACTCGCGGAATTGGAGGTAATCATTGAATGTATACTTCTGGTTCTGCGAAATGGGAAAGTAATAACGATGCCCCGATGCAAGAATCAGAACCGACTCCGGGAGTCTCGGGCAAAAGGGGTGAGCTGAAGGCGGAAGATGGCTCGTGGTGTTCAGCAATACATTGATGCGGTCGCACAACTGCACGCCAGTGGCGAGAATTCGCTGGTCAGCGTCATTGTCTTCGGGAGCGCAGCCAGCGGCGCCTTCTCGGAGTCATCCGACGTAGATCTCATCCTTGTGCTGCCCAACGAAGTGGCCCTGAATGATCGACGACGCCTTCGTGGGACAATATCGGACCTCGAAATCGCGCACGGCCTTCGATTGCCCGCGAGCCATCGAAAAAACTCGCTCGAAGTGTTCGTCGAACACGCGGGGGGAGAGGCGCACTCCTGCTTTTTTTGTACCCGAGATGACCTGATTTCGGGAGACGCAGCAAGAGTCTTCGGATTGCGGCCAGTCGAAAAACTGCTCGTTGACCGAATCGTTCTCGCTAGCGTGATCGTTTCGGCTAAGACTGTCTGCGGGGAGGAGCTGCTGTCCCTTATCCCCCTGCCCTCCATTCGGCGCCTTGACGTTTTCAAATCACTTTTTGGATTGGCAGGTGTGACCCTGTTGAGCGTCGTCGCTTTTCCGATACTCTGCGACGCGACAAGATACGGGATGAGTGCGCTGAAGCACTCACTACACAGCTGCTATTTCTGTTATCACCTGAAGGCGGCTCCCCTCAGCGATGAAGTTGAGTTCTTTAACTCCCGTCTGGGCCGAAGCGAGACGCTGCTGGACCTGTTGAAACAGCGGCGAGAATACCGCCGATCATTCCGATTCGTGTTGCGCTGTGTTCCGGTTCTCTTCCGACTCCACCTGAAGACCGCCTTGGATAACCAGTTTCCGCGCGCGGTAGCCGGGGAAGATACACCGGGTTATCGATCTCGTCCCCCGGCTCTGCCTTAATGGCCAATTTAGTGTCTTTCTCGCCACGTCAAATTTTGTGGAATCGGTAGCTTGATCAGATATGGGATCGATTTCGCAACTCCGGCAATAGGCTACGAATGTCCGCGCGATCCAGCAGTTTCGAAAGCTTCGGAATTCGGGACGCGCGAGGAGCGCGGGATGCCCACGAGATGGGTAAGGTGCGCGCTCGTTCCCTGAATTCCAACGCGAACAGCTTTCCAGTCATAATCAACGAAACCTTGTGTCATGGCCAACATCTCTGGAACTGTGAACGCGCGACATGCGGATATGAGGCCGTCCCAAAAACAAGCGATGGGGACCAAAGGAATTAGATAAGTCCACACCAGGCGTTTCCATCGAAATGGCTTGATAAGAGGCGTAACAATCAGGACAACAACCGGCACAAGGAAAGACGACGCCAGCATAGGCAAAGTTCGTTCCACGAACTCGAATATGCCAATCGGCTGCTGAGCTAGGACTGCGTTTTCAAGCACCAATCGAGCCGACTCCGGAGGAAAATGATGAAATGCGTTGAACAGGATGCGGATTCCAACCAGGTCCCTGGGTACGTTTGTGGCGTCGACCGGATCAGCCACATATCGAATGCCCGACGGGTACTGCGAGGAAAGGCGTTGAAACGCCTTGATATTGGGGAATTTGTCCGTCAACGTGAATTGAATCTGATCGTGGTCCGGAAGCAGCTCTTCATAAAGGCTTATTATCGGTCCGCCGCCGCCGGAGCATAAATCCACTACGCGTGATGTCTTCGAATCTGCCAACATCGATCGCAAAACGGGAACAGCTGGCTTATGCAAAGAAAAGCGCCTATTCATGAAGTGAAGATAATCTGTCACCAGATCCCGGATGGTTTGAGGAAACCAGGTGAGATCTTCAAGCTCAAATAGTTGTAGCCGCGGAAGGGGCATATCTTGCACTGTTCCTCGTAGTTCTCATTCTGCATTGGCGACGCAAAGCGAAAGTATCACTCACTGACCGGTAACACTCTAAATCGGATGGTGAAATCGGCTTGTGGCGAGCCATCCGGAAGGTGCCCGCTGGTGCGGACGAATAACGGACAATGCGGAAGTAAAGCTCAACTAGCGCTATCAGGCCCAGGAATTTATTGATGCGTTGGTGAAGCGGCTGTGCAGCCAATGTAAAACTTCTTTGTGGTTTTACTCTGCAGGATGTAGATCGAAGCCATGGGAATTTCAGAAGGGAATTGGTGGACCTGGTCGGGATCGAACCGACGACCTTCCCGGCAAGCCGGGACGCGCTACGTCTGACCCCGAGATTCGATCAATTCCTGAATGGAGCGATGCGATTTCCAGGCTTTCAGCTGACGTTCGCGACGTCGCGCTTCCGGCAAGTTGGCAATTCCTTCCTGAAACACGATTGCCTAAGGTCCTCGACCGCGCGTTGAAACAGTCTGCCCGCGTTGGTGCTCAGCAAGGCGAGCGGACTCTCGTTCCGTGCAGCCGATATAGAAACTTTTCGTGCTTTCGCTCTGCAGGATGTAGACGGAAGGCATTCGGATGATTGGTGGACCTGGTCGGGATCGAACCGACGACCTCTTCCATGCCATGATAGGAGTCATGGGCCAAATAATAGACGGCACAGTACTTACGAACCGGCACAACCGGCAGAACTGACACCATGGGCGCTATTTGCCCACAAAATGCCCCCAAATTTCTGGGAAGCGGGCCACGGGTTGATCTGTGTGGGATCAGCCCAGCATCTCGTCGGCACTTCATTCCGTTCCAACGTTCGGCGATAGCACGTACAGAGAGACATTTTTCACGAAGGCATGGAACCTTGAGGCTCCCTCCATAAAGCGACGCAGGCCTTCGCGGTCGAAGACCGGTTGCCGTGCCTATCTCTTTGCTGATTTCCATATTGTCTTGCCTTTTTGGTCGATATAGCCCCAGCCGTCACCGGTAAATCCAACCCGTGACAACCCGTTCTGGAACGGCATGACCCACTTGTAGTCTCCCAGGGGGATTACGAATTTCCCGCTCTTATCCACGAATCCCCACTTTCCCCCGATTTTGACGGCTGCGAGGCCCTCGGAGAAGTCCGTTGCCTCGTCGAACTGAGGCTGGATCGCCATGTCAGCGTTTAGCGCCATGCATCTACGAAATGGACACAGTCGAGGTGCGCGAAGCCGGTGGAATAGAACCAACAAGATCAAGCTCTATTGCAGTCAAGTCTGTGAACTGAGCATACGGCGATGATTCACCGAAGGGCATCGGCTCATTGCCCCTCATGCGCTTCAGGCAATAAAACCCGTTCATCATCGCACACATCAAGAACGCTCCCAGTCGAAGTCGGAAGAACGATCTGACGATTCTCAGAAATGAATACTTAAATGAAAAGGCTTCGCGCCACAACGCTCTATGCGCTTGCAGTAGTTGATCCGACGACATATTCTTCGGGTTATACGACACGTTGTACCCGTTGTAAAACTCCCAGCCGCGGCCAGGAAGAATTCTTCCCTCATTGGCCATCTTCGTGTACGCTGGCGTGCCGCGGTAGGGGGTCAATATGCTCAGGAACGGAACATCAACTCCCGCGTCGTACAGTTGCTTTGCCATTGCGGCAACGCTTTCAGGAGTATCGCCGTCGAAACCAGCGATGAAGCCGGCCATCACACAGATTCCACGGTCATGCAGAGCACGTATTCTCGCCTGATACGTCTGGGCTTTGTTCTGTGGCTTGTGGGCATCTTTCAACGATTCAACACCAAAGGACTCGATCCCAAAGAAAATGCCAATGCAGCCTGACAGCTTCATCAAGTCGAGAAGGGATGGGTCTTCCGCGATGTCCATGCTCGCTTGAGTCAACCACCATTTGCGAACAGGAATCATGGCACCTAGCAGCGTTCGGATGTATTGGCGATTAATCGTAAGGTTGTCGTCCCAGAACCACACCACCTTTCGCTGCCACCAGTGTCGGAAGTTGTCGTATTTAATATCCTCCATGACGTCCGCGACAGGACGTGTGCGGAAGCCTGGATTCAGGGTCGGCACAGTACAGAATGAGCAGGTGAATGGGCATCCACGGGTGGCTTGGACGACACGCTGAACGAAAAACGACCGTGGTACGAGATCATACCGAGGGGTAGGAATTCCACTGAGCGGTAGTGATTTGCCCATATAACGATCTCGGAGTCGCCCACCGGCGGCGTCCGCCAGGAGTTCAGCCCACACTGATTCAGCTTCGCCGATGACGACGCTGTCGCAAAATCGGAGCACCTCATCCGGGGCAAAGGTGGCGTGTGGGCCGCCTGCTACCACTCGCTTGCCGCGCTTTCTGAATTCCTCAGCAAGCCGGTAGGCCTCGGGCGCGAACCCGCTAAAAAATGAGAGTGCGATCAAGTTGGCCGATGTGTCAAAGTCGATCCGTTCCACCTGTTGGTGGATGACTCGGACTTGGTAGTCAGGCGGAGTGATCGCAGCTAGATGAATTCCCGTGATCGGCGGCACGAAATGCGTTTCGTGGCCGAACCGATAACGCTGCACATACACGACAATGATATCGACTCGCAGGGGAGTCTTGTGCAAGCCATGGTCGTGTGAGTCATTGCGGTGGTCGGAACCCAAGGGCAATCCTCTGCATAATAGTGTCATGAATAAGTCTCGCTGCAATCGAACAAAATAAAGTTCTGAGCAGCACAATTATTGGCGACTCGCTAAGGCGTACGGCTCATCGGTTGGCAACTTCCGAAATCAGGCTACGGGCGCGGAGCCATCGCTCTTCCCCCAAATAGATCCACATGTTTCTGCATTGTTAGAACGGCCAGATTCATTTCAGATTTCGGAATGCATAGAGCCGGGCAGGCTTTCGGCCGGTGATCTCCATCTCTTTCGAAGCAATCAACAGTCCCGTCGAGAGGATCTTCCTGCGAAAGTTTCTCTTGTCCAAAGATCTTCCCAGGATCGCCTCATGAAGCATTTGCAGCTTCGTCAGAGTGAATTTCTTCGGCAATAACTCGAAGCCCACGCTCGTATATTCCAACTTATTTCTGAGCCTGTTCACGGCATAGCCGATGATCTTGGGGTGGTCGAATGCGACTACCGGCAATTCGTCGACCCCAAACCACCCGGCCGCCGCCGCGTCAGTCCCCGCAAGCAGCGGAGAGTTTCCCGCAGGAACCAGGGCATAGTACGCCACAGTCACTACCCGCCCTCGAGGATCACGCTTTGGATCGCCAAACGTGTAAAGCTGCTCCAGGTACACATTTTCCGTTCCCGTCTCTTCACTCAGCTCGCGAAATGCCGCCGCGTCCAGCGTCTCATTGGCAAGCACGAACCCGCCGGGCAATGCAAATTGACCTTTGAACGGCGCAATGCCCCTCTGGATCAGAAGCACCTTCAGCTTCTGGTCGTCGACCGTTAAAACGACAATGTCCACGGTGACCTGA
>Ga0265342_10001540_pt1 | contig 21303 bp, 17 predicted proteins | sample 4CB327metaG_FD_203125 | JGI IMG/M metagenome (GOLD analysis project Ga0265342, IMG submission 203125) | Rhizosphere microbial communities from Carex aquatilis grown in University of Washington, Seatle, WA, United States - 4-CB3-27 metaG | ecosystem: Host-associated > Plants > Roots >... | reverse complement strand
ATTTTTTCATCGCGATCAGGATCGTGATTGAAAAGGTGATGCGGATCGATCAGACTTCGAACTCATACTCTTGATAGCAATCTGATTTGAAAAAGTGAGCTCCTACCCTTTTCTCAGCACTACCGCCCGGTTCACGAAGAACAGCGACCGGTCAACCTGCCGGAACCCTGCCTCCTCCGCGAGCGCAAGCTTCTCCCGGAACTCCTTCCCGGACACGATGAGTGGTGGCTCGGTATAGAAGAGCGTGCCGCCGGGCTTCAGGAGCAGGGCGATCTCCCGGAACAGCTTTGCCGGGTCCGGCACTTCATGGACAACAAAGATGGTGAATGCGATATCAAAGGTCCCGTTCAGGTCAGGGGGGAGGTTGATGGAGTCCGGCTCGCACTGGTGCGTCCTGATACGCGGCAGGAGGCCTGCGGGTTTTAGTTTTTCACGCAGGATGCTGAGCATCTCTTCCTGCAGGTCGACGGAGAAGACCTGCCCGCCATCGCCAACCCGTTTCGCAAACTCGCGGGTGAAGAACCCCGGCCCGCAGCCGAAATCGAGCACGCGATCGCCGGGCTTCACGTACCGCTCCGCGAGCTGGTCGGGGTGGTAGAGGAAGCGGCGCAGGCGGGTATCGAGATGGCCGGCCTTCTCCGCGGAGAAGACCTCGTGGTGGTGGTGTTTTTTGGAATTTTCACCGGGACTCATAGAGAACTGTGGGAGCACCGCTGGGATAACAGTTCTGAATCTGTTCACCCTTCAGGGGTCCTGATCCCTTCTCCCGGGCCCCATGACCAGGGCGACTGACAAATCCCAACATTAATGGTCGTGGCACTCCCGACAGTTATTTACCGTAACGAATGGGTGCCCCATGAAACGAATCACCAGCATCTCAATCATAACCGTCCTTCTGCTCATTGCCGTCATTTTCGTGGCAGGTTGCACGTCCAGCCCTGCGACAATGCCGGTATCGAACGGCGATACACTCTTGTCCCATGGAGAGACAGAGTTCCAGAACAATAACTTCCATGCAGCCGACCGGTTGTTTGTCCTTGCGCAGGAGAATTATACTGTTGCCGGGAATACCGCTGCAGCCCTAGATGCCCGGGACCGGGCCTCGATCGCACGGATGATGGTCCTCGAATACCCCTACAACCGCTCGCAGATCGAGGAGATGATCAATGCACGGTTCCCCGATATTCCGGCCGACCGGAAGGTTTCCTGGCTTCCCTGCGACAAGAGCCAGTGCATAGAGAGCGACGGTGAATTCTGGTACCTTGACAAAACGATCAGCAATATCCAGTACCACAACATGGACATCATGCGGAACATGACCGCTGCAAAGGGCGAAACGCCGTTTTACGACCAGCTGGTACCGTATGCCTTCGCCCCCGCAGTACCGGGCAGCGGCAATTATGTTAACCCGGTCACCTGGGAGGGGACCGGACTGCTGAGTATCCCGTCCGATAAGCTCCCGAAGACCGGGACCCTCCGCATATGGGTGCCTCTTCCCATCGAGACGGAGTCGCAGAAGAACGTCACTATCATATCGGTCGAACCGGCGCAGTATATAAAATCACAGACCAGCACGAATGCGGACATCGGGATAGCCTACCTCGAGATCCCGCTTGCGAGCGTGACCGGCAATTCCCTTAATGTCAGCACGAAGTTCCGCTTTACCGAGTACGAGCAGCGGTTCAGTATTGATCCCGCAAAGGTCGGGAATTACAACACGAGCGATCCCGAATACCTGAAGTATACTTCCCCCTCCGGGAACATCGCCCTCACCCCGGAGCTGAAACAGAAGGCACGTGAGATTGTCGGAAACGAGACCAACCCGTACCGGAAGGCACAGAAGATCTACTGGGATGTCATCAGTCAGCCCTACACCCTTCCCTCCTATGCAAGGATCCTGGCAAATGGTACCGGGCAACCGATGTCGGAATATGTCCGCATCACCGGCTATGGCGACTGCGGGGCGCAGAGCGCATACTTTGCCGCACTCTGCCGTGCGGAGGGCATCCCGGCACGGGCTCTTGGTGGCCAGCAGATGATCCCTGGCTTTGAAGGCGTCCACATCTGGTCCGAGTACTACCTGCCGGGCTATGGCTGGATCCCGAACGATGTGACCGTTGCCGAGGGGGCCGAGTGGTCATATAATGCCACGGATGCCGAACGGCAGCAATACAAGAAGTACTATTCTGAGAACCTCGACCCGTACCGCTATATCATCGTGAAGGATGCCGATATCCCGCTTGTGCCGGACCCGGAAGACAGAACGATGTCGGATATGTTCTTCGAGATTCCCAAGGGAAGGTGCGATACCTGCCCTGTTGATCCGAATTTCTGGATCACTGATGGCTGGAAGGTCACGATAAAAAAGGTATAAGACCAGACTCCTTTTTTCGGGTTCACTGGATTGGTGTCTGGTATCCGGACACGAATCCCCCGATCACCACCGGATCGCCAGCTGCCATATCCTCCTGGAGTTTCCTGGTATTGCCGTGGAAAGCGGATAATTCCGGATTCCTGGCTATGCAGTATCAGGATTCTGAACGATTGCTCTCTTTTTTGGTATCTTTCCGATCTCGATTCCGGCCATGCACACGAATGCAATCCCGGCGATAATGGCAATATATATTCCACTGAGGGGTGTTATGCCAACCCGCTGCCCGATGGCCGGGATGAACAGGGTAAGCGCAAGGAAAACGAAAGCCCCGGCCGCCCACAGTACCATTACCCGGTTGGTAAACAGACCGATACGGTACAGGGGGTCGTGGGCCGACCGGGAGAAGAACGCCAGCAGGACATGCCCGATCATCCAGGCTGAGAACGCTGCAGACTGGGCCACAGCCAGCACTATACCCTCGTGAAGAGCCAGCCAGTACGGGAGGAACACCGTTACGAACAACGCAAGGGCGCCGATGGCGATTCCCGTGAGCATGGTCCGGTCAAGGAAGGGAATGCGGGGATCGCGTGCCGGGCGCGTAGCAAGAGAAGGCTCTGCCGGCTCAGCGACAAACGATGCTGAAGCTCCGAGGTCCATGAAGAGTTCGAGCAGGATGATCTGGATGGGGGAGAAGGGGAAGGGAAGACCAAGCGTAAGCGATGCGCAGAAGATCGCAACGAGTGCGATTTTCGCCGACAGGTAGTATTTCACGCCCTTTGACAGGTTATCGAATAACCTCCGTCCCTCAAAAATTCCTTTCCCGACCGTCACGAAATTGTCATCTGCAAGAACGATATCGGCAGCTTCCTTTGCTGCGTCTGTACCCTTGATCCCCATTGCAATCCCGATATCGGCACCTTTCAGGGCAAGCGCGTCATTCACCCCGTCGCCGGTGACCGCAACAACTTCCCCGTTCTCCTGCAGGGCTTTCAAGAGCCGGTATTTATGCTCCGGTACAGCCCGGGCAAAGACAGAGACCTTCGTTACTGTGTCCCTCAGTTCTCTGTCAGACAACCCGTTGAGTTCCTGTGCGTCCATGACCTGGGTGGTGTCGATCCCGACCTGTGCCGCGATTGCGGCTGCTGTCTTTGGGTGATCACCGGTCACCATAATGGTCCTGATCCCGGCCTGGTGTGCCCGTTCAATGGTCTCCTTTACTCCGTGCCGTGGCGGGTCCTCGATGGAGACCAGCCCGTCGATCACAAGGTCATGTTCCAGGTCTTCAGCAGGTTTATCCCGATCTTCCGGCGCCAGTACCCGGTGGGCAACGGCGATTACACGCCGTCCCCGCGCAGTCTCCCGGTCAAGTGCCTCAATAAAATCGTTACCGGGAGCAGGAGCATATGCGAGGACCTCTTCCGGTGCACCGATCATGTACAGGGCAAGGGTCCCGGTATGCTCACGGATTACGGTCCGGGTCTTCCTGCCATTGTCAAACACCCGTTCCCGGATGATCCGGTCAGGATCGGAAGGGACCCGGATGGCTTCCGCCCGTTCGAGGATTGCCCTGTCGGTAATGGAGAGCGAGAAGCCGGTCATGGCCGATCGCGCCATCTGCAGGACGCGTTTCTCGGCATTATCAGGAAAGACTGCAACAACTTTCATCACGCTCTCAGTAATCGTGCCGGTCTTGTCCGTGAGGACGACCGTCGCATTCCCGAGTGTCTCGGCCGCCTTGAGTTTCTTGATCAGGAAATTTTCCTTCGAGAGCATGTATGCGCCAAGGCCGAGGTTCATGGTGATGATGATGGGCAGTTCTTCGGGAATGGTGGCAAATGCAAGGGCAAGCCCGACGAGGAACATTTCCTGCAGCGGTTGTCCCTGCAGAAACCCGATAAGGGGTATGATGATTGAGAAGAACAGTGCAACAAAAACGAGCGTTTTTGCCAGGGACTTCATGGCGATCTGGAGAGGCGTCTTCGGTTGCCGGATCTCCTGGGCAAGGGCAGAGATCTTTCCTGTCCGCGTGTTGCTGCCGGTCTGCGTGACGGCCAGCATCCCTTCGCCGGCAATGACAAGGGTACCGGCATATGCTTCGTCTCCCGGGGTCTTGTCCAGCGGGAATGACTCCCCGGTCAGGGAAGATTCGTCAACCTGGAGGCTGACAGCGGTCAGGAGTTTACCGTCGGCTGCGACCCGGGTACCGCTGACGAGTACGAGGCAATCCCCGGGTACGACCGACTCGGTCGCGATCTCGGTGATCCGGCCGTCCCGCATGACTTTTGTCTTCGGAGCCGCAAGGACGGAAAGCGAGGAGATGGCCTTTTTTGCCCGGTACTCATTGGCGATCTCAACAAGAACGAGGGTAATAATGATCGCATAGAGCGTCAGGGCGTCCTCGATCCCCCCGAAGATCGTGTAGAAAACACCGACTGCAAGGAGGAGCAGGATCATCGGTTCGGTTATCTCTTCCCTTGCGATAGAGAGAAAGGTAACCTCGCGGGATTTTGCGACCCGGTTTGGCCCGAACCGTTCGAGCCGGCGGCGGGCTTCCTGTTCAGAAAGCCCGTTCTGCGATCCTTGTTCCGGATTGGTGTCCATATCTGTCGGAACTCATATTAATTGCCGGATGATTTCAGCCTGTCGCTGTCCCGTCCACCTGTGATCTCCGGTGCAGGTGATGAGGTGCCGTTATGGAAGCTAATCCTGCCAGGGCTTCCATGATCTCCCCGGATGGAGATCCCCCTATTTGACCTGCCGGTCCAGCCGCCCGCAGACAATAATAGTGTTCTTCTCGCCGGCCGGGCTCATTCCGCCATCCCAGTAAAGGCCAATCGGGCTGCCTGTTGGGTCCACCATCATCCCGAGGATGCCGGAGCCAAGCCCGAGCGGGCAGGCCGAGCCGGTCCGGGAATCATCGCTGTGCGCCTTCGAAGAATCGAAGACCCGCACGAGCACCTCGCTGCTCCTTTTCGGGTTTACCTGAGGTTCCCCGGCAATGATCCACATGTGCCCGTTGTCGAGTGTCCTGGGCTTGAGCCAGAGGCAGACATCACCCGGTTTCAGGTCAATGGATTGGTCTACCTTTGTCCAGCCTATAACATCCGGCGTTGTAGTATCAAGCTTGTTGAAATATGCAGCATATGATTCGATGCTTGGAGTTCCACCTTCCCCAATCTCCTGGTAACCTGCAGGATCGACATTCATCAGTACCTGGTCCACGAAACCGATGCAGTCGAACCGGTAGATCCCGGCAGCATCGTCAACCATGTAAGGAGGGGGAACAAATTCGGTGGAGTTCATGTTCAGGAACATGCGGTATGCCTCGCGCCAGACAGGGTTGTCGGATTTTACCGCCGCCAGCTGGTCTGCGACGTCCTGTGAAGGGATTGCGGCTGGGTGGCTGACAGTTTCCATCTCCGTGGGACTGCTCTTTTCCGCTGCAACAGGAGTCTCGTGCACGGGTGCAGGTATGTTGTGCTGTGCGGTGGCAGCGGATGTGCAACCGGAAAATGCCGTGAAAAAAACGAGCACCAGGAGAAGACCATTGACAGGAAACCGGCTATCCATAGTAGTGTAAACCCCCAATATCCCTTATTCTCTCCGGAAAGACATTTCAACCGCTGGTAAAAACCGGAAACGGTCCGGAAGATCAGGTCTCCGTTCCCTGTTTTTCCCCGCTCCCTTCTCCCTCGCCCGGCTTTTGGGTCTTCATCGACGGGAAGAGGATGACCTCCTTGATGGAATCATTATTTGTCAGGAGCATCACGAGCCGGTCGATGCCGATCCCGACACCGCCGGTCGGGGGCATACCGTACCCGATGGCATTGATGAAGTCATAATCGATCATCTGGGCCTCGACGTCCCCGAGCCGGCGCCTCTCGTCCTGCGCCTCGAACCGCTCCTTCTGGTCGACCGGGTCGTTCAGCTCCGAGAAGCCATTACCCACTTCCATGCCGGCAATGAAGAGCTCGAACCGTTCGGTGAAGCCCTCCTTTGAGCGGTGGCGCTTCGCCAGCGGCGAGTTCTCGACAGGGTAGTCGTGGATGAAGGTCGGCTGGACGAGTTTCTCCTCGACAAGGCCTTCGAAGAATGCGATTAGGAACTCCCGCTGGCTCTGCGGTTTTTCCGGCTCCTCGAGCTGGTGCTGGCGGGCGAGCATGCGGAGCTCGTCCATGCTGTGGGCGAAGATGTCGATGCCGGCATACTCTTTCACCGCGTCCGTCATCGGGAGTTTCTTCCACGGCGCTTTGAAATTGAGGGGTATGTCGCCGTAGGGGATCTCGTACTTCCCATGGACTGCAAAAACAATGGAGGAGATAATATCCTCCGTCAGGGCCATCATGTGCGTAAAGTCGCGGTACGCCCAGTAGATCTCCACCATGGAGAACTCAGGGTTGTGGTCTGCATCCACCGCTTCATTGCGGAAGTTACGGGCGATCTCGAAGACCTTCTCGAATCCCCCGACCACGAGACGCTTGAGGTAGAGCTCGGGGGCGATCCGCAGGAAAAGGTTCTGGTCGAGGAAGTTGTGGTAGGAGGTGAACGGGCGGGCGTTGGCACCACCGTAGATCGGCTGGAGGATCGGGGTCTCGAACTCGAGGAACCCGTGGTCGTCGAGGTACCTTCGGATGAGGGAGACGATACGGCTCCGGTTCCGGAAGGTCTGCCGGCTCTCCTCGTTCACGATCAGGTCAACATACCGCTGGCGGTAGCGTTTCTCGATGTCGGTAAGCCCGTGGAATTTCTCCGGCAGGGAACAGACGGCCTTGCAGAGGAGGGTGAAGGTGTCAACCCAGATGGTGATCTCCCCGAGTTTTGTCCGGAACACGTGGCCGGTCACTCCGATGATGTCCCCCCGCTCGATGAACTGGTTGAAGAGATTGAACTGGTCCTCCCCGATATCGTTCTTCCGGATGTAGAGCTGGATCTTGCCGGTCTCGTCCCCGAGGTCGGCAAACAGGGTCTTGCCGTGGTTGCGGACAATGTAGATCCTGCCTGCGGTCGTCACGGGGTCGGTGCTCTTGTCATGGGCTATATCTGCGTACTTTGTTTTGATCTCGCCAATGGTATGCTGCCGGTCGAACGAGGTGGGGAAGATGATATGGCCTTTTTCCTGGAGTGCACGGATCTTGTCGAGCCGTATTGGGTCGAATGTTGTATTTTCGGTGGGACTGCTCATCGTAAAAACACCCGGGGATGGGATGGTATGTATCGTAATATTGCGATTTTGGATGTAATAATACCTTCAGCAATGAGCGTCGGAACAGAAAAAAAATAAGGGAGGTCCGTTTATGAGCGGTTACGTTTTTTCAGGATCCCGGAGGCGTACTTCGCCAGCCCGTATACCCCGTCTGTCGAAGGATGGACCTCGATAAACTCCTCGAAGTCGTGGACAGAGAAGTGATTCCTCATGAGAAACGCCATGTAACCGGCGATGAGGCCCCCGCCCGGCCCTGCGGCACAGATACCGGCAAGCTCACCCGTCCCCGGGTCAAAGATAACCTTGGCAAGTCCGGTCCTGCCCGTCGGCACCGACCAGAACGAGCCCGGGCCGGCCGGCCCCGGGATGGCAAGCGACCCCATGCCGTCCGTCTCGTTGATGCAGTATGCCAGTTCGTGGGTGAGGCTGATGGACCGGGGAATATTCTTATAATCCATGGTCCGGGGAATACCGAGAATATTGTCGGCAGCAACAATACCCTGGTGCCGGGCAACCGGCGTGAGGTAGGGCGGGCCGACAACATCGCCGCAGGCGTACACACACGGAATACTCGTTCGCATGCGGTTATCGACGACTATCTCACCGAACGGCCCCTTCTTCAGACCCTCCAGTACCCCGGAGTTCGGCACGAGCCCGGCGGCAAGGAAGACCGCGTCGGCTTCCAGTTCCCCGCCCGGGGTGATGACCGATTCGACCCGGTTTTTGCCCCCGATCGAGGTCACCGGGGTATTTTCCCGTATCGTCACACCCGCCAGTTCCTTTATCGCGAGCGTTCGGAGGTGCTTATCGCTCTCTTTCAGAAACAGGCTGCGGGAGAGGATGGTCACGTTGCACCCGAACGTGGAAAAGATGTAGGCGAACTCCGCAGCCACCACGCTCCCCCCGATGATCACCAACTTTCGCGGGAGCGTTCTCATACCGGACAGGGTTTTTGACGTGAAGACCCCGGGAAGATCGGTACCCGGAATCTCAGGGATAAACGGCCGGGAGCCCGTGGCCGCAATGACCGCCGCAGCTTTCAGCTGTTCGTCGCCGGCAAACGCTGTTCCCCCGGAAAGCCTGCCGGTCCTGCCATAGATGATATCCACACCGGCAGATCGCGTCTCCTCGTCAAGGATGGAAGCGATCTTCTGCTGGATCTCCCCCATCTTTGCAAGGAGGATCGGAAAATCCGGAGCAGGGACCGTATCGACAACGCCGAGGACATTCAGCTCCCGGGCTGCATGGATGAGGCGGGCGACATCGTTCAGGGCACAGACCGGCATGCAGCCCGAGTGGAGACACTGGCCGCCAATACCGCCGTGCTCGACGAGGGTGACCTGCCTGCCTGCCGAGGCAAGGCGGATGGACGCGAGCCTTCCCGCCGGGCCCCCGCCGAGGATGACGATCATGGCCGGACCCGTAACAGCGGCAGGAGCAGTGCCGGGGCATTCGGGTGGTCACATGGAGGGGGATGATAAAAGATATCAGGGCGACACCGCCCGGTGCTGCCAAAAAAGTGCGGTTGGGGGCAGGTTTCAGAAGACTTCGACACCTTCATCCATCGGCTCCGAGAGCAGCTCGCCCGTGAATGCGTTCACTTCAACGATCTTCTTCCCGCGGATCTGCCAGACCGGGATGTAGACCTGTTGCGTGTCCACGGTGATATTTTTCTTGTCGGGCTTGAGGATCTTCTCCTCATAGAAGATCGCGTCGCCTTTCTCCTGCTTGATGCGGACTTTCTGGGTCAGGTGTTCGATGAGTTCGTTCGTCATCCGCTCAGAGGCCTCTTCTTTCCTGATATGCGGGTTGCAGACTTCGGCACCGCCGGGGATGTCCGTCTCCTCGATCTGTTTGCCGTCGAGGTCGATCTTGATCCCGTTGATGGCGTTTAAGGCACTCCATCCGTCTGCATCGAACGGGATCCGGCGGTCCTTGTATACCTGCTCCCCCGTACTCGTGTAATGGAACAGGTAGTAGGGTATGAAACGGAGCTTTGCTGTCCCCTGTATGCCGGCAGCCCGGATCGCTGCCTGCTCCGTCAGTTTTATGGGGAAATGGGGAATAGAGATGCCGGAGGGTTCGCTTGAGGCTGCGGCAGATCCGGCAGAGGAGGCGACCTGCGTCCTTCTGCTTTTCGACGGGGTGAGGTCGAGAGCGAGTTCGCGGCTCAGGATATCGGCAAGGACCGCTTCGCCGGTATACCGTACAAACTCGTCAACACCCCACTGGATGCAGTTCTCGGTTGAGATGTCCTTATCGATCGAGAAAAGGAGTTTCTTGCAGTTCATCTCGTGGTCATCAATCATGAGGCTGTAGTTCGTCTTGTCGAACTGGCTGATCATGTCCTTCTCATTCGAACAGAGCACCAGAAGACAGACGCCCTCACGGACTGCTGAAAGGTCGAGTGGATCATCTACCTCCTCCACGTCAAACCGTGCCGCTTCAAGAATGAGACGCATCGCATTCTTGGCCTTTTCCCGCATTTCAGGTTCCATCATACATAAATTGCCTTACGCTTATAGAACAATTTTTCTATTGCGCTGTCAGAAGTTTAGGATAATGACCCTCCCGCTCAAGTTTGTCAACAATACTATCGAAGATTATGCCATGCAGGTCACCTTCGATCCGGTTGCGGGAAAAGGTAACATCATCTACAACCTGTCCCTGATAAAAAACGAAGACCTCGAGTTTACCATCGGCATCCTCAAGGCAGCCCACAAGACGGGTATCAGTGTCAGCGGTCTTGTCAGGTTCTTCTCTTCAGATGAGGCAGTAGGCGATTTTTTCATTCCGAAAGGATGCACCGGAATCTGCACGATGTGCAGCATCACCTTCGACGGTCTCCTGATCCGTCGCGGGATTCCGGTCAACCCGATCGGCGGCGGGGTTGTCGAGATCGAGAACCGCACGCCGATCCGCTTCACCCATATCATCCTTTACGAACACACGACCATCGACCCGCTGCAGGTACTTATCTCCCAGAAGACTACCTCCGTGACCGACGTGATGCGCAAGGGCAGCGGGAACATGCTTGCCAATATCCGCGAGTTCCACATGGAGGCCGAACCGCTGGTCGATATCGTGCTTGACGAACTGGCAAGCAGCAGCTACTCCGGCATCCTTGAGGTCGGGATGCCGAACCTGCCGCTCCTCGGCGTCCCGGTAAGCCCGCAATATATTGCGATCGCTGCAGTCGGAGGCACCAACCCGATGGCGGCAATCCGCGAGAGCGGGCGCTGGGTGCAGACACAGGCGATGAAAGGTCTTATGGATATCACCCGGATGGAAGAGATCCGGTCCTTTTAATCCGGCCTTCGTTTACCCGCTCTTTTTTGCCCAGTCGAAAATAAGGCTGTAATACCGGAGAAAGAACAAGACAAAACCTTCGGATTCTGAAAAAAGTGCAACAGCTTCCGCAGTGCCGGATCCCAGAACCACCATTACCTTCCTGCCATCGATGATGCAGATGCCCCCCGCCATCAGGTCCTTGGCTTTGTCGAGCTCCAGCGATACCTCCGGGTGCTGTTTCACATAACCTTTCATATTCTCCACGGCCGGACCGTCCCAGCAGGGAGTGACGACCTCAATTGCAACCCGGTCTGCCATGGCCGCAAGGGTGTCCCCGACCTCCCCGGCAAAAATGTTTGGATGTGCGATCAGGCGGACCTCTTTTGTTGCACCCGAAATAAGGTCGACCAGCTTCCTGCGGATGGCATCAAGTCCGTAGAGGTTCCAGATCAGTTCCTCGTTTCCCTGTTCGGGAGCGATTCGCTTGCGGTGGATGGCTGAAAGGGCGCTTTTTGCGAGGGTGGCATCGCGTTCGATCCGGCTCAGGAGGCGTGTGATTGCGTTGTCCGGCGGGATGGCTGCAAACCGCTTGGGAGCCGACTGGGAGACCGAGACGAGGTCCTTGTCCAGCAGCTGATCGAGGACCGGGTAGACCGATGCGCGCGGGACGCCGCTGGAGTCATGGATCTCGGTTGCAGTTGCACTTGGCACCCGCAGCAGTGCAATATACACGAGCGCTTCGTATTTTGTCATTCCAAGGGATTTAAGGCACTCAACGAGCCGGACCGGATCCTCTGGCGACATCTTCATTGGAACATCACTTTATATCATGCAATAATAAATGTTGTTATAACAACAACAACAAGTGATCCCAGATGAAATATTCCAGATATACTCTGATCTCCCTTGCCCTTGTGCTGTGCTGCAGCTTGCCGGTGATGGGAGTGACCACTTACTTAAGCGTCGGGCCCGAGATGTCGGCAGCAATAGCGGGGACAAACGAGTTCGCTCCGGGCCAGGACGCGGTCATCAGCGTTATCGTGGAGAACAGCGGTTTGAATTCGATGAAGACCTCGTGGCCGGGGGGAAGCGATCCTGCGGCGGCTGTCAGACGGCCTGATCTCTCCATGGAATACTATCCCTGGCAGGGCAGCGGCACCATTAACCGGGATGATGTTCCCACGACAGCAAAGGCGGTCACCATTGCTCTCTTTCCGGGAAATTCACCCGTTGTTGTGTCAACCGGCCCGCAGAATGTCGGCGACCTTGCCAGCCAGAATTCTGCGACTATCACGTTTGCGACCAAGATAACCTCCGATGCCACTGAAGGGGAGTACACCCTTCCGCTCACTATCCAGTATACGTATCTCGCCGCATCCTCCCAGGAAGCGGCCGACATCCTGCAGTCTGATTATGAGCGGGTGAATGTGACGCTCCCGCTCACTATCAGGATCAAGCCTTCGGTGAAGATCGAGGTCCTCGAAGCGGTACCGGAGAACCTCAGTGTCGGGACGGAGGGCTACCTCAGCCTGACCATAAAAAACGCAGGGTTTGAGGACGGGAAGAAAGCAACTGTCAGGCTCGTCCGCAATGGTAACAGTCCTATAATCCCAACGGACAGCAATGTCTATATCGGGGATTTTAACAGGAACGCAACGGTTACCTGCCGGTACAAGGTCGCGATCTCCAATGACGCTGAGAACCAGACCTACCCGGTCGATGTTGCGGTCTCCTACGAGAACCGCGATGGCGACACGGTCACATCTGCATCCGATACGGTTGGTGTCCCGGTGGTCGGAAAGCTCACCTTTGCGGTCACCTCCGACCCGATCAATGTCACTCCCGGGTCCGATCAGGTCATCATGGTCAGGTACCAGAATACGGGGACCCAGATCGCCCATCAGGTACAGGCCCGCCTTTCCGCGGTGGACCCGTTCACCAGTGCTGACAACAACGCCTATCTCGGCGACATGAAACCCGGGGATATTGCCACTGCCTCCTACCGGATAAGCACGGACAGCGCAGCCAGAGCGCAGGATTATGCGCTTGATACCGAGGTCAGGTTCCGGGATGCGCTGGACAACAGCCAGATCTCGGATACATTCAAGATCAATGTCCGTGTTGCTCCCTCGTCGCAGTCGACCGGGATCTTCGTATTCCTGCCGGCTGCCATCCTCGCGGCACTCGCCATAGGCGCCGGGTATTATTTACTTGTAATACGAAAGAAGAAGTGATGTTTGGGTGGGAAGGGGATCTTCCACAACCTGCGAAACGGACGGTGGAAGATATGCGTCCCGTCCTATTCGACCCGCAGTGCCGGTGCAGTGATCCCCTCTATTTTATGTACCGTGACCTGTCGAGGTCTTGTGCAGACTGGCAGTGGCTGCACGAGCACCGGCTCCGCTACGACCTCACGGTGATCCCGCCCCGCAACCTCTGCGGCGAACGGGTCAAGACAAAGGGGCATTACCACCCGAAGAATGCAGCCGGCGCGGGTTTCCCGGAAATTTACGAGGTCCTCGAGGGTACTGCGCATTACCTGATCCAGTCCTGCACGCTTGACGACGTCGTGCTGATCACAGCTGATGCCGGTGATCTGGTTATCATCCCGCCGGATTACGGGCATATCACGATTAACCCATCCCCGGACCAGATTCTCTCGATGGCCAATATCGTCTCTACCGCATTCGAAAGCGAGTACGGGGAGTACGAGGCCCGGCACGGCGCCGTATACTATGAGTTGTCGGACGGAACTCTTGTCAGGAACCCGGCCTATGAAAATGCCCCCCCGGTCCGCAGGCTGGGGGCAAGCTGCAGGCGGGGGACCCAGCGGATCTGCAAAGGGCCGCTCTATGATCTTGTCGGGAACGAGAGGGCCCTTGCGTTTCTCAATTTCCCGGAGCAGTACCGGTCGGTTTTTGAGGTACTGCTAAAAGGTTAGGTGCGTCCATCCGCTTGTGCCCACTCTTCTTCACCAGTACGAGCACCTTCTCCTCGGTCGCGTTCTCCGGCTCCCAGTTCCGGCCTTCCAGTGCCCGGAGCGCTGTATCGATCTGGTCATAGGAGAGCCCTATCTCCTTCTCGTCGCTCTGCCCTTCCCATAAGCCGGCGGAAGGGGTCTTTTTTAGGATTTTTTCCGGGATCATAAGTTCCCTTGCCATGACATAGACGTCCGACTTGTAGAGGTGGAGAATAGGCTGGATGTCTGCGGCATTGTCCCCGAACTTGGTGCAGTAGCCCAGCATGTACTCGCTCCGGTTCGAGGTACCGCAGACAATGCGGTTATCCCGGTTGGCGTGGTAATACAGCACCGACATCCGGATACGTGCCATCAGGTTACCCAGCAGGTAGGGGGATGCAGGGAAGCCGGGGAGCTGCCGGAACCCGGCAAGCATTGGCTCGATGCTGATGATACGGTGCTCCATGCCGAGCATGGTGCAGAGTGCGGCTGCGTCATCGCAGTCCTGTTTCGTGCTGATGGCGGAGGGGAGGGAGAGACCAAGGACGTTGCCCGGCCCGATCGCCCTGCAGCAGAACGCGGCGGCCACCGCCGAGTCTACGCCCCCGCTCACACCGATGACAATCCCTTTACACCCGCTGTTCCAGTAGGCGTACCTGATCATCTGCTCTACCTGCCCCATCCTGCACCCGAGGTCACCGGCTGAACACTTCATAAGGTTATAATTGATGAATGAACTTTTTCAACTGTTCGGTATCTCCCACGGCGATGATATCGTCCCCGGCAAGGAGCATTTCATCCGGACTGGGTGCGACGATGGAGCGGCCGGCGCCCTCGATACCGATAATGCGGACACCGGTATTCCGGAAATAACTCCCAACCGACCCCGGGCGGTTTTTTCCCACCCGCGCCATCACAACAACACCGCCATCCGGCAGATTAAGGAGGATGGTCACCTGTCCTTCGAGCACGATCCGGGCAATGGTCTGCCCCCCGATCATGGGAAGGAGCGCGACATAGTCTGCACCTGCCCGGTAGAGCTTTTTAACGGAAGCCGGGTCATTGGCACGGGAGAGGATGCGGATAACCGGGTTGAGGTTACGGGCCATGAGCGTGGTGAAAATGTTGACATCGTCATCGTTCAGGGCAACGATACAGAACCGCGCCCTTTCGATGTGCGCCTTTTTGAGTACAGCCTCATCTTCGGCATTCCCGATTACCTGTTCCATGCCCTGGAGTTTCGAATCGACAACAATACAGGAAATGCCGGATGCACGGAGTTCCTGGTATGCACCTGCTCCAACATCCCCGAAGCCGGCGATCACGGCAAGAGCATCTGTACAGCCATCGTAATTGAACACCTGCCGTATTGCGGCGACGATGGATTCAGCCCTGCCAAAAAGGAACAGCGATGTGGTGTTATCGATGACAATATCCTGAGCAGGATCCAGGATGAATTTTCCGGCTTTCCAGAGAAAGGGGACGATAATGCCGAACTGCCCGTAGAGATCGAGATCTCCAAGGTGTTTGAAGGCGGCGCTGCACCCGAAGACAACAGGGATATTGATCAGCCTGAGCTCATGCCCTGCTGAATGATTCACATTTATTTTTATCCTTTCCAGTCCCGGGATATCCTGTTCTTCATGGCTGCTTGGATTGAGGACCGCGTTGCGTGCCAGTATTTTTCCGGTGGTGTGTTTTGGAGAAAGAACGTAATCTGCACCGGCATAACGGAGATACCGGTCAAAGATCAGTTTATCCACGACAGAGATGATCTTTCCTTTTGTTACCGGGCGGATGCCGAGCACGATGCTCGCAGTCTGTCGCTCGTCCTTGCAGATTACAACATAGTGAGCGTCTGCAATATGTGCTGCGGCCCATGTATTCGGGTCGGTATACTCTCCCCAGATAACGTATGCCTGTTTCCGGTACCGGGTTGCGATCTGGAGTGCTGTTGCCTTGTCCTGCTCGATTATCACGATATCGTGATCCAGGATCATCAGGCTGTCAACGATTGAACGGGTAAGTTCATCGTACCCGAATACAACTGTATGTCCGGTCAGGACGTGAGGCGTCTTTTTCGGCGGGGTAGGGGCAAGAAGGGTAGTCAGGAACGGGGCGAGGAGGAGCGGTACCACCATGAAGATCATGATAACACCGGAGAGCATAATCTGGATGGCGAGCAGCATCGTAAGATCGTTCGTGAACGGGAGGAGGTCGCCATACCCGACTGTTGTCATGGAATCGACGACAAACAGCAGGGCACTGACCCACGAGAGCGGTTTGTTCTCAAAAACCGGATAAAACTGGTGGAAGATATAGGTATAGAGACCTATGAGCAGTGCAAAGGCCACGAAATAGATGGAGATCTGGATACCGGGTGAATTACGGATTGCCCGCCAGACCCGTCCGCGTCGTTTATGGGCCACGATCCGTCACCCCGCCGCAAAAACGGTTCATCACGTGCATTCCCCCGCCACTGCAAGCCCGGTCCGTATCCGTGAAAGGCAGCGCAGCTGCATTCCCGTTACTGAGTTGTTCCCAAAGATGCAGGAGTGCAAATTTTGTGGCCGGGTGGCGATGGGAATACTCCTCAAGGAATGCAGCGGTATCGTTTTGCAGACCTTTGCGATGGGGGCTCCTTGGTACCAGGTCGATCCCTGTACCCTGGCAGTCCCAGTAGATGCTCAGTTCGTCCGAAGGCACGGCTAAAAAAGGACAGATTACGGGGACCGGGCTGCTGCCGGTCGGCCAGGGATGTACGAGACGGCCGGTATCGCCAAAAAGGAACTGCCCCAGCAAACCCTGCGCGATATCGTCGAGCGAGATCGCGAGCGCAATCTTTGTAACATTGTTTTGTAAAGCAGTCCCGGACCCGTCCGGCAGGGGCATTTCGATGCAGGGGATCCCGAATAATGCAGCGACCTTCATAGCAGCTGGTTGGTTGCCCTTTTCGGGGACCTCTCCACCGGCAGGCACTGCGCTCAGCAGGATGTCCCGGCGGTCAGCAGTCAGTTTTTTCATAAAGGAGAGGAGCGCACCGCTTTTTGTATCTCCGGAAATTATGACGGCAATATGGTCCCCGGGGCTCAGCCAGCGGTGCGAACGGATAGAATGTTTTGCCCTGGCCTCGATATCCATTGCGAGATGTCGCCCGCACAGGTGCCGGCCTGAGTATGGCTGGAAGAGGACCGCCTCATTTCTGCACTTATCGCACTGCATGAATTTTTCCTTTTTTTATTCTGGCAGATAAGACATGTTTAAGGTTGTGCTGGCCCGGGCATGGATGCACCCGAAGATCTGATTTTATAGTCTGCCACATAACCACTCTGGTGAGTATGGTCGTTGCCGCGGACCGGATCCGCTCCCTGAACAAGTATGAAAAAACCATCCTGCTTGCGCTCGAACGCGGGATGAAGCGCTACGCCTGGGTGCCGCTGGAACAGCTGAAGACGGCGACAGAGCTGTCGGAGTCCGAGATCAATTACCGGCTCTCGCGCCTGATCGCGTGGGGGATGGTCCGGTTCAACCCGGTACCCTATGACGGGTACGCGCTGGTGTCCGGAGGCTACGACACCCTTGCGCTTGCCACCCTGACACGGAGAGGCACCATCTCGGCCCTCGGGACCCAGATAGGCGAGGGCAAGGAGTCCGTGGTCTACGATGCCCTCGGCCTCGGGCCGGTTGCTATCAAGTTCCACCGCGTCGGCGGGCGCTCGTTCTCTTCAGCACGGGTTAACCGCGAGTATATGCCCGAAGACGGGCACTGCCCGTGGCTGATCGCGTCAAAGAAATCCGCGGAACGGGAGTATCTCGCCCTCACGACCCTGCACACGGCAGTCAGCGTTCCCCTGCCCATCGACCAGAACCGGCATACTGTTGTGATGTCGCTTGTTGACGGCCAGAACCTGAACCGGTGCCGGCTCGATGAGCCGGGTGAGGTGCTTGACGAGATCCTGGAAAATGTCCGGAAGGCCTACCATGCCGGCATCATCCACGCCGACCTCTCCGAGTACAATATCCTGATGGAAGAGGGAAAATGCGTCCTCATCGACTGGCCCCAGTGGATGGAGACCGGCCACCAGAATGCGCAGACAATCCTTGAACGGGACATCGACAACATCCTTACTTATTTCCAGAGAAAATACCGGGTAGCTTATGACCGGGAGGATGCGATCCGATGCGTGACCGGCTGAAAGTCTTTGGAATCGATATCATCAAGGGCTCGGTACGGTCCCGCTCCCGCCGCCCGATGTATGCCCTTGTCCGGATGGACGGCGGCGTGATCGAGAGCGAGAGCGAGGTCTCGATGTTCCGCCTGTTCCGGATGCTGACGGCCGAGCAGCCGGATATCCTTGCCGTGGACAGCCTGCAGGAGATTGCAGCCGACCAGCGCGAACTCTACTTCTTCCTGCAGGGGCTGCCCCCGCAGACCCGGCTTGTGCAGGTGACCGGCGGCGAACGCAAAGAAACCCTCGGGAAGGTCGCAGCCCGGTATAATATCAGTTTCAACCGTTTCGACCCGTTTGCTGAAGCCCGCACTACGGCGCAGGTGGCATCGCTCGGGGCCGGTGCAGAGGTTATTGCGTTCTTGAACGAGAGTGAGGTGGTGGTGAGCCGCCACCGTTCGCCGGGGAAAGGCGGGTGGAGCCAGAACCGGTACGTGCGGAAGATGCACGGCGCCGTGCAGCTGAAGGGCCGCGAGATCGAGATGGCCCTCGTTGCAGCAGGGCTCCGGTACGAGAAGAAGGAGACACGGGCATTTGGCGGTTGCAGCCGGGTGGCGTTCAGGGTGTTTGCCACCCGCGACCAGGTGCCGGTGCCGACCTACCGCGGGGCCGACGTGCAGGTGCGGATCCACGGGAAACGGCTCGAACGCATACAGTTCCGGCCGCTCTCGATCAAACCCCGGTACCTGATTGTGGGCATCGATCCCGGCACGACAACGGCGGCAGCCGCACTCGACCTTGACGGCAACCTGCTCCACATTGCAAGTTCCCGGCAGATGACCATGTCGGACGTGATCGAGTCCCTCTATAAGGTAGGAAAGCCCCTTGTCATCGCAACCGACGTGCAGGAGATGCCGTATTCGGTGGAAAAGATCCGCCGGGCGTTTTCTGCTATCGCGTTCGTGCCAAAGCAGGACGTCAGCGTGGACACGAAAGTAGAGATGACCGCCCCGTTCGAGTACGCTAACGACCATGAGCGGGACGCCCTCTCGGCGGCGCTCGATGCGTACCGCCATTACCGGCACAAGTTCCAGAACCTGAATAAACGCATCCCGCCGGGGCATGATCTCGACGAGGTCCGCGCCCGGGTCATCCGGGGCCAGTCCCTTGATTCGGTCCTCGGGGAAATGAAGGTGCCGGCACGGAAACCGGAAACAACCGAAGCCGTGCCAGTGCCGGTGGACAGCGACAGGCACGATGAACGCGTCCGGGTGCTTGACGGCATGGTGAAGCGCCTCCGCACGTTTGTTGCCGAGCTGCAGGAAGAGGTCAAGGGAAAGGAGTACGAGATCCACCGGTTGCAGGCACGCGTTCGCAAGGTCCAATCCGTCCGGGATGCTGAGCTGGCAAAGGATACAGAAGTCGTAAGAAAGGATGCGGTGATCCAGAGCCTGAAAAAAAGGCTCCGCAAGGAGGAGCGGCATAACCGGAACCTTCTCAAGCGTCTTGCCCGGATCAAAAAATTCGCAGAGCTCTCCATGGAAGGCGAGGTCGTCCCGGTCAAGGTGATGGATGCCCTGACAAAAGACGGGTTCCGTGGTCTGGTAGAGGACGCGGGGATCGAGGAGGGGGACATCATCTTCGTAACCCGGACAGATGGTTATGGACGCAATATCGTCCGGGACCTTGCGGAGCTGCAGGTGAAGGCCGTGATCGCTGCAGCCGACGCTCTTGCCATAAGCGACCTCCAGATGCTTCCGGTGTTCCAGGAAGCCGGTATTCCCCTGTTATCCGACAGGAAAGCCGGGGTCCAGGTCCGGGGAAAGCAGGGACTTGCTGCAAAAGAGACCTTAGAGTCAGCTCTCCGGGAATGGCAGGGCCAGCAGGAGAAGCACGAGCGGGAGAAGAAATCCGAGATGATCGAGCACATCTTCAAGGAGTACAAGAGCGAACGCGGTAAAGAGGTGCGGAAGAGTGGATGACCGGGAGCTCCTGAACATAGTCATGGGGATAGTCGGAAAGGACAAGTGCCTTGACGACTGTGCGGAAGTCCCCTGCGGAGAACAGGTGATGGTGGTGACGACCGACATGCTCCACCGCACATCGGATTTTGTTAAGGGGATGACCGATTGGCAGGCCGGCTGGATGAGTGCCGCGGTCACGCTCTCGGATATCGCGAGCATGGGTGCGGCGCCCAGATACCTGCTCATCGCGGTCGGACTGGATGACTGGAAGAGCCTTGCCGGTGTAATGCAGGGAGCAAAAGACTGCTGCACGAAGTTCGGCGCAGAGATCATAGGCGGCGACATTGACCGGCACAACGAGCTGACGGTCGTGACCACCGGTCTCGGCCTCGTCAGCAGGCGGGATATTGTCAGGAGAATTGGGGTCTGGCCGGGGGATCTGGTCTGTATCACCGGGATTCCCGGGCAGGCACAGGCATGGCTCGACGGCTATCACCAGTTCGAGAAAGCGCTCTTCGAGCCGCAGCCCCGGGTCGGGGAGGGACAACTCCTTGGCAGGGCCGGGGTAAGTGCGATGATGGACGACAGTGACGGGATCGCCCTCTCTCTCTACGACCTGATGAGCGTGAACGACTGTGGTTTTTCCCTCGAATCGGCAAAGCTGCCGCTCCCGGCAGGGATCCCCATCGCCGAGGCACGCGAGCTGGCCCTCTACGGCGGCGGGGATTACGAACTGATCTTTACCATCGCACCGGAGAGATACCCGGTCCCGGGAGTTCCGGCAACCGTGATCGGAACGGTAGCTCCGGAGAAGACCGTTACCATGGACGGGCAGCCCGTGCAGAAGCGGGGCTACCAGCACCGGTGGGAGTAACGGGTAAGGGCACTGACGTTTCTTAAATACCATAAACGAGAGACATTTTAGTACTGAGAAGTACGGGTACACCCCATGGAATCCCTGGAACGCAAGCTGGACCGGCTATCCCCGGAAGAGCGTAAGGAAATCGAGGACTTTGTGGACTTCCTGCTCTCCCGGTCAGGCCCGGTATGCATACCCCCGGAGATCTCCTGTAATCCTCCTCCGGTCCTGAACGTGGTGCCGCCATCGCTGAGCCTGATCGAACCGGTTACCGTTGAGGAAACCGGACCGGTCCGGCTGCAGGACCCTGATCCTCTTGATGTCCGGGCAGCCCCGGCGACGAGAGACGAGGCATCTCCCCCCTCGTTCCACGAGATAAGCGGGAGCGCACAGGGCCGGATCACCCATGACTACATTGACTACGGACAGTTCCAACACCCCCCCTCTCCGGCTGTAGAAGCGGTAAAGAAGGTCAGACGGAAGA
>Ga0265342_10001539_pt1 | contig 21311 bp, 16 predicted proteins | sample 4CB327metaG_FD_203125 | JGI IMG/M metagenome (GOLD analysis project Ga0265342, IMG submission 203125) | Rhizosphere microbial communities from Carex aquatilis grown in University of Washington, Seatle, WA, United States - 4-CB3-27 metaG | ecosystem: Host-associated > Plants > Roots >... | reverse complement strand
CGAGGACTTTGCCCCACAGCTCGATCGACACCGCCGCCTTCTTGAGTTTCTCGGTGGCGAGCTTGGCGACTTCGGCCCAGCGTCGGCCTTGCTCGGCCGGATCCGTCACGCGCGCGATTTCCTGCCGCAGCACCGCGACCAATCGATCCCAGTCGCGCCGCTTCTCGTACATCTGCTTGAGGAAGCTCAGCGCCTCGGCGTTCCCCGGATCGATCTCGAGAATCGCTTCAAAGGTCTTGATGGCCTCGGCCTGGTTGGAGAACTTCTCCAGATACAGGTTGGCCACCTTGAGGTGCAGCGCAATCTTCTCTTCAGGCGAGGCGACGATGGCCGCCTTCTTGCGCAACACCGCGATCAGTTCCGGCCAGCGCGGGATGACCTCGTACTGGGCAGCCAGCGCGTCCATCACGCCGACGTTGTTGGGCTGCAGGGTGAGGATTCGGTTGTAGGACTCGACCACCATCACGTCGAGCTTGAGCCGATCACGGTACAGCTCGACCATTTCCAACAACACCGGGACCTTCGCCTCGGGCGCGGGCCAGGTCGCCTTCTCGACAGCCTCCTTCAGGATCTCGACGCAGGCCTTCCAGCGTTCCGCACGCCGATAGACACGGGCTAACTCGCGTCTGGGCGCCCAGGCCGAAGGAGCGGCAGCCGCGATCTTCTTCCAAGCATCGATGCCTTTCTCTACCGACAGACGTTCGGTCTCCAGCGCGGCAGCCGCCTGGTCTTGCAGCTCCGCTGGAAAGTCCTCAAGCACAGCGTTCGAGGTTGGTTCCTTGCCCACTTGGTCCTCCGGGATGAAAAAGGCAACCGCAGGGTCGCGACCGCATGCTCTCGGCCTGTCGGTGTGGACAGGCTAAGACCGCGGAAAATGGAGCATTTTATACCATGATGGCCGCTGCGCATACAACGGGAATGAGGCCCATTTCTCCGTCGCTGCCGGCCTTTTCCACCGCTCTGGCTACCCGATGCCCCCGCGCCGCCCTCGTACCCACCGCCACACCTCTGCCCGCACGGTGGGTCCGCGGCAGATGGAGCCGCGCAGTCATTCGGAGGAACGGCTCCCGCGCTGCTCAGACCGCGCACCCAATCTGAGCAATCGGTGGTGGTTGGTGACGTGGTCCAGCTCGCCTCGGTGGCCGTGAGTCCGCCCGACAGGGCACGATTCGGCCACGGCCGCGGGTCCGACGTCTTGCGGCTTTCGTAAGGTCCGGTCGAATCTACGGGCCGCTCAGAGCATAGAGTTTGTCGCTGGCCGCTCTCAGGAAGCCGGACGCCGATCCGTCCTTGCCCCCACCCGTGGCCACGAACTTCTGCAAGTAGTCCCGCGCCAGCTGCTTCTGATCGTTGGCGTGCGATTCCTCGTACCATTCGGCGTAGGTCATCCCGCAGTTGTACAGCGCATCGAAAAGTCCGTTGTCCACGTCGAGCGCCTTCTTGAACTCAGACACGGCCTGTTCGTACTGCTTGAGTGACTTGAGCGCCACGCCGTGAAGGTTGTAGCACTCGGCGCTGTTCTCGTTGGCCCGCACGCATTCCGCAAGGACCTGCGAAGCTTCTTTGTCGGCGTCGTAATCGAGGTAGAGCCGGCCCAGTGCGATGAACGGCTTGTCCATCCGCGGATTGAGTTCGATGGCGTTGCGCAGAGCCAGGTCGGCTTCTTTGGGGCGCTCTTGGAAGAGGTAGACCAGCCCGAGCCGCCACTGGGCCTTGAAGAGCTTGGAGTCGAGTTCGGTCGCCTTCTTGAGGGCAGTTTCCGCCCTGTCTAGGTGCTTCGCCTCAAGATAGGCCTCGCCCAGGTCGTACTGGAAATTGGCGTTGCTCGGGCTTCGCTGGGCCGCTCCCTCGAATGAGTCGATGGCTTTGTCCCACTTGCGTTGCTTCTGATACACCTTGCCCAGGTTGTAGTAGGCCATCTCGTAGGTGGGGTCCGTCTGAATGGACAGCCTGAGCTCGCGCTCGGCCGTGTCATAGAGATTGTTCTTGAATGCCTCGACACCCTTGTTCGCGATCTCGATGGCTTTGATACGCTGCTGGCTGCACACGAACGCATCACAGGCCGGCACAATCAACCCCAACATGAGAATGGCTTTCAGATAGCGGCTCATCGCGGCTCCTTCCGTTGTCGAATCGCTAACGCTACTCGCTGCCCGCATCACCGGCGGTGAAGTTGAACGGATACGACACGATGACGATGCCGCCACCGAGTGGCTTGGGGAACTCCCAGCGCCGAACCGCTTGCACCACGCAGTTCTCCACGCGAAGGTTGCCCATGGTCGAACTCTGCAAAACCGAGGCGATGACGGTTCCTGTCGCGGCGATGGTGAACTGGACGGAGACACGGCCGGAAAGGTCCGCCTTCTTCGTCAACTCAGTTTCGTAGCAGTACTTCACCTCGTTGATGTGGCGACGGATGATACGGCGGATGATTTCCTTGTCGAGCGATCCGCGTACGTTGGCCTGGCCCGGGATGACGTCGGGCGCACGAGCCCGGCGACCACCCAAGCCACCGGCGCCGCGGCCGTAGCCGGAGCCGTTGCCGCCGCCGCCGCCCTTGCCGATGGTGCCGAAGTTGCCAAGGCCGATGGTGCCTTCGCCGGTGCCACCGCCGCCGGTCCCGGTGCCGACCAGACCAAGACCACCCACGCCGTATGCCTCACCAATCTGGTTGCCGATGAGGCCGCCCAGCACGTTCTCCGCGTCGTTTCCCGCCGCTGTGTCGCGACCGAAGATGGAGGCCAGGTGCGAACCTTCGGCCATCTTCAACACGCCGAGGATGCCGGCGTTCTTCGCCTGCTCTTCGGCCAGCTTCTTAGCCAGGTGGGGATCGACGTTGTCCTTGGGACCTTTGAGGCCGTACAGACCTTCCTTGTTCTTGGAGGTCTTCTTGCCCATCTTGCCTTCTTCGCCCTTGTGCCGCTTGCCCTTGCCCCCCTGTTCGTCGGGTCCCTTCTTCTTGAGCCACTCGGGAATCTCCTCTTCCTTCTCCTCCGGCGGCTTGATGAGGAAGTTCACGAAACGACTGTCGGCGTTAAAGAGATCGAGGGAGAGCGACTTGGGATCAGGCGGAACAGAGAAGATCATCAGCAGGAACAACACAAGCCCGACGGCGGTGCCGACGGTGTAGGCTTGCTCGCTCCAGCGCCACATCAGGAAAGGAACCGGGAAGGTGCGTGGCTTAGGCGTCGCGCTCACCAGAAAGCTGGTCTCGCCGCAGTTGATCTTCGCGCGGCCGCGATCGCCCAGGGAGAAACTGGCGCCTCTCTGCTGCACAAACTGCGGCAGGGGGACCACCTGGTTGTCCATCAGGACCTCACCCGTCATCGACGGAGTGACGTTGACCGTGAAATCGGAACCCGTGGTGGATACCAGGGCAAAGGATTGACCGCCGATATAGTCGGTTCCCAAAGGCGCATCCGAGCCCGCGGCCGAGCCCACCATGAAATTGGGGTTGGTCCGCCCGCGGCGCTTCAGGCCCATGTAGCACAAGGCAATCCCCACGCCGAGGCCACCGAAGACCACGAAATCCATGACTGGCGAAGAGGCCTTCCACTGGAAGTCCTTACTCTCGCCACCGTCGTTGATGAACTTATCGTAGCGAGTCTTTTCGGCGCCCAGGTTCAAGATGGTGATGAAGAAAGCCAGCAAGCCCACGGCGATCGCGACGCCGCCCGCGACCAGCATCGACTTGGATTGACCTTCGGTACTCCGCCCGGTTGGATCGGACAGATGGCGGGTCTGGATCACGACGCCGCGATACACCGCCTGGACCTCGACCGCGTGGGTGCCGTCGTGAACCTCGACCTCGGCTCCGGCGTGGCTGGCGAAGCCGCCCATGCCAGGTCCGGTCGGGGCATAGCCCTGGGGCGCTGCCATGGCCTGGGGTGCCGGAGCGGAGTATTGGGCCGGGGCAGAGTACTGCGCCGGGGCAGCGTAGGCGGCAGGAGGAGGAGCCGTCGGCTGGACCGGCGCCGAATACTGCGGCGCTGCGACTGGGGCGGGAGCCGGGACGGCCACCGGCGCGGGCGTCACCGCTCCGGCGTCTTCGGCCGCGAAACTGATGGCGACACGAACGTCGCCGAACTGCACCTGATCCCCGGCGTTCAACTTGGCCTTGGCGATACGCTCGCCGTTGAGCAACGTCCCTCGCGTCGAACCGAGGTCGATGAGCTGAACGTCTTCGGGTCCGTTCACTTCCAGCACAGCGTGCATGCGTGACACGGACTCGTCGTCAAGCCGCAGATGGGAGGAGGCCAGCTTGCCGATCTTGATGACCGCCTCCGTCAGGATCTCTTCTCGGACGATCTGATCTCCCCTGAAGATCTGGAACTTGACGGGGACTGCGACATTGGCCATTGGTTCTCCTCCGGTTACGGCAGGCCTTGGCCCTGGCGGCCACGCCTGTGCTCTCGAACTCTGCCCTGGGTGCGTCCCAGGCGGCTAGATGTCTTCGAGCGACTTGAGCATTTCGGGAATAAAGTCTTTGCGAATCTCGATCAGGCTGGAGTGCTTGGCTTTGTTGATGGCGTTCACCAACTCGCCGTCAGGTCGCTGCAGATCGCCCTCGACGTTGTCGTCTTCGAAATCGTAGACCGTCTTGGACTTGAACTGCTCGCCTTTCTCTTGAGCGAGAGCCGTACCCAGTCCCCCGATGGTGAGAACCGCAATCATTGCTATGAGTCGCATCGGTTAACTTCCTTCCTTCGGTTGCTCTGGAGGACAGGCACGGAAAGCTCGCCTCCTATTGACAACCAAGATTCAATTCGGTTCCCAACAATTATGGATCGAGTTCAAACCATGAAGCACAGCGTCGCGGCTACTTCTTCTTGGCAGCCGGTTTCTGCGCCGCGTTCTTGTCGGCGGAATTATCCGGAGCGGCACTTGGCTCAGCCGGTGTCGCCGCAGCCGGAGGCTCCGCGGCAGAGCCAGGAGCAGCGGCCTTCCCGTCGGTTGCTTTTTGATCTGCAGCCTTGTCACTAGCGGCCTTCTTGTCCACCGCGGCCTTTTCTGCCGCCGCGGCTTTGTCTGCCGCGGCCTTTTCTGCCGCCGCAGCCTTGTCTGCCGCCGCCTTCTCTGCAGCTGCAGCCTTGTCTGCCGCTGCCTTTTCTGCGTCAGCCGCCTTCTTGACCTTCTCCTCCTCCTTCTTCTTCTTGTCGTCCTCCTCCTTCTTCTTCGCCTCCTCCTGCTGGCGCTTCTCCTCCGCCTCCATCTTCTTCATGTCCTCTTCCATCTTCTTCTGCTGCTCTTCCGCCTTGCGCTGCATCTCCTCCGCCTCTTTCATCATCTTGGCGGCTTCTTCCAGCGCCACGAACACCTCGTCGATGTCCTTGATGCGCTTCTCAGCGTCTTTCTTGGCCTTGGGCGTAGGTGCCCGCGTCAGGAAATCGCGATAGTAGGCCTGGGCCTTCTGCAGCATCGGCTTGTCGCTGCCACCCTTGTATTCCTGATACAGCAGACCCAGGTTGAAGTACGCATCCGGGCGCTGCGAATCGAGACTGCGAGCCTCGTTGTACTTCGCCTCCGCTTCGTCCAACTTCCTGTTGCCGCGCAGAGCAACGCCCAGCCCGATGATGGCCTCGTAGTTGCGCGGCTTGGCCTTGAGCACGGCCTTGAAGTTTTCCTCCGCGATATCGTAGTTGCGGAATTTTAGGGAAACCGCCGCCAGATTGAGCCGGGCCTCGAACAGAGTGGGATCGCTCTCCACCGCAGAGGTGAAGTTCTTGATCGCCTCGGTGTAGTTCTTCTTGGCCAGGTAAATCATGCCCAGTGTGTTGTAGACGACCGCCACGGCCTTCTTCATCTCGACCGTGTAGCCCGTTCCCTCGGCCACGGTCTCGGTGGCCGTCTTGTCCGCGTCCTTCTCCTTCGCCTCGTCTTTCTTTCCCTTGGTCTTCTTGGGTTTCTTGGTCGACTCATCCGATACGGTCGCCTCATCCTCGAACTTGCCGGTCGCGATTTCTTGCGCCCGCTTGATGGCTTGCGCACCGACCAGCTTGGCGGCCTCGGGCAAGTCCAAATCGTAGTAAATGAAGCAAAGGCCAGCGTAAGCCTGGAGGCTGTTCCCATCCACCGCGAGAACGCGCCGTAGTTCCTTCACGGCCGCGTCGTTGAGCGACTTCTTGTCAGCGCCGCTCGCCTGCCGCGCCCGTTCACGGTAAATCTGAGCCATGTTGATGCGGGCGGCGATGGAACCACTCCAGGGATCGGCCTCGATGGATCGTTTGAAGAGCGATTCCGCGTCGGACTTGTTCCCTTCCTGCCAACTCACGTAGCCGAGATTCGCCAAAGCTGGCGCAAAAGGCTTGGCTCCAGACGTCAGCTTTCTCCAGATGCTAACCGCGTCGCTCTTCTTGCCGCACTCAAGCTGCACAGCGGCCTCGTTGCTGCGGGCCTCCAGCAGGGCGGGCACCTGGTCCGCCAGCTTCCTGAACGCCGAGGCCACTTTGGAGCAATCGTCGCCGGGAACGGACCCCGCCTTCTTGGCCTTCATGTAGTCGGCGACAGCCTTCTCGTAATCAGCCTTTTGCTCCTCAGTGACCTGCCGGTCGGTCGGTTTATGCGCGATGAGGGGCGCTTCGACGGGACCGGATAGGCCGCCTGTTGCTTTCTTGCCAGGCTCCGCACCGCCCCCCGCCTCCTCCTCGTCGGGCAGGGTGCTGTGCTTAGGACCTCCGGAACCTCCGGAGGTCGCGCAGCCAACGGTCAAGCCAAGCATGGCTGCAAGCCCAAATAGGGTCCGAGACGAGCAGATTCCGAGACTTCGACGGGTAATCATCGCTGGCTCCTAGTCCTTGGAGGTAACCTGGAGGGTGTCGGGCAGGTCCGGGATGACTCCGCCGGGGGTGATGGGCGTCGAGACATAGCCAGGTTCCGGCTTCATCTCGGCCGCCAAGGGATACTCAGCAGGCTTCATCTGATTGAGCTCCACCTCGCACATGGTCGACCACTCGTTGTACCAGGACTCCTTGGTGGCGGCCTTCAAGCACAGGTCGTAACCGACCACGGCTTTGGACTCGATGGGCTCGGCCTTGTCGACCAGGGCGTCGCAGAAGATCTCGCGGGGCCGGTTGCCCCACTCGTCCTGCTCTTTGAGGTCCTTGGGGATGTCCGCGGTATAGAGCTGGTTGACGAAGTCCGCGTAGACCTGTCCGATGCGTGCCGAGGCCGCGATCGTCCAGTGCGCGACGTGGTAGTCGAGCACGAAGTCGTACAAACCCTTCTTGTCCGCGCTGGGTCCGGTCAGCTTTTCGGCCAGACCCGTCTTTTCGGTCATGTACGCAAGGAACCTCTTGCTCGACTCCTCGAACTTCTTCTTCTTGGCTGCGGCGACTTTCGGCTTGTCCCACTGGGTGGGCTGCTGGAAGTCGAGCCCCGCCGGGAATTTCACGCGAAGGAACTGCTCGTAGAGCTGTTCAGCCCCGTAGAAGGCCGAGCCGGCCGCCGCAAAGTGGGCGATCACCTCGCGTGCGGCACGCTCATTGGGCGTGGCGCCGGGAATCTTCTTGGCGGCTTCGCCGTGACTCCACAGCTTGAGGACCTCCTTGAAGTGGTCCTGGCCTTCCTTGGCATACTTGGAGTTGCGGTCATAGACCGTGATCTTCGAGCTGGTGGGCGGGCCGCACTGGGTGCGCAGTTTCTCCTTCAGCTTCTTCTTCTTGTCTTTGATCTTGGCGTTGATCTCGGCAAAGACCTTCTGCCGGCCGGTCGCGGTCACGCGCTCGACCTTGATGCAGGCGCCGTTGACACCTTCTTGCGGACAGGAGCGCTTCCACGCGATCTCGCCCAGCTTGAAGTGCGCCAGAATCTGCTTGTCGACGCCACCCTTGGCACCCCACTTCTTCAAATACGCCGTCAGGTGCTTGACCAGATCGTCGGTCTTGCTCTGCTTCTCGTACACCTCGCTCATCTGGAAGACGACGTTGGCCGCGTCCTGCGCATCACGGGTTCCGTAGTACTTGACGAAGGCGTTCATGTCGTCGACCGCCTTCTCGAACTCACCCAATCCAATGCGGAAGGTGTAGGCGTTGCCCAGCGCGGCCCGCGACTGCTTCTCACCCGGGAACTTGGTGGCGAACTCCTCGTAGCGCTTGGCCGCCTCGCTGTAGGAAGCGATCTGGTGATAGCCGCTCGCGATCTGGAACAGGGCCCGCTGGGCCAGCGGATCCTTGGGATGCTTCTCGATCAGCTGCTGGCGAACCCGGATGGCCTGACCGACCAGGCGGGCGTTCTGGAAGCAAAGGCCGGCGTTGTAGAGACGTTCGGCATGCTTGGGGTGATCGGGAATGGTCTCGGCAGCGGCCTCGTATGAAGTGCCGCATTCCTTGTAGTTCTTCTCCTTTTCGTACTGCTTGGCTTCCACTACCAAGCTGTCGGTCTTGAGACCGATCATCTGCTTCTTGAACTCCTCGTCCTTCATCAGGACGGCATTGCCTAGGAACGTCTCCACCGTGGCCAGCAGCTCTTTGTACTTGCCCATGATGTTGAGGCAGTCGAGCAACAGGTTGGCCGAGTAGATGGCCAGTTCGTCGGTCACGTGCTTGTCGACGATGTCCCTGAACAGTTTCACGGCATCGTCGAAATGGTTGTAGTCGTAGAAGATTCTCGCCTTGCGGTACTTGATCTTCACCAACTCCGGCGCATCGGGCACGTACTTGATGTAGGTGTCGAAGGCCGCGATCATCTTCTGCGGGCCGGCCGGGATCTGGCGTGGCTTCATGTCCTTCTTGTCTTTGTCGGGCATGGCCCCGGAGTCGTCGATGTTGAGGGCGTTCTTCCAGCCCAACACCGCCGCATAGGCCGCCTCTTTCACGTACTTGCCCTTGGGATCCAACTGGACAACCTTGGTGTAGGTTTCAGCAGCCTCGGCCCACTGCTCGGTCACCCACAGAATTTCACCGAAGAAGAAGGTCATCTCGGCGGTGTCCTTCTCGTTGTTGAAGTGATCCAGATACTCTTTATAGATGAGGCGCGTGAGCTGATAGGTGTCTGCGTTCTTGGTTCGTTGCGCTTCCTTGTGCCAGATGAGGGCGAGCTCTTTCGTGGTGTCGTGGTAGTTGTTCTTGCACTCGGTCAGCACGTCCTTCTTGATGCCTTCCATCTTCTGGACGTACTCGTAGGCCGTGCCCAGACGCTTGACCTCTTGCACCTGATCCCGCTTGTTGCCGGCAGACAGCGTGTTGCGCAGAATCTTGTATTGCCACTCGCACAGACGTGTTGACTTTTCGTTGAGCGCCATGATCTTGCGATAGACCTTCGACGACTCGGGGAACATGCCCTGTTCCCAGTACAGCTCGGCCAGCGACTCGAGCATCTTGGGGGCAAAGTCACCACCCATGCGTTGGAAGAACTCCCAGGCCTTGTCGGGGGAAGCGCCGGGAGTGCGTGCATAGGCCTTGACCAAGTCCTTCTTGGCTTCCTTTTCCAGGGGACCGCGCTGGTCCTTGCTGATCTTGCCCGCCCGGCAAAGCTCAATCACGTTCACGAAGATTCCCAGGGCCGACTTGAAGTTGCCCAGGTTGATCTCCGCCCAGCCCTTCTTGTACACGGCGAATCCGTACACTGAAGACTTGGGGAACTGTTCCACCTTCTCGTAGAACTTGAGCGCGTTCTCCATCTCGCCCTTGGCGAAGTAGTACTCGGCAAAGGACAGGTAGGCGTTGGGAACGTATTTCGACTGTGGGTAGTCCTTGATGAGGCGGTGGAAGAACTCACGGGCTCGGTCGTCCTTCTTCATCATCTGCAGCAAATACGCGAGGCGGAACAGCACCTCATCCATGCGCTCGTACTTCGAATGCTTTGAGGCCTCGACGTAGTCCTTGATCGCCTCATTGGCCCACTTCTCTGATGCTTTCTCGTCGTCCTGCTGTTTCTTTTTCAGATCCGCGGCCAGCGAGGTGTTCTTCTTCTGCTCAGCCTGAAAGATCTTCTCATCGTAGCTACGCGCATGCAGGCTGTTGAAGCGCTGCTTTTCAGCGTAAAGCTCGCCCAACCGGAAGTAGAAATCGGCCTTCTGGGGGTCGTCGTTGGGTGTGATCTTGATGAGCTGGTTGAGGCGGGAGATCTGCTTGTCGGTGATCTGCTGGATCTTCGTCTGCTGTTGCCCGACGAACTGCTCTACCGTCAGAATCGGCCCCGTTTGCTTCTGCTCTTTGGGTGGTTCTTTCGGTTTTGTCAGCTCGGTCTGGGCCCCGCCCTGGACTTCGAGCTCCTTCTTCTTGAACTTTGCATCAGCAGATGCTGTCCCCGACACCGCTCCGACAGTAATGAAGACGATGCCGAGCGAAGCGCAGCGAATGGAACGTCGATGATCCTTCATGTTCATTTCCCTTGCTTGGCTGATCTAGGTCCGGTCAGGGTTGCTCGCCCGCCGGCGCCGATTCTGGCGCCGGTGTTTCGCCACCCTCAGGCACCGCACCTTCCTGTCCTCCACTGGCCGGCGCCCCTTCCGGTCCCGCACTTCCGTGCTCGCACCTATTGAGAAGCTTGTAGCGGTAGTAGCCGAGTTCATCGCGCCAATACTCGCCCATGAACGGCCAGAACTCGTGTTCGTCGTCAATGCGGACGTTGCTTATATCCCTCGAACGGCCGCTGGCGTCGCTCTGCGACTCAGACTTGACGTCTTCTTCCAACGAACCTTTTTCGCCCTGGAGGATTTCGTACTCAATCTTGATCACGCGGGTGATGAGAACGCGGAACTCACTCACCAGACGTTCGACGCGTTTGCGGGCGATTTCGCCGGCTTCATTCACCGCCAAAGCACGGGTCACGCCGATCTCTGAATAGAGATTCGTAGCAACTGAGGTGCTCTTCCACGACGCATCAGCCTTCTCGAGCTGGATCAGCTCGCGGTCCAACTCGCGAATGGCATCAAAGCGGCGAACCAAGCTGCGGTCAGAAAGGACCGCGCGCGCCGCTCGCTCGACCGCCGGGGGCAAGCCCGACCTGCCGGAACGAATCTTCACCGCCAGCCCGTAGAACTGGTCGTTGGCCGGGTTGCTGGTCAGCGCCTTGGCGAGACCTTCGGCCACCTGGGGGACCCAGTCGTTGAACTCTTGGATGGAAGCGGCGGCCCGGTCGAACAAACAGTTGTAGAAGTAGATGGTCGCCTTGACTGTCAAAGCCTCGGCCACGGACTCCGGCTTGACGAAGTACTCGAAGAAAGGCGCGCGCAAGGTGTGGATGTCGCCCAGGGCCTTGGAATAGCCCGCCTGCTTGAGCATGAAGTTGGCCCAGGAGGCCTCGAACAGGCTGTTTGGCCAGTCATAGGATTCGGGTGAAACCCGGTCGAAATACTTGGTCGCCATCTCGAACTGTCCGGTGGAGTAGAAGACCCGGGCCAGCGAAAGGTTGGCCAGATCCTGGAAAGGCTTGACCTTGGGATCCTGACTCTCCTCGGCAGCCCGGAGAACCGCCTTGAACGCCTCGACGGCTGGCTTGGCACTGTACTGGCGCACATAGGTCGCACCTTCGAACAACTTGGCCTGCGGATAGAAGGCGCTGGTGGCTGGAACCAGGTTGAAGATCGAAACGGCCTCCTGGAACTTGCCCTTGTTGTAGTTGTACTTGCCAAGCAGGAAGTACAGCTCGTCGCGAACCGCTTCGAGCTGGGGGGCGTCCAGCTCCTGCCGATTGTATTTTCCGATTCTCTCCAGAACCGCGCTGGTATCAATCGGCTGGTGAGTGAGCGACGCCAGCCACTGCAACGTCTCATTGTAGTTGGGATGGGCGGGACCCTTCTGGACGATGCGATCAAAGTAGTTCAGCGCCGCGGAGAAGAACTTCAACTTGAACAGCGACTTGCCCATCATGAACTCGGCCCTCATCTTCCCGCCCGCGTCTCCCGCCCCTTCCCCCTCGATGGCCTTGTTGAACTCGATCGAGGCCATGTAGTAGTCGCCGCGCTGGTAGAACTTCTCTGCTCGCTCAAGCTCGGGCGCACCGCCCTCAGTGACGGATTTGCCTGCGGTCGCGCCGGAGCCCGACGAGTCAGTGGCGGGCGTGGCGCCGGCGGCCGGCTTGCTCTTTTTCCGTCTCTGCGCCCAGGCATCGGACGTCACCGCCAGGGTGAGTGCGAAAAGCAGGAAGAAAACGCAACCCTTTTCACGGCTCATGGATTGACCTCGCGTCGGTAACGCCCGCCTCAGAGATTTTGGCGGGCAATTGGTGGAAGAGATTGGTGAAGTGTTTGAAGTCGCCTACCTGGCCGCACGACCGAAAGCTAATTTGAGTGTTTGCAGGGCTTCAACTCGTGAACCGCAGCGATTGAGTCGATGACCCTACCGTCGGTGCTATGCCTTGAAACCGAGCCATCCTAGGCACGCGGATCTGAGGTGTCAAGGGAGAACGTCCCGCCGTAAACTGCGGTCAACTACGCGAATCTTCGGAACAAAATGTTGCTATGCGAGGACGCGATTCCCTGTTGACAGACGACCTCGCAAAGCTAATATGGCCCATCCCTGCTACGTGACCGTGCTTGCCCTCGGCTGCGTCCGAGTGGACAGGAGGAGTGCTTCGATGAGCGCGAAAGTGTCTACCCCGTCTCGTCACTTGCTGACTGCCCTGGTTCGCGTCTCCGTTCTTGGAGCGCACCTTCTCGCCCTCGCCGCCTTTGGCAGCATGGCATGCGAGGATAACGGGATTGGACGCCCCTGTGACGTCGGGGCCGACGCCGGCGCGTCCCAGGCCGTGTACAACAATCAGGCTCTCGAATGCCCAAGCCGTATCTGCTTGAAGCCGGTCAACAGCAACAGCAAGTGCAATGCGGCGACTCCGCCGCCCGAATGTCTCACGGGCCCCTACTGCTCGGCGACATGTTCAAAAGACAGTGACTGCGACGGCCAGAAACGGGAAAATTCGGACACCGGGGACTATCGCTGTGAAACAGGGTACGCCTGTGGTGTGGCGTTCGTCGTGGGCCCGCTGTGCTGCCAGAAGCTCTGCCTGTGCAAAGACTTCCTCGGAACTGGTCTGCTGACCCCTCAAGTCTGCGACCCCAAGCTCCCCGAGAACCACGGAAAGACGGCCTGCCAAGAAACACCGTGACCGATGGCCGCGGCGGCTGCCCGTCGCAGGAGCAACCGTCCGGGACCCGTGCCGCGCTTGGGGCTCGTGCAGAGGGCATGGCTGCCGCCCTGCTAGAGGCGTCCGGTTACCGCATTGTCGAGCGAAACTGGCGTCGTCCTGAGGGGGAGTTGGACTTGGTGGCCTATGATCGAGGTGTTCTTGTTTTCGTTGAAGTCCGTTCGCGCACCGGCGAGGAACGTGGCCATCCACTTGAAACCGTGAATGCACGCAAGCGCGCCCGCGTCGTGCGCGCAGCGCGCCTGTATTTGGAGAGTGCTCAGCCCGCCGCGACAGACTTCCGTTTCGATGTCGTGGGGGTCACGTTCGCGCACGACGGGACACCGCCCGCGATCACTCACGTACAAGACGCGTTTCGCGTGGCCTGACGGCCGGGGAAACGGCCTACAGGAAAGGCCTACGCACCGGGCGCGGTGTTGTCGGTGGCAGGAGCGGCCGGAGCCGCAGAGCCGGCCTCCTCGACCACAACAGCACGCTCGCCCTTGATGCGGGCCGCGCGGCCCTGCAGCTCACGCAGGTAGTTCAGACGCGCGCGGCGCACGCGCCCTCGCTGCACAATCTCGATCTTCTCGATGCGGCTCGTGTGCAGAGGGAAGATGCGCTCAACGCCCACGCCATACGAAATCTTGCGCACGGTAAACGAGGCACACGCCGATCCGGAACGCCGGTCAATGCACACGCCCTCGAACACCTGGACGCGCTCCTTGTCGCCTTCTTTGATTAGGGTGTGTACCCTGACGCTGTCACCAGGCCGGAAAGCCGGAATGTTGTCCCGCCGGGTGGCATCTTCGATTGCTCGGATCAGAGGGTGCGTGCTCATGGGTCGGCTCGATGCAAGGGCGTATTTACTACGCGGAAGGAGGCTCGCAGTCAACATCTACATGGGAACCCTGAGAGGGTTCCCAAACCCTCCCGCGCTCTGGCTCTGGCGGGCAAAGCCCGCCTTCGCCTACGCGATCATGGGAACCGGCCCGTTTTTCCCATTCCTCAAGGGCTACACGGGCGGGCAAAGCCCGCCTTCGCCTACGCGATCATGGGAACCGGCCCGTTTTTCCCATTCCTCAAGGGCTACACGGGCGGGCAAAGCCCGCCACTGCCTACGCGATCTTGGGAACCGGCCCGTTTTTCCCATTCCTCAAGGGCTACACGGGCGGGCAAAGCCCGCCACTGCCTACGCGATCTTGGGAACCCTGAGAGGGTTCCGTTGCCCTCCAAGAGCAAGACCGGCAGGCTCCCCACTCGACTAGCTCCGCTCTAGCTCGTCGAGCATGGCCCTTTCTTCCTCGGTCAGAGGGCACTGCGCAATCAGATCCGGACGGCGTGACAGGGTACGCCGCAACGCTTCCCGACGGCGCCAGCGCGCCACTTCGGCGTGGTTTCCCGAGAGCAGAACTTCCGGTACCCCAAGGCCGCGAAACAGGGGCGGCCGGGTCCATTGGGGAAATTCCAGCCGGCCAGCCGAGAAAGATTCCTCGACCACCGACTCCCCGCATCCCAAGACTCCCGGCACCAGGCGTGCTGTGGCTTCGATGATAGCCGCGGCCGCGACTTCGCCGCCCGCCAACACATAGTCCCCAATGCTCACAGACTCGTCTGCGTAGAGTTCGGCGATCCGCTCGTCCACGCCCTCGTAGCGGCCACAGATGAGCATGATGCGACCCCGAGTCGCCAAGTCCGCGGCCCATTTCTGATCGAACAGCCGCCCGGACGGCGCGAGCAAGAGCCTGTAGGCTCGCCCTCGACGACTCTCCACGTCATCAATGGCCGCCGCCACCGGGTCGGGGCGCAAGACCATGCCAGGTCCGCCGCCGTAGGGCGAATCGTCGACCTGGCGATGACGGCCGGGCGCAAAGTCGCGAGGGTTGGTTTTTTCGACTACAACGAGGCCGCCGGCGATGGCCTTTCCCAGCAGGCTGGCTTGAAGAAACGAAGCGAAAACCTCAGGAAACAGGGTGATGATTTCGATCACCAGCCGGGGCGACGGCGCGCCAACGGCATCATTCGCGTTGAGCGAGTCATCACTCATGAGGGTCCACCACCACGCGTTTCGCCGAGCGATCGATCGCCACGATGTACTCCGGCACGGCAGGAAGCAACCGCTCGGCTTCCTCCCCGACGCCAACCACCATGACGTCGTGGCCTCCATTCCAGAACACGTCACGCACAACGCCGAGACTGCGTCCCTCGCGATCTTCAACCAGGCAACCGATCAAATCCTCGACGTAGAATTCGTCCGCGCCCAACCGAGGAAGAGTCGTCCGGAACAGCCACAGCTGCCGCCCGGTCAGCGACGCCGCCCCCTCTCGCGTCGACACGCCCCCCAGCCTGAGCAGAAACCCGTCGACAACCGGGCGAACCGCCGTGACCGTCACCGAGATTTCGGATCCCGGCTCGCCAATTACTGCTTCCAGCGGCAGCGCAGCGGTGTCCAGGCGCCAGCCTCGTGAGTGATAGGGGCGGAAAGTGATCTCGCCGGTATTGCCATGCGGTCGCCCGAGAGCCCCAAAGGGCAGGCCGTCAGATAATATGCTGTGACCCACTGAGAGCAGCGGACGACCCCCGCTCTACTCGAGGATCTCCAGAATCGCGCGTCGTTTCATCTTGGCGGACGCGGCGGAGAGAACCGTACGAAGGGCTTTGGCCGTGCGCCCCTGGCGACCAATAACTCTCCCCAAGTCTGATTCGGCCACCTTCAACTCGAAAACGGTGGCATCAGGCTCGTCGATCTCCTCGACCGCAACCTCGTCAGGGTGCTCCACCAGCGCCCTCGCGAGGTACAGCACGAGCTCCCGCAGGGGCGGCGCTGTCTCAGAACTTCCTACCGAGGGATCGCCCTCTGTCACAGGAGCACTACTCGGTAGGCGCCGCTACGACTGCGCGCCTGACCTTTTTGAGGAGCTGACCGACGGTCTCGCTGGGAACGGCCCCGGCAGCCAACCAGTGGTCGACACGAGCCATGTCGAACTTGACCTCAGGCGGGCTGCGCCGGGGGTCGTAGGTACCAACCTGCTCTATTAAACGTCCATCTCGGGGACTCCGGCGATCCGAAGCCACCACGCGATAGTGTGGCGACTTCTTTCCTCCGCCGCGGGTGAGTCGTAGTGTGACGGCCATGTTGTTTGGACCTTCGTGGGCTCGAACTGAGCTAAGGGCTGAGAGTGATTATAACGCGTGTGATTGTCAAGACGAAGGTGGCTATTTTCGCTGTAAAAATGTGCACGACCGCGCGCGCCATGAACTTCTCCCGCAGTGACAAGAGGTCGCACCTATGGGAGTTTCCTTAGGTTTTATGCGGCTGTTCCCCCTAATCCACGTCCTGGCAGCCTCGTTCGCAGCGCACTTCGCCTTTGCGAGCGGTCTTTGCTTCGCCAGCCCGCGCGAACGCCGCGCCGTCGTGTTCTACACCGCACAGACCCAGGGCACACTTGAACCGTGCGGCTGCACGAGCGATCCTCTCGGCGACATCGCGCGCGTGACCGCACTGGTGCGAAGTTCCGCGCGGGCTGGCGCCACCCTTCTGGTCGACGCCGGCAATTTGACGTACCCCTCGGGAGACATTCCATCGCGCAAGCAAGAGGCTGCGGACCTGGTGGCAACATTCTTGGCCAGCGAGATCACTCGCTTGCCCTTTGGCGGCGCGGCTCTCGGCGAGACCGATCTTGCACGCGGGATCATCAAGGTTCAGCCAAAACGTCTGGCCGCCAACCTCGACAGCCTCGCTTTGGTCGAGCCCTCGCGTATCAGCCTAGTGGGAGGGATCAAGATCGGGGTTTTCGGCCTGGTGGATCCATCCCTTCTGCGTGAAGAGGGTCTGCGCGCGGAAGAACCAGTCCGCGCCGCTCGCGCCGAGGCCAACCGCCTGCGTGCGGCCGGCGCCGAGATCGTGATCGCATTGGCACCGCTCGAACGCCAGCAGGCGCGAGCGGTAGGGCGCGAGGCCGCGGTTGACTTTGTTGTGCTGGGCCATGACGTTGGCGAGGGAACGCCGCGCGCAGAAAACCTCGGCCGCGCTTTCTTTCTGGTTCCAGGTTCTGAAATGCAGCGGGTGGGCAGGCTGCAGATCGTGCTTCGCCGGGATGAGGCGCGCCCGGCTGGCGAAGCCCTGCGCGATGCCGGTGGACCGGTCGCAAATCGCATGCGGGCCGAAGAGATCGAACGCCAGGTTCGCCAGCTTGATGCCGACCTTGCCGGCTGGGAGAACGACAGTACCAGCGATACGGCCTTTGTGACCGGCAAACGCCAAGAACGAGACGAACTGCGCGCCGAGGCTGCGCGACTGGCCCGCACACCCTGGACAGCGCCGACCCATGGCTCGTATTTCGTCAACGAGCTTGTCCCCATCCGACGCAACCTGGCCCGCGATCCGGTTCTGGCTGCCAGCATGCGAAAGCTCGACCAGGCGGTGGGTGCGGCCAACCTGCGCATGGCGGAGCCACCGCCCCCTGCTGAACCAGGGCGGGCGCACTTTTCGGGTGACGCTTCTTGCGTGCGCTGCCACAAGGCTGCCGCCCGATTCTACAAGCGCACGGCCCACGCTCACGCGTGGAAGACCATCGAGGCCGTGGGCAAGACAGGTCACGGCGACTGTGTCAGTTGCCACGTCACGGGCTACGGCGAAGTGGGTGGGTCGAGCCTCGGTTTCAGCACGGGCCTGGAGAGGGTCCAATGCGAGGCTTGCCACGGGCCAGGCTCGATCCACGTCGAAAAACGCGGGCTGGAAAAGCCGTTGGCCCTGAGCACGGGCACACCCGAGTCGGTGTGTGCCCACTGCCACAACGAAAAACACTCCGACACCTTTCAGTACGAGGCCTATCTGCGCGACATCATCGGCCCCGGCCATGGCGAGGACGCTCGCGACAAGCTGGGCACGGGACCGACCGCCCGGGATGTGCGCCGAGCCGCTGAGAAGCGGGCGCGCGTCGCCGCGCGAGCGCAGCCGAAGCCTTAACACTACTGATTGAATTTCGGACCGAGTCGGCGCGTCGCGAGGAGGCTCGGCCGCGACGAGCGCCGAGGGAAGATACTCGACGTATCTGACCGAGAAGCGAGAAAGCGGACGGGCCCCGCAGCAGCGACGGCGACGGGAGAAATTCAATCAGTAGTGTTAACCGTCGTGCTTCTTCGGCGATGAGCCGGCGAGAAGCTGGTCGAGCAGGTCGCTCTCGATATTGCCCCCGCTGACCAAGACGACGACACGCCGGCCTTGCACGGGAAGCTTGTCTTCCATGAGGCCGGCCAGCGCAACCGCGGCCGAGGCCTCACACAGGATGCCCAAGGACCGGTACGCGTACACGATGGCCTGCCGGATGCTGACTTCACTCACCAGCGCGACCTCGGGAAAGTAGTCCTTGGCCATGGCAAAGGTGCGCTGGCTGACCGCACCTTCCAGGCCCTCGGCCAAGGTGGGCCCGCCGTCGTATTGGGTGTAGGCCCGACCGTCCTCCAGCGAGCGCTTCATGGCGCAATTGGCTTCGGGCGAAACGCCTAACACGCGGATTCCGCGCGGCACCATTTCCACGCCCAGCCCAGCCGCCAGGCCACCGCCGCCCACCGGCGTCACCACCGTGTCCACGTCAGGAAGCTGGGCCAACATTTCACGCGCCAGCACGCCGCCATTTCCCGCGATGACCCAGTCGTCGTCGAAAGCCGAGGCGAAGCTGAGCGAGGGATCGGCTGCCGCCCGCCTGCGGGCCTCGGCTTCGGCGTCGTCGTACGACGCACCCACGACTTCCAGCGCCGCACCCAGCGCCGATATTCCGTCGCGCTTGCTCTGCGGCGTCTGCGCAGAGACCAGCACCCGGGCCTCGACCCCAAACGCGCGAGCCGCCAGGGCGATGCCCAGGCCGTGGTTGCCTGCCGAGGCGGCGATGACCCGCTTCTTGCCTGCCTGGCACATCCCGGCCACGAACGCCGCAGCGCCACGCAGCTTGAATGAGCCAGTTCGCTGCAGAGACTCGAGTTTGAGCCACACATCCGAGCCTGTGCGGCGGCCCAGCGCAGGCGCCGGAATCAGCGGTGTCACGCGCACCAGTCTGCGCACCCGCTCGGCAATGGCGCCGCCCGTGACCTCGGTCCAGATATCCGCATCGAACAGGCGCATGGAGTCGTTGCACGCTACCAGCGCAGCCCGCAAAACGCCACGTGTCTGCGTGCGTTCCGTCGCCCAGAGCGGTACACCTAGACTGATGTTCGACATCGATATCGCCCGCCTGGTTCGCTCCGGCCAGGTGGAAGCAGACCGGGCCGACCGGGTGGTCTGGCTGTGGAACGAAATCCGCCGCCTCAAGCGCGACAAGAACGCCTTTGTGCCCGCCCACAATTACCAGGTGCCCGAGGTGCAGGCCATCGCCGACACCGTGGGAGATTCCTTCGAGCTGGCGGTGCGCGCCCGCGACGTGAAAGCACGCCTGGTGGTCTTCTGCGGCGTCCGCTTCATGGCCGAAGGGTGCACCACCCTGGCCCCGGACGTGCCTGTCTACCTACCCAACCAACAGGCGCTCTGCTCGCTGGCGGAAATGGATGCAGACGATCTCGAGGAGCGCCAGGAGTTCCTACGCTCGCTTGGGCGCAAATTCGCCACCATGACCTACGTGAATACCTACGCCAGCGTGAAGGCTTTGTCCGACGTGTGTTGCACCAGTTCCAACGCGGTGAAGATCGCCGACCGCCTGGGCGTGCCGGACCTGCTTTTCGTGCCTGACCAGAATCTCGCCTATCAGGTGGCACTTCAGACCCGACGCATGTACCTGCCTCCGCCGGAGCCGCACCAGTTCCATCCGCGCGAGTATCTGGCGCGCATCGAGCCGCTGCTGCGCGAGGGTGAGCGCGCGGGTCTGGTGGGCAACGTGTTCGCCTGGGAGGGCGCCTGCCACGTCCACCATCAGATGACCCTGGCTGATATCGCCCACATCCGACAGGAAGATCCCGAGGCTGTGGTCATCGTCCATGGCGAGGTCAAACCCGAACTGCAGCAAGCCGCCGACGAGGTGATGTCGACCTCGCAGATGGCCAAGTATGTTGAGGGCCACCCCGAGAAGAAGCGCCTGGCCATCCTCACCGAATGCGGCCTGGTGGTGCGGCTGGAGCTCGAACACCCCGACCGGCAGTTCTACAAGCCTTGCCGGCTGTGCGAACACATGAAAGCCATCACTCTGGAAAGCGTCTACGAAACCCTGCGCGACGAGCCGGCCCAATGCCTAGTCACGGTTCCCGAAGGAGTGCGCCAACGCGCGGCCGCTGCCATGCTGCGCATGATCGATCTCGGCGCCTGAAATTCGCTAAGGAAACACCAGCACATTGCGCGGGCCGTAGGTGGCCACCAGTCCATCGATGTGGCGCTTGACGAGATCGCGCCGAGCCACCACCGCCCGGATTTCGCTTGGGGTCAGAATCTGGTACTCGCCCAAGCTCGCCTGGGCCAGGACTTGTTCCAGCACAGGCTCGGTGACCCGATCGAGGGCTTCATACAGCTGGCGCGAGAATCGCTGCGTGCGGTGCAAGATCGAGCGCGTCTTCTCGTTGCCCTCCGGCTCGATGAAAAACGACATGGTGTTGTCCATGAAGAGGAGACGTGAGCCGTCGGCAGATGTCTTCATGTTCCCGCCGCTATAGCGGTCCGGGTTGGAGGTCAGAAAGTCAAAAACCACCAGCTGCGACAGCTGGGCCGCCCACGAGCGCTTGTCGACCGGGATGGGCTGCCCCTGCGTCAACCACTGCATGCTCTGATGGATGCCTTCGGGCGTGTCCAACTCCGAGTCCTTGATCCCCGGCACCCAGTACATGACCACGCCGGCTGTTCTGCCAACGGGATTGAAGACCGTCTCAGCCCGGATGCGCGGCAAAGCCGTAAGAGTATCGGGATCGAGGTGCGAGAAGATCTCCTCGCGGCTCACCATGCGCGGCGCTGCCGGCGGCACCGCATCCAAGCCCAGCAACCGGTTGAGCCGGTAGGCCGCCACTTCCTTGCGCGGGATGGTTCGCAAGTCGGTCTGCGCCGGCTTGAAAGCCGCGCGCGAGCCATCGGCGAGCTCGACCCGGAACGACAGGGTCGACCCACCCTTGTTGAGCCTCATGCCCAGGATGGCCTGCGTGCGCACCCGCGCCAGCAGCATCTCGTCGGACATGCCTAGAAAGGTGCCGCCCGGCTCCTCGAAGATGGCAGGGTTGGGCGGGCGCGACAGCTCGCCACGCGGCAAGAGGGCAGCACGACCTTCCCATGCGCCACCACC
>Ga0265342_10001538_pt1 | contig 21330 bp, 21 predicted proteins | sample 4CB327metaG_FD_203125 | JGI IMG/M metagenome (GOLD analysis project Ga0265342, IMG submission 203125) | Rhizosphere microbial communities from Carex aquatilis grown in University of Washington, Seatle, WA, United States - 4-CB3-27 metaG | ecosystem: Host-associated > Plants > Roots >... | reverse complement strand
ACACTGACCCCGACGCCGACGCCGGCCTTTCGGCGCCGGCGCGCGATGTGCTGCGCTACCTGCGCGAGGCGGGCGCGAGCTTCCTCGACGACATCATCCAGGGCGCGCATCGCCTGCGCAGCGAAGCCGAGGACGCGCTCTGGGAGCTGGTGAGCGCCGGCCGCGTCACCGGTGACGGGTTCGCCGGCCTGCGTGCGTTGATCTCGGCGACGCAGTCGCGCGGCGGCGCGCGCGCCCGCTGGCACGCGCGCTGGAACCGCCGCGCCGGGGCGCCCGCCGGCGCGGGCCGCTGGGCGTTGCTGCGCGCACCGCAACCGCCGCCCGAGGAAGACGACCTGCTCGAGGCGGTCGCGCGCCAGTACATCAAGCGCTACGGCGTGGTATTCCGCGACGTGCTCGCGCGAGAGACGCGCGCCCCGGCGTGGCGCGACCTCCTGCGCGTCTACCGCCGCCTGGAGATGCGCGGCGAATTGCGCGGCGGCCGCCTGGTCGCCGGCTTCGTCGGCGAGCAGTTCGCCGCGCCCGAGGCAGTCGAATCGCTGCGCGCGATCCGCCGCGAGCCGGTGCGCGGCGAAATGGTGCGCATCTCCGCGTGCGATCCGCTGAACCTGGTCGGCATCATCACGCCCGGCCCGCGCGTGCCAGCGACGCTGGCGAACTCCGTGCTGTTCCGCGACGGCGTGCCGCAGCTCGGCGCCGAAGACGCGCCCGCCCCCGCCGCCGCGCTGCCAGCGCTATCACAGCCCGCGCGCGCCGACCTCGCGAATTGACGGCCCGCCGTGGCGCGGGATCAGAACCGGCCGACCAGCGCCAGGCCGCGCGTCGAGCCACCGCCGTCGGCCGCCGACACGATCGGGGCCAGCGCCAGGTCGCCGGCGGCGGATCGCTGATTGGCTCGCTCGGCGGCGCGGGGCGCGTCGACGAAATCGTAGACCGCGCTCGCCCCGGCCGCGAGTAGCAGTCCCGCCCCCAGCAGCACCGTCCCCGTCGACGTGTCGCAAGCACCTGGGGGTCCGTCCTCGCAGTCGCCGTGAAGGGCCGCCGCCAGCGCGATCGCGCCCCCGACCGTGCTCGTGGCCGCGCGGAACAGCGACCAGCCGACGGCGTGCCCCCACTCCCCTGCGTAGATGTGACCAGCGCTGGGACCAACCCACAGCCCGACGACGATCATCCCGATCCCGGCAAGCTGCGCGTTCCTGCTGTCGCCCGCGTGGCTCCAGAGCACGCTGCCGGCCGCGATCGACAGGAGCGGCGAAAAGACCGCCAGCACCCCGGCCTTCTGCGGCGAAAAATCCTGCCTCGCAACCAACTGCGGCATCGGCGAGTCCGGAGGAGACAGGCGCGCGGCGTTGGCCGGCGAAAGCGGCGTCCCGAGGTCCATGGGCTCGGCCGCCAGCCGCTTGACCGGCCTCGGGTTCGAGCTCCCATCCGTGTCGCCCGCATGCGCGCGGGCGCAGAAGGCGATCGAAAGAGTGAGGACGGCGGCGACGGCGGTGATTCGCACGTCTCGACCTCATTGCAAGCCCGGCGCCCAATCTCGAAGGGCCGCGATCCCGCCCGCTCCGTCCGCGGGCGGCGCCGAACTCCCACCGACCCGGTGGACGAGCGTCGAAAACTCAACAGTCGGGGAGCGCTCGCCCGCCGGCCGCTCAGCCCTCGTCCTTCATTCCGTGCATCAGGCGCTGCTTCACGCGCATGATCTGCCGCTCTTTGTACTTCTCGTGGCTGTTCTCGCCGCTCTCGTTGTTCTCCGCGGTGCGCGCGTCGATGATCTGGAACTCCGTCAGGACGAAGACGATGGTTCCGTTCTCGCTGAACAGCGGGTCGTCGGGCGTCCGGCACAAGAAGCGATCCATGCGCACCGGCAAGTCGGCGACGAAGTTGATCACGCGGTAACCCGGCCCGGAGAACTCGTTCAGCGGCGACGGCTTCTTGTCGGCGGCGACGGCGGCGAGATCGGTGATCTCGGGCAGGAACCGGCGCAGCGCCGCCGATCGGTCGAGGGTCTCGCGGACGCGGATGATGTCGTTCACCGATTGGCCGGGGATCACGTAGTTGAACGGGATCAACCGCTGGGTGAGCTCGCGCATCGCGAACACCAGCTGGTCCTCGGTGTGGGTGATCATGCGGAAGCGCAGCTTGTCGTAGACGTCGGCGGCGATCGACTCCTTCTTGGCGAGGAGCTTGGTGATGAGGCTGTCCGCGTGCTTGCGGCTCCACTCGAACTCGACGATCGGGCAGCCGACGCTCTTGAGCTCCTCGACGGTGCGCAGGACCTTTTCCTCAACCAGGTGGAAGATCTGGTCGCCGGAGACCGGCAGCTTGGTCAGCAATTCGCGCCCGGCCAGGTGATGCATGACGTGCATCACCTTGAGGACGATGCACGCGTAGGTCCGGCGCTTGCCCTTCTGCGAGGCCACGAGCAGCAGATCGCGCGGCGGCACGCCGTGCGCGACCTCGTCGGGGATCTGGAACCCGAGGTGGCGCTCCAGGTATTCGACCGCTTGCTCGCGCAGCTCCGCGAGCCGGCGCATGTCGTCGTCGTCACGCGGTTCGAACTCATTCACGCGCAAGAAACGGTCGACCTCGTCGCGGTCGACGAAGTAGAGCCGGTGCCAGTCGATCACGGAGCCGCCGCGCAGCAGATTCCGGATTCCCGTGACGTCGGCGATTGAGAAGTCCTCGTAGCGCAGCTTCCGCGGCAGCGATGGCGCCGGCAGGGACGCCGGGCTCGCGGGGGGCGTGGCCGAGGAGGACACGGGCGTCGTCAGGGATGCCTTTTCGGCGTTCGGAGGCGGTTCCAAAGGCATCTCCCCTTTTGCTGGCGGCGGACGGCTCCCGAAATTGCAGCGCAGTCTATCACGCGACCCAAAGAGGGGACGAGGTCGGACTGCCTCGAAATCGGCGCGGCGCCGGCTCGACCGGTAGCGGCCCTCGACCGCCCCGGTTCAACTCACCCGCGGCGGGGCGCTCGGCCGAGCGACACCGTTGCCCAGAAGAGCAAACCCGCGAAAAGTCCCATGGCCAGGCTTCCAACAAATGGAATCATACCTCGGCCCACATTAGGTCACACAGGCTGACCTGTCAAAAACCCACTTGCCGGCGACGACGCCTGCCGCTGGGCGCGCCACCGAAAGTCCACTACGATTGCAGAGGTGAAACGCGGGGCAGTCCTCCTCACTCTGACGGCGGGCTTACTTGGCGCTGGCGCATCCAGCAGGGCGCGAGCAGAACCGCCGGTCGCGGCGGCGCTTGCCCCGCCCGGATACGACGAGGGTCAAACGCTGCTGGGACAGAAGCGTTACGCAGAGGCCGTCGAGAAGCTCCGCCCGATCACCGTCGCGCGACCCGATTTTGCCGCCGCCTGGTACGCGCTGGCGCTCGCAGCCCGGCGCGCCGGCGACTGTGCCGAGGCCATTCCCGCGTACCGGCGCTACGCGGCTCTACGCGGCAACGAGGCCGAGCCTTACTTCGGCCTCGGGCTCTGCCTGCGCGATACGGGCGACCGCCCCGCGGCCGTGGCGGCCTTCAAGCGCTTCCTGGAACTGGAGCACCGCCCCGGTCAGGAGAAATGGCTGGAGACAGCGAAGGGCGCGATCGCTTCGCTCGAGGCGCCGCCGCCACCCGCAGGCGGGGCAGCGGCGGCCTACGAAGAAGCGCAGCGTCTGCGCGACAGCGGGAAGATCGAGGCGGCGCTCAAACGGTTCGCCGACGCCGTTGCGCTCGACCCCGACTTGATCGCCGCGCGCGCCGCGTGGGGCGAGCTGCTCATCAAAGTTCACCGCGAGGCCGACGCCGTGCCGGTCTTCCGCAGCGCCGTCGAGCGCAACCCGCAGTATCCGCTGGCCTGGTACGAGCTGGCGTTCGCGCTGCGCGAGACCAGGCAGTACGCCGGCGCGGTCGACGCCTACCGCCGCTACATGGCGCTCCGGCCCGCCGACCCGGACCCGCACTACGGCATCGCGCGCGCGCTGCGTCTCCTCGGGCGTGATGACGAGGCCCGGCGCAGCTTCGTGACCTACGTCGCGATGGAGAGCCGGCCCGCCGAGGCGCGGTGGGTCGCGACCGCCAAGCGAGCCATCGCGGAGCTCGACGCGAAGGGCGTGCGCGCGGCGAGCGCGCCAGCGCCCGCCGTGGCCATGACGCCCGCACCGGCGGTCGCGGCATCACCGCCGGTGGTCGCGACGACACCGCCGGCGCCCGCCCCGCCCAGCGCGCCGGCGACTCCGCCCGCGAGCGCAGCAAAGCCGTGGATCCCGCCGCCGTTGCCGCCGCTGCCCGCGCCATCGGGCTCGACGCAGCCGCCGCCGATGGCGCCGTGACCGCCGTCAGCGCCGGCGGGCCGCGGCCCGGCGTCCGCCCAGCCAGGACAGGAACAGCATCACGCCGAAGACCCCGCCCGCGATCGCGGCGCAGAGGCGCGCGGTCCGCTGCCCGCGCCCGTCGAAGACCACCGCCAGCACCGACGCCGTCGCGCCCAGCATGCCCCACAGCAGCTGCTGTCCGGCGTGGTAAATCAGGCGCGCGTTCTCCTCCAGGTTGCGGAAGCGAACCTCGAGCCCGCCGCGCTGCGCGCGATCCATGAACCGCTGCAGCTCGCCGGGCAAGGCCAGCGCCGACAGCGCCGTCTCGCGCGACGCCTCGAGGAAAACCTCGGACCACTCCTTTTTCTCGCCGAGCAGGAAGCGCTCCAGGTACGGCTGGATCACGCGCGTCGGGTTCATCTCCGGATCCAGCGTCGTGCACACGCCCAGCAGCAGGAGCAGCGTGCGCTCGAGCAGGATCCACTCCTTGGGGATGTGAAACGCGTCGCGCAGATCGGCGAGGCTGACGTTGAGCGCGCGCAGATCGAGCAGGCTGCCCAGGCTCTCCTCGGGATCGAAGCGAAAGTCCTTCAGCGACAAGCCCTCGATCGAGATCTGCGACCGCATCTTGTCGTGGAAGTACTGCACGACGCGATCGAAGACCTCGGGGTCGGCGCGCCGGGAAATGAAGCCCATCTGCTTCATCGCGCTGACGATGCGGCTGGTGTCGCGCGTGATCGCGCCCTGCAGAAAGGACACCATCCCGCGCCGCATCCCCTCCGACACCGACGCGGTCGCGCCGAAGTCGAGGAAGACGATGGTCGGCGTCTCCCCGGCGACCAGCGGCGGCTGCAGCAGGAGGTTTCCCGGGTGAGGATCGGCGTGGTAGAGGCCGTCGACGAAGATCTGCTGGCAGTAGGCCTCGACGCAGATCTGCGCGGCCTTGCGCCGGTCGATGTGCTCGGCCTCGAGCCGCGGCAGATCTTCGACCTTCGCCCCCTCGATCCACTCGGTGGTCAGCACGCGGGCCGTCGAGAACTCGGTCATCACCCGTGGCAGGCGCACGTGCGGCCGGCCGGCGAAGTTGGCGGCGATCTTCTGCATCGCCGACGCCTCCAGCCGATAGTCGAGCTCGGCCGACACCATCTCGCGGATCTCGTTGTAGATCGTGTCGAAGCCGTAGTCGGGCATGAACCAGCGCAGGAGGCCGAAGATGCGCTTGAGCGCGCGCAGATCGGTGTGAACGATCTCCTCGATGTCGGGATACTGCACCTTGACCGCGACGCGCTCGCCGGTCGGCAGGCGCGCGATGTGGACCTGGCCGATCGACGCCGACGCGACCGGTGTGTCCGAAAACTCCGCGAAGACGTCGGAGGGCGCGCGGCCCCCGAACTCCTCGCGCAGCCGCGCCTCGATGTCGCCATACGGGCGCGGCGGGACCTGATCCTGGAGTCCGCGCAGCTCGTCGCGAAAGGCGTCAGGCAGGAAGTTGGCCATGATGCTGATGAGCTGGCCGACCTTGATGAACAGGCCGCGCAGGCGGACGATCGCCGCTTCGATCCGGCGCGCGTTCAGCTGATGCTTGGCGCGGGTGGCGCGTTGATAGGAGTCGGCGCCGCGAAAGCGGCGCGACAGGACCAGCATCACGTACGACAGCGTGACCTGAGCCGTCACGAAGTACGCGGTGAGCAAACGCGAGGGGCGGGACATGGCAGCGGTCTGGCGGAGAATATCCCAGGGCGCTAACCTTCGCCGCATGGGCGATCAATCCGACAAGGTGGCGGACAAAGTGCCGGATCTGGCGGCCGCGCAAGACGGCGTCGTCGGCGACGAGGACACGACGGCGTCGGATCGCTCGGATCGAAACGCCGACCGCAGCGATCGGGGCATCACCGACTTCGTGCGGCGAGCGGTCTCGGCCGGCGTCGGCGCCGCCAGCCGGTCCAAGGACGACATCATGCGCGCCGCCGCGTCCGAGGTGCGCAACTGGCTCGAGCGCCTGGACGTCAACAACGAGGTCTTGAAGGCGCTCTCGAAGATGGTCATCGAGGTCAAGACCGAGATCCGGTTCCGCCCCACCGACGACGGCCGCGTCGCCCCCGAGACGTCGAACGACGTGAAGATCAAACAGCGAGAGGGCTGAGCCTCAGGCCGACTTTCGCACCGGTTTCAGCCCCGATTTATTCCTGTCGAGCTCCGCGGCGCACACGGTTTGATTGCGGCCGCCGTGCTTGGCGGCGTACAGCGACTCGTCGGCGCGCGCGATGACGACATCTTTCGCCGCCGCGTCCTCGGGGTAGCTGGCGACACCCAGCGACAGCGTCACCTGGAAGGTCCCCTTCGCCGACTGGAACTGCTGCTTGGACACGTCGGCGCGGATGCGCTCGGCCAGCTGGCGCGCGCCGGCGCGGTCGGTCGCTTCGAGCACGATCGCGAACTCCTCGCCGCCGTAGCGCGCGACGATGTCGATCTTGCGCGCGCTCGCACCCAGGATGGAGGCCACGCGGCGCAGGACCTCGTCGCCGATCGGGTGGCCGTGCGTGTCGTTGACCTTCTTGAAGTGATCGATGTCGGTCAGGATGAGCGACACCGGGAACTTGTGGCGGTCAGCGCGCCCCAGCATCGCCGAGAACCGCTCCTGGAACGTGCGGTGGTTGACGAGGCCGGTGAGCCCGTCGGTGGTCGCCTGCTCCTCGAGCGCCTGGTACATGTGCGCGTTCTGCAGCGAGATCGCGACCTGGTTCGCGATCACGCCCAGCATCTCGCGCCGGTCGGTCGGGAACGCGAACGCGCGCTTGGCCGCGACGGTGAACGTGCCGACGACCTGATCCTTCACCAGCAGCGGCAGCACCAGCAGCGACTCGAGATCGCGCACGCGCACCGGATGCGAGAAGAGCGGCACGTCTCGCTCGCGCCACTCGCCGGCCGCCGGCAGCGCCAGCTTGTTCTTGACGACGATCGACACCATCGCCGTCGGGTCGCGGTGGGTGGTCCCGTCGAGGTTCTCGGCCCACGGCCCGACGACGCGCCGGATGGTGTGCGCCTGCCGGGCGGCGTCGTAGGTCGCGATGGCCGCGAAGTCGAACTCGCAGACGCTGCGCGCGCCCGCGATCGCAGCGTCGTAGACCTCGGACAGCGTGAGCGCGCGATTGAGCTCGGCCGATGCGCGGTAGAAACGCTCGTGCTCGTGCTTGGAGCGCTCGACAGCCTGGAACACGCGCTCCGACTGCACGACGCTGACCACCTGCGCGGCGGCGCTGGTCAGCACGTCGGCGTCCAGCTCGGTGAACGGCGTCTCGATGCGCCGATCCGCGACCAGCACGCCGCGCAACGTGCGCCCCTCTTGCACGGGGACGCCCATGAACGCCGCGACCTCGACGGGCCCCGCGTAGTACGGCAGCAGAGACGGCTTGGGCGCGCCGAGCACGAACGGCCGCGCCTCTTTCAAGATCGCGCCCAGTACGCCGGTGCGCGCCGGGATCGGCTCCTCGACGAAGTGCGCCGCCTCGGTGCACAGCTCCTTGACCTTGAGCTTGTCGCCGCTCTCGTCGAGCCAGAGCAGCGCGCAGGTTTGCAGCTGCAGCGACTTCTTCAGCAGCGCCAGCAACGTGAAGAGCTGCTGGTGAATGGTCTCGATCGAGCCCTGCGAGATCTTCTCTTCCTCCTCGGCCCGCGTGCGCACGCGGCTCTCCGAGGACAGCGCCGTCGAGATCAGGCGGAAGTCGCGCGCCTCCTGGCGCATCGACACGATCTCCTCTTCCAGGCGGCGGCGCCGCTCGCGCCGCTGGCGCGCGACCTCCGCATGCAGGAAGACGACGTTGAGCAGCGCGAAGATCGCGATGAAGCCCGCGTGCCCGAAGAAGGTCGCGCCCAGGTCGGCGCCGGCGCTCGGGCTGAAGCAGATCACCGCCTCGAACCCGACCGCCGCGGCGGCGAGGGGCATGCCGACCGCCAGGCGATGAAAGGTCACGAGGAAGCTCACGACCGCGTAGACCAGCGGGTAGACCGGCGACGTCGCGCCGCCCGAGACAGCGAGGAGCACGTAGACCGCGGTCAGTAGCAACAGGCCGAGCTCGGCGTCAGAGAGAGCCTCACGCCGCGGGCTGCGCCGGCGCTCGGCGGTGCGCACCCGCGCCGCGATCTTGCCGGCCAGCATCGCGGTCAAGATCGCGGCCGCCGCGACCCGGCTCGCGTCGGCGCCCGGCTGACGAAGGTCGGGGAACCAGCCCCGCCACAGCAGGAGCACGAAAGCGCCCGACACGCCGAAGCCCAGCGTCGCGCGCAGCAAGCGCCCAACCTCGAAGGACACGCGCCGCTGCAGACGCGCGACCGCCCTCACGGTGACGACCCCGCGTTGCTCAGGTCGACGACGATCTCGCCGGGACGCACCCATCCGAGCTCGGCGCGGGCCACGCGCTCGACCGCGCCGAGATCCGAGCGCAAGCCATCGGCCTCGCGGGCCAGCCGTTCGTTCTCGGCGCGCAGATCTTCATTGCGCGCATGGAGCTCGGCGAGATCGCGCCGCAGCGCGAGCGTCCGCGCCAGCCCCGAGCGTGCGTAGACGTGATAGGGGATGTAACCCAGCATGGCCGCGACGAGGAACGCCGCCAGCAGCCGGCCTGCCCACGTCTTGGTCTCGCGACGCATGCCTTCTCCACCCCGGAGTATCGAGGTGGAGAAGTGGAAGGGCAATTTTTTGCCCTTCCGTTCCTAGTGCCCTAGTAGGACTTCTGAGCTGGCGACTCGTTCCCCACCACGCTGTTCACCGCGTCACGCACATCGTCCGGTGCGCGGCGCAGGCGGTCTCGGAGATCGCCGCGCAGCTCGCGGCCCGGCTTCGGGGCCAGCATCAGAGCGATGCCCGCGCCCACGAGCATTCCGAGCCCGAACGTGCCGAGCGCGCCGCTGAGCCATCGCACCGTCGACGGCTTGCTCTCGAGACCGAGCATGCCGAGTAGTTCGTCCTTATCCAGGTTCTTGAGATCCTTGAGATTCATAGCCGCTTACCTCCCTTTGTTGTTTCTCGCACGATGAGACTTCCGTTCCCCGGCGGCTTCCTCCGTCGAGTCCGATTCGCCCCCTCCGTTGATGACCGATTCAGTCAGCCCGCGCAGCTCGTTCTCCAGGAATGGAATCGCCGCCAACCGCAGACCCATGCGCATGCCGAAGCCGACCAATCGCGCTGTCAGCGGCGAGAAGAGCCCACCCCCCAGCACGTAACCGACGCCGAGCGCCGCCGCCATCATGCCGTACGGGTTGCGTGCCACACGCCGGTCGATGTCGAGCCGTTCCTTGATGTCGTTCACGGTGTCACGCGTGCGCGACCACGCCTCGTGTGCGTTGTCGCTGGCGCGGTCGAAGCGTTGGCCCACGGTGAGCTCGCCCGCGCCCCCCGACGCGCTCTCGGCGCGCTGGCCGTTCGGTGCTGCCGTTTCGCTGGATGCCATGGCTGCTCCTCCAATCAACGCCGCGCGATCCGGCCGATGATGTAGCCAGCCGCGATCGCACCGAGCAAGCACTTGCCCGGGTTCTCTTTGATGTAGCCGACGACGCTGTCGTTCATGTCGAGGACCTTTTTCTTGGCCTCATCGATCTGCGGCCGGATGCGCTCCTCGATGTCGCGTGCGGTCTTCTCGAACTGTTCACTCATTTCCATTCTAGATTCCTCCTCGGTTGACGATCGTTTTGCCCGCGTCGCGCGGACCGCCGGCCCGATCGAGCCCCCCAGAGCAGGCCTAGCGTGAACGCCCCCGCCATGAACAGGCCGGGATTGCGGCGGACCCACTCGCGCCAGTCGGTCTGCCTGGCCACCGCGTCGCGCAGCGCCAGCACCGACTGCGACACGCGCTCTCGCGCCAGCGCGATGTCTCGCTCGGCGCGCACCAGCTCCGGGCTGCGCGCGATCATTTTCGTCATATCGGTGTCTCCCGCCATGATCAGCCTCGCGGCGCCGACGAAGAAGGCGGGAACGGTGACGCCGACGACGACGGCGCGCCGTTGCCCATGCGCGGAGCGAAGGTCTCCATGCTGCGGTTCATTTCCTCGACGCTGTCGGACATCGGCTGTGCGCGCCGCAAGCGAGCGATGGCCATCCAGATCGCAACCGCGCCGATCGCGATGTGCGCCCCGCCCACCAGGAAGAGCGAGCCCGCGGACCCGAGCCAGCGTGCGAGCAGCGCCGCCAAGCCAAAACAGACGATGATATAACCGATGAACAGGATCGGAACGATGAGCGCGATGAGCGCGACCTGGCGCCCGTAATTCTTGACGTCAGCGACCAGCTCCAGGCGCGCCAGCTTGATGTGATCCGCGATCAGGTGACCAAAGCCGTCCGCGGTCTCCTTGATGAGCGCGATGATGCCGTCGCCGTCGCTATTTCCGGTGGACTTGTACATACGTTCCCCGATCGCTTGCGGTTAGAAGCGTAATCACGCGGCGCGAGCACACAAGTGACTACGCTCGCGAGCGCAACGGCTCGGGTCCCACCTTCGAAGCAAGGAGATCCAGCGGCCCCGGGCACAGCTCCCGCATCTTACACGTCCCGCACTCCCCGCCGGTCCAGATCCGCTCATAGAAGAACTGCACGCGGTCGAGCAGTTGGTCATCGGCGCTGACGAAGCCGAGCTCGAAGTTGCGCCGCCCCGCGCCCTTGGCGCCCAGGCCCGCGCCGGTCCAATTCGCGCTACCGAGGTAGAGGAACGCGCCGTCGACCACCACCGCTTTGAAATGTAAGCGCGGGCAGTGCCGCAGCTCGAGCCCACCCTGGAAGAGGAACGGGTGTCGGTCCAGCTCGGCGCGAAATGCGCGTGACGGCGCGCCGGCGTGCAGGATCCGGATCTCGACGCCGCGGCGCGCCTGCTCGTCGAAGACCGCCAGGATCGATCGATACGAAGACCGGCGGCGGGTGCGCCGGCGGCCGGGCGCCGCGCGGTGATCCTCGACCATCAGCTCTTTCAGGTTGGCGGTCGCGATCCAGACGCTGTGCGACGCCTCCATGACCGCACGTATGACAGTGTCGTAGTGTCCCCGACCCGAGACCAGCCCGGCCCGGATGACGCGCGGCGGGTCGGCGAAATCCATCGCGCCATCCTACGAACGACGGCCCGTCACGCCAATTTTGCGACGGTCACGACAGGGGCGCCGGGAAAAGTGCGGCGATCCACCGATCTCAAGTAACCCGGCGCGCCGACCGAATTCCAGTGACGAGATGAGCCACCTGCTTTCGCCGGAGGATCTGTCGCTGCTCGTCTCTTACGTGTTCGAAGTCATGCTCACGCTGCGCTGCGAGCTGGTCGGCAAGCGCAACGGCGCCGAGAGCGAGCCGCTGCGCGCTCGCCTGCAGGGCCTGGCCTGGAGGACCGCCGTGCTCCCGATCTCGGGCACGCGTCCCCTGACGGTGGTCCTGTCGTCGGATCAACAGGGCTGCCTCTCCTTGGGCGCGGCGCTCTTCGCATGCGACAAGAACGCGGTCGATCAAGAGATGATCGACGACACGCTCCGCGAGCTGGTCAACATGATCGGCGGCCAGGTCCGCTCGGCGGTGGCCAAGGAGCACTCGCTGGGGCTGGCACGCATCGACACGTCGTTCGACTTCGCCGCCAACCACCTCCGCGATTCTTCGCCGCGCGAGTGCGTGGTCTTGCGCGCCGGCTCCGTCGAGCTGGCTGTTCAAGTGTCCGGCTAGCAAGCAGCGGTCAGGCGTCGAGCTCGCTCGGGCGCACCGGCAGATCCTCGACCGGCGCCAGCGCGCGCGGGCGCGCGTCGATCTGCGGGCGCGCCGGCATCTCCTTCTTGCCCTTGGCGTCCAGCTCCTCGAGCCGGCGCGTCGACACCAGCACGCGCCCCTCGAACGACGCCATTGCGAGGTTGAAGTGTTTCACCGACTGCCCGAGCGAGTTGCCCAGGCTCACGAAATGCTCGACCAGCGTGGCCACGCGCTCGTGCAGCTCGCGCCCGCACTTGCTGATCTCCTGCGCGTTCTCGGCGACGCGCTCCTGCCGCCAGCCGTAGTGAACCGCCTGCAAGAGACCGATCAACGTCGTCGGCGTCGCCAGCAGCACGCGCTGCCCCACCCCCTCCTCGATCAGCTCGGGCAGCCGCTCCAACGCCGCGCTGTAGAACATCTCGCCGGGAAGGAACAGCACGACGTACTCGGGTGACGTCCCGAACTGCTCCCAGTAGCTCTTGGCGGCCAGCTTCTGGATGTGCGCGCGCACCTGGGCCGCGTGCTTGTCGAGGCACGCGGCGCGCCCCTCGACCGTCGGCGCCTCCAGCGCTTCGAGATAAGCGCCGAGCGGCGCCTTGGCGTCGACGACCAGGTTGCGCCCGTTGGGCAGGCGCACGATCAGATCCGGACGCAGCCGCCCGTCGTCGGTGGCGACGGTTGGCTGCTGGTCGAAGTCGCAGTGCTCGAGCATGCCGGCCAGCTCCACCACGCGCCGCAGTTGAATCTCGCCCCAGCGGCCGCGCACCGCCGGCGCGCGCAACGCGTTCACCAGGTTGCCGGTCTCGACCTCCAGCCGCTCCTGCGTGCGCGCCAGGCCCCGCACCTGCTCGGTCAGCGTGCCGTACGCGTGCCCGCGCTCGAGCTCGATCGCGCGGATCTGCTGGTCGACCTTGTCGATCGACTCGCGCACCGGTTTGACGATCCCCTCGATGGCCACCTGGTGCGCCTTCTGCCGCGCCTCGAGATCGCCGGCTGCCTCCGCGCGCAATGATCCGAGCTTCTCCGCGGCCAATGCCAGGAACCCGTGGTGGCTCTGCTGCAGCGCCTGCGCCGCCAGCGCCTGGAACGTGTCGCCGAGCTTGCCCTCGGCATCATCCAGGAGTCGGCGCTGCTCGGTCAGGTGGCGCTCCAGATCGCGCGCCGCGGTCTCGTGCTCGACCCGTCGCGCGTCGGCGTCGCGCAGCGAGCGCTCCAGCTGGTCGGCGCGCGCGTGTGTCTCGGTGACCTGCTGCCGGAGCGCCGCCGCTGTCGCCTCGGCGGCTCCGGTGCGCCGTGCAGCCGCCAGCCACCCGATGACGCCGCCCAGGGCAGTCCCGATCAGAGCACCCGCGAGGATGAGAATGGGCTCCATGCCGCGCCATACTATCCACCTGTTCAGGTCCGCACAAGAAACCGCTACCAATTTTCATTTATTTTTGAAACAAGTCATAGACGCTTGCCCGGTGTCGTACACAGTTCTATAGCTGGCGGGGCTGTTCACACTTCATGGCGGACGCGGAGATCACACAGCGGAAGGCGGACCATCTGGCGATCGCCGCATCGGGAGAAGCCGACTTCCACCGCCCGACTCTTTTCGCCGACGTGCACCTGATTCACTGCGCGCTGCCGGAGCTGTCGGTCGACGAGATCGACGTCGGCACCGAGCTCCTGGGCCGGCCGATCCGCGCGCCGCTCATGGTGACCGGCATGACCGGCGGGACCGACGAGGCCGCGGAGATCAACCGCTCGCTCGCCGCAGCCGCCGCGCAGCACGGTATCCCGTTCGGCCTCGGCAGCCAGCGCGCCATGCTGAAACACCCGGAGCTGGCCTATACCTACCAGGTCCGCCGGAGCGCGCCCGAGGTCTACCTGTTCGCGAACTTCGGCGTCATCCAGCTGGGCCAGATGACGACGGCAGCGATTCGCGAAGCGATGGCGCGCGTCGAGGCCGACGCGCTGTGCATTCACCTCAACCCGGCGCAGGAGCTGGCGCAGCCGGGCGGCGATCGTGACTTCCGCGGCGCGCTCGAGACCATCAAGCGCGTCGCCGGCGAGCTGCAACGGCCGGTGCTGGTCAAGGAGACCGGGTGCGGGATTTCGCCGTCGGTAGCGGCGCGGATCGTCGCGGCCGGCGTCACCGCGATCGACGTCTCGGGCGGAGGCGGTACCTCGTGGACCGCCGTCGAGTCGCACCGCGCGGCCGGTCCGGCGCGCGCGCTCGGGCGCGATCTCTGGGATTGGGGCATTCCCACCGCCGCCGCCATCGGGTGGCTGGCCGCCGCCGGCTTCCCCGCGCGCGGGATCGAGCTCTGCGCGTCGGGCGGCATCCGCAACGGCCTCGACGCGGCGCGCGCGCTGGCGCTGGGTGCCCGCCTGGCCGGCGTCGCGCAGCCGGCGCTGCGCGCGGTGCGCGAGGGCGGGCGCGAGGGCGCGCTCGCTTACCTCGGACAAGTCATCGACGGCATCCGCGCCGCGGCGCTGCTCGCCGGCGTGAAGCGTGTTCGCGACCTCGCGTCCGCACCGCGCGTGATCGGGGGCGAGCTCGGCGCCTGGTTGGCGCAGAGGCCGGCATGATCCGCGGGCAGGGGTTCGGGCACGCCAAGATCATCCTGATCGGCGAGCACGGTGTCGTGCACGGACATCCGGCGCTGGCCGCGGGGCTCAGCGCCGGTATCCAGGCTGACGCGGTCGCCGGCAGCGGGCGGCTCAGGGTACCGGCCTGGTCGCTCGAAGCGCGCGCCGGTGACGGCTCGACCGCGGGGCGCGCGCTGGCGGCGATCCTCGCACGGCTGCGCGTCTCCGATCTCGACTTTCACCTCGAGGCCGCGATCCCCTCGCGCGCGGGCCTCGGCAGCTCCGCGGCGATGGCGGTCGCGATCGCGCGCGCGGCGGCCGCGGCGTCGGGCGGCGCGCTCGCGGCGCCGGCGCTGGCCGCGGCGGTCGATGACGCCGAGGCGGTCTTTCACGGCACGCCGTCGGGCATCGACGCGGCCGCGGCGTTCGGCGGCAACGTCGGCCGTTTCCGTCGCGGCGAGGGCTGGCGGCCCGTGCCCGTGCTGCAAGGCATGCAGATCTGCGTCGGCCTCACCGGACGCCCGCGCGACACCGGCGCGCAGGTCGCCGCGGTCGGCCGGCTGCGCGAGCGCGCGCCGGTCGTCGGCAAGATGATGGAGCTGTTCGGCGAGCTCGTCGATGCGGGCGAGCGCGCGCTGGCGATCGGCGACGTCGACGGACTGGGGCGGCTGCTCGACGTCGCGCACGGCGTGCTGTGCGGGCTCCGCGTCTCGTCGCCCGAGATCGAGACCCTCGTGCACGGCGCGCGCGCCGCCGGCGCGATCGGCGCCAAGCTCACCGGCGCCGGCGGCGGCGGCGCCGTGATCGCGCTCGCGCCCGGGCACGAGCGCGACGTGCTGGCGCGCTGGCGGCACGACGGCTTCGAAGGGTTCGTCACCGCCGTGGGTCCACCGCTTGCGGCGGTCGCTCACCAACACGGACACGCCAGCGGAGCCGCTTCGTGAGCGCGCCGTCGCGCGGCCGTGTGTGCACCGCCATCGCCGGCACCAACATCGCCGTGGTGAAGTACTGGGGCAAGCGCGACGCCGCGCTCAATCTGCCGGCGACGGGAAGCCTGTCGCTGACCCTCGCCGAGCTGGGCACGCGCACCAGCGTACGCTTCGTCGACGGCGCCGATGCCGAAGCCGATCGGGTCATACTCGACGGGGCACCCGCCGACCCGCGCTTCTGCGCCCGCGTCACCGCATTCCTGGATCGCGTGCGCGCGCGCGCCGGCGCGACCGCGCGCGCCGAGGTCGCGACCGAGAACAGTGTCCCGACGGCGTCGGGACTGGCTTCGTCAGCGTCGGGTTTCGCGGCGCTGGCGATGGCGGCCTCTCGCGCGCTGGGGCTCGATCTACCGGCGAGCGAGCTCTCGGAGCTGGCGCGTCTCGGCTCGGGATCGGCGGCGCGCTCGATCTTCGGTGGGTTCGTCGAGATGGCGCGCGGCGAGCGCGCCGACGGAAGCGACGCCGTGGCGTCGCCGCTGGGACTTCGTGATGACGGACCGGCGTGGGATCTGCGCCTGGTCGTCGCGATCACCGCCGCGGGCGCGAAGGCCGAGGGCTCGACCAGCGCCATGGATCGCACCGCGCGCACGTCGCCGTTTTATCCGGCATGGGTCGCGTCGGTGCCCGCCGATCTCGCCGAGGCGCGCACGGCGATCGCGGCACGTGATCTGCCGCGGCTGGGCGCGGTGGCCGAGCGCAGCGCCCTGCGCATGCACGCGACGGCGTTGGCCGCCGAGCCGGCGATCGTCTACTGGAACGGCGCGACCGTCGCCGCAATGCACGCGACGCGCAGCCTGCGCGCGCGCGGGATCGCCGCCTACTTCACGATCGACGCCGGCCCGCACGTCAAGGTGCTGTGCGCCTCGGCCGACGCCGGCGAGGTCGCCGCGGCGCTGGGCAGCGTGTCCGGCGTGCTGCGCACGATCACGGCGTCGCCGGGACCCGGCGCGCACCTCGTCGACGCGCATTTGATCGGCACCGCCGTTGGCGATCGGGCCGTGCGCGACGGGGACGCACAGGCACGGAGGGTTCCGTGCGGATGACAGGGAGGGCGCCGTGAGGACGACATTGCGAGGCAGTCCAGTCGTTGCCGCACCAGGCAAGGTGTTCCTGGTCGGCGAGTACGCCGTGCTCGAAGGCGGCACCGCGGTGGTGGTCGCGATGAACCGCGTCGCCGTCGGTGAATTCATCCCGGATCTCGACCCGGGCTCGCCGCTGGTCGCCCAGGCGGTGCGCACGACGCTGGCGGCGCTCGGCGACAAGGCGAGCGCGCTACCGCCCGGCTCGGTCTCGATCGACACGAGCGCGTTCGCCGCCGACGCCGACGAGACGTCCGCCGGTGGCATCCGCAAGCTCGGTCTCGGATCGAGCGCCGCGACCGCGGCGTGCGCGGTCGGCGCCGTGCTCGAGATGGCGGGGCTACCCGTCGCCGCGCACCGCGATCTCGCGTTCTCGCTCGCCGAGTCGGCGCACCGCGCCTGGCAGGGCGGAGCCGGATCGGGCGCCGACGTCGCTGCTGCGGTCTACGGCGGCGTGCTGCAGTTCACGCGGCCCGGGGGCGGCACACCGGTCGTGCGCGCGATCTCCGGCGGCCTGGGAGCGCTGCACCTGCTGGTCTTCTCGTCGCGCACCGCGGTCTCGACGACCAGCCAGATCCACAGCATGCGCGTCTTCGCCGGGCGCGAGCCCGCGCGCTACGACGGGTTGCTGGCGCCCGTGCGCGAGGCCTCGGAGCGTTTCGTCGAATCGCTGGCGTCGCGAAACGCGCGCGAGACCATCGCGGCGATGCGCGCCGCCGGCCTGGCGCTGGGCGCGCTGGGTGAAGCGGCCGCGGTCCCGATCGCGACGCCGCCGTTCGCGCGCGCGGCGGCGATCGCGGCGGAGCTCGGCGGCGCGGCCAAGCCGTCGGGCGCGGGCGGCGGCGACGTGGGCGTGGCGCTATTCGCCGATCTCGCTGCCGCGCAGCAGTTCGCCGCGCGCGTCCACGCCGAGCGGGACGGCAGCGACGGAATCCAGATCCTCGACCTGAAGATTGAAGAGAACGGCCTGCACCGCCGCAACGCCGGCGGCGCGACACGGGAGCACCATGTCTGACCAAGGTTCACGAATCCCCGGCTTTTATCGACTGACGGTCGAGGCGCGCCGCCACGAGCTGTGCGAGCGCACCGATCTGTCGATCGAGGACCTGACCACGCTGGACCACGGCGGCCTCGACACGCGCACCGCCGATCAGGTCGTCGAGAACGTCGTCGGCGTGTACACGCTGCCGCTGGGCGTGGGGCTGAACTTCCGGGTCAACGGACACGACTACCTGGTGCCGATGGCCGTCGAGGAACCGTCGGTGATCGCCGCCGCGTCGAACGCGGCGCGCATGGTGCGCGAGGGCGGCGGCTTCCACGCCGAGGCCGACGATCCGATCATGACCGCGCAGGTGGAGATCGTCGGCATCTCCGATCCCGAGGCGGCGAAGGCGCGCATCGAGCGCGAGGCACCGGCGCTGCTGCGCCACGCGCACGCCGCGCTGCCGCGGCTGGCCGAGCGCGGCGGAGGTCCGCGCGAGCTCGAAGTCCGCACCGGGATCGATCCCGGGCGCGTGATCGTTCACGTGCACATCGACTGCCGCAACGCCATGGGCGCCAACATGGTGAACACCGTCGCCGAATCGCTCGCCGATCGCCTGGCGAGCCTCGCGGGTGGACGCTCGGGCCTGCGCATCCTCACCAACCTGGCGGACCGCCGTTGCGTGCGCGTGACCGCGCGCGTGCCGGCGCGCGTCCTGGCAACACAGGACCTGGCGGGCACCGCGGTGCGCGACGGCATCGTCGCGGCGTCGCGCTTCGCCGAGGACGACTCCTATCGCGCCGCGACCCACAACAAGGGGATCATGAACGGTGTCGACGCAGTGGTGATCGCGACCGGCAACGACTGGCGTAGCGTCGAGGCGGGCGCGCACGCGTTCGCCGCCGCGAGCGGCCGTTACCGCCCGCTCGCGGTCTGGTCGGCGGCACCGCCGGTCCGCACCGACGGCGAGGGCGGGAGCGACGTCAATCGCCCCGACGATCTCGTGGGCCGCCTGGAGATGCCGATGGCGGTCGGTACCGTCGGGGGCACGCTGCTGGCCCACGCCGGCGCGCGGCTGGCGCAACGCCTGCTGGGCGTGACCTCGGCGACCACGCTGGGCATGATCGTCGGCTGCGTCGGGCTGGCGTCGAACCTGGCGGCGCTGCGCGCGCTCGCGACCGACGGCATCCAGCGCGGGCACATGGCGCTGCACAAGCGCTCGCAGGCGGTCGTGCGGCGCGACCGCGAAAAATCGAAGCCACAGGTGCCCCCCAGCAGCGCGCGCTGATCATCGCCGGAATCGATGCTAAAACCAGCTCTGCCGTCATGATTCGACAAATCCTGCGAGGAGGCCGCGCCAGCGAAGGCGAGCGCAAGGGTGAAGCCACGCTGGGAGACGTCGACGAGGAGAGCGCTCCCAGCGAGCGGCGCAGCGGCCCAAGTCTGCGCCCGCGCCTGCCGATCCCGTGGCTGGATCCCCCGGCCGGCCCCTGGTCGGTCGAGCGCGCGTACCAGTACTGCGAGGAGTTCGCGCACGCGCACACCGAGAGCTTCCCCGTGGCGTCGCGCCTGGTCCCGGCGGAGATCCGCCCGCACCTGGTCGCGCTCTACGCGTTCGCGCGCAGCGCCGACGACTTCGCCGACGAGCCGCAATACGAGGGACGCCGCACCGAAGCGCTCGATCGCTGGGAAGAAGAGCTCGGCCTGTGCACGCACGGCGAGTCGACGCACCCGGTGTTCGTCGCGCTCTCCGACACGATCGAGCGCCGCGATCTGCCGATCCCGCCGCTCGAGGACATGCTGACCGCGTTCCGAATGGACCTGGACGTGCGGCGCTACTCGACGTTCCAGGCGCTGCGCGGCTACACCGCGAAGTCGGCCGATCCAGTCGGCCGCCTGCTGCTCTCGCTGTTCGGATATCGCCAGCCCGAGCTGTTCCGGTTCGCCGACGAGCTGTCGACGGCGCTGCAGTTGACCAACTTCTGGCAGGACGTCGCCGCCGACGCTGCGCGCGGCCACATCTACATTCCCGCCGACGACATGCACTTCTTCGGCGTCACCGAGGCCGACATCAAATCGCTGAAGCCGACGACACGGGTGCGCGACCTGATCCGCTTCGAGGTGGCGCGCACGCGTAGCCTGTACGAGCGCGGCCGCCCGCTGCTCGAGCGCCTGGGCAACGACCTGCGCCTGGAGCTGACGCTGATCTGGCTCATCGGCGTCGCGATCCTCGACAAGATCGAGAGCGCCGACTACGACGTCTTCACGCACCGGCCGACGATCAAGCGCCGCGACAAGGCCGTGATCATGGCCAAAGCCGCGAAGCACTGGGCGTCGCGCATGGACCTGGGCGCCCTGCGCCGGCTCTGGCCCTAGCCAAGGCCCGCCTAGCACCGCCCGCCCCGTCCTCGTGCTCGTCGCCGTACTCGAGGCACGACCTTGAGCGCGAGGTCTGCCCGGGCCGAGGGATCGCGGACGGCGACGGCGACGAGGACGGTGCTGAACGCGCGTCACGGAACGCGTCCAACTCCATAGAACCTGTGGCCTTTAGTAAATCCCCGCGGATTCCGATAGCGGACTGGGAACCCCTACCCAATGGTTTCGCTAGTTTATGTAAACCTGCTCACAGTTTTTATGGAGACCAAATGACCAGGGCAGGAACCACCCTCTCGACCAGCGTGGTCGCCGCCATCCTGCTCTCCGGGGGCTCGGCCTCGAGCGCTCCCCCGGCTTCCCCGCGCAAGACCGGCTCACTACCCCCGGCGCAACCGGTGACCACGATCGCCGAGGGCGACGCCCCGACCACCCCTGCGGACGCCGACGCGAACGCACCGGCGAACGGCCCTGCGGCGTTGCAGCTCGATGCGACGGACGACGGCGCGGCCACCTCCGACGAGGTCATCGATCCCTACGCGCGCATCAAGGATCTGGAACTGCGCCTGGAACAAACGCGCTCGGTGGTCGCGGGCCAGAGGCCGCGCGTCACCATCAACGGCTACATCGACGGCGGCTTCTTCGTCCCGCAGGGCAATGGCTCCGGCATCGTGCGCGACAACGGCAACACCGTCTTCCCCGAGTACGCCGGCAAGTACGGCTGGGTGTTCATGGGCGACATCCTGTCGACCGCGGTCAACTCGCGCGGCGAAGTCGCGGACCTCGGCGACGACGTCACCGGCGCGCCGCCGCGCTTCGACAGCGTTCATTCGGGCGGCGCGCCCGGCTTCATCGCCAACGAGATCAACCTGACGATGAACTCCGGGCTCGGTCAGACGGCCCTGGCGACGGCGAGCGTGAACTTCATGCCGCGCAGCGGATCGAACTTCAGCATCGGCGACTTCCTGGAGGTCGACCTCGCGCAGATCGAGTGGATGCCGACACGGACCGGGCGCACGTCGATCTTCTTCGGCAAGACCGACTCGGTGATCGGCATCGAGTACCGCGAGCGCAAGGCCAACCAGCGGTTCGGCATCACGCCGACGCTGCTCGCCCGCTACACCACCGGCACCGCGCTGGGCGTCAAGGTGCGCAGCAAGTTCGGACCCGACGACCTGTTCGTCGTCGCCGCCGCGCTCACCAACGGCTCCAACACCACCGAGCAGTTTCACTTCTACAGCGAGATCGACACCAACGCCGGCAAGACCGCGTCGGGCCGCCTGTCGCTGCACCCGCCGACGCCGATCGACATGGAGCTGGGCGT
>Ga0265342_10001527_pt1 | contig 21406 bp, 16 predicted proteins | sample 4CB327metaG_FD_203125 | JGI IMG/M metagenome (GOLD analysis project Ga0265342, IMG submission 203125) | Rhizosphere microbial communities from Carex aquatilis grown in University of Washington, Seatle, WA, United States - 4-CB3-27 metaG | ecosystem: Host-associated > Plants > Roots >... | reverse complement strand
TCGATGGCCAGCTTCACCAGGTGCCTGGCCAGTTCCAGGCCAAGGCCTTGCCCGCGGGCCGCGCGATCGACGTTGAGGCGGATCTCGCCGACATGGCGGCTCCAACCGTGGAAGGTGCGGTGCAAGGTTGCCTCGCCGCGGATTTCCCCGCCCACCTTGCCCACGATGCTGATGGCCTCGCCACTCGACAGTTTGGCTAGGAAACGGTCCAACCAGTCCGCTGTGGTCACGTCATCCTTGAGCACCAGCCGGTCTTCTTCGGGCATGGCCCGGTAGAATTGCAGTAGAGCATGGCCGTCGCCCGCCTCGGCCAGCGAGATCGTGGCGCCTTTTCCGTTCTTCAAGCGCGCGATGCAGGGAAGCTCCAATGCGTCCATCACAACCCCTTCTCCCGGTTTTCTAGGCCAGTCGGGAAATTCCGAACTCGTAGCCCTTGCCGAGCGCACGCAAATTGAGGCTCTCGGTGCCCTTGGGAACCGAGTCGAGCACGGCTTTCTCGACCGCCTCGTAGGGCAGAAGGCCGGTCGCGCCGGCGAAGAAGCCGACCATGATGATATTGAGCACGAGGCGGCGGCCAAGCTCTTCGGCGAATCGCGTGGCCGGAATCCCAAGCGTGCGTGCCTGCGCGGGAAGGTTGCCGTTGGTGTGAACCAACTCCTCCTCGAAAAGCACCAGCCCGCCAGTCTTGAGCTGCGGCGCGAACTGGGTGCAGGCGTCCTGGGACATCAAGACCAGGATATCCGGATGGCGGACGTAGGGGTAGCCGATGGCTTCGTCGGACACGATGACCTGCGCGCTGCACGCGCTGCCGCGCGCCTCAGGCCCGAAGGCCTGAATCATGGCGGCGTGTTTGCCAGCGTAGATGGAGGCAGCCTTGCCGATGATGGAGCCACACAAGATGATGCCCTGACCGCCCAATCCCCCAACGCGAATTTCGGTTCTTGTCATATTAGCCTTCGTACGTGGAGTACTTGCTGCCGAGCGTCTGTGTGAAGTGGTCGTTCATGGCGTCCAGCCACGTCGGGCGCTCGCGGTCGACGAATTTGCCCACCACGATCTTGCCGTCGAAGGTCAATGCAACCTCCTTGGTGTCCGCGCCGTGCTTCACGATGCTGTTCTGCTTGTAGTTCTTGAGTTCGTCGATGCCGTCGCCGCGCTTGTTGCGGCGCGAGTAGAGCGTCGGGCAGGGCGAGAGCGCTTCGATGAAGACGAATCCCTTTTTCTTGAGTCCCTCTTGCATGGCCTTGGCAAGCTGGCGAACGTGAAAGACCGTCCAGCGCGCGACGTAGACGGCACCGCAGGCATCGGCCAGGAAGGGCAGGTTGAGGGGCTGCTCGTAGTTGCCGAAGGGCATGGTGGTCTGCTTGGCGCCGATCGGCGTCGTGGGTGCGACCTGGCCCCCGGTCATGCCGTAGGTGAAGTTGTTCACGCACACGACCATCAGATCCATGTTCCGTCGTGCCGCGTGCATGAAGTGGTTGCCGCCGATGGCGGTCAGATCGCCGTCGCCAGAGTAGACGACGACCTTCAGCTTCGGGTTGGCGAGTTTGAGCCCCGTGGCGAACGGGATCGCGCGGCCGTGGGTGGTGTGAAACGAATCGAGGTTCATATAGCCGGCGACGCGGCCGGTGCAGCCGATGCCCGACACGATGGCGATTTGGTCGAGATCCATGCCCGACTCGGTGAGCGCGCGCGTGAAGCAATTGACGGTCGTGCCGATGCCGCAGCTCGGGCACCAGATGTGCGGGATGCGCTCCTGGCGCAGGAACGGCATGACCGGATTGATCGTGTCGATATCGCGCAAGAGCGTCGGTGCGGTGTTGGGTAGAATGGTCATGATGCTGCCTCGATGATCTTCTTGAGGATGGCTTCGGGCTCGTGCACCGAACCGCCGGCGTGGGGAATGCTGATGACCTTGGTCCCGCTATTCACCGCGCGCTCGAGCTCGATGACCATCTGGCCCATGTTGAGTTCGGGCATGATGACGACCTTGGCATTGCGGCAGATCTCGCGGAGGTAGGCCGAGGGGAATGGCCACACGATGCGCAAGCGAAGGTGGCCGACCTTGAGACCGCGCTGGCGGGCATCGTCGACCGCGCTCTTGGCGATGCGCGAGGTGATGCCGTAGGACACGACGACGATTTCGGCGTCGTCCATGTAGTCCTCTTGGATATCCACGAGATCGGCGGCGTGGCTGCGGATCTTTCCGATGAGCCGCCGCACCAGCTTGTCCTGGGTGGTGGCGTTCAAGGACGGATAGCCGCGTTCGTCGTGGGTCAATCCCGTGACGTGAATGCGGTACCCTTCGCCAGCCTTGGTCATCTCGGGTACGAGATCGTCGGACGTGGTCGCGTAGGCGCGGTATTCCTGCTTCGACTTGGTGGTGAACTTGCGTGGAACGACTTGGATACTTTCCGCGGCAGGGATCTCGACCCTTTCGACCATGTGGCCCACCACTTCGTCCATCATGAACATGACGGGGCAGCGGTAGAGTTCGGAAAGGTTGAAGGCCTTGATCATGAGATCGAAGCATTCCTGCGGCGAGTTCGGTACGAGCGCGATGATCTCGTTGTCGCCGTGGCTGCCCCAGCGCGCCTGCATCATGTCGCTTTGGGCAGGCAGGGTGGGAAGTCCGGTCGAGGGGCCGCCACGCTGAACGTCGACCCAGACGCCGGGGGTCTCGGTCATGATCGCGAGTCCAATGTGCTCCATCATCAGCGAGAAACCCGGTCCACTGGTCACGCTCAGGGTCTTCTTGCCACCCCAGGCAGCGCCTTGCACCGCGATGCTGGAAGCCAGTTCGTCTTCCATCTGGATGAAGACCCCGCCCACCATGGGAATGCGCGAGGCGAAGCGCTCGACGATCTCCGTCGACGGCGTGATGGGGTATCCGGCGATGAAGCGGCAACCTGCCGCGAGGGCGCCCTCGCATGCGGCGTGATTGCCATCCACGAAGTGGATGCCCGTCAGAACACCTTGGGGATCGGCCGAAACAGGACGCTGGCCGGATGCTTTCTGAGGCGGCGGTGGTGGCGCGACCAGTATCGGCTGGGGCAGCCCCTTGGCCTTGCGCTCGTCGATGTCCTTCCAGCGCTCGCCGTAGATGGCGAAGTCCGGACAATAGAGCCCGCACAGGTCGCAGCCCGTGCAAGCCTCGGGGGCGCTGAGGATGGGGAAATGGTAACCCTTGGGATTGAATTCCTTGGAGAAGGTCAGGCAGTCGGTGGGACAGAAATCAATGCAGAAGGAACATCCCTTGCATATCTCCGTCCGAACAAAGACCGTTCCCTTCCCTGCGCGCTGTTCTGTGCTGGAGTCGCTCATCGGGCCCCTCTTTCAAGCGAAACTTGACCGTGTTCTTAGCACATTTACGGCGGCGTTAAAGTAAAACAGGACTATCTGGGTCGAAATTCAAACCGAAAGGTCAGGCGGGCCGCCGGAAGCGCGAGGGCAGGGCCGCGACGTGTGGACGCGTCGAGCAGGGTAGGCAAGATTGGCCTGGGTTCTGGGGCGCGGAGAAGTCCATTTCGCAAACGTCAGGGAAGTCCATTCATGCGCGAGTCCGGCCGCGCGGCAAGACGGAAAACAAGACTCGCGGCTCGCTATTTTGTGGTGACCCTGCGCTCTCGCGTGCTAAGAGAAAATGCCATGGCAGCGTTCTTGTCCTTCCTTCGTTCCACCATTGGGCTGAAGGTGCAGATGGCGGTCTCGGGGTTCATCCTTTTCGGCTTCTGCGTCGAGCACCTGGTTGGGATGATGCTCTTCTTCAAGGGGCCGGGCACCATCAACGGCTACGGCAGCCTGCTTCGCTATTCGCCCGCCGCTCTTTGGACGGCGCGATCCGTGATCATCGTCGCGGTGATCTTCCATATCTGGACCGCAACCGTCCTGGTTCTTCGCCAATGGGCGGCGCGGCCGGTCGGCTACCGGAAGAAAGAGTCGCGGACATTCTCGTATGCCGCCAGGACGATGAAGTATTCCGGACCGTTCGTGCTTGCGTTTGTGTTCTTTCACCTCGCCCACTTCAGCTGGGGCATGCACGTGACCCCCGCCGAGTATGTCGAGGACGATGTCTACGCCAACATCGCGAACAGCTTCCAGTATGGATGGGTGGTGCTGGTCTACGTTCTTGGGACAAGTCTGGTCGGTCTGCATCTCCTGCATGGAGGGCATAGCATGTTCGAGTCTCTCGGTTTGCGGCACTCTCGTTTCGATGGACCGATTCGCGCCGTGGTGGGCGGAGCGACCCTGGTGCTGGTGGCGGGGTTCGTGTTCCTTCCCTGCGCAGTTTTCTTCAAGCTGGTTGGGGGCTAGCCGCCATGGAGTTGAAAGCCAACGTGCCGACGGGCCCTCTCGACACAGCCTGGACACGCCACAAGTTCGAGATGAAGCTGGTCAACCCAGCCAACAAGCGGAAATTCAGCATCATCGTCGTCGGCTCCGGACTGGCGGGCGCTTCCGCCGCGGCTTCCCTGGCCGAGCTTGGGTACGATGTTCGTTGCTTCTGCTACCAGGACAGCCCGCGCAGGGCACACAGCATCGCCGCACAAGGCGGAATCAACGCGGCCAAGAACTACCAGAACGATGGCGACAGTGTATTTCGCCTATTCTACGACACGGTCAAGGGCGGGGACTTTCGCGCGCGCGAGCAGAACGTGCATCGCCTGGCGGAAGTGTCAGCCAGCATCATCGACCAGTGCGTGGCGCAAGGGGTTCCCTTTGCTCGCGAGTACAGCGGCTATCTCGCCAATCGCTCGTTCGGCGGGGCGCAGGTCTCGCGTACCTTTTATGCCCGCGGGCAGACCGGTCAGCAGCTTCTGCTCGGCGCTTACCAGGCATTGACCCGCCAGATCGCGGCCGGCAAAGTGACGATGTTCCCACGCACCGAGATGCTCGATTTGGTGGTCGTGGAGGGCAAGGCGCGCGGCATCGTCACGCGCGACATGGTGTCCGGCAAGATCGAGTCGCATGCGGCGGACGCCGTAATACTTGCCACGGGTGGCTACGCCAATGTGTTCTACCTCTCGACCAACGCCAAGGGTTGCAACGTCACGGCAACCTGGCGGGCGCACAGGTTGGGGGCCGGATTCGCCAACCCTTGTTTCACGCAAATCCATCCCACGTGCATTCCGGTCAGCGGAGATCACCAGTCGAAGCTGACCCTGATGAGCGAGTCGTTGCGCAACGACGGCCGGGTCTGGGTTCCGCTGCGGGCCGGGGACGGGCGCAAGTCGAGCGACATTGCCGAAGGCGAGCGCGACTACTATCTGGAGCGACGCTATCCCACTTTTGGAAATCTGGTACCGCGCGACGTGGCCAGCCGCGCCGCCAAGGCGGTGTGCGACGAAGGGCATGGGGTCGGGCCGGGCGGTCGCGGCGTCTACTTGGACTTCGCCGACGCTATCAAGCGGCTCGGCGAGGACGTGATTCGCGAGCGCTACGGAAACCTCTTCGACATGTACGAGCGCATTACCGACGAAGACCCGTTCAAGGTTCCCATGCGGATCTATCCCGCGGTCCACTACACCATGGGCGGCCTGTGGGTGGACTACAACCTGATGAGCACCATTCCGGGTATGTTCGTGCTGGGCGAGGCCAATTTCTCCGACCACGGCGCCAATCGTTTGGGCGCCTCGGCGCTCATGCAGGGGCTGGCCGATGGCTACTTCATCATCCCGTACACCATCGGGAACTATCTCGGCTCAAGCAACCTCGATAAAGTCGACGAGAATGGTCCTGAATTCAAGCGCACCGAGACCGTGGTTGGCGAGCGCATGAAGAAGCTGGTCGGCAACAAGGGCAAGCGTACCGCCGCGTCCTTCCATCGCGAGCTGGGAAAACTGCTTTGGGACAACTGCGGGATGGCGAGGAATGCGGCCGGCCTGCGCGCCGCTCGCGAGCGAATTCCTCAGTTGCGCGAGGAGTTTTGGAGCCAGGTCATCGTGCCCGGCAGCGGTGGCGAGCTCAACCAGGCCCTGGAATATGCGGGGCGCGTCGCCGATTTCATGGAGTTCGGCGAGCTGCTGTGCCGCGACGCCTTGGAACGCAACGAATCCTGCGGCTGCCACTTCCGCGAGGAATTTCAGACCGAGGAAGGCGAGGCCAAGCGCAACGACGCCGAGTTTGCGCACGTCGCGGTGTGGGAGCACAAAGGGGCGGACAAAGAGCCGGTCCGCCACAAGGAGCCCCTGACATTCGAGAACGTGCACTTGGCCCAACGGAGTTACAAGTGAAGCCGATGAATCTCATCTTGATGGTATGGCGCCAGGAGAGCCAGGAAGCCCGCGGGCGTTTGCAACGCATCGAGGCCAAGGACATCAGTCCAGAAATGTCCTTTTTGGAGATGCTGGACGTGGTCAACGAGCGACTCATGCTCGCGGGCGAGCGTCCCATCGCCTTCGACCATGACTGCCGCGAAGGGATTTGTGGCTCCTGCGGCGTGGTCATCAATGGCATACCGCACGGGCCGCGACCGGGCACCACGACCTGCCAGTTGCACATGCGCCAGTTTCACGACAGGCAAACCATCATCATCGAACCCTACCGTGCCAAGCCTTTCCCGGTGCTGCGCGATCTTATCGTGGACCGCTCGGCCCTTGATCGCATCATGGCGGCCGGAGGATTCATCAGCGCTTCCACGGGCTCGGCCCCCGATGGCAACGCCATTCCCGTGGCCAAGTCCAAGGCCGATGCGGCCATGGATGCGGCAGCCTGCATCGGCTGCGGGGCGTGTATCGCCGCGTGCCCCAATGCCTCGGCGATGTTGTTCGTAGGGGCCAAGATCTCGCACCTGGGACTTCTGCCGCAGGGGCAGCCCGAACGCTGGACGCGGGCCCAGAACATGGTTGACGCCATGGATCGGGAAGGCTTTGGCCCGTGCACCAACGTGACCGAGTGTTCGGCCGTGTGTCCCAAGGAGATTGACATCAGTGTCATCGCGCGGATGAATCGGGACCGGATTGGTGCGATTTTTCTGGTAGCCAGGCGGTCGCTGGCATCGGATAATGCCTAGGTAGGGCGGCGGCGATACCGGAGCCGCGCTGTCCGAAATCGATGCCTGGGGGGTGACCATGACGTCCTGTACGATGTGCGCGAAGGATTTTCCCAAGGAGTACAAGTACTGTCCGCTGTGTGGCGTGCCGTTCGACAACGAGAGCGACCCGCACTACTGGGGCCGCAAGGCGCTGACCTCGCGACTCAGTGGCGAGGAACTGCTGACCTCCATCGAGGCCATCAAGAAGGCCTGCGAACTGTCCCCCGGCAACGCCCACCTACTGTCAGGTCTTGGCAACCTGTACTACCGGGCAGGCGAACTGGAACGGTCCATTGAGACGTTCAAGAAGGCGGTTGCCATCAAACCGGACTATCCAGATGCGCATTACGACCTGGCACTTTCCTACTACCGGACCGGGCAGATCAAGCTCGCGATCAAGTCGCTGGAGAAATGCGTGGAGCTGAGTCGTGACTACCTGGCGGCCTACTACTGGCTGGGCATCACCTACTACCACGTGGGCAAGGAAGTGGAGGCCATCGCGGCTTTCCGTCACCTGCTCGCGCTCAATCCCGCCTCGGTGATCGCCAACTACCACCTGGGCGTGAGCTACGCGGCTCTTGGAAAACATGAGGAGGCCATCGCGAATTTCAAGCGCGTGCTCGAAGTCTGCCCCGACGATCAGGCCGCTGCCTATCACCTCGGCATGGCGTATTACAACGCCCACAAGGTGGGCGAGGCCACGGGCGTGTTTCGCAACGCCATCCAGCGCGACCCCGAGGATCGGCGTGCCCTGAACATGTTCGAAATGCTGACCGAAGTTCCCAGCATCTGACGCTCGACGCGCCGTCGCTGCTGGCTCGTCCGCATTGACGGGGCGAGCGTGCAGGGACTAACCTTCGAGGGCGAACATGGCCACTGTCATTTCATCCGTCGAGGTCATTCCGGGGCCGCTGGCCAACGCGCACCTTCTTGATGCCCGCGTTCAGGTTCTTCGCCAGCGGTTTCCTAGAGCCATCATCGATCGCTACCTCGGATTGATTCCACAGATCGGGGAGGGCGTGCTGCTGGCGCCAGGGGCAGCGCTTGTGGGCGATGTGCGGCTGGGGAAAGACGTGTCGTTTTGGTATGGCGCCGTGGCGCGCGGAGATATCGCCGTCGTGATCGTCGGAGACCGCTCGAACATTCAGGACGGCAGCGTGATGCACGTGGCGGACAATACCCCCTGCGTGGTGGGCAACGATGTGGTGGTTGGCCATCGCGTGATGCTGCACGCGTGCCGAGTCGAGGACGCATGTCTCATCGGCATGCAGGCCACGTTGCTCGACGATTGTGTCATCGGCGAGGGCTCGATCGTCGGTGCGGGCGCTCTGGTCACGCAGCGGACGGTGATTCCGCCGCACAGCCTGGTGCTGGGCGCGCCCGCGAAAGTGATTCGTACGCTTTCAGCAGCCACCGCCGACGAACATCGCGCGCTAGCTGCGAAATACACGCGCATCAAAGAAAACTACCTGCGCGATAGTTTGCGACGAGGGTAGCTCGCTACCCGTGCTTGGCCAGTGCTTCGAGCGGCGTCTCTTCGCCTTCGCGCATGACCGTGGCATGGCCGAGGGTTCGCTCGGCGACGGAGTCGATGATGGTGTAGGCCACCGGAATCACGACGAGGGTGAGCAGGGTCGACGTGATGAGGCCGCCGATGACGGCGATGGCCATGGGCGCGCGCAATTCGCCGCCCTCGGAGATGCCGAGCGCGACGGGAGCCATGCCGAAGACCATCGCGCCCGTGGTCATCAAGATCGGGCGTAGTCGGACCGCGCCGGCTCTGAGCAAAGCATCGCGCCTAGGGATCCCTTTGCGCCGAAGTGTGTTGGTGTAGTCGACGAGCAAGATGGCGTTCTTAGTCACGAGGCCCATGAGCAAGATGATTCCGATCATGGTCATGATGTTGATCATGCTGTGGGTGAGCGCGATGGCGCCCAACGCACCGACCATCGACAGTGGCAGCGACAGCATGATGGTGAAGGGGTGTAGGAAGCTTTCGAACTGCGCGGCGAGCACGAGGTAGACGATGATGATGGCGAGGAGCAACGCCGAGAGCAGATAGCCCATGGACTCTTTCATGATGTCCGCCTGGCCTGCCCAGTCGGTGGTCATGGTGGATGGAACCACTTTCTTGGCGAAGGCCTCGACTTGTTGCGTGGCCTGGCCGAGCGCGATACCGCTCAGGTTGGCGAAGACGGTGATTTGGCGCTGCCGGTTCTGGCGCTCGATCTTGCCGGGGCCGGCTTCGTTGACAATCGAAACCACGTTGGAAAGGTTCACCAGTTGGCCCGTCGTCGAACGAACCTTGAGCGCCATCAGATCTTGGGCATTGTGCCTGAAACTCTCGTCAAGCTTCATGCGCACGTCGTAGCGTTGCCCATCGGCCGTCATTTCCGACACCTTGTCGTCGGCCATCAGACTACGCATGGTCATGGCGATCACCGCCATGGGAACGCCGAGGTCAGCCGCACGATCGCGGTCGATGTTGATGGCCAGCTCGGGTTTGCCGCCGCGGTAGGAAGTGTCGATGTCGACGTACCCATCTTGTTTCTTGCCGTCGACCATCACCTTTTGTTCGCGAAGCGATTGGATGATCTCGTCGGTGGCTTTGCTGATCTCGGAGTAGTTCTTGCCGCGAACGTTGAATTGCACCATCGAGTTCCGAATGGCGCCGCTGCTGGCGCCGGTCATGTTGAAAGGCTCGACCGCACAGTTCACATCGGAGCGGCCCAGCCAACCGGAAATCTGGCTGCGGGTGTAGGTAATCATCTGTGCCTGCGAGAAGGCGCGCTTCTTCTTTCCGACCAAGTTAACCTGAATTTCGGCACGATTGACTTCGGCCAGGGCGGAGCCGCCAATGGTCACCAAGGTGTCCTCGACGCCAGGCACGGCATGTAGTTTCGTTGCGATCGACTCGGCCATGGTTTCGGTGGCTGCCAGCGAGGCGCCGGTTGGCATCTCCAGCTTGACCATGAACTGGCTGCGATCTTCGACGGGCATGAATTCCTTGGGCACGATACCGGCCAGAAAAATGCTGGCGACGAAAACAGCGATTGCGCACAGGACGGTCAGGGCCGGGTGGCGCATGGCCGCCGACAACAGTTTGCTATAGGCGTGTTCGATGGCGTCGAGGAAGCCCTCGATGGCCTTGCCCACGGCTCCCTTGGCAGTGTGCGAGCGCAGGAAGCGCGAGGACAGCATGGGCGTGAGGGTAAACGCCACGAACAGCGACACCGCGACAGCAAAGGCCACGGTGAGGCCGAACTGCACGAAGAAGCGGCCTATCATGCCCTTCATGGTCGCGACGGGCACGAACACCGCGAGAATGGACGCCGTGGTCGCCATGACCGCAAGTCCGATCTCGGCGGTGGCTTCGGCTGCAGCTTTCATGGGCGATTTTCCCATGGCAAGGTGCCGGTGGATGTTCTCGATGACGACGATGGCGTCGTCAATCAGGATACCGATGGAGAGTGACAGCGCCAACATGGTCATCATGTTGAGGGTGAAGCCCATGAAATAGATGAACGCGAAGGTGGAGATGACCGAGACCGGCAGGGCAGTGGCACTGATGAGGGTGGCGCGCCAGTCGTGCAGGAAGAACATGATGATGAGGATGGCCAGCGCGGCACCGAACAAGAGATCGAACTTGACGTCGCCAATGGCCCGCTCGGTGAAGACCGAGTTGTCCGAGGCGATCTTCATTTCCACCTTGGGGTACTGAACCTTGAGCTTCTCCAGCGCGGCCTTGACCTTGTGGGCAACGTCGACCGTGTTTGAGCCGGACTGCTTGCGCACGACCATGGTGACCGAGGACTTGCCGCTAAAGGTGGCGTAGGAACGCCGTTCTTGCTCGCCGTCCTCGACCCGGGCGACGTCTCGGATGTGCACGGGCGCTCCGCCCGCGGCGGTGATGATGATGTTGCCGAGCTCGTCCGCGCTGTGTACTTGGCCGCGGGTCTTGATGGAGAGCTCGAGCGCACCCGAGTCGAGGCGACCGCCGGGGATCTCCACGTTTTGCGATGCCACGGCCTGTGCGACGTCGCCAGCGGCCAGGCCGAAGGAATCGAGCCGCTGCGGATCGATCCACACGTGGAACTCGCGCTCCTGCCCGCCAATGATGTCGACGCTACCGACGCCATTGATGGCTTGCAGCCGTTGCTTGACGGTATTTTTCGCGATGTCGGTCAGGTCGCGCTTGGGCATGTCGCCGGCTAGGGCGATGGCCATGACCGGGGCGGCGCCGATGTCCAGGCGCTCGACCAGCGGCGGCTCCAGATCCGACGGTAGGTTCTTGAGCGCGGCGGAGACCTTGTCGCGCACATCTTGCACGGCTTGGTCCGCCTTCCGCTCAAGCTCGAACTGCACAAAGACCAGTCCGACGCTTTCCATCGAGGTCGAGCGCAGGGTCTTGATGCCGCTGACCGCGCTGATGGCTTCTTCCAGCTTGTCGACGACGCGCGATTCGATGGTTTCCGGATCGGCGCCGGGATAGGTGGCGGTGACCGTGCAGATCGGGAATTCGACGTCGGGAAACATATCGATGGAGAGCTGCCGGTAGCCCCACACGCCGAACACCGTCAGCACGCTCACCATCACCGTCGCGAAGACGGGACGTTTGATGGATATGTCAGCAAGTTTCATAGCTAGTCCTTGCTGGCCTTGGTCTGCGCCGGCTTCTTGACCGCGACCTTGACCTTGCTGGCGTCTGCGGAAACGGTCTTGCTTCCACCCAGAGTGATCTCGGCATACAGGCCCGAGCGCATGGCGTGATCTTTGTTGGGTAGCTCCGCGATGGCCGCGAAGGTGCGGGTGTGCGGATCCATGGCCGCGACCACGCGGGTCAGGCGTGCATCCAGCTCTTGATTGGTGGCCGGGAACCGTGCGTGGATGAAGTCGCCGATCTTCACCTTGGTGAGATCGGTCGAGGGAATCTGGATGCGCAGGTCGAGCGGATCGACCTCTTCGATGATGACGAGCGGCGTGGCCGGCATGACCGAGGCGTACTCGCCTTCGTTCACCAGGCGCTTGACGATGATGCCGTTGAAGGGCGCGTGGATGGTGGCATCGCGCAGGGCCTTGCGGCCCATGGCCACCGCGGTTTCAGCCTGCAGCACGCCCGCCTGTGCGCCCTTGTAGCGGGCGTCGGCCATGTCGAATTGCGCCTGCGGCACGGCCTTGTCGCCGAGCAGGGCCTTGGTGCGATCCCAGTCGAGCTTGGCCGAATCGAGCTGAACCTTGGCTGCCTGGAGCGCGGCCTCGGCCTGCTGCGTGCGCAACGAGAAATCCTGCGTATCGAGCGTGACCAGCGCCTGTCCGTTCTTGACGATGTCGCCATCGCGCACGTGCACGCGCGTAACGATGCTGGACACCTTGGGCGTCAGCGTGCTGCGGCGGTGAGCTTCGGTTTGTCCGGACAAGAACGAGCTGCCGGGCGGGGGCGGGGGAATGGTGTCCGAGGTTGCGGCAGGGTCCGCAGCGGCCGGCTTCTCCGTCGGCGTTGCCGCCGCTGGAACAGCGGGCTTCGACTCGGGCTTCGCGGCCGGCGCGGGCGAGTTTTCGGGTAAGTGAGCCACGCTGCCTTCGCGGCTGCAGGCTCCGAGGAGCGTGACTGAGAGAGCTAGGCTAGCGAAAATCGTGCGCGACATGGTGTGATTCCTCATTGGGTAGATGGCGGTCATTGCGCGGCCTTCAAAGCTGGGTGTTTCTCGCCCATGGCCCGGGCGAGGTTGGATTGGGCGATGACGTAGTCGTAGATGGCGGCCTGGTGCTGGCCGCGCGCGGTGGTAAGCTGGGTCTCGGCGTCGAGCACGTCAAACGAAGTGTTGCTCGCGCTTTCGTAACGCCGCTGCTCGATGCGGAAGTTCTCCTCGGCCTGCTCGACCGCGTGCTTGGCTACATCCATCGCCTCGGCCGCCGTGGTCACGCCGACATGGGCATTGCGCACATCGAGGCGAATCATGTCCTCGGTTTTTCGACGGGCTTCGAGAGCTTGGCCGAGGCGGGCCTTGGATTCGTCAATGCCATAATAGGTGCTCCCGCCTTCCCAAATATCCCAGGATGCGGTTCCGCCAATGAACCATGCCTTGGGGAGGGCGACAAGGGACGCTGAGCTGCGCGTGTAGTTCGCCACGGCATTCACTTGTGGAAGCATCTTGGACTTGGCCATGCGAACGCTGGCTTGAGCCTGATCGAGGTGGGCCGCCAATTCTTTGAGTTCGAAGCGAGCGTCGACCGCGTTCTGCTCGGCCAGTGTGGCCGCGATGGGGGCCACGACGCTAGGTTCACCGTTGAGATCGATGGCATCGATCTCGCTGTCCGGGGCTCGGCCCATGAGCGTGGCGAGGCGCCCGCGGGACAGGGTCACGGCTCCTCTAGCTTGGATGAGTCGCTGCTGAGCGGCCGCAAGTCCAAGCTCGGCGCGCAACACATCGTTTCGAGCAACGGCACCACGTTCAAAAAACGTCTGGGCTCGCTTGACCTGGGTGGCGACTTGCTCGACAGACTTCTCGGCCACGTCGGCCATGCGCTTGGCCTGCAAGAGACGGTAGTATGCCTCGGTAATTTGGAAAGCCACATCACGCTGAGCCGACTTGCGCTTGATCTCCGCCACGTCGACTCCCAGCCTGGTGAGCTCATTCGCTTCGCGAACGGTCCAAAGGGAGGCAATCGGCTGTGCGATGGTCGCGCCCACGGACCATGTCCACTGGGGGCGAAGAGTAAACGGGGTATCAAGTATGTCCTGATTACAGGAAGGGCACGCTTGGCCGACACCTGCAAAAAAAGGCATCGAAAAGGTGCTGTCCCATCTCTGCACGCCGGCGTCCAAATGCAGTCGCGGTCCGTAGGCTCCGCGCGCGCTGCTCTTCTGCGACATGGCGGCTGCGACTTCGAGATTCGCCGAAGCCGTGTCCGGGCTTTCTTTCAGCGCGATGGCCACGCACTGATCGAGCGTTAGGCTTTCGGCGCGCGCGCTGGTTGCTAGCGGGGCCGTGGTTGCGATGTACAGAAGAGCCAGTCTAGTTTTGGTCAATGTCATTTCTTGCGTGCTCCGGGCTTGGACTTGCCGCTGACTCCGTGGAAGAAAAGATCGGCGATGAGCGGGGCGTATTTCATGAAGGGTTCGTGGTCTGCTTCGGCGCCCCAGCGGTGTAGCAGGCCGAAGGCCATGCCGAAGAGGGCGCGGGCGAGGAGATCGGGAGGGTAGCCGCCAATATCGTCGGGCTTGGCATTTTCCTTCAGCCAGGTTGCCACCCGTTCGATCCTGCGTTCGAAGTTCTGGTGAAAGGCGCGGCCGGTCTCGTCTTTGGCGCACATACTCGCGTTCGAGTGGTCGCTCAAGAAGTCCACGAAGAAGTTGTGGCTCTGGTCGATGAGTTCAAGCTGACGCTGCAGGCCCAGTTCGAATCGCTGGCGGAAAGACAGACTCGAGGGCATGGGTTCTTCGAAGGCCTGGATGAACTGGTCGGTGAGTAGCGTCACCGTGGCGTCGACGATTTCCTGCTTGCTCTTGAAGTAGGTGTAAAGCGATGCCGCCGTGTAGCCCGCCTCGCGGGCGATATCCTGCATGGTCGTGTTGTGCAGCCCCGTGCGCGCGAAGGCCCGGATCGCCGCGTCCAGGATGTCGGTACGCGCATGTGCGATTTCGCGTTCCCGTCGTTCTGCAACCTTCATCGTCGATGCCTTTGATGAATCATTATCGCGTTCCGAATACGCATTTAGTGTGTCGAACGAGCATTCGGTTGTCAACAGCATTCATTCGGCTAGGTGGATCGTCAGGGCGGCTTCCTCCGCACGATTTTCGCTCGTCGTGGGTAAAGACACGCGCTCTTCGCTGGAGAGGATCCGGGACGAACGGCGGATTTCCGTTCGCGCTGAGCGTGATCGACCCGCACAATCATGGCGAAGGAAATCGGGGACATAGACAGAGATAGAGCCACGCTCGCCCAGATCGCCAAGTCGGGCTTTTCGAAGATTGTCTCCATCCTCGACGATGGAGTACCCAGCCAGTTTGCATTCAGTACCAGGCTTGGAGCGAATACGCGAACTGACAAACGCCGGCCAGGTTGCGGCAATGGAACACGAAAAGGTAGTTGCCGGCGGGAATGGTGGGCGTCGTAGCAGTCTCGTTGTTCACAGCATAGTTCACGGCGTACCCTTGCCAGGGGCGACCGCTGATAAAATTTTGGTACTCCGGCTCAGTCACGATGCCCAAATCCCACGAACCTCGCGTGTCGGTCGACTGGTCCGTGACGGTATACTGGAAAGTGCCGGGCACAGGAAGTGTGAGCAAAAGGCCGTCCTTGTCACCGGCCGCCAGCTGGATGGAAACGTTGGTCGACAAGACGTGCAGCCGCGCGGATGTTGTGGTAGCCGCATCGGCCTGTGTCGAGGCGTTGCGCGTGGACGCGTCGGCTGCTCTGCCTATGGAGCTCGCGCCACATCCCAAGCAAGTGAGCGGTATCAGTGGCAAGAATGTCCGAAGGATTCGGCTCACCTTGGACATGATAGGGCATCCTCGGAAAACACGCCAGCCGTAGCTCGCCCGCCGATCCCGAGCATCGTTCCGCACACTATGGCAGCAAGGCCGTGATCGCCGCGTCTACAGGCCCCAACCCCACCTGATTCGGGTGAGGGCGGAAGCATTCGTCACGGTTAGGGAGAGATTCGTTCCCGTGCCACTTAGCTGGGTAATGCTAGTGGTGTCGTTGTTCCGGAGTCCGACCCAAAGGCAGCTTCCCATTCCCCAGGCTCTCAGCTGATCCGTAATGCCGTTCATGTAGGTAATATTGATGGTCGGATCGGCCACGGGGGTAAATATCCTGGCCTTTAAAGAGGAACTCCCCGCCGAAGTGCCAGTCACCCCGCCCGTGGGCGTGGTGTAGGTGATTCCGGTCGTCATCACGACGCCATATTCGGTCGCAATGGTTCGGTTGTAATAGGGGCCCACCACCTTCTTGAGGTAGTCTCCCCAGCCTTGTTCCGTGGTTGTCGTGCTGGAGAAGTTGTACACGTGAAGAGACAGAAGGCACCCCGCCAGCCGAGGATCGGCGCCTTGCTGATTCACGTCGGTGTCCGTGTAGTTGCCGGCGACAATCACGCGATTCTTGGGAACTGTCGGATACTTCGCCAACCATTGCACGGCGAAGTCGATGAATGCGGCTGGTTGCAGAGCGTAGGGCTCGTTCATGATCTCGAAATAGACCAAGTCGCTGGACAAGTAGGCATCAATGACCGTCTGCCACATGGTGTAGAAGGCGCTCGGGTTGTCGAGATTTCCACCCTTGATAGCCCAGTACCCAATAATGACTTTCATGTTCTTGCTAATAGCGGAATCGATGATGCCCTTGTAGGCAGTCCACCACGTGGCGTTGGTCACCACGGTTGGTTCATTGATCGGAATGCGGACGGTGTTCGCGCCGAGGAGCGTTTGAAATCCGGATAGGACCGCGTCCGCCTTGGCTTTCACCGTCGTGTAAGTGTCCGATGCGGCGGACAGCCCGGATGGTTGGAGCACGCCGTTTTGAAAGTTGTCGCCCGTGTCGGCCCAGTTCACGCAATGAAAATTCGAGGTGGTCGTTGCCACGCCGCCATCGCCGAGGGCGGTCGTGCCTCCGGCAGCACTGGCGCCTCCGGTACCGGCGCCCGCATCGGAGGCACCACCGGCGGACTTCGCTCCCCCAGTCGCCGGGATTCCGCCTGTGGCGGTGGTTCCTCCTTTGATCGTCACACCACCGGCCGCTCCGCCAGTCGCTATCGTTCCGCCGCCCGTGGCGATGCCGCCGCCCGTGGCAATGCCGCCGATTGCGTTTGAACCGCCGGTTGCGGCGAGACCACCTTGGGCGGAAGAGCCACCGCTGCTCAAGCTGCCTCCTGTTGCGGCCCTACCGCCCGAGATGGCCGAACCGCCAGAGGCTTGCGTTGTTCCTCCCGAGGCCGCCGTGGCGCTGGCCCCTCCGGTTGAAACGGCACCCCCGGCCGAGAGGCCACCCCCAGTCGAAGGGCTGCCGCCAGCGACAACTGCGCCTCCAGACGTCGAGACACCACCGCTTCCTGTCACGCTGCCGTCACGAGTGGACGTGGTGCCGGAGGAACATGCGACGAGGACCACGGCCATGGAAAGACCTGCTCTCGTCATGAGGTAAATCGAGCGCCGAACGAGTGAAGTCATCTTGAATCCCCATTCTTCTGTTGAATTTGAAAACTGTCTCTATGGGCCCCATGCCGCCTGAATTCGGGCGAGGCCGGAAGCATTGACCACGCTGATGGAGAGGTTCGTTCCCGTGCCGGTCACATTGGCGATGGCATAGGTGTTTCCGGTTTCCAAGCCCGCCCACCAGCAGCTTCCCATTCCATAGTCCTTGATCTGACCAGCCACGCCGACAAGATAGGCCTTGTTGACGTCCCCGTTGATGGCCCCACTGTAGTCGACTCCTGTGCTCATCGGTGTGCCGCTCCATTCCGTGACAATGACCCGGCTGTAGTATGGGCCAACATGCGTCGTGATGTAGTCCCTCCATCCTTGTTCGGTCGTGGTATTGGTCTTGGACGAGTTGGGATATGCGTGAAGAGAGAGCAAGCAGCCGGCCAGTCGAGGATCGGCGCCTTGTTGATTCACGTCGCTGTCATTGTAGTTCCCGGCCACGATCACGCGGTTCTTGGGCACGGTCGGGAATTGAGCGAGCCATTGTGCGGCGAAGTTGATGAACCCCGTCGGACTGTAGGCCCAGGGTTCATTCATGATATCGAAGTAGACAAGGTCGCTTGATAAGTACGCATCGACGACCGCCTGCCACATGGTGTAGAACACGGCTACGTCGGCTGGTTTTCCACCGTTGTTGCCTGTCTGTCCCCAGTACGCGACGATGACCTTCATGTTCTTGGCGATGGCCGAATCGAGTATCGCCTTGTACGCGGTCCACCACGTGGGGTTGGTCACAATCGTGGATTCATTGATCGGGATGCGTATCGCGTTTGCATTGAGGACGGTTTGAAATCCGGACAGGATCGCATCGGATTTTGCCTTGACCGTGGCGTAGCTGTCCGAGGAAGAGAGTCCTGACGGCTGCAGGACTCCGGCTTGGAAATTGTCCCCTTTGTCGGCCCAGTTGAAACAATGGAAGCTGGCGACACTCGAAACCAGGCCGCCATCCACAGGCGTGGTCGCACCGCCGGTTGCTATCGCCCCGCCTTTTCCAGTGGTTCCACCCAAGGCCATGGATCCGCCGCCAGCAGTTTCTGTCTTTCCCCCGGACGACGTGGCACCACCGGTTGTTCCGGCGTCGGCCACGGTGCCAGGAAGCGTGCCTCCGACGGCGATGACGCCACCTGCTCGGCCTCCGGTGGATACGGTTCCACCTGCAATTCTTCCGGATTCCGAACCGCCACCTGTTGCGCTCGATCCGCCTGTGGTTGGGGAGCCAGTGGTGGTGGTGGTTCCACCGGTCGCGCCGCCTCCTGTTCCGCTCGTGCCGCCTGCAGTGACCGATCCGCCGGCCGATTGGGTGTTTCCTCCAGCGGCAGCAGTCCCGCCCGTAATCTCGGTCGCCGAGCTGCCGCCTGTCACGGACGCGCCGCCAGCGCTGGTGGCTCCGCCACCTGCCAACGCGCCTCCGACAGCGGCGGGCGTTCTGCTGGAAGAGCATGCGCACAAGCCAAGTGCCAGACCCGCCGTTGTTGTGAACGAAGTCAAATGCCTAAAGAATGAAGTCATCGCGAAGCCTCTCGTCTGAGGACGGTCCTGTCGAGAAAGCAGTGAGCCAGCAAGGCGTCACGCGTCGCGAACACCCCGCCATCGACTCAGTTGCGCCAGAGACCATTTTTGGCTCAGCAGAGGTGCGAGAAACTCGCTTCGCACTCCCGTTGACTTTCGCCAAGTCCTTATCCGTACCGTTGATCTTCCGTCGGTGACAGCTGCGGTCGCATCCGGGCTCCTCGCGTTTGGGCCCCCAATCCCCGATTTTCTCGCCATTGACACCGACCCTGGCCGGCGCAAGCATGCACGCATGAGACTCACCGCCCTGATTCTTGCCTTTGTTGCGGGCGCCTGCGCCAAGCAGCCGCAAGGTCTGGCCGAGCCGAAGACGGTCGTGCAGCCAGCGCCGGCCAAGGCTGCTCCAGCGTCCGACACCAAACGAATCCGGCGCGCGCAGGTCGCGGGGTCGTGGTACCCGGGGGACAAGGAGCACTTGATACCCTTTCTCGACGAGATGCTCGCCGAGGTGAAGCCGCCCAAGGTCGACGGCAAGATCATGGCGCTGATCTCGCCGCACGCGGGCTACCGCTTTTCGGGCAAGGCAGCGGCGACGGGCTACGCGCTTCTGCGCGGGCAGGACATCCGCCACGTGATCGTCTTGGCCATTTCCCATCACTTACCGTTTCGCGGAGCCTCCATCCCCGACGTCACGCACTTCGAGACGCCGCTTGGGCTGATTCCCCTCGATAGTGCGGCGGTGGCACGCCTGCGCCGCAGCTCGATTGTCAGCGCGGTCGAACGGGCCGAGACGGGAGAGCATTCCCTGGAGATGCAATTGCCTTTGCTCCAGCGCGTGCTGCCGAACTTCAGCTTGGTTCCAATTCTGGTTGGGCGCATGAGCGATGCCGACTACGCTGAGCTGGCGAATGTCTTGGCGGAGATCGTTGATGCCCACACCCTGGTCGTGGCGTCGAGCGACTTCACCCACCGGGGCGACAACTACGGCTACGAGGTTCCGGCAGGCAAGGGAACCATTCAAGAGCGCCTGGCGCGCGTGGACGACGGCTCGGTCGAACAAATTCTGAAGTTGCACCGGCGTGGCTTGCTCGACCACGCGGATCGGACGGGAACGACCATCTGTGGGCTGCATCCCATTGCGCTTTTGCTCGAGTTGCTCGCCAAGTTCCCCGGCACGCGCGGCCAGGTCGTCAGTCGCTACACCTCGGGCGATGTGACTTCCGATTGGTCGAGCAGCGTGACATACATCGATGTGGCGTTCACCGGAAAGTGGCCGGAGTCTTCAAAACTCGAAGCGGCCAGGGCAGGGGGAGAGAAAATGTTTCCACTCAGCGACGAAGATCGGGCGGCACTGTTGAAATTGGCGCGAGCTTCGCTTGAAGCGTCCGTGCACAAGGGCGCGTTCGACCCCGCGGTCAAGAAGGCGGTTCCCATCACGCCGTCGCTCGAACGCAAAGCCGGCGCCTTCGTCACCCTCAAGTGCAAGATGAGCGACGATGGGCGCTGCATTGGGCGCGGCGATGATCTGCGCGGCTGCATCGGCACCATCGAGCCAAACGATTCGGTCTACGACACTGTGGCCATACGCGCGGCCAGCGCCGCCCTGGAGGACACGCGTTTCCCGCACACGGTCAGCGTGCCGGAGTTGCCCTTCATCACCATCGAGATATCGGTGCTGACGCCGCCCGTGCCCGTGAAAAGCGCCGAGGAAATCGTCATCGGGAAACACGGTATCATCCTCAGCGTCGGCTGGAATCGCGCCACTTTCCTGCCGCAGGTCGCGCCCGAGCAAGGCTGGGATCGCGAGACCACGCTTCGCCACTTGGCGCGCAAGGCCGGGCTGCCCGAAGACGCATGGAAGAAGGCGGAATACCGCGTGTACGAGGCCATCGTTTTCGGCGAAGACGAACACCGCTAGCGGAATCGCGCGCTATACTCCAGTCGTGGCTGGGGACGTGAATAGATCGGATCGTCGCCGTTTCTTGCAAACGCTCGGAGCGGGGGCGTTGGCGGCGACCGGCTGCAGCTCCTCGTGCGGAACTACGCATTCAAGTGGGCCGCAAGCGACGACCATCGCGACCAGGATCGAATCCGCGCGCGCGCAGCTACCTTTGGGCAAACCACGCGTGGTCGTGGTGCGGACCAAGAAGGCGCTCACCGACGGTTACGATGCCGACCGCGGCGCCCTGCGCGCCATGCTCGATGCCGGGCTGGTCGCGCTTTCGGGACAGAAAGACGCTGTCGCTGCCCTGGCCAAGTATTTTCGGCCCGGCGAGCGCGTCGGCCTCAAGATCAACGGCCTGGCCGGCCGCAAGGCGGCCACGCATGTGGAGCTGGTCGACGAATTGTCCGTCCTGCTCAGCAGGGCCAATGTCGAGGGCCGCCAGCAAATCGTGTTCGATCGTTTTGCCAGGGATCTTTCGGCCTCGGGGTTTTCCACTCGGCCGCACGGCTATCGCTGCGTCGGCAACGACGAGGCCGGGCACGAGGACGAATTGGTGCAGATGCCATCCTCGGCGTCGCGCTTGACCCGCGTGCTGACCACGCAGGTGGACTGTGTGCTCAATCTCCCCATTCTCAAGCAACACATGCTGGCGGGCATGACCGGCGCGCTCAAGAACAACTTCGGCTGCATTCACAATCCCAACAAAATGCACATCGAA
>Ga0265342_10001524_pt1 | contig 21423 bp, 20 predicted proteins | sample 4CB327metaG_FD_203125 | JGI IMG/M metagenome (GOLD analysis project Ga0265342, IMG submission 203125) | Rhizosphere microbial communities from Carex aquatilis grown in University of Washington, Seatle, WA, United States - 4-CB3-27 metaG | ecosystem: Host-associated > Plants > Roots >... | reverse complement strand
CCGGCGGCAAACTGCTCCAGCCACGCGACCAGATCGGCGTCGGTGTCGAACTCATCGAGCGGCGCCACCACCGGCAGGATCGGCAGATCGTATTTCACGGCGAAATCGAAGTCGCGCTGGTCGTGCGCCGGACAGCCAAAGATCGCGCCGGTGCCGTAGTCCATGAGGACGAAGTTCGCGACATAGACGGGAAGCGTCACCGCCTTGCGGAAGGGGTGGAGGACGCGCAAGCCCGTGTCATAGCCCATCTTTTCCGCGGTCTCGATGACGGCGGCGCTGGTGCCGGCCTTGTGGCACTCGTCGATGAAACCGGCGAGGCGCTCATCCTTCGCGGCGAGCGCCGCGGCGATCGGATGATCGGGCGAGATGGCGACGAAGCTCGCGCCGAACAGCGTGTCGGGCCGCGTGGTGAACACCTCGACGGTATCCACCCCGGCGGACTTCTCGCTGTCGAACGGAAAGCGGATGCGCATGCCCTCCGACTTGCCAATCCAGTTGCGCTGCATGAGGCGCACCTTCTCCGGCCAGCGGTCGAGCGTATCGAGTGCGGCGAGAAGCTCTTCGGAATATTCAGAGATCTTGAAGAACCACTGGGTGAGCTCGCGCTGCTCGACGACGGCGCTGGAGCGCCAGCCGCGGCCGTCAATGACCTGCTCGTTGGCGAGCACGGTCTGGTCGACCGGGTCCCAGTTGACCTTCGAGTTCTTGCGGTAGGCGAGGCCCCTGGCCAGCATGTCGAGGAAGAGCTTCTGCTGCTGGGCGTAGTACTCAGGGTCGCAGGTGGCGAATTCGCGCGACCAGTCGAGCGACAGCCCCATCATCTTGAGCTGGCCGCGCATGGCACTGATGTTGTCGTAGGTCCACGCCTTGGGGTTGACCTTGTTGGTCATCGCCGCGTTTTCGGCGGGCAGACCGAAGGCGTCCCAGCCCATCGGATGAAGCACGCTGTGGCCCTTGGCGCGCATATAGCGGGCGACGACGTCGCCCATGGTGTAGTTGCGCACGTGGCCCATGTGGATGCGGCCCGAGGGATAGGGGAACATCTCGAGCACGTAGTATTTCGGGCGCGGATCGTCGTTCTTCGTCTCGAAGATGCGCTCGTCTGCCCACTTCGCCTGCCAGCGCGGCTCGGCGTCGCGCGGATTGTAGCGTTCGGTCGCCATTCGGGAGGGATTTTCTCTGGAAGTTCCGGGCGGAAATTAGGGTCGGCGACCTTCACCAGAATAAGGCGGGTTGGTCAACGGGGAGGTGGTGGTGGCTTGCTTTGACGTCTGCCGACATTGACCACGTCGGTCGGCGCCCTCGCGGGCGCAGCCCGCTTCGACGGCGATGATGTATAAGGCCCGGCGGTGTCACCCTCACGGCCTTCGCTTGCGCTCGGGCGTTCGTCGCGCGAAACAGGCCACCGGCCTGTTTCGTCCGCTACGCGGACTGCTTCTTACCCCTCTTTCTCTAAGCTCGGCTTCGCCTCGCCAGAGAAAGAGCCCTCTCCCATCAATCAAGGGAGAGGGGAGACCTATCCTGAGAGCGTTCATGAGCAAAGCACGTGAAAGACTGGCCGAAGTTCGCCAGCGTATCGCGGGGGCGGAGAAGGTCGCCCGGCGGGCGGCGGGGTCGGTCAGGCTGATCGCCGTGTCGAAGACCTTCGAGGCCGACGCGATCAGGCCGGTGATCGCGGCGGGTCAGCGCGACTTTGGCGAGAACCGGGTGCAGGAAGCGCAAGGCAAGTGGCCGGCGCTGAAGGCCGAGACGGCGGGCCTCACGCTCCATCTCATCGGGCCGCTGCAATCGAACAAGGCGGCCGAGGCGGTGGCGCTGTTCGACGCTATCCACACCATCGACCGCGACAAGATCGCCGACGCGGTGGGGCGCGAGATGAAGAAGCAGGCGCGGGCATTGCGCCTGCTGGTTCAGGTCAATACCGGCGAGGAGCCGCAGAAGGCGGGCATCCCGCCTTCCGAGGTCGACGCGTTCGTGGCGCGCTGCCGCGACGTGCACGGGCTCGCTATCGACGGGCTCATGTGCATCCCGCCGGCGGATCAGGTGGCGGCGCCGCATTTCGCGCTGCTGGCGAAGATCGCCAGGCGGCTCGGCCTTCCGTCCGTGTCGATGGGGATGAGCGGCGACTTCGAGACGGCGGTGATGCTTGGCGCCACCGACGTGCGGGTGGGCAGCGCGATCTTCGGGGAGCGGGGGTAGGCGGCAGCTAGGCGGGGTGCCGAGCGAAGCGAGGCAGGTGGGGGGTTTCGCGACCCTTCAGCGAATATTGATGACTGTCTCCGGCCCTAGCCGTGGCAAGAGGCGGCGCATGGCGGCAAGTGGAATCGCGACGCAGCCGGCGGTCGGCTGGAAATCGGGGGTGGCGAGGTGGAGGAAAATGGCGCTGCCCAGTCCGGCTCGCGCGGGCTTGAGGTTGTAGTCGATGACGACGACGAGATCGTAGAGGTGGTCGTCGCGCCACAGATGCTCGGCGCTGGCCGGGCAGGGCAGTTCCACCGGCTGGTTATAGGCACGGTCGGTGGGGTCGTCGCACCAGCCGGACTCGGGCGCGATGGCCGCGACGGGCAAGCCGGTCCGCGGGCGCGGTCCGCGATCCGGACGAAAGAGAAGCCCGGCGAGGCCGAAGCGGCCAACCGGGGTGGCACCGTCGCCCTCGCGCTTGGCGCCGCTCGGCCCGCTTCGCCCCAGTGCACAGGGGATGGTAAGGCCGGCCGCAGTCAGCCACCCGCGGGCCCGGTTTCCGGCAGCGGAGGTCACGCGGATTTCGCGCAGGTAGCGGGCCGAATTCATCTGGTGGCGTTCGATGGTTCCTGGGATGGTTCCTGGCAAAACTTGCCGTCCCTGCCGGCGACCCCCACCTGAGGTTCGTCATTATCCAAGATTGGCGGGTTGCCTTGCACCTCAGGCCCATTGGGGTCTACACCTCAGCCATCAGCGATTCCAAGGAATTCCGCCGATTCGGCGGTAAATCAACTCCATGCCGGCACGCAGAATCCTGGTTGTCGACGATGACGATGTCCTCCGCGACAGCCTCGTCGAGCAACTCTCGCTCTACGAGGAGTTCGATATCGCGCAGGACGCGACCGCGGCCAAGGGCGTGTCGCGGGCCCGTTCGGAGCCGGTCGATCTCGTCATCATGGACGTCGGCCTTCCCGACATGGACGGCCGCGAGGCGGTGAAGCTTTTGCGCAAGGGCGGCTTCAAGGCGCCGGTCATCATGCTGACCGGGCACGATTCCGATTCCGACACGATCCTCGGGCTCGAGGCCGGCGCCAACGATTACGTGGTCAAGCCGTTCCGCTTCGCCGTGCTGCTTGCCCGCATCCGGGCGCAGCTCAGGCAACACGAGCAGAGCGAGGACGCCGTCTTCGCCATCGGCCGCTACACCTTCCGGCCGAGCGCGAAGGTGCTGATCGACGACAAGGGCGGCAAGACGCGGCTCACCGAAAAGGAAACCGCGATCCTGAAGTACCTCTACCGCGCCGGCGACAAGGTGATCACCCGCGACGTGCTCCTGCACGAGGTGTGGGGCTACAATTCCGGCGTCACCACGCACACGCTCGAAACGCACATCTACCGGCTGCGCCAGAAAATCGAGCGCGACCCATCCAACGCCGAGCTCTTGGTTACCGAGGCCGGCGGCTACAAGCTGGTTCCCTGACGGTGGGCGGTAGGTGCGGGGCCGAAGCGGGTAACCTATGAGCCTCGACGCGGACATCATCCTTCTGAGGCGCGTGCCGCTGTTCGCCGAGCTGCCGGCCGAGCAGCTCCGGCTGATCGCGTTCGGCGCGGTCAGGCTCGATCTCGTTCCCGGGCAGGTGCTGTTCCGCGCCGGCGCCAAGGCCGACTGCGGCTATATCGTCTCGACCGGGAAGATCGAATTGTCCGGCTCTGCCGAAAAGAGGGAGCCGGTCATCTGCGAGCCCGGGGCCCTGATCGGCGAGGTGGCGCTGTTCATCGAAACACGCCGGCCGGCGACGGCCACGGCGCTCGCCCCCAGCCAGGTGATCGAGATCGACCGGAAGCTCATCCTCAGGATGCTCGGCGAATATCCGTATCTGGCCGTGCGCATGCGGTCGATCCTCGCCGACCGGCTGAGCGCTACGGTCTTCGAGCTGGGCAAGGTGCGCCAGGCGCTGGCCCGGATCGAACGGATGCCGCGGCGGAACTGATCTCACGCGAAAGTGAATAAAGAAAACGCCCAGCCCCGGGGGAGGCTGGGCGTTTCCCTGCGCGAAACGCGCAAGCGCCATGCGAACAAACGCGGCGCTAACGGGCCGCCCTCGGCGAGACGGGGGGCGCTACCGAAATCAGGCAGCCCGCAGAGTTCGAAGATGGTGAATGCCATTTCGATTTCAAGGGCTGGAGGCCGGCATGCCGCGCGCAGCTACTTGTAGAGGCTGATGCGGTAAAGGTTGGGGTCGGTCTGCGGCTTGTTCAGGGCGGTGTCGAAGATGGCAACCGAGGTGGTCAGCCCCTGCGCGTCGGTGACCTGCCACTGGCGCAGTTCGGCGGTCTTGCGGTCGAAGATCAGGGTCAGCGTGCCCTGCGCGAAGGCGCCCTTCTCGACGATGGTGACGGTGATGAGGTCGGCAGCGATCGACACGTCTCTCACCATGTTGGCCGAGCTGAGGTCGATGTTGCTGGCAAGCAGCCAGCGCAGCGGTGTCTTGGAGAGCGGGTAGAGGTCCTGCGTCCCCGCCTTGCCGTCCTTCACCGCCACGCTCGAACCATCTGAAATCACATCGAGACGGGCCGGCGGGCTGTAATGGAAGCGGATTTTGCCCGGCTTCGACAGGAAGAACACGCCTTCCGACTGGCTGCCGTCGGGCGCGATCTGCACAAAGCGGCCTTCCATCAGCGAAAAGGAATTGAAATAGGCGGTGACGCGGGCGAGCGCCGTCTGCTGGTCGGCGTTGAAGGGCGAATTGGGATCGAACGGCGGCGGTGGCCCCTGCGGGGCGGCAAGACTGCTGGCGGCATCGGCGGCATTGGCGGGCGGGGCCGCGGTCGCCGGCAGCGTCGGGCGCAGGTGCGGCAGCGGAACCGGGACTTCGGTGACCGGCGCGGCAGGGTCGGCGAACGCGGCGACCGGCGACAGGGCGAGGAGCACGGCCAGCATGCCGCCGCGGAGCCCGGCCCGTCGTCTTGCGGAATCTCCTGCAGGCATGGCGGTCACGTCGGTTGAGCGCGCTCGGGTCAGCATATGCACGGCGCCTCTACGCAAGACATGTGGCGCTTTGGCGGCAGCCTTAACGCAGCTCGCCTTCCTCCGGCACCAGAATCTCGCGCTTGCCGGCATGGTTGGCGGCGCCGACAACGCCTTCCTGCTCCATCTTCTCGATGATCGAGGCGGCGCGATTGTAGCCGATGCCCAGGCGGCGCTGGATATAGCTGGTCGAGGCCTTGCGGTCGCGGAGCACAATGGCGACGGCCTTGTCGTAAAGTTCGTTCGATTCGCCTTCCTCGCCGTCGAGCAGCGGTGCGGCGCCGTCCTCGCCACCCTCGGCGTCGAGATCGACGGTGACGGCGGTCAGGTATTCGGGCGAGCCTTGCGACTTCAGATGCGCGACGACTTCCTCGACTTCCTTGTCGGAGACGAAGGGGCCGTGCACGCGGGTGATGCGGCCGCCGCCGGCCATGTAGAGCATGTCGCCCTGGCCGAGCAGCTGCTCGGCGCCCTGCTCGCCGAGGATGGTACGTGAATCGATGCGCGAGGTGACCTGGAAGGAGATGCGGGTCGGGAAGTTCGCCTTGATGGTGCCGGTGATGACGTCGACGGAGGGGCGCTGGGTGGCCATGACGACATGGATGCCGGCGGCGCGCGCCATCTGCGCCAGGCGCTGCACCGCGCCTTCGATGTCCTTGCCGGCGACCATCATCAGGTCGGCCATCTCGTCGATGATGACGACGATGTAGGGCATCGGATCGAGGGAGAGCGCCTCCTTCTCGTAGATGGCCTCGCCCGAGTCCTGATCGAAACCGGTCTGGACGGTGCGGTAGAGCGTCTCGCCCTTGGACAAGGCCTGCGCCAGCCGTGCGTTGTAGCCGTCGATGTTGCGGACGCCGAGCTTCGACATCTTGCGGTAACGGTCTTCCATCTCGCGCACGGTCCACTTCAGCGCGACGACGGCCTTCTTGGGGTCGGTGACGACGGGCGTCAGCAGGTGGGGGATGCCGTCGTAGGTGGAAAGTTCCAGCATCTTCGGATCGATCATGATCATGCGGCACTCCTGCGGCGTCCACCGGTAGAGGAGCGAGAGGATCATGGTGTTGATCGACACCGACTTGCCCGAACCGGTGGTGCCGGCGACGAGCAGGTGGGGCATGCGGGCGAGATCGGCGATCACCGGCTCGCCGCCGATGGTCTTGCCGAGGCAGAGACCAAGGCGTGCCTTGGTCGCCATGAAGTCGCCGTCGGCGAGAAGCTCGCGCAGGTAGACCGTCTCGCGCTTGGCATTGGGGAGTTCGATGCCGATGGCGTTCTTGCCGGGGATGACGGCGACGCGGCAGGCAATGGCCGACATCGAGCGGGCGATGTCATCGGCAAGGCCAATGACCCGCGACGACTTGATGCCCGGCGCGGGCTCCAGCTCGTACAGCGTAACCACCGGGCCGGGGCGGACGTTGATGATCTCGCCCTTGACGCCGAAATCCTCGAGCACGCCCTCGAGGTCGCGGGCGTTCTGCTCGAGCTGGGCCGCGGTCACGGTCGACTTGCGCTCGCCGGGCTTCGGTTCGGAAAGGAGATCGAGCGCCGGCAGCTCGAAGCGGGCGGGACGGCGCGGGGCCTTGGGCTTCGCCGCGGTCTTCTTCCGCGGCGTCGGTGCCTCGTCGACCAGCGGCGCCTCGTCATCCTCGAGCTCCATGACATCGGCCTCGCCGTCGGCGTCATCATAACCCGCCGGAAGGTCGTCGTCGTTTTCCGCGCCCGCGTCTTCGCCGTCCGGCGCATACCATTCGCCGTCGGCGTTCATGCGCGGCTCGATGCGGCCGTCGCGGAACGCATCCTCGTCCATGTCGGCGCGCAGCATCTTCCGGCGGCGCTCGAAAAGGCGGCGGCGGAGCGCGGATGCAGCGCGCAGGCCGAGGTGAGCAAACAATCCGGCGGCGATCGCCAGCGGAGAGGGGCGCTCGTCGCCGTCCTCGTCCTGCGGTTCGTCCCCATCTTCCTGGTCAGCGTCCTCGTCTGCCTCGGCGAACTCGGCGTCGCCGGCAGCGTCGTCGTCTTCATCGGCGGAGGTAACGCGGGCGCGAACGGCGCGGCGCGGCGTCGCGACGGCGACGGCGCGCTCGGAACGCAGGATGAGGCCGCAGGCGTAAAGCGTGGCGGCGGCGGCGATCACCGCTTCCAGCGCCGTTACGGCGAGCGCGCGCAGGCCGTGCGCATGATGGCCGAGGATCGCCGCGGGAATCCGGGCAAGGACCTGGCCGGCGCCGCCGCCGAGGCCGGTGGTCAGCGGCCAGGAATTCGGCACCGGCAGCGAGGCAAGGACGAGCGAGGCGGCGAGCACGGCGGCGATCCAGGCCACGGCGGTCCGCCATGACAGGCGGCTTGGCCGGGCGAAGACGGCCCGCCATGCCCACACCACGGGCGGCAGGAGGACCAGCGAGGCGGCGAGGCCGAAAAGCTGGGTCAACAGGTCGGAGATAACCGCGCCGGGAAAGCCCAGCATGTTGCGGGCGGCGTGGTCGGTGGCGTGGCTGAGGCTGGGATCGTCGACCGCCCAGGTGGCGAGGCTGATGGCGCAGGCGGCGGACAGGGCAAGGACGCTCAGCCCCGCAATCGCGCTGATGTTGCGACGGACAAGTCCGGCCAGACTGCCATCGGCCAACGGAAGCGGCAGGTCACGGGAAGCGCGCAGTTCGGCGGGTTCGCGGGTACGCATGAAAACCAGATCCCTCAGGAAACCTTCCGGCAACCCTAATGAGGCGAGGTAAAGCCGCCCTTAACCCTGGCCCGCGTCCGGCGCTGAGGCGGTGCGGCCTTGACGATCAGCCCCGCGCGTGCCCTTCAACGAAATGTACCGCTGGTTGCGGCAGCTCAATTCCCCCCTTGGCGAGCGGTGCTCAATGGCAGCGCGGGCAGCGAACGAAAAGGCGAGCCGGGGTCGCCCCGGCTCCGAAGGAGGAATAATGCGCAATCTGATTGCGATGGCTCTCTCCGCCATGGCGGGGGTCGCCCTGCTCGGTCTTTCCGGCACCGCGAACGCCGCGACGCTGGTCAGCGTCGAGTTGTGGGACAAGGGTGCGGCGATGGAAATGCCCCAGGGTCTGGCGTACGCCACCCCGGGTGCCGACCTCTCCAAGGTGACCATGGGCATCAAGGCGACGCCGGCAAGCGCGCCGGCGGGCATTGTCAGCTTCAAGGTCACCAATACCTCGAAGGATACGGTCCACGAGATGATCGTGATGTATCTCGCCGACCCCGCCCAGCCGTTGCCTTATATCGACGGCGACAAGCGGGTGGATGAGGACAAGGCCGGCGACAAGGGCGAGGTGTCCGAGCTCGACCCCGGCAAGTCGGGTACGCTCACGGTCGCGCTCAAGCCCGGCAAATACCTGCTCATCTGCAACGTGCCCGGCCACTTCGCGGCGGGCATGTGGACGACGTTCGAGGTCACCAAGTAGCGGGCCCACCAAAAACCGGCCGGGCATTGCGGCCCGGCCGCCTTCAGGCGCCTCAGGGCGCGCGTTCACTGAGGGCCAGCCACGCAGCTTGCGGCAATCCGAACCGGTCTTCCGCACACCGGGATCGGTCGCCGACTGCGGCTCAGGCGGGATTCAACATCTTGAAGATTGCGCCGTACTGGCCGGACGATTCTGCAGTCCGCAGCGGATGGACCCGCTCGACCAGAATCTCGTGTGCATCCGGTTTTGCCTTGAGCAGGGAGATCGTTTCCTTGACGAACTCATCGAGCGGCATGGCGCGCGGATCTGCACTCTGGCCGGGCGTGAGATCAGTCGCGACCAGCGGCGGGGCGAGTTCGATCACCTGCACGGCCGTGTTGCGAAGCTGGTGGCGCAGTGCGCTGGTGTATGAATGGATCGCCGACTTGGTCGCGCCATAGGTTGGCGTCATCGCCAGCGGCACGAATGCCAGGCCAGAGGATACATTCACGATTGTCGCGTGGGGCTGGGCGCGCAGATGCGGCAACAGTGCCGCCGTCAACCGAATAGGCCCCAGCAGATTGGTTGCGATTGTCGCCTCTGCGCCGGCGAGGTCCACCGTCTCGCCGTCGAGTTGCTCGACGTGCATGATCCCGGCGTTGTTGATCACGACGTTGAGCGCCGGGTGATCCTTGACGACCTGCGACGCGAAGAGCCGGATCGCGCCGGCGTCGGACACATCGAGCCGGTACCCGCTCATGCGGGGGTTGGCGGCGAGCGTGTCGTCAAGCGTGGCGCGCTTGCGGCCCGTGACGATGATCTCGTTGCCTTCTGCCTGCAGGGCTTCTGCCAGCGCGCGGCCAATGCCGGAATTGCCGCCCGTGATAAGAACAGTGTTGCCAGATATTTTCATTGCCGTGGACCTCAGTTGGGGGGAGTAAGCGAAGACAGCGCGCAATGCGCTGGGTGGGTTGCGGATGGCCACCCGCATCGATCTGTCGGCTCTAGGCGGCTTTCGATATTCAGCACGTTGCTGAGACCGGGCCGGATTTCGGTTTGGCCGGCGTCGATCCCGCGGATTGCGCGCCGGACCTCGTCCAGCTTCTGCCGCTCGTGCCCCCCGGTGATGAGGATCGTTCTCTTCGTCAGCTTCATGTTGGCGCCTCGGACAGATTTGACTTTCTCGTCCGTACATATCGCCCTACACTCTCTAAATGAAAGAAGGCACCTGATAGTTCTATACTTACCGGCCGGAGAGTGAAGATGGATGCATTGGCTCACTTCACAGAGGAAGAGATCGAGAAGGCCCGGCGCTACGCGGCGGCCATTCCCCCCGCCGACCTCGACCCTCGTGTCGGCGCGCTGGTCACGGAGCTGATCGGGCGCGTGGCCGACAAGTGGACGATGATGATTCTTGAGGTGCTCACCGAGCACGGAGAGCTGCGGTTCACGCGCCTGAGCGAACTGGTGGGGGGCGTCAGTCAGAAGATGCTCACGCAAACCCTGCGGCAGATGGAGCGCGATGGACTGGTCGTCCGCACCGTGCATCCCGTCGTTCCGCCAAAAGTCGAGTACAGGCTAACCGGGCTGGGCTTGAGCCTCGGCTCGGCCTTCTGCGGTGTCTGGATCTGGGCGGCGGAAAACCTTGATCAGGTCGAGCAGGCGCGCCAGGCCTTCGACGGCAAGGCTAAAGGCAAAGTGACCGCCGCGGCCGGCTGAGCGTCGTTGGCGCCGGCCGATCGCAGCCATCAGGGACGCAAACCCCTGCTGCGCCGCGCGGCTCTGCTGCAGACAATAAAAAACCGGCCGGGCATTGCTGCCCAGCCGGTCAAGAAGCACCTTCGGGAGGAAGAACGCCTTACTGAACCACTTCGCCGTGGAGGTTGATGTCGAGACCCTCGACCTCGACTTCCTTGGAGACGCGCAGGCCGATCACGACATCGATGATCTTCAGGATGATGAAGGTGACGACACCGCAGTAGATGAAGGTGCCGAGCACGTCATAGACCTGAATGATCATCTGACCGGAGTTGCCATCGATCAGCCAGCCGTGGGCGGCCGAGTTGATCGCGTTGGAGGCGAACACGCCGGTGAGGATGGCGCCCAGCGCACCGCCGACACCATGGACGCCCCAGGCGTCAAGGGCGTCGTCGTAGCCGAACACCTTCTTCATGTGGACTGCCGACAGGTAGCAGACCACGCCGGCAGCGATGCCGATGATGAGCGCGCCGACCGGATTGACGAAGCCCGAAGCCGGAGTGATGGCAACGAGGCCGGCGACCGCGCCCGAGATCATGCCGAGCACGCTCGGCTTCTTGGCGACGATCCATTCCGCGAACATCCAGCCCAGAGCCGCGGCGGCAGTGGCGATCTGCGTCGCCGCAGCGGCCATGCCGGCATTCGGCGAAGCGGTGACCGCGGATCCGGCGTTGAAGCCGAACCAGCCGACCCACAGCAGCGAGGCGCCGATGACCGAGAGCACGAGGTTGTGCGGGGCCATGTTTTCGTGGCCGAGGCCAATGCGCTTGCCGAGCACCAGGCAGGTGACGAGGCCCGCGGTACCGGCGTTCAGGTGAACGACCGTGCCGCCGGCGTAGTCGAGGGCGCCCATGGAGCCCAGCCAGCCGCCGCCCCACACCCAATGAGCGATCGGGCAGTAAACGAAGATCAGCCAGAGGCCCATGAACCACAGGAAGGCCGAGAACTTCATGCGGTCAGCGAGCGCGCCGGCGATCAGGGCCGGCGTGATGATCGCGAAGGTCATCTGGAAGAACATGTAGACCGATTCAGGAATGGTCGGCGCCAGCGTGCTGGCGGCGTTCAGGCCCATCGGGGCAAGCAGGAAGTAGTGGAACGAGCCGAAGTAGTTGTTGAGGCCGGCATTGTCGTTCGACGTGAAGGCGATCGAGTAGCCGATGATCATCCACAGCACGGTGATGAGCGCGGTGGCAGCAAAGCTCTGCGCGACGGTCGCCAGAACGTTCTTCTTGCGGACCATGCCGCCGTAGAAGAGCGCCAGACCCGGGATCGTCATCATCAGAACAAGCGCGCTCGAAGTCAGCATCCAGGCGGTGTCGCCGGAATCGAACTTCGGCGGCGGTGCTGCAGCAGTGGCCGCGGCGACTGCGGCGGTCGCTGGTGCGGCTGCTGCGGTCGCCGGTGCGGCGGTATCCTGCGCCAGCGCTGGGCCGGCAATCGCAATGGCGGCACCTACGACGCCCAGCGCGCCAAGTGCATAAAATACTTTCTTCCGGTTAATCATCGACATTCTCCTGTCGGACCCCTCAATCCGAGAGCGGGCGGGTTCGCGACCATTGGTGGAAAGGGTGAGTTCAGTCGGCATCTTGCGTGGTTGCCCGTCGACCTACAGCGCGTCGCTGTCGGTCTCACCAGTGCGGATGCGGACGGCGTGATCGATCGAGTAGACGAAGATCTTGCCGTCGCCGATCTGGCCGGTCTTGGCGGCGGCGGTGATCGCGTCGACGACCTTGTCGACCTGATCCGCCGGAACGCCGATCTCGATCTTGATCTTCGGCAGGAAGCTGACTGCGTATTCCGTACCGCGGTAGATTTCCGTATGCCCTTTCTGGCGTCCGTAACCCTTCACTTCGGTCACCGTCAGGCCTTGCACACCGACAGCAGTGAGGGCGTCGCGCACCTCGTCCAGCTTGAACGGCTTTATGATAGCCATCACGATCTTCATGGCGCAGTTTCCCCGTTTGTACGCCCGCCCGTTCGCGGCGGCGAACGCACGAAGCCCGATTTGGTTGTGGTGAAAGCCGAGCGGCAAATCGCTGCCGACAGCATTGACCGCGTTCCTGAAATCAAGGTCCGTGCCAACTTAGGAGGCTGACGGCGAGAATGCTGATTTGCCGTGCAAATGAGCGCCGGACCTACCCGGCGTCCCCGGCATCTGCATAATTATTGTGCATTTCGTGGATTTTGCACAATAAGGGATCAGCGCTCTCGCCGAACGCGGACGAGCCCTTCCTGGGCGACCGACGCGACCAGCGTGCCGTCGCGCGTAAACAGGCTGCCGCGGTTGAAGCCGCGTCCGCCAGACGCGGACGGGCTGTCCTGGGCATAGAGGAGCCACTCGTCGGCGCGAAACGGCCGGTGAAACCACAGGGCGTGGTCGAGGCTGGCGACCTGGAGATCGGGATCGAAAATGACCCGCCCGTGTGCGAACAGGGCGGTGTCGAGCAGCGTCATGTCGGAGGCGTAGGCGAGAACGCAACGATGAATCTCGGGATCGTCGGGGAGTGGCCCGGTGGTGCGCACCCAGACGTTCTGCATCGGCGCCAGTGCCTCGCGCGAGACGAAATGCTTCAGCTCGACGGGGCGCAGCTCAAGCGGACGCGGCCGCTGCCAGTAGCGACGCACCCCTTCCGGGGCGTGGCCGGTGTAGGCCTCCTGAAGTTCGGCCTCGCTCGGCAGGTCTTCCGGCGGCGGCACGGACGGCATGCGTACCTGGTGATCGAGGCCGTCCTCGGGCTTCTGGAACGAGGCCGACATGGCGAAAATGGGGGCGCCGTGCTGGATGGCGACGACGCGGCGGGTGGAGAACGAGCCGCCGTCGCGCGTGCGCTCGACCTGGTAAATGATGGGAACTTCCGGGTCGCCGGGCCGCATGAAGTAGGCATGCAGCGAATGGGCGGGGCGGCCGGCAACGGTGCGGCCGGCGGCAACCAGCGCCTGGCCGATGACCTGACCGCCGAAGACACGCTGCCAGCCGACCTGCGGCGACAGGCCGCGGTAAAGGTCTTCTTCCAGCTGCTCGAGGTCGAGGAGCTGGATGAGGTTTTCGATGGCGTCGATCATGGCGCGTAACCGCGGCTGCCCTCAGGGATTTTTACGCCTCTTAGCACGCGAAGGGTTACTGCGCCGCTCTGCTCGGGCGGGGCAGCCCGGCCAGACAGCAAAGCCGGTCCGGTCTAAGATCGCCCGCATGAAGACAGACGTGGAAGTTGTCATTGCCGGCGGCGGGCAGGTCGGGCTGGCGCTGGCGTTGGCGCTCCGGCAGGCGGCGCCAACGCTGGGCGTGACGGTCGCTGACCCCGCGCCCGCGCCACATGCGCGACAGGGCCGCGCGTCGACCCTCGTGGCGGGGCCGCGGCGCCTGTTGGCGGGGCTTGGCGTGTGGGCAAGGATCGCCGATGCGGCGGAGCGCGTGACGGCGATGGAGATCACCGACAGCCGCACCGGGGATGCGGTGCGTCCGGTATTCCTGACCTTTGCGCTCGATGGCGAAGACGGCGAAGCCTACGTGGTTCCCGACGCGGCGGTGACGGCCGCGCTTGCCGAGGGCGCGGCGAAGGCGGGGGCGGAGATCATCACAGGCGCGGGCGTGGCGGATTTCTCGACCAGCGGCGGAGCGGTGACAGTGCGCCTCGCGGACGGCGGCATGCTGCGGGCGAGGCTCCTGGTCGGCGCCGACGGCGCGCGTTCGAAGATCCGGGAGCTTGCCGGCATCCAGCGGGTCGGGCGGAGCTACGGCCACTCCGGCATCGTCGTCACCGTGGCGCACGAACGCCCGCATGGCGGCAAGGCGTGGGAGCACTTCCTGCCGGGCGGTCCGTTCGCGGCATTGCCGCTGAAGGACGACGCGGAGGGGCGGCACCTGTCTTCGCTGGTCTGGACGGAACCCACTGACATCGCCGAGCGGCTGGTCGAGGGCGACCGGCTCGCCTTCCAGGTCGAACTGGAGCGCCGCTTCGGACATCGCCTGGGCGCGGTGGCGGCGATCGATCAGCCGCAGGCATTTCCGCTCGGGATATTCGTGGCGCGCGACTTCGTGCGGCCGCGGCTGGCGCTGGCCGGTGATGCCGCTCACTCGGTGCATCCCGTCGCCGGGCAGGGGCTCAACCTCGGCTATCGCGACGTGGCGGCGCTGGCGGAGGTCATCGTCGAGGGCCACCGGCTGGGGCTCGATATCGGCTCGCTCGGCGTGCTGGAGCGCTATCAGCGCTGGCGGCGATACGACACGGCCGAGATGGGATGGGTCACGGACGGGATTACCCGGCTGTTCTCGAACGACAACCCAGTGCTCAGGCCGGTCCGCGATTTCGGCCTTGGCGTCGTCGACCGGCTGCCCGAACTCAAGCGGATGTTCATCGGCGGCGCGTCAGGCGCACGCGGCAGCGACGTGCCGCGGCTGATGCGCGGCGAGGCGATCTAAAAACCGGTTGCGTAAACGAGGCAGCACTCGGCCCCCTCAGTCGTCCAGCGGCCGCGCCTCGTCGGCCAGCATGATCGGGATGCCGTCGCGGATCGGATAGGCGCGGCGAGCGGCACGGCTGATCAGCTCCTGGCGCCCGGCGTCATACTCCAGCGTGGTCTTCGTAACCGGACAGACCAGCATCTCAAGCAGCTTCGGATCGACCATTCCGGCGGCGCGGACGCCGGCGCTCATTGCAAACGTCCGCGGTTGGGCGAGAGCGACATCTCGGCGATGGCGACCAGCGTCTCGGCGCGGGCCTTGAGGTTCGGCGCTTCGAGCAGCGCCTGCTTCTCCGCCGGCGCGAAGGGCGCGATCATGGCCAGCGTGTTGACGAGCGCCTCACTGGAGGCGCGGCCGATGCACTCCCAGTCGGCGTCGAGATCATGGGCGAGCAGGTAGGCGCGGAAGGCGCGCAGAATGGCGGCGCGATCGATGCACTGGTCGGCCGGCTCGAAGTCGCAGAGGAACGGATCGACCGTCACCCGGCAGCGACGGTAGGCGGAACTCGACGGCACCTCGTCGAGAATGCGGAAGCGCGCCACGCCGGTGAGGGTGACAAGATAGCGGCCGTCGCCGGTCTCGGCGAAGGAGACGATGCGGCCGGCGCAGCCGACCTGACGCAGCGCCGGGCCGCGCGCGCAGGGCGCTGTGGCGTCGTCAGGCTGCACCATGCCGATGATGCGGTTGCCGGCGACGGCGTCGTCGATCATGGCCAGATAACGCGGCTCGAAGACGTTGAGCGGCACGTCGGACCGCGGCAGGAGCAGCGCTGCCGGCAGCGGGAAGACCGGGATGACCGACGGCATGTCCCGCGCGCAACCGTAGGAGCAGTTGCCGATCTTCATCGGGGATACCGTTTATGCGGGGACATCGACATGACCGCCCCTCGTCTCAAGAAAACAGCAGCGAGGAAAGGCGGCGGCGCCCGGACAGGGTCGCCTCATCCATCGGGCCCCAGGCTTCGAAGAACTGGACGAGCTGCTTGCGCGCCTTCTCGTCCTCCCAGCCGCGATTGCGCGCGACGATCGCGAGGAGATGGTCGAGCGCGGCCTCGCGATTGCCGCGGGCGTTCTCGATCAGGGCGAGATCGAAGCGGGCCGGGTAATCTTTGGGGTCAGCCGCAATGCGGGCGTTAAGCGCGACCGGATCGCCGAGGGCGGCGGTCTGGGCGGCGAGGTCGATGCGGGCGCGAACGGCGACAACCGACGCGTCGTTGGCGGCGGTCGCCGGAAGGGTGGCCAGTGTCTGGCGGGCGGCATCGAGGTTGCCGGCCGCGAGATGGCAGCCGGCGAGCCCGACCGCAGCCGGGACCGAGGTGGCATCGGTCGCCAGGGCGGCTGCGAAGTGCTCGGCAGCGGCGGCGATGTCGTTGGCCGCGAGCAGGCGGTTGCCTTCCTCGACGAGGAGCTCGACTTCGCCCGGGCCCGCCGGGCCGGCGAGGCGCTCGATGAAGGTCTTGACCTGACCTTCAGGAAGGGCGCCGACGAAACCATCGACCGGCTTGCCGTTCTGGAAAGCGATCACGGCCGGAATCGACTGGATGCCGAGCTGGCCGGCAATCTCGGGATGGTCGTCGATGTTCATCTTGACGAGCTTGACGGCGCCGCGGGCGGCGGTGACGGCCTTCTCGATGATCGGGGACAGCGTGCGGCAGGGGCCGCACCACGGCGCCCAGAAATCGACGAGCACCGGCTGGCGGCGCGATTCGTCGAGCACGTCCTTGGCGAACGTCTGGGTGGTGGTGTCCTTGATGAGATCGGCTGCTGTGCCACCGTTACGGCCAGGGGTTGCCGGGCTCGCGGCGCCCATGTCCGGCATCGTCAAGGTCATGATGTTCCTTCCGTTTCCTCGGAGCGTTCCTGGGGGGCGAACGGCCCGCCCACTATACCTCAGTTGGCGTGATATGGGGCAGGCGCGCCGTTTTCACAATTCCGCGTTGCCGGCGCCGACGGCAAGGAGGCGCGGCTCGTGGCCGGTGGCGCGCAGGAACTTCAGGAGATCGGCGGACGCAATGGTGGTGGTCGCCGTGTTGACCAGCGGGTGACAGTTAACGAACGCGGCCTCGGCAAGGCTGCGATCGAGCACCACGGTGACACGGCCGGCGGTATCGTTGATGGCGGAAAAGGCGGTGACGGCGCCGGGCGTGACGCCTAGGGTTTCCAGCAGTAACTCAGGCTTGCCAAAGGACAGACGGCTGGCGGCGCCGACGACGTGGTGAAGGTGCTTGAGGTCGATTGCGGCGTCCTCCGGCGCGGTGACCAGGAAGAGGGCGTCCCTCTTGTCTTTGAGGAAGAGGTTCTTGGTATGCGCGCCCGCGATCTGGCCGCGGTGGGCCTGCGCATCCTCGACCGTAAACAGCGGCGGGTGCTCGACCGTCCTGGTTTCGATGCCGAGGCGGGTAAGCATCTGCATCAGGTCGTCGCGGGTGGCGGGCATCGGGCGCTGGTTCCCTCGGAATTTTCCTATCCCAATCCTTTTTTTCGCGCCGTTGTCCAGAGGCGGCGGATGCCGGAAGCAAGTCGGGGGCGGCCGCGGTCACCCGAGATGTTGCGTTCGGCGCGGGGTTGGCGATATAAGCCCCGGTCGGCGCCATCCTGTGATGGAAGGCGGCGTGTGAGCGGGTGTAGCTCAGGGGTAGAGCACAACCTTGCCAAGGTTGGGGTCGAGGGTTCGAATCCCTTCGCCCGCTCCAATGCTTAGTCGATACCGACGGCTCGATTTGGCACTCTTTTGGCACCGAAAAAAGCAGATTGCACTTCGGTGGGCGTCAGAATCACGCTTCCAAGCTGATGACGCGGGCTCAAATCTCCCTCGGCTACCGCTAAGGTCTCCGAAATCGATCTTTTTTGGAAAAGCTTTGGGAGAGGCCAAGACATCTGCACGCCCGACGAGCCTGCGATCAGAGGAATCGTGGTAGAAAAGGGCGTTCCAATCCGGAGGCCTTTCACGTGAGTGATCCTGTTGAAGACGCCGTGCGGCGGATGTTGGAAAAGTCTCCGTCTGATCCAGTTGCTGAAGTGAGGGTGGTTGACGCAGGCATTTCGCTCCAATTAAGCAGATTGGCGCTGATTGGGACTGGCTCCTACGCTGCTGCGGGCGGCCTTGTGGTGGGTATCTCGCTAAGCGCACTGGCGGTGCCGTTGATAATAGAGGTCTTGCTTGCTGGATTACTAGCTGCTGTGGCCGTCGTCTGTTTCGTGAAGTTCTTCAATGAATAATCCGGTCGAAGATGCGGGGCGGTGCTATCGGTCTTGAGCGCTAAGAAATACCGTTGACTACAAGCTCGCCTTCCCACTCGTCGATCATCTAGACGACGATGTAGGAGGTCCGAACAGGGTCCATTCGAAGGTGTCGGCAACCGTGCCTTCCGTGCCCCAACGGTGGATAAGACCGTCCAGAAGTGCCGTCGTCATCGCGGCTGCTGCGCGCCGATCTCAGCGGCGAGTAGATCGTCGATGAGCGAAATAGAAGGCTCACAGGCGTTGCCAGACACGCGGCTAGGGAAGAGGGCTCAACAGGGCCGTAGAAAATAGGTCGCACATTATCTGTTTTACGACCTATCTGCGTGCCTTTCTATTTAAAGACTCTTCAACGCACTTGAGCCGTGTGTAATATATATAAAGATATTAAGTGTTACTGCCGCCGCCGAGATAACTTGCCGTTGAGCCTTTTCTCGGCATTCGAAGGGGATGATTGGTAAGTCAAACCCCCCGGTCCGGTAAGCCAATCCCCCCACTCCGGTAAGTCAAACCCCCCGTCACACGCTGCGTGCAACGTCGCGCTAGGCGTCCATTTTTGCCTGCCACTGCTCGAGGCTCGGTATCCTGTCGGAGTGTCGCTCGGCTGTGATCTTCGCAATGTCTAGCTCAAGCATGAGGCTGCCGAGGGATCCCGTCTTGGCGCTGAAGCCGTTCTTGCTGCCGCCCTGGGCGAGGGCCTCAATCACGACCTTCTCTTCGGCCGGCAACGTCTGGAATATGGCCTTCGCTCGGGACCGCCGGAAGCCGATATAGGCGGCCTGAAGAGCCTCGTCGGCGACACGCTGCCGCCGGGCTGCTGTTGCGGCAGTGGAGGCCGCACGACGGTCCCGAGAGGCGACGTAGCCGGCGACGTATTGTTTGACCCCGCCGAGGCTCTGAACGTCGAATTTGGTCTTCCCTGCCTCGGCGCGGGCATAGTCAAGGAAAGCGGGCATCTCGGCGAAGCTGATCTGCTCAAGGAGCTGCTTGGCCGTCTCTACCTCCCTGGAGGAGACGTAAGGGATCAGTTTGAAAGGCTGGCCTGTACGCTTCTCCTGGAAGAGATAGGCAACCTTCAACGGTTCTGCGATCTGACGCTGATCGCCCTTGAAGTCGAACTGCACGTCTCGCCGGCCGCGGTGGCGATAGAAGCGGTCGTAGTCGGCGAAGAAGGTCTCGCCGGGCCGAAAGACAATCTTGAATCCCCTATCCCCCGTCGAAGACTTCTCGATCGCGTAGGAAGCGAGGAAGCCGGCCTGCACCAATTGGCGAAGATGTCGGCCGAGCTGCTCGCGCTCGATGAGAGACTTTTTCGAGTGGACCGTCAGCCCACCCAGCCACTCGCCACAGATGTCGTCATAGCGCTTCTCGAACTTGAGACCTTGGTCGCGGCGGCCGTCGTGAAGATTCTTGAGGTGGAAGAAGAGGCGGAGGTAAAGGGCCTGGCCGATGGTGCCAAGCGTCCGCATGAGCCCATGATTGAGACAGGTGAAGTGCTCGTCCTTCAATGATGCGACGATCGGATCGGCGAGCATCACGATACAGGCTTCGATTGGATCGGTTGCCCAGGATTTGCGGGCGATCAGAATTCGCGGAAAAATATTGAAGCTCTCTTCGATCCAGCGATCGCTCTTGTCGCGGAATTGGGTGGTGATGAAGGTCTTGTGGATCTGCTGCAACGCCGCGCTAAATTCGGCACTGTCACGTCCGCCCCAGGTGCTGCGGCCAGCAAGGCGCATGAGTTCGCGCTTGCCGAACGACACCTCGCTCGGCACTGGCCGACCATAATCGGAGTGCTTCTTGATGATGGCGACGAAGACCTTGTGAGCGAGTGGTCCCGGTCGCCCGTAGTTTGGATGGGGCTCGATGACGATCGCCTTGTGATCGATCCCCTGGTTGAGAACAATGGGATCAAGGCTCTTCGAGGCACGCTTTGCATCGTGATTGAACAAAGCACCTGACACGCGCAACAGCGTGTTCTCCATGTAGAGTTTGTCGACCACCGGCGCTGGCTGCGCCGTGTCTGTTGTTCGCTCCTTCACCTCCATGATGTGTGCAGCTCAATTATACGGCACGGATTGGCGGCGGCGACTCGGCACTGTGGAGAGCGGGCTAGTGCTGCGTCGGTGACGCGCCGGAGGCTGTCTCGGATCCGGCGCGGGCGACGTCTGCATTCGCTTCCTCGTCTCGTTCCGGCGTCCGCTTCCCTTCCCCGGTTGCCAGCATGTAGCGCGCGAGAGTCTCGCTCTGGGCAATGGCGTTCGCCTGCGCCAATTCGATGAGGTTGCGGTTGGCGGTCTCGAGCACTTGCTCGGTCCGTCGCACCTGACCTTCATACTTGCCTTTGAATTCCTCGACTTCCCTCTCCAGGCGCCTCACATAGGGATGATCGAATACTGATAGCTCTGACGTGATGGACGCGTCCGGCCGCGCCTGGGCACCGGGGGGCGCGGCCTCCGCTGCTGCGATTTCGAGGCTTTCTTGCTCTGCGGCCCGGGACGCGTCCGGCCGCGCCTGGTCACGGCCGGACGCGCCCTGCGTCTGTGCGATCAGAGCGATGTGTCGCTCCACCGACACCGGCGTGATCAGATATTTTTCTCCCGAAAGCGTTTCGACCTTCCGGCAGTCGAGATCGCCGCGCGCACAATATTTCTGTAGCCGGCGGATCGGGCGGGGGAAGCCCGCGATGGCATACAGCTCGGCAACCTCGTCAATCGACAAGGTGAATTCGGTTTCCGGAGAGGGCGCGCTCGGGCGCGGCTGGGCGTCGATCATCTCTCGATGATAACGCGACTCGCCGCCACTTCTCACCGGTTATCCCCAGGGCGCGCGCGGGCGTGAGACCGGGCGGAGAAGCCGATTGACGTGATACACTTCTAGGGAATCGCGCTGCAACTTGGATTTTTCAACCACAATGTCCACCACACTAGACCGATCGAGCGACGAAGTTCGACGGCAGGCGACTGCGGAATTGGACCAAGGCCGTCGTGCGGCGTTGGGTCAATTTATGACGCCGAATTCCGTTGCCGATTTCATGGCGTCCTTGTTTCAAAATTGGTCCGCGGAAACGAGTCTCCTGGATCCCGGCGCTGGGACTGGTTCCCTTAGCGAGGCGTTTGCGGCTCAGTTCGTAAAAAACGCCCCGCCAGGCGCGCGTCTGAATATTTCTGCTTTTGAAATTGACCCTCTCCTCCTGAGCTATCTGAGGGAACACCTCAGGCAGCTAGAGGTGCGAGCAGCCGATCGTGGATACAGAATTGAGAATCATGTTCGCGAAGGCGACTTTATTCGAGAAGCGACATTTGCTTCTGCCTTCGGGGGAGGACGCCACTCGCACGTCATTCTGAATCCACC